>Ga0111539_10000069_pt1 | contig 103301 bp, 104 predicted proteins | sample RhiMethybrSRZTD1_FD_79667 | JGI IMG/M metagenome (GOLD analysis project Ga0111539, IMG submission 79667) | Populus rhizosphere microbial communities from Tennessee, USA - Rhizosphere MetaG P. TD hybrid SRZTD1 (version 2) (version 2) | ecosystem: Host-associated > Plants > Roots > Rhizosphere...
CCGCCGCTCCCGGATCCACCGCCGCCGGAGCCGCCGCTCCCGGATCCACCGCCGCCGGGGCCGCTGTTGCCCGATCCGCTGCCGCCGGAACCGCTGCCGGAATTGCCGCCTTCGCCGCCTTCACCGCTGCTGCCACTGCCGCTGCCGCCACCGCCGTCGCCGCTGCCCTTGCCGCTGGGTGCGGTGCCGGAGCCTTTGCCGCCGCTGTTGTTGGCGCTGGCGTTCAAGACGGCGGCATCGCCGCCGAACCCTTTCACTAGGGCGACGGCATCGCCGTCATTGGTAGGCCCGCGCGCGCCGACCAGATCGAGATCGTCGGCCTTGAAATCCAGCTCCACCACAGAGCCCGAGGCGGTCAGCACCTTGACCTCATAGATCCATGCGCATTCCTCCTCCACCGGCTTGCGCAGGAAGCCCATCGACAGCAATTGCGCATTGGTGCGGGCGCGCAACGTGTCAAACACCATGGTCGGGGTGGCGATGTCGGCCGGCGGCGCCGCGCTGCCGGCGGTGCAGTCGCTGGCCGCCGCGGGCGCATTGCACAGCAGCGCGAGCAGCGACACTGTCGCCAACAGGGCAGCCGCCGTGACCTTTCCGCTCTGTTCGGATTGCGCGCTCATCGCCGTACTCTGGCATTACGAAGCTGAAGCCAAGCTTAAATTCCGCCTCAGCCTGGCTTCAGGATGGTCCAGCTAACCTCCCCGGCAGGTCGATCGGAGGGATCGGCCCCAGCACCCCGAGGAGGATAGAACGATGGATCCCATTTCGCGTCAGCAAATTTCGATGGAAGACGGCGATTGGCGGCAAGGGCGGATGCGCAGACTGCTGCAGTCCGCCGCCATGGCGGCCCTCGCGGTCGGTTTCGCGGCGGCCCTGCCGATGAGCCTCGACCACCAGCTTCAGTTCGGCGGCGCCCAGGCTTTCGCCGATGGCGGCGAGGGTGGCGACGGCGGCGGTGAAGGTGGCGGCGAAGGCGGTGGCGGTGGCGGTGGTGGCAGTGGCGGTGGCGGCGATGGCGGCGGCGATCATGACGGCAACCACGAAGGTGGCGACGATCACGAGGGCGGCAATCGCGGTCCCGGCAGCGACAATAGCGGCCCGGGCGAAGGCGGCGACCACCATGAGGCCGGCGACAACGATGACCACGAAGCGGGCGACGATAACGATGCCGGCGACGATCATGAAGCCGGCGATGATGACGAGGTGGTCCCGGGCGATGATGATGGCACCCCGGACCAAGGCCCAGGCGATGCCCCCGGCACCGAGACCCCAGGCGACGATGACGGCACCCCGGACCAGGGTTCCGGCGACGCTCCCGCCCAGTAACCAAGCGGCATCCTAGGCGGGCGCACCCCGCGGCCTCGGAAGGGGGTTGGCACCCCCGCCACCCCCTTCCCCCCGCTTTCTCTGCTATGGCATAATGGCTGAGGCGCAATCGGGCGTGGCCCGGTTGCGTGCTTTCATTTCAAGCCCTTAACAGCCTTTAGGAGCCTTCCATAGCTAGAATGCCTGCCCAGGAGCCCGCGCCGTCCCGCAATGACGGACCGCGCGTCAATCACCAGATCAACGTCCCGCAAGTGCGCCTCGTGCGCGAAGACGGCAGCATGGTCGGGGTCGTCACGACCCGTGAAGCCATCAGCATGGCCGCCGATGCCGGCCTCGATCTGGTTGAGGTTTCGCCCAACGCCGCCCCGCCGGTCTGCAAGATCCTCGATCTCGGCAAGTTCAAATACGAAGAGCAGAAGCGCAAGAACGAAGCGCGCAAGAAGCAGAAGGTCATCGAGGTCAAGGAGATCAAGCTGCGCCCCGGCATCGACATCCACGATTACGAGGTGAAGATGCGGGCGATCCACCGCTTCCTCGAGGAAGGCGACAAGGTGAAGGTCACCATGCGCTTCCGCGGTCGCGAGATGGCGCACCAGGAGCTGGGCGTGAAGGTGCTGGACCGGGTGAAGGCCGACCTGGACGAGATCGCGAAGGTCGAATCGCAGCCCAAGATGGAAGGCCGCCAGATGATCATGGTGATCTCGCCGAAGTAAGGCGGGCACGCTGGCTCAAACGAACAAGGGCGCCGACTGGTTCGGCGCCCTTTGTATTTTGGAGTAATCCATGCCCTTAGGATAAAGCCGCATACGGCTAGCTTATTGCGGATGATTTGGCTTAACCTTCAAATCCTGCCCGATTTGACAGTTGATACCGACAGTCTGAGGACTCGATGCAACTCTTATTGAGAGATATTAGATCGTTTCATCGACCATCCCCCGCGTTACTTGCTCCCATTACGTTGCTAATCGGCGAGAACAGTTCAGGAAAATCCACTTTCCTCGCTGCGATGCGAATTCTTATTGAAGTGCTCTACGGCAGTTCGAGACCTTCGTTCAATGAAGAGCCGTTTCTCCTCGGGTCGTTCGAACAAATAGCTCATGCCGGGAAAGGCCGTAGAGGGCGGTCGAAGTCGTTTCAGATTGGCGTAGACTTTAATTTGCCCCGGTCCTTGGGCAGCCCGGAAATGAACCAAGCCAAGATACGCGAACTCCTTAGGGAGGCGGATCAAGGAGACGAACCAGGAGGACGATTTGAGGTCAAGTTTCGGGAGGTCGACGCTCATCCGCAGGTAGATCAGATCGAGCTAAGCGCACTGGAGCGAAAGATAACGCTTACTGTTGCAGACAATCAGTCTTTGGCGCGGATCGAGTTAAATTCTCCAAACTCAAGCATGACCGTATTGCCAGAGGATTTTGAGGAGATTTTCCCTCTGTTGCGCCGCGCTCCAATGGCCTTTGATGTTGAGGACATCACACGTTTCTTGGAATACCGTCCAGCAGCAACTCGCCGTCAGAAACCGAGTTCAGATATCGCGGAGTATCCCCGTGAGGATCTGATGTTGCTGAGGGGGATTGCGAGGTGGTTGCAGCAACATTTTGGGGGGTCTCCTTACGCAGCAGCCCCAGTCAGAACTCGCCCTAGGCGTACATATGATCCAGTAAAGGAAGCTCAGCGTCCTGAAGGCGATCACGTGCCGATGGCCTTGGCACGAATTTTCGCAACTAAAGACCCTGAAGAGTCCGCCGTCCTGGAGGGTCTAAACAAATATGGCAAAGCGTCAGGTATGTTCGACGAAATTCTTGTTAAACACTTAGGCAAGAGTGGCAGCGATCCTTTCCAGATTAAAATCAGCACATCAGGTGTTTCTTCGAACCTGCTCGACGTCGGCTATGGGGTAAGTCAAGTGCTTCCCATTCTGGTCGACGTGCTCCAGGGGCGCGCAAGGCAATACTATCTGCTGCAGCAGCCTGAAGTTCACTTGCATCCCAAGAGTCAAGCCGAGTTAGGGAGCTTTTTTGTTGACATGGCCAAACGCAATGGCCGGCATTTCGTAATAGAAACGCATAGTGACGCCATCATCGATCGAGTTAGAATTGAAGTGAAGAATGGCAAACTTCCGGCGACAAGCGTCTCTCTCCTTTTCTTCGAGCGCACCAAAGGTGAGAGCACTATTCACAATATGAGTCTCGACCAAGAGGGCAATCTCTTGAACGCTCCCAGCAACTATCGCGCATTCTTCCTGGAGGAGGAGAAGCGAATTCTGGGCGTCTAGAGTAGGGGATCAACATTGGGGGAATGATGTGCGTAATTATTGATGCTTCAGTGGCTGCCGATGCTTTTGCTGTACCGCCCACATTTGATGCTCAGTACGTCATCAAATGGATTGAGAAAGGCGGTACTGTTGTATACGGAGGCAAGCTTACTCAAGAGTTGTACCAAATTAATAGTGCTCGAAAATTGCTAGCTCAGTACGTTAGGGCGGGGAGGGCAAAGACAATTGCCAATGCCGCGATTGATGCTGAGGTCGCGAAGGTTGTTGCGACAGGACCGGCGTCGAACGATACACATATTTTAGGATTGGCGAGAGCAAGCGGCGCGAGACTTCTTTACTCTCGAGACGAGCTTCTCATTCAGGATTTCAAGGACCGCCGTTTCATTTCTAGCCCCAAAGGCAAGGTCTATAAGTCTGCGGGGAATCGAGATTTGCTTCAAAGAACACCCAAGACCTGTTGATACTTAGCTCTTAACCATCGCCCTTGCCAGCAGCGCGGCGTTGCGCGGGCTTTCGCCGACGCGACGCACGGCGTAGGGCCACCAGTCGCGGCCGAACGGAAGATAGAGCCGCACCTGCTCGCCCTGCTGACGCAGGTGACGCTGCAATTCCGTGCGCACGCCATACAGCATCTCGAACTCGTAGGCGCCGGGCTGCCAGCCGGCATTCTTTGCGATCAGCCGGATCTCCGCGATCAGCGCATCGTCATGGGTGCCGAACACCGGGCGGAAGCCGCTCGCTTTCGCCTGGGCGCTCAACATCCTGCGCGTCAGCGCCAGATAGTTGCCGTCGATCTCCGCCTTGCCCTGATAGGCATGCGGCCCGGGATCGGCGAAAGCGCCCTTCACCAGCCGCACATGGCCCCCAGCCGCAATGATCGGCGCAAGATCGTCGGCGCTCCGTTTCAGATAGGCCTGCAAGGTCTGCGCCACCGGCACGCCCGCCTCCAGCAATCGCGCACGGAGGCCGAGGATACGGTCGACATAGTCCGCATCCTCCATGTTCAGCATCAGTACGGGCGGAGCGCCATTCGCCCCTTCTCCATGGCGGCCCAACTCTCGGATGCGCGCGCCGATCTTGAGCGCAAGCTGCTCGCCTGCTGCCTCATCGATCGCGTAGCCGATCTGCGTCGAATCGATCGAAACGTGAATCTGCAGATGCGCGGCGCTCAAGCTTTCCGCGACCTGCATCTTCTGCCGCCCGTTCTCCGCGACGATGGCCGGGTCCTTCACATATTCGCCGAGATAATAGAGCGAGGTCTTGAAGCCGGCTCGCTCCAGGTCGCGGGCCACCGCGATCGCCTTCGCCGCATCGGCGCCAGCCACGAAGCGCCGCGCGATGGACGCGGTCGCGCGGTTGCCCTGCATCCAGCGCGTCACTCCGGCCGAGCGCGCCAGAGCAATCATCCAGCTCTGCCACACTCGTTTCATCTCAGACCCGGCTGCGCACCGCTTCGAGGATCAGCTTGCCGCCCAACACCCCCACCACGCCGCCGGCGAAGCGGTCGATCCACAGCTTGGCGCCGAGATAGAGTGCGCGCGGGCGTGTCGCGGAAAAGAGCAGGGCGACGATGGTGTACCAGCCGAACTCGATCGAAAAGATCAGCGGCGGCAAGACCCAGAACATCCAGGTCGGAATCGGCGTCGGCAGGAAGGCGGCGAAGATACTGGCGTACCAGATCGCGGTCTTCGGATTGCTGATCTGGGTCGCGAATCCGATCGCGAAGCTCTTGCGCCAGCCGCCGGCTGCAGGCTGATCACCGTTGGATGTCGTCAGCGGCGTGCGCGCGCCCTGCCAGATGCGGATGCCGAGATAGATGAGATAGGCGCCGCCCGCCACTTTCAGGATGAGATAGAGCCACGACACCTGCATCAGCAGCGCTTGCAGGCCCGCGAGCGCGAGACCCGCGAACACCAGCCCGCCGCACCCCATGCCGAGAGCCGATGCCAGCCCGTCGCGCCGCGACAAGGCGGCGGAAGCGCGCACCACCACCACGAAGCTCGGCCCCGGACTCATCGCGCCGATGGCAAGTGTTCCAAGAATGCTGAGGAGAGCGAGATGGGGGGTCATGTTTTGTGTTCCTTCGTTCGTGAGATGCTATCCCTATTCTCCCGTCATCCCGGCCTTGAGCCGGGATCCACACCGCAGTCGCACGAGCGGCGGAAAGATGGACCCCGGCTCAAGGCCGGGGTGACGGTTGTGGGGTGGCGATAAGGAGTATGAACTTTCACCGCTTCGCAATCTCCGGATGATCGCGCAGAAAAAGGATCAGGTCCAGAGACGGCGGCGCCACGTCGGTCGATGACAGCATCGCATGCGCCTGGCCGCGATGATGGGTTTGATGATTGAAGAAATGCGCAAGCACTTGGCCGACCGGTGTCACCATCGGATCGCCCGCGGTGGTGCGATAGACCAGATCGTCGCCCAACCGCGCTGGCGGAAGATCGTCGACGAACGCGACGATCCGCTCATCCATCGCACTACGTGCCGCTTTCAGGGCGGCAAGATCCGTGTGCAGGATTTGATTGAGACTGGCGATGTCGGCGCTGCCACTTCCATCGAGCCGCCCCATCCAGACCGTATCGCCGACCAGGATGTGGTTGAGCGTCTTCAGCAGCGAGGGAAAGAACCCGCTGCGCGGGGCCGCCAGCTCGGCTGCCGACAGCTTGCCCGCCGCTTCATAAAGCCGCGCATTGGCCCAGCGGTTGTACGCTGCCATTCTCTGGAAATGCGCCTTCATTGCCTCTCCCAAGGCGATGCCCGACACGGGCGGCATGCCATCGCATTTGCGCACTGACTGGTCAAGGTTTTGGCGCTTGACCGCCGCTGGTGCCGCGGCCCCAATCCACCAGCATGGTACCCCGCATCGACATTGCACCCTTGTTTTCCGGCCCCGCGCGAGCACGCGCGGAAACCGATGCGGCCATCATCGCGGCGGCCGGCAACAGCGGGTTCATGACCATCTGCGGATTGCCGTCGAGTCTGCCGATCCAGGCTGAAAAGCGGCGCGCACTGCTCCGGCTGTTCGACCTGCCGGCATCCGTCACCCGCCCCATGTGGCGGCAGAAGTTCGATTCCAGCCATCGCAACCTCTATCGCGGCTGGTTCCCGCTGCAGAACGGCGCGGAAACCTACAAGGAAGGCATCGACATCGGACCGGATATCGCCCGTGGCACGGCGCTGGTCGATGAGGCGGACCCGTTGACGGAGGCGACGCCCCTGCCGCCGGAAGAAGCCTTGTCCGGCTGGCGCGCGGATGCCGCGGCCTATTTTCTGGCGATGGAGCAGGTTGCGCAGGCGCTCATGCATGCGCTGGCCCGCGGGCTTGGACTGCCCGAAACTATTTTCGACGACACATTCCGGGGCGGCATTTCGACCTTGCGTCTGATCCGCTACCCCGTGCGGCCGGCCGAATCGATGGCGGGAGTCCCCGGGGAGAAGCTGTGGGTCACCGATCACGGCGGCCGGCGCTATCTGCTCGGCCGCGCGCATGTGGATTCAGGGCTGATGACCTTGCTGGCCCAGGACGGCGTAGCGGGCCTGCAAGCCCGCGCCGCCAACGGCGATTGGATCGACGTTGCGCCCGAGGAAGGCACGCTGGCGGTGAATTTCGGCAAGCTGCTGGAACGCTGGACCGGCGGCCAGATCAAGGCGACCGAACATCGGGTGCTCGGCCACGGCGAGGAGCGGTTCTCGATCCCGTTCTTCTACGACGCCAGGGCCGATGCCTTGATCGAGCCCCTGCCGCTTGCCGGCATCGCGCCGTTCGAACCGTTCTATTTCGGGGATTATCTGTGGTCGACGATGACCAAGTTCGTCGAATTCCAGGGCCTTGAGGGGCTGCGTCGCCCTCAAGGCCAGCGTTAGGTGATCGACGTTACTGCCGCCAGAACGGCTTTTCCACCACGTGCTCGACGTCTGCGCGGCTGACGCCGATATCCTTCAGCATGTCGTCGCTGAGGCCCGCAAGTTGCCGGCGCTCGCGCATGCGCTCCAGCCAGGCGATCGGGGTTTCGATCAGGCGATCCAGCACGGGCGCCAGATCGGAGGCGATGATGTGCGCCAAACCACTCCGCGGAACCAGGTCCAACATACCGCCACTGTGTGCATGGTACTTCATGGTCCATCTCCTTGGGTTCGGGTGGTCCTTGCGCGGCGCTTCACAGAAGTCGGGTGAGAGCGGACCGCTACTGTCCCTCGCGCCGCGCTTGGACTGGATGGCTAAAGCGCCACCCCGGGAAACTCTGGGTGCTCATGATCCTCGTTACGCCCGCCAGAACGGCTTGGTGCTGACCGCTTCGATGTCGGCCCGGTTGAGGCCGATATCGTTCAGCAGGTGGTCGTCCAATTCCGCCAGGTGGCGGCGTTCCGCGGCCCGTTCCGCCCACACGAAGGGGGCTTCGAACAACTGATCCAGGACAGCGGCGATCTGGTGGCCGACGCCCCGCGACAAGCCGTTGATCGGGCTTGAAAAGGTATTGTATTTCATAGCTCACCTCACAGGTCAGATAGGCGGCGTCATCGCCGTTGCATAAGAGAATGGCCTTGATTTCAGGCCCGGACAAACGATAGTTTCTCAGGCGTTCTGTTAGAAAAACTGACAGATGGAAAGGATCCGCAATGCGCCTTCCACCCCTGAAATCGGTGCATTATTTCGAGGCTGCCGCCCGGCTGCAGAGCTTCACCAAGGCCGCCGCCGAGTTGAACGTCACCCACAGCGCCATCAGCCACCAGATCAAGGCGCTGGAGGAATGGCTGGGTCAGCCCCTGTTCGAGCGCAAGACCCGCCAGGTGCGCCTGACCGAGGCCGGCAAGCGCTTCCTGGGGCCGGTCAAGAGTGCCTTCGACCAGCTCGCCGATGGGGCGGCGGAGATCACCCGCCTCGGCAAGGATCGGCCGCTGACCGTGACCGCTTTGCCCTCGCTCGCCGCCAAGTGGCTGGTGCCGCGGCTCTCCGACTTCCAGCGCCAGCACCCGGATGTCCAGGTACGCCTCTCCGCCACCAGCACGGTGGAGCAGATCGGCGGGCGCGACATCGATCTCGGCATCCGGTTCGGGCGCGGCCAGTGGGACGCGCTGGAAAGCGAATTGCTGGCGAAGAACGATATCTTTCCGGTCTGCGCCCCCAGCCTCATCACGCCCGACAAGCCGATCAACGAGCCGCGCGACGTGCTCAATTATCCGTTGCTGACCGACAGCGACTGGATGCGTTCCGGCTACGACGAATGGACCGACTGGCTGACCGGCGCCGGCTTTCCCGAGGCCAAGATCAAATCCAATCTCAGCCTCAACTTCTCCAATCTGCTGATCCAAGCTGCGATCGACGGGCTCGGCATCGCCATGGGCAACGTCATCAATGCCGGCGACGATCTGCGCCACGGGCGCCTCATCAAGCCGATCGATTTCACGGTGAAGACCGACACCGGCTATTTCATCGTCTATGCCAAGGGCGCCTTGAAGCAGCCGAAGGTCAAGGCGTTTCGCGACTGGCTGATGGAGCAGGCGAGCGGGCACATGGAAGTCTGCAAGGAAGCGAAGGTGGCATGAAGCGTCTGGTACTCGGGATCGTCGCGCTGCTCGCGGCCTCACATGCCACGCTGGCCGAAGAGCCGCGCCAGCGCGTGATGAGTGTTCCGCTCGACATGCCGCTGGACGATGCGCTCGACGGCGAGTTCCTCGAAGGCATCTATGAGGAAAAGCTGCACGATATCCTCAAGGACAGCGTGCTGATCGAAGCTCCGATCCAGCATATCGAGAGCCATTTCACCGAGGATCGCTATCTGGAGCTGTGGTTCTCGTCCGCGGAGGATGGCAGGCGCGTGTTCTGGGCGCACCTGACCCAGAGCTTCGAGGGCAAGGACATGAAGCCCGAAGCCGCGCTCGCCAATTTCGAGGCGACGTTCGGCAAGCCTGACAGGATTGCCGAGGTGAAGGGCGAGCTCAGCCGCTATTGGATCCTGCTGAAGCTCGATCCGCGCCTGCCGGAGCAGCGGCGCGCCACCATCCTGAAGCAGCTCGATGCCAGCTTCAAACCGACGCCGGACCAGATCGGGGCCTTTGGCTTGTCGGACATGCGATCGCGCGTGAAGCTGCTGACGCCCGACTACCGCGGCGCGGTTTTCTTCCTGACCGCCTTCAAGGGCAAGGTCGCCTCGATGCAGACCGACCTCATCGACATGGTGCGCGCCCAGTCGGTGTTGAACCTGACAACGCCTTAGCGATTCTCCCGCATGTCATCCCGGCCAAGCGAAGCGCGAGCCGGGACCTATGGGAAATCTATGGAATACGCTGCGAGGCTGCATAGGCCCCGGCTCTCCGGCCGGGGTGACATGTGAGTGGTGGCGCCGACTTCACTCAAAACGACGAATTCGGCCCTTTCAAGAACTCCGCCTCTTCCTCCGTCGTCTCTCGTCCCAGCGCTTCGTTGCGGTGGGGGAAGCGGCCGAAGCGTTTGATGATGTCGCGGTGGCGGTGGGCGTATTCCAGGTACTCGGCCGCGATCTCGCCGAACTCCCGTACGCAACCCTCGAGCAAAGCGACGAAGCGGTCCTGATTCGCCAGGGTCTCGCAATGCTCGAACGGCAGATAGAAGAACACGCGGTCGGGAAACGGGTAGCGCTGGTCGAAGCCGTGCGCGACCGCCTCGGCCGCGACGTCGCGCGCCCGCGCATCGCCGAGATAGGCCTTGGCCTCGCCGCGATGGATGTTGCGGGCGAACTGGTCGAGCAGGAGCAGCAAGGCCAGCGCCCCGTCAGGCGATGATCGCCAGTCGTCGAACCCGCCCATCTGCGCCTGATGCACCAGGGGTCCGAAACGCGCGCGGATGTCCGCATCGAACGCCGCGTCCTTCTCGAACCAGAGCGGCCGCGCGTTGTCCGAGAACCAGAATTGCAGGATGTCGCGCGGCGTGCTCACGGCAGATTCTCAGGCGGCGTTTTTCTGGATCATGCGCTGCATCGCCGGCCGCGCCGCCACCAGATCGGCCAGGCGCTTGAGATGCGGAAAGCGCTGATAGGTGTTCGGGCAGCAGGTCTGCCAGGTCGAGAGCATGTAGGCGAAAATGTCCGCCGCGCTGAACCGGTCGCCGAGCAGATAGGGCCCATGCCCCGACAGGTGCTGGTCCATGCGGCCCCACAGGGTGCCGATCTCCTCTGTCGCCTTCGCGGTGACAGGCTCGTTGCCGCCGGCATCGGCGGTGGTCCGCTCCGGATAGTAGTAGCGCAGCATGGCCGGCTGCACCGAATTGGTGAGGTGCGCCATCCATTGATAGAAATGCCCGCGCGCCATCTCGTCCGGCCCCGGCGCCAGTTTCGCCTTGGGATGACGGTCGGCGATGAACATGGTGATGGCGGCGGATTCGAACATCACGAACTTGCCGTCCATCACCAGGGTCGGCACCTTGCCGTTGGGATTGAGCTTCAGATACGCCGGATCGCGGTGCGCGCCTTCATCGGTGTTGATGAGCTTCAGCTCGAATTTCGCGCCGGATTCCTCCAAGGCGCCGTGCGGCGCCATCGATGCCGAACCCGGCGACCAATACAGCGTGTACATGGATGACTTCCCCTGATCTTTGACTGCAGCCGGCGTCAAGCTAGCCAAGGAGACAGCGTCGCGCCAGGGCCAGCCCGCAAAACAAAACCGGGGCCAGAAGGCCCCGGTTCCGTTCGGGAGTGGATCTGCTGCTGTTAGCGGCGGTCGCCGATAAAGCGCAGCAGATAGAGAAAGAGGTTGATGAAGTCGAGATAGAGCGACAGCGCGCCCATCACGGCCTTCTTGCCGCTGATCTCGCTGTCGTCGCCGGCATAGTACATTTCCTTGATCTTCTGGGTGTCATAGGCGGTGAGGCCGGTGAAGATCAGGACGCCGATGACCGAAATCGCGAATTGCAGCGCGCTGCTCTGGATGAACAGCCCGACCAGGCTGGCGACGATGAGGCCAAGCAGGCCCATGAACAGGAACGAGCCCCAGCCCGTCAGGTCGCGCTTGGTGGTGTAGCCGTAGAGCGCCATGCCGAGGAAGGTCGCCGAGCTGACGAAGAAGGTCGTGGCGATCGACTGGCCGGTATAGACCAGGAAGATCGACGCCAGCGACAAGCCCATGATTGCCGCGAACGCCCAGAAGGTCAGTTGGGCGGTCGAAGCGCGCATGCGCTGAATGCCGAAGCTCAGCACGAGCACGAAAGCGAGCGGCGCGAAGATCACCGCCCAGCGCAGCGGGGTGTTGAAGATCAGGTTCATCATCGCCGGGCTTTGGGACGTGAAGAAGGCGACCAAACCGGTCACCGCCGTGCCCATGCCCATGAGCCCGAATACTTTCTGCATGTGCGCCCGGAGGCCGACATCCAGTTCGGCAGCGCGGGCGCCGGCCGGCATTTGCGCGCGGCCCAAATAATCCCTCTGTGGTCCCGTGGCCATTAGTTCACTCCTTGTTCCCTCGGGGGCATCTGCCCCGTTGCCGATGCATAATATGAGGGTGAAACCCTTCCCCTTCAATGGCATTCGGCGCCGGAATCGAACGCCCAATCCGCCGAATTGGGCCAAAAATACCCTGAAAAGCCTTGCGAAAGCCCGCTCCGGCCGGCGATATAGCCGCCACCCGGGTCGATCCTGCGGCAAATTGCACACCGAAAGCGCGAAAGCACCTCGATGAACCGTATTTTCTCCGGCGTCCAGCCGACCAACAACCTGCATCTGGGCAACTATCTGGGCGCCGTCCGGAACTGGGTGCGGATGCAGAAGGACTATGACTGCATCTTCTGCGTGGTCGATCTGCACGCCATCACGCTGTGGCAGGAACCGGCCGCCTTGCGCCAGAACACGCGCGAGGTTGCGGCCGCCTACATCGCCGCCGGCATCGACCCCAAGAGCTCCATCATCTTCGCCCAGAGCCAGTGCTTCGCCCATGCCCAGCTGGCCTGGATCCTCAATTGCGTGGCGCGCCTCGGCTGGCTCAACCGCATGACCCAGTTCAAGGAAAAGGCCGGCAAGAACCGCGAGAACGCCTCGATCGGGCTCTATGCCTATCCGGTGCTGATGGCGGCCGACATCCTCGCCTACAAGGCGACCCATGTGCCGGTGGGCGAGGACCAGAAGCAACATCTGGAGCTGGCGCGCGACATCGCGCAGAAGTTCAACAATGATTACGGCGTCCAGTTCTTCCCGCTGCCGGAGCCGGTGATCGGCGGGCCGGCCGCACGCATCATGTCGCTGCGCGACGGCACCAAGAAGATGTCCAAGTCGGACGAGAGCGATTACAGCCGCATCAACATGACCGACGATGCGGACACCATCGCCCTCAAGTTCCGCAAGGCCAAGACCGACCCCAATCCGCTTCCAGGCCCGGAGAGTCTCGACGACAAGGGCGAAGTGAAGGATGAGCCGCTGGCGGCACGGCCGGAAGCCTTCAACCTGCTCTCGATCTACGCTGCCTTGTCGGACACGACGTTGGCCGATGTGGTGAACCGCTTCGCGGGCCAGGAATTCTCGCGCTTCAAGGGCGAGCTGACCGACCTCGCGGTCGCCAAGCTGGGCCCGATCAATGCCGAGATGAAGCGGCTGCTGGCCCATTCCGACGAGCTCGATGCCCTGTTGCGCAAGGGCGCGGAGCGGGCCCAGACCATCGCCATGCCGATCCTGCGAGAGGTGGAGCAGATCGTAGGGTTCCTGCATTGATCTTGCCGGAGAGAGGGCTCGTCACCACCTCTCCGTAGTCGCCCCACTGGAAGTAGGCCTTTATGACCGCCGACCCGTTCCTCGATTCTCCGGCCGACACGCCGAAACTGCCGGGCGCCCGCCGGCGCTGGCTGAAGCGGGCCAAGTGGATCGCGTTGGCAATCCTGGTGGTGCTGATCCTCTATTATCCGATCGGCATGATCCTGGTTCACCGGATCGATGATGATCCCGATTTCAGCGCCGGCAACGTGCCGCAAGGCCAGAGCAAGGCCGTCGCCCTGGCGGCGGCGTTGATCCAGCGCGAGGTTGGCGGGACCTCCTGGCCGGCCAACGACCCGTTTTTCCTGCCGGGCGCCGCGCTCGACAACATGCCGAACTTCCAGCACGGCATTCAACAGGCGCTGGCCCGCTTCGCCACCGAAATGGCGGATCAGATCGGCCGTTCCCGCGGCTCCGCCAGCGCCGATCCCGACCTGACCGAGGCGCGCGGCCTGCTCAATTACGCGCCCGACGTCTGGTACGTCGATTCCGCCAGCCTGGCCGCGAATTCGGAATCGCAATACCTGAGGGCGATGGTCAAGCTGAACAACTACAACACACGCCTGGCCGCCGGGCGCGCCGCGTTCGAGCCGCGGTCGGACAATCTGATCGGCACGCTGGACCGCATCGGCAAGGATCTGGGCGCGGCGTCGAACGCAATCGACCAGGAGATCGATCTATATGCCGGCGACTGGTACGACCTGAATGCCGATGACGTCTTTTACTACAATAAGGGCCTGCTCTACGCGAACGCCCTGCTGTTGCGCGACCTGGGCGTCGATTTCAAGGCCGTCCTGGATGAGCGCGGCGCAGGCAAGATTTGGCAGCGCATGCTCGATTCGATGAAGGAAGGCGCCAGCCTGCAGCCGCTGATCGTCATCAACGGCACGCCGAACGCCATGCTGGAGCCCAATCACCTGACCGCCCAGGGCTTCTATCTGCTGCGCGCCCGCACGCAGTTGGAAGAGCTGACCGATATCCTGCAGAAGTAGCCAGGCATCAGGGATCAATGATCAGGCATCAGAAGAGCCGTGTGATCACTGATACCTGATTACTGATCGCTGATTCATCGCTTTCCCCTTCAGAATCACCGTCGTAGAGTAGTCCCTACGATTGGCCGCGCGGTCCCCGAGTCGCTGTCGCCGAAGACGCTCACATCATCCAGCATTTTCACATGATGCGTCTCGTCGGCCGCCATCACCAGTCGAGGGGGATACCCGGCTGAGCGCGCAGGCGCCGCGGCCGGCCGGAATGGATCGCAAGGACCAGGGGTTCGGTCGGGCATGCTGGGCGCCCTCTTAGACTGGCTACTCAGCTTTCAAGTCTATCTGCCGATCGCCGAGATCTCGGTGTCGGTGCTGCTGTTGCTTGGCCTTGGCGGCGGCGTCGGTTTCCTGAGCGGTCTGTTCGGCGTCGGCGGCGGATTCCTGATGACGCCGCTCCTCATCTTCATCGGCGTGCCGCCGGCGGTCGCGGTGGCGACGCAGTCCAACCAGACCGTGGCGACCTCGGTCAGCGGCGTGCTCGCCCATTGGAGCCGCGACAACGTCGATTTCAAGATGGGCACCGTCCTGCTGTCGGGCGGCGTGTTCGGCTCGCTGGTCGGCGTCGCCTTGTTCTCCATCCTGCGCCGCTTCGGACAGATCGACCTCGTCATCAACATCGCCTATGTCATCTTGCTGGGCTCCATCGGCCTCATGATGTTCGCGGAATCGACCCGCGCTCTGCGCCGGGTGCGGCGCGCCCAGGGTCGCGCCGTCCCGCCGCGCAAGCTGCATCAGCACGTCTGGGTGCATGGGCTGCCGCTCAAGATGCGGTTCAAGAAGTCGCGGCTCTATATTTCCGCCATCATGCCGATCGGGATCGGTTTCGTGGTTGGCATCCTCTCCGCTCTGCTCGGCGTCGGCGGCGCCTTCCTGATCGTGCCGGCGATGATCTATCTGGTCGGCATGCCGACCGCGATCGTGGTCGGCACCTCGCTGTTCCAGATCATCTTCGTCGCGGCCGTCACCACCATCCTGCAATCGGTCGAGACCAGCACGGTCGATGTGCTGCTCGCCTTCGTGCTGACCATCGGCTCGGTCATCGGTGCGCAATTCGGCGGCCGGATCGGCGCGCGCCTGCCTGGAGAGCAGCTCCGCTTCCTGCTGGCGCTGCTCATTCTCGCGGTCGCCGTGGGCCTGTGCTACGAGCTGGTGGCGACACCGGACGACCTCTATGTCCTCCAAAGCCTGACGGGGTCGCGCTGATGCGCTCGCTCACCCTCTGCCTGATGGCGCTCCTCGGCATGACATTGGCCGGGGCTGCCGCCGCCAAGGGCATCGTCGCGGATGTCGATGACCATCTGGTCGAGATCACCACCGATTTCGCCGGCCAGGATATCCTGGTGTTCGGCGCGATCGACGGGCCCGGCGACGTCATCCTGGTGATGCGCGGACCGGCGGGCCGGGTTCTTGTCCATCACAAGGATCGCTTCGCCGGCATCTGGGTGAACGCGGATTCGATCGAGTTCGACGACGTCCCCTCGCTCTATGGTGTCGCCTCGTCCCGCCAGTTGTTCGAAATTCTGACGCCCGACGTCCTTGACCGCTATCAGCTCGGCGTTGGGCGCGTGCGGTTCGATGCGGTCGACACCGACGTGCCGGGCATCGGCCCATTCCGCACCGCGTTGACGCAGCTCAAGAAAAAACAGGGACTCTATGCCGACCGGGTCGGGCGCGTAACCTTCATCGGCGCAACCCTGTTCCGCGCCAATCTGCACTTGCCCTCCAACGTCCCGACCGGCACGTTCCTGATCGATGTCTATCTGGTGCGCGACGGCAAGATCGTCGATGCGCAGAACATGCCGCTGGTCATCAGCAAGGTCGGGTTCGGCGCGGACATCTACAAATACGCCAATGCCAGGTCCATGACCCAGCGTTTCGTCTATGGCGTGACGGCCGTCCTGGTTGCGCTGTTGACGGGCTGGCTGGCGCATCTGACCTTTCGCAAGCGGTAGAGGTGATCAATGAGCACCGATCCAGGCTCCGATCCTCAAGTCCAACCGGCGAGTGCACAGCCACCGGCGCAGGAGCGCGTGTTCCTGGTAGTGGTCGACGAATCGCCCGAGCTGAAAGTGGCTTTGCGCTATGCCTGCCGGCGCGCCTTCCGCTCCAACGGGCGCGTCGCCATGGTGCATGTGATGGAGCCGACCGGCTTCGGCGACTGGATCGGCGTCAACCAGCTCATGAAGGACGAAGCACGCCAGCAGGCCGAGGCCACCATGCAGAAGATGGCGACCGAGGTGAACAAGCTGTCCGGCAAGATGCCGATGCTCTATTTCCGCGAGGGCGACCGGCGCGACGAATTGCTGCAACTGATCCAGGAAGAGCCCGGCATCTCCATCCTGGTGCTGGCGGCCTCGACCGGCCCCAAGGGTCCCGGCCCTCTGGTCTCCGCCCTCACCGGCAAATATGTCAGCAAGATGCGGGTGCCGGTGACGATCGTTCCCGGCAACCTGACGCCGGAAGACATCGAGCATGTCGCTTAGTGCGGCGACCAGGTCCGGGATCTGCACGCAATTCACCGGTTGAGTCTGAAACAACCCTGGCTGGATGCGGACCGTGATCGGCCATTTCGGGTTTCGTGTGCGTGATCTTGCGCGCGCCCGTTTCTTCTACGATGCCATCCTGCCCTCGCTCGGCTTGCAGGCCATCGACAATGGCAAGGAATCGTTCCTGATCGGGCGGAGCACCGATGAGCCGTTGCCCTTCATCTGGGTCGGCGTCACACAGCCTGCCTTCTGGACGAGCGAACACCAGACGTCGAAGAGCCCGATTCACGTCGCCTTTAAGGCAACGTCGCGCGGGATGGTCGACGCATTTCATCATGCGGCGCTGGCGTCCGGAGGCATGGACAACGGCGCGCCTGGTCCGCGCGGGCCGGCGGAGATGGGATATTATACCGCCTTCGTGCTCGACCCCGACGGTAACAATGTCGAGGCGGGCGTGCGGGAATGACGCCGCTTCACCCGTCTTATCGGCGCTTGAGTGCGCGATAAATGAAGAGCAGCAGGATCGAGCCCAATACCGCGATGATGATCGAGGGAAGATTGAAGCCCGTCACATCGCCGAAGCCGAGCCTCGAGCTGATGAAGCCGCCGAGCAGCGCCCCCACGATGCCGATGACGATGGTGATGATGAAACCGCCGGGATCCCGGCCGGGCATGATCATCTTGGCGATGATGCCGGCAATGAGACCGAGAACAATCCAGATCAGCCAACCCATTTTATCCCCCTGCAGAGATCAGCAGAGGGGGAAGTCTAGCCCGTCAGCGGTGGCGTGTCACCCACTCCGCCGGAATCACAGGTACCGGACCTGTGTCATCATGCCGGAGCGCATGTGATAGAGGTTATGGCAGTGGAACATCCAGTTTCCGGGGTTACCGGCATCGAACGCCAGCGTGACGGCACCGCCGACCGGCACCAGCTCGGTATCGCGCACGGCACCCGTCACCCGCGCGGCATTGACCGCGACGATCTGGAAATGATGGCCGTGCAGGTGCATCGGATGGGACATCCGGGTGCGGTTGGTGAGCGTCATCTCGACCCGCTCGCCTTCCTTGACCATGAGGTGCGCATGGTGTGCCATGGCGGCCACTTCCTCGATGCCCCAGCGATAGGGCATCATCGAGCCGGTCAGGTCGATATTCAGCATACGGTCCGCCGGCCGCTCAGCGAGCGATTCCGCCGCCTGATAGCCCATCGATAGCTCGCGGTCGATCGCGCCGATCGCCTGCGGCGCGTGACCTTCGACCTTTGCAACGGTTCCGCTCTTGGTCGCGAGGATGAGTCCGGTCAATGCCGTGTCGCCCTCGCGCTGGAACAGGAGCGGCCAGGCGCCTTCCTCCGCCGGCAAGGCGAAGCGCACGTCGGCGCGCTGCGCGATCGCCAGCGGGAAACGGCTGCCCATCACCGGCACGATCGGCCGGCCATCGACATCGGTCAGCGAGCCCGCGAGCGGACCCAGATCGAGCATGAAGTTGCTGGCGGACGCCGCGTTGATGATGCGCAGGCGCACGCGCTGGCCCTTCTCGACGCGCACGATTTCGGGATCGTCGAGCGTGCGGTCGTTGGCCAGGAACGCGTCGTACGACACGTCGTTCAGATCCATGCCGCCCACGTTCATCTGCGACATGCCCCCCTCGGACATGTCCATGTTGGACATGTCGTGGCCCATCTGGCTGTGATCGTGGCTCATGCCCTTGGAAAGGCCGGCCAGAATCTCGTCCGGTGCGCGGAAGGTGAAATCGTGCAGCAGGATCACGACTTCCTGCTCGTCGCGCGCCGCATCCGCGGGGTCGCGCACGATCAGCGGCGCGGCCATCAGCGCCTGCTCCTGCAGCACATGGTGCGAATGCATCCAGTTGGTGCCGGGCAGAGCGACTGCGAAGTCGTATTCGTAGCTCTCGCCCGGCGCCAGCGCCGGCTGCGTGACGCCCGGCACGCCATCCTGGTTGTTGGGCGGCGTCAGCCCGTGCCAGTGGATGAGGGCGGCCTCCTGCACCTCGTTCGTGAGGCGCACGCGGAAACGCTCGCCGGCATTCATGGTGAGGCCGTGGGTGCCGTCCGGCTGCAGCAGGCCGAACACCTTGGCCGCCTTGCCCTTGACCTCGATGATGCGGGTGCCGATCGCGATCCCGGCCGGCGCGTCATGGGACGATGCCCGCGCCAGCGGCGCACCGAGCGACACCGCGCCGATGGCGGCGCCGGCGACAAGGAAGCTGCGGCGGGATAGGCGAATCATGACTCGAAGCCTAGTCCTGGCAAAAGCTCCCGCCAAGCGCCGCCGCCGAACCTTGCCCTCTGGCAGCGGCGCGATGCCGCACGGATTCGCGCTTTTCCTGGAATGCCGAAGCGCCCGGCAGCCATGCCGTTCGATATAGATCGAATCCCCAGCACGCTTTCGCGCCCGATTAAGACCCTCTCAACCTGCCCAATGCTATCCGGTGCGGCTCAATCGGGTGCCAAGTCGCCATCCATCGGAAGGCCCGCCCGATGTCACGGGGCCGGAACAGACGCGGTATCGCAGCCTGCGATCGTTCCGGCTCCGACCATTTCAGCAATCAGTGATCAGGAATCAGATGTCGTTGAGGCAGCCAATAATCGGCGCCTTCTGATCCTGATTCCTGATTACTGACTCAGAGCGTCTTCTGCTGCATATCGGCGGACACCGACTGCATCAGCGATTTCACGCAGCGGTCGGCCGGCGTTGATTCCGCGGCCTGGTCGCGGGCCTCGAGATAGGCGACGGCCAGGCCCGCATCGCCGGCATAGAGATAGAAATCCACTACGCAATCGGCGCCGGAATATTGCCAGACCTCGGCCGGCGCATCCTTGCGCACCTGCTTGGGCTGGCCCAGCGTGCGCGACAGATCGGCATCGCGCAGGCCGATGAAAGAGGCAGAGTCGTTCGAGAGGATCGGCGCCGCAGGTTGCGCGCTGGCTTTGCCGCTGCCGTCGAGCGCCGCGGGCATCTGGCAGGCGGAAACGAACAGCATCGCGCCCATCAGCGCGATCCAACCAAGCCCACTACGGCCAATCTGGCCAGGTCGCATTTCGGGCCCCCCGCCCAAAAGCACGCCGCCGGGTAGGGCCGGCTGGTCTCGAGAACCGGCCGGCGCTGCCCTCCAGCGCCGGCGGTCAATCCATCAAACTGTTACGCCGCCGCTTCGCTGGTGCTGGCTTCCGGCAATGACTCGACGGTGCCGGAGATGATGCCGCCGCGCTCCACCTCGAGCTGGCCATACTTCACCTTGCCGAACACGCGGCCGGTCGCACGCACGGTCAAGCGGCCATGCACCGTGAGATCGCCGTCGAACCGGCCGCTGATGTCGGCGGATTCGATATCGGCCGATCCCTTGAACTGGCCGGACGATGCGATGTCGATCTGGCGGCAATCGTTCAGCACCGCTTCGACGCGGCCCTCGACCACCAGGAAATCGCAGGTGCGAATCTCGCCGTTGAGGATGATCTCGCGGCCGACGATCAGCTTCTTGTGGTCGGTCTCGCCGGCGCGCGACGCTGAAGCGGGCTGCTCACGACGCTGCGTGAAGGCGCTAAGGTCAGGCGGCCGACGTGCGATCTCCGGCGCTGCGGGTCGTGAAGCACCCGGCGTCGGCGCATCCTGGCGCAAATAGCTCTTGCTCTGGTCGGCGGCCGGGCTGGCGGAAGTGGTGTCCGCAATGGTTGGCGTCGACGACATCTCCTGATCCTTCTTCTTTCCGAACATCTTAACCCTTTCCCGTGAGGTCGGAGTGCGCCCCGTGGCCCTCAGCGCGGCATACTCTCAGGTGGTGGGCCCCAGCAGCCCCTCTGAAACGCCCCAGACTACGATTCGCTGGCTTATGCCAATGGCTTGACAGCCTGAGTCGCGGTTCGTGTGTGGTTTAGCACATTCTGAGCTATGTGCACCATAAAAGCCGCCCCCAATACCGGCGCCAGCAGGTTGACGAACGGTATTGTGAGACACACCGCTATCATGACACCCGCGATGGTAAAAGTTCGGTTATGGCGCTTGTGCAATTCGTGGGCGCTGGCCCGGTCCATGCGCCGGAAGGCGACCATCTCGAAATATTCCCGGCCCAGCAGCCAGCCATTCACCCCCCAGGTGATCAGCACATAGATCGGAAACACCAGCAGGAACGGCAAAGCCAGGATGTTGGCGATGAGGGCGATGGCCGCCAGTTTCAGCCCGTCAAAGACCGCCGCCAGCACCGGCACCGGCCTTCCGGGCGGCAAAAAGGGGTAGTGCTTGGCCTCGACCGCGTCGATCACCTCGTCGGCGAAGATCCCGGCAATGGCGGCGGCCACGCTGGGGAACAGGAACCAGGCGACCACGATGGCGCCCAGGACCCCGCCGAACTCGGCCAGGTTCTGCAGCCAGCCGCTGAGCCCGGCCAGCCAGTCGATCAGCAGATAGACCAGCACCACGAACAGGATGTAGCCGAGGATGGCAAGGCCCAGGGTCTTGCCGATCACCCGCCGGATCGCCGGGTCGTTCAGTTGGCCAAGGGTCTTGGTGAGCGCGCTGAACACAGATTTCTTCCTTTCCGTACAATGCCTTGATTAGGAAAGCGAGTGCCTTGGGCGGCCTCGCGGCCAGCTATCGGCCACCAGAATATGGGGCATGCGCCGCCCGCTTGCGATTCTGGTTCCCGATTTCCGATCCCTGACTATACTCCGCCAACTTTTTTGGCCCGGTATAGATAGGTTTTCATGTCAGAAGTCATCGATGTCGTCGGCATCGGCAATGCGATCGTCGACGTCCTGGCGCATTGCGAGGACTCCTTTATCGAGCGGATGGACCTGACCAAGGGCGCCATGACGCTGATCGATACCGCACGGGCCGAGGCGTTGTACCAGGCCATGGGCCCGGCGATCGAGATTTCCGGCGGCTCTGCCGCCAATACCACGGTCGGCGTCGCCAGCCTGGGGGGCAAGGCGGCCTTCATCGGCAAGGTCGGCAACGACCAGCTTGGCGGCATTTTCCGCCACGACGTGCGCGCCGCAGGGGTGCAGTACGACATTGCCCCCGCCAGCTCGACCACGCCCACCGCGCGCTCCATGATCCTGGTGACGCCGGATGCCGAGCGCACCATGAACACCTATCTCGGCGCCTGCCATGAGCTGACGCCGGCGGATATCGACCCGCATCTGATCCAGCGCGCCCGTGTCACCTACATGGAGGGCTATCTGTGGGACCCGCCGCTGGCCAAGGAGGCGTTCCTGAAGGCCGCGCGCATCGCCCACGATGCCGGCCAGGAGGTCGCCTTGACGCTGTCCGATTCCTTTTGCGTGCAGCGTTATCTGCGGGAGTTCCAGGATCTCGTCATGAACCATGTCGACATCCTGTTCGCCAATATCGGCGAGATCACGGCGTTGTGGGAGACCAACGACTGGAACGAGGCGGCGCGCGTGACGCAGCAGCATTGCGACCTCGCCGCCTTGACCCGCAGCGAGATGGGCTCGGTCATCGTGACGTCGGACGGGATGATCGAGATTCCGGCCTGGCCGATCGACCGCGTCGTCGATCTGACCGGCGCCGGCGACCTTTATGCCTCCGGCTTCCTCTACGGCTATACCCACGGCCAGGATTTTGCAGCCTGCGGGCGCATCGCCTCGCTGGCCGCGGGCGAAGTGATTTCCCATATCGGCGCCAGGCCCGAAACGCCGCTCGCCGAACTCGTGCTCAGCAGGCTGGTGTAGGAATCATGCACGCATCCGGCCCATACGCTTCGGGAACACCGCCGACGCTTCGCTGAACCGGCGATCTCGCTTTCGCCTCTTCGACCGCGCGCTCCAGTATGAGCGGCGCGCCATCTTTGCTCAGTTTGAAAGTCACGATCATGAAGTTGCGCAACATCGCCATCATCGCCCATGTCGACCACGGCAAGACCACCCTGGTCGACCAGCTCCTCCGGCAGAGCGGCGCGTTCCGCGCCAATCAGCAGGTGATGGAGCGGGTCATGGATTCCAACGACCTGGAGCGCGAGCGGGGCATCACCATCCTCGCCAAATGCACCTCGGTCGATTGGAAGGGCACCCGCATCAACATCGTCGATACGCCCGGCCACGCCGATTTCGGCGGCGAGGTGGAGCGTATCCTCAACATGGTGGACGGCGTGATCCTGCTGGTGGACGCGGCCGAAGGCCCGCTGCCGCAGACCAAGTTCGTTACCATGAAGGCGCTGGCGCTCGGCCTGCGCCCCATCGTCGTCATCAACAAATGCGACCGTCCGGACGCCCAGCCGCACGAGACCCACGATGGGGTGTTCGACCTGTTCGCGATCCTCGGCGCCCAGGACGACCAGCTCGATTTCCCGACCCTGTTCGCCTCCTCGCGCCAGGGCTGGGCGGTCGAGAACCTGGAGAATGACGAGCGCAAGGATCTGGCGCCGATGTTCGACCTGATCGTCGAGCACGTGCATGCACCGCGGGTCCAGGCCGATGCGCCGTTTTCCATGCTCATCACCACGCTGGAATACGACAACTACCTGGGCCGCGTGTTGACCGGCCGCATCCAGACCGGCGTGGCGAAGGTCAACATGCCGATGCGGGCGATCCAGCCCGACGGCAACATCATCGAGAACGGACGCCTGACCAAGCTGCTGTCGTTTCGCGGCATCGAGCGCGTGCCGGTGGAAGAGGCCCAGGCCGGCGACATCGTCGCCATCGCGGGCCTGACCGAAACCACCGTCGCCGACACCATTTGCGATCCGGTGATCGAGATTCCGCTCCCCGCCCAGCCGATCGACCCGCCGACCCTCGCCATGACCTTCTCGGTCAATGACAGCCCGCTCGCCGGCCGCGAGGGCGACAAGGTGACCAGCCGCATGATCGCCACCCGCCTGCTGCGCGAGGCCGAAGGCAACGTCGCCATCAAGGTGCGCGAGACCGAAGGCCGCGACGCGCTGGAAGTGGCCGGGCGCGGCGAACTGCAGCTCGGCGTGCTGGTCGAGACCATGCGCCGCGAAGGCTTCGAGCTCTCCATCAGCCGCCCGCGCGTGCTCTATCGCCAGGACCCGGCGACCGGCGAGCGGCTGGAGCCGATCGAGGAAGCGGTCGTCGATGTCGATGAGGAATTCACCGGCATCGTGATCGACAAGCTCGGCCAGCGCCGCGGCGAGATGACCGAGATGCGCCCCTCCGGCGGCGGCAAGACGCGCCTCGTCTTCCTGGTGCCGGCGCGCGGCCTGATCGGCTATCACGGCGAGTTCCTGACCGACACGCGCGGGACCGGCATCATGAGCCGGCTGTTCCACGGCTACGGCCCCTATCGCGGCCCAATCGCAGGGCGGCGCAATGGCGTGCTGATCTCCACCGCGCAGGGCGAAGCGGTCGCCTATGCGCTGTGGTTCCTGGAAGAGCGCGGCGACATATTCGTCAAACCGGGCGATGCGATCTATGAAGGCATGATCATCGGCGAGAACAGCCGCGGCCACGACCTCGAGGTCAACCCGCTGAAATCGAAGCAGCTCACCAATATCCGCACCACCTCGAAGGACGAGGCCATCCGCCTCACTCCGCCGCGGCCGATCACCCTCGAATATGCCATGGCCTATATCGAGGAGGACGAGCGCGTCGAGATCACGCCGAAATCGATCCGCCTGCGCAAGGCCATCCTCGACCCCAACGACCGCAAGCGCGCGGAACGGAAGTCAGAGGCGGAGACGGCCTGAGGGCGAAAACTCGCCGCCGCTAATCCCCTCCCCCGGGCCGGGGGAGGTCAGGGTGGGGGCGATGGTTCAGCTGGACTCTGTCTTCGCTTGAGAGAACAACCCCCACCCCGACCCTCCCCCAGCTTGGGGGAGGGAGGTCTTCTGATCGGATTCGCTGATGACTTCTTTCACCATCCTCGATGGCGGCATGGGGCGCGAGCTGCACCGCATGGGTGCGCCGTTCAGGCAGCCGGAATGGTCGGCGCTGGCGCTCATGGTGGAGCCGGAATCGGTCAAGCGCACTCATCGACGCTTTGTCGAGGCTGGCGCTGAGGTGATCACGACCAACTCCTACGCCCTTGTGCCCTTTCATATCGGCGAGGAGAAGTTCAAGGCGGAGGGACAGACGCTCGCCGACCTTGCCGGCCGCATGGCACGGGCTGCGGCGACGGGCACGCACCATACGGCGCAGGTTGCCGGATCGCTGCCGCCCTTGTTCGGCTCCTATCGGCCAGATCTGTTCGATGAAGCGAAGGCCCCCGCGATCATCCGTCCTTTGATCGAAGGCTTGTCGCCGCACGTCGATCTCTGGCTGGCGGAGACGCAGAGCTGTCTTGCCGAGGCGCGTTTCGCCCGGGCGATGCTGGCGAATGACCGACGGCCGTTCTGGGTCTCCTTCACGCTGGATGATGACAACGAGGATCTGGCGCGGCCCAAGCTGCGGTCCGGCGAATGCGTCGCCGCCGCCGCCACCACCATGCTCGAGCTCGGTGTCGACGCGGTCCTGTTCAATTGCAGCCAGCCGGAGATCATGGCGGGCGCCGTCGATGCCGCACGTTCAATCCGCGACACGCGCGGCAGCAACGCCCGGATCGGCGTCTATGCCAATGCCTTCCCGCCCCAGCGCGACGAAGCTGCCAACGAGGGCCTCAGCGACATCCGCGCCGACCTCGATCCCGCCCGCTACGCCCAGTTCGCCAAGGGCTGGCTGCAGCACGGCGCCGATATCATCGGCGGCTGCTGCGGCATCGGGCCGGAGCATATCGCGGCGCTCAGCGCGCTGAGGAGCTGACCGGCCCCTGTTGCGCCCGCCGCGCACCTGATTCACCATGCGCCACAGGCGCCGGAGTCGGCGCGAGGGGTGACAGTATGTCGGAAGCGGCAGTTGCACGGGAAAAGTCCTGGTCTCAAACCTTCCTCGCGTTCTTTGAGCGACGTCTCATCGCCGTCCTGTTCCTGGGTTTCGCCAGCGGCCTTCCTCTAGCCCTAACCGCGGCGACTTTGCAGGCGCGCCTGACTGAAGCCGGCGCCGATCTCACCACCATCGGCTTTTTTGCGCTGGTGGGCGTCGCCTACAGCCTGAAGTTCCTGTGGTCGCCAATGATCGACCGATCGATGCCACCTGGTCCGTTCCAAAGGCTGGGCCACCGGCGCGGTTGGACTCTGCTATTCCAACTCCTGCTCATCGTCGCGATCTCGGTATTTGGTTTCGTCAACCCCGCGGTTTCGCCGATCGCGACCGCGGCGATGGCCGTAGTCGTCGCGTTCCTGTCCGCCAGCCAGGATATCGTGATCGACGCCTATCGCATCGAGGTGCTGGACGACAACCAGCAGGGTGCCGGCGCGGCGATGATCCAGTACGGCTATCGTTTTGGCATGCTCGCTTCCGGCGCCGGCGCGCTGTTTGTGGCCGAATACGCATACCGCTATTTCGCAGGCACTGACTCGGCGGCAGCGCCAGGGACCGCTGACCCCGAAGCAGTGAATCTTTCCTGGGTCGTCACCTTCATCGCGATGGCGGCGCTGATGGTCGTTGGGGTTGTGACCACGTTGCTGGTCCGTGAACCACCCAATCGCCGGCCCGCCGCTCCCGCGATCGAGGGCGAGGCCGGTTTTGTGCTGCGCCTGGTGGCGATCGTCGGCATGACGGCGGTGGCGATCCTTGCATTCCTTGCAGTGAAGAAGGGGCTGACCCAGCTCGACTGGGCAACGTGGGCGATCAATGCGGTCGCAACTCTTGTGGCGGCCGCCGTGCCCGTTTCGATCGTCATGTCGTTGCCAAAGCCCCAGGTCGGCGGCAATCGGCAGTATCAGGCGATCAGTATCTGGTTGGAAAACGCCGTCGTTAAACCATTCCGCGAGGTTGCCAAACGCGACGGCTGGCAATTGATCCTTCTGTTCATCGTCCTCTTCAAGGTGGGTGATGCCGTGCTTGGCACCATGGCAACCACGTTCTATCTCAACATAGGCTTCACCAAGCCTGAGATCGCCGAGATCAGTAAGATATTCGGCCTCGTCGCCACGTTGCTCGGCGTCTGGCTCGGCAGCCTCATGGTCATCAAGTGGGGCATGGGCAAGAGTTTGCTGCTGACCGGCGTGCTGCAGCTGCTTTCGAACCTTATGTTCTCCTGGCAGGCCCATGTCGGGCGCGACATCAACTGGCTCTATGTCACCATCGCGATCGAGAATTTTACGGGCGGCATGGCCTCTGCGGCGTTCGTCGCCTACATCTCGCGGCTCTGCAATCTGCAATTCACAGCGACACAGTATGCGCTGTTTTCTTCCCTGGCTGTGGTTGGACGCACGGTCATCGCGTCGCCAATGGGCGGAATCGCTGAAACGATTGGATGGGTCGATTACTTCCTGCTGTCGACGGCAATGGCCATTCCGGGCATGCTGCTTCTCATCTTCATGTTGCGGCGTTACCCGGTGACAATCGAGAGCCCGGCCGCGAACATCGCGGACGATTGAAGATGGCGAAGCCCCGCATCGAGATCGAGTTCTGCACCCAGTGCCGCTGGCTGCTGCGCGCCGGCTGGACCGCGCAGGAATTGCTGACGACATTCCAGGACGAGATCGGCGAAGTCGCCCTCATTCCCGGCACCGGCGGCGTGTTCGAGGTGCGGGTGGACGGAAAGACCATCTGGTCGCGGAAGGGCGAAGGCCGCCATGCCGAGATCACCGAGCTGAAGCAGCGCCTGCGCGACGTCATCGCGCCGGAGCGGGCGCTGGGGCATTCGGAGAGGAAAAGAGAGGAATAGCCCGCTTTCGCCCACTCCTCCACGTCACCCCGGCCTTGAGCCGGGGTCCATTCCGCAGTCGCACGTGCGGTTCGACGATGGATCCCGGGTCAAGCCCGGGATGACGGTTTAAAATTGGACGGCAAGCGAGAGTCGCCGTTCAAATATTCACATCCAGCGCGTAGCCCGCCGAGCGCACCGTGCGTACCAGGTCGGCGGCTTCGTCGATGTTGATCGCCTTGCGCAGGCGCCGGATATGCACGTCGACGGTGCGCGGCTCGACATAGATGTCGCGGCCCCAGACGTGGTCCAGCAATTGCTCGCGGCTGAACACCCTGCCCTGGTTCTCCAGCAGGAAGCGCAGCAGGCGGAACTCGGTCGGGCCGAGATGCACGTCCTTCTGACCGCGCCGCACCCGGTGGGTGGCGAGATCCATGGAGAGGTCCTGATATTGCAGCACCTCGGTCTCGGTCTGCGGCAAGGCGCGGCGTAGCACAGCGCGGCAGCGTGCCACCAGCTCCGAGGGCGAGAACGGCTTGGTCACATAGTCGTCGGCGCCGACCTCGAGGCCGCGCAGCTTATCGCTTTCCTCGCCGCGGGCGGTCAGCATGATGATCGGCGTGCGACGATGCTCCGGCGAGCGACGGATCTGCCGGCATACTTCGATGCCGGAGAGCGCCGGCAGCATCCAATCCAGGAGGATCAGATCCGGCCGCTGCTCCTTCACGATCAACAAGGCTTCCTCGCCGTTGGCGGCGTCGATCACGCGAAACCCTTCGCGCTCCAGGTTGTAGCGCAGGAGGGTGACCAGGGCCGCTTCGTCTTCCACCACCAGCACCAGCGGCTGACCCTGCGCCTCGCGCACGGGCAGCGGGCTGGGCTTGGCGCGATCAGGCATCGATTGGAACATTGGTCGTATCGCCTTTCGGTCTCTCTTCGTCCAGGCTCCGGCCGTGGACCAGGAAATAGACGATCTCAGCCACATTGGTGGCATGATCGCCGATGCGTTCGATGTTCTTGGCAATGAACAGCAGGTGCGTGCAGGGCCCGATATTGCGCGGGTCCTCCATCATGTAAGTCAGCATTTCGCGGAACAGGCTGTTGTACATCTCGTCGACTTCTTCGTCGCGCCGCCAGGCGGCCCGCGCCCCTTCCGCGTCCTTCTCGATATAGGCGTCGAGCACGTCCTTGATGATCTGGAGCGCGAGCTGGCTCATCCGCGGGATCGAGGCCGCCGGCTTCAACGGCTGCACGGTCGAGAGCACGAGCGCGCGCTTGGCTATGTTCTTGGCATAATCGCCGATGCGTTCGATATCGGACGCGATCTTGATCGCCGCCACCACCTCGCGCAGATCCTGCGCCATCGGCTGGCGCAGCGCCAGCATGCGCACGGTCATCTGCCCGACCTCGGTTTCCAGGGCGTCGATGCGTTCGTCGTCCTGCACAACCTGGGTCGCGAGCTCGCTGTTGCGGCGCACCAGCGATTCGACCGCGCGGGTGAGCTGCGCTTCCGCGAGCCCGCCCATCTCGGCGATCACGTTGTTGAGGCGCTTCAGATCCTCGTCGAAGCTCTTGACGATGTGGTCGGTCGGCTTGTTCAGCATGAACTATTCCTTCGCACCTTCAACCGAAACGTCCGGTGATGTAGCCCTGCGTGCGTTCATCGCGCGGGGCGGTGAAGATCTGCTCGGTATCGCCCCATTCCACCAGCACGCCGAGATGGAAGAACGCGGTCTTCTGGCTGACACGCGCGGCCTGCTGCATCGAGTGAGTGACGATGATGATGGTGTAGTTCTCGCGCAATTCGTCGATCAGCTCTTCGATGCGCGCGGTCGCGATCGGATCCAGGGCCGAGCACGGCTCGTCCATCAGGATGACCTCAGGGCTGACCGCGATGGCGCGCGCAATGCAGAGGCGCTGCTGCTGCCCGCCGGAAAGGCCGGTGCCGGGCTGGGCCAGGCGGTCCTTGGCCTCGTTCCACAGGCCGGCGCGCTCCAGGCTGGTCTGCACGATCTCGTCCAGCTCGTCCTTGCTGGCACCCATGCCGTGGATGCGCGGGCCGTAGGCGATGTTGTCATAGATCGATTTCGGGAACGGGTTCGGCTTCTGGAACACCATGCCGATGCGCGCGCGCAGCATCACGACGTCGAGCTTGGGATTGTAGATGTTCTCGCCATCCAGCCTGATGTCGCCGGTGACGCGGCAATTGTCGATCACGTCGTTCATGCGGTTGAGGCAGCGCAGGTAGGTCGACTTGCCGCAGCCGGACGGACCGATCAGCGCCGTCACCTGGCGCGACGGGACATCGAGGTCGACATTGAACAAGGCCTGTTTCTGGCCATAGAACACGTTGACCTGGCGGCTCACCATCTTGGGCGCCTCGCCCGGGCGCGCCGCCACCGCCGGCTTCACATTGGGATTGGTCAGAAGGGTTCCGCCGGTAGCCATCTTGCCGCCATCCGCTGTCTGTTGGGTGGTTTTTTGTGCCGCGAGTGCCATGATTGCCTCGTCTCCTACCAACGCCGTTCGAACCTGCGGCGGATCACCACCGCGGCCGCATTCATCAGGACCAGGAACACCAGCATCACCATGATGCCGGCAGAGGTGCGCTCCACGAACGCGCGCTCCGGCGCATCCGCCCACAGGAAGATCTGAACGGGGAGGACCGTCGCCGGGTCGGTGATCGATTTCGGGACATCCACGATGAAGGCGACCATGCCGATCATGAGGACCGCCGCCGATTCGCCCATGGCGCGCGCCGTGCCGATGATGGCGCCGGTCATGACGCCGGGCATGGCGAGCGGCAGCACGTGATGCATCACCACCTGCTGCTTGGAGGCGCCGACGCCGTAGGCGGCCTCACGAATGGAGGGCGGAACGGCCTTCAGCGCGGCGCGGGTCGCGATGATGATGGTGGGCAGCGTCATGAGCGAGAGCACCATGCCGCCGACCAAGGGCGCGCCGCGCGGCAGCCCGAAGAAGCCGAGCAATACGGCCAGGCCCAGCAGACCGAACACGATCGAGGGCACGGCCGCCAGGTTGTTGATATTGATCTCGATGATGTCGGTGATGCGGTTCTTGGGCGCGAACTCCTCCAGGTAGATCGCCGCCGCCACGCTGATCGGCAGGGAGAGGATGAGCGCGGTCAGGATGGTGAGGAAGCTGCCCATCAGGGCACCGCCGACACCGGCCTGCTCGGCCTCGCGCGAATCACCGCTGGTAAAGAAGTCGACATTGAAGGTGCTGACGATGCGGCCGTCCTGCTTCAACTTGTCGAACCAGGCGATCTGCTGGTCCTTGATCGGCCGATCCGCTTCCGCGATGTCGCGGTTGATCCGGCCCTTGGCCAGCATGTCTAAATCGTCGGCGGCCAGCACCTCGACCCGCTGTGTGGTGCCGACCAGGGCCGGGTTCGCCAGCACCATCTTCTTCACACCGTCGCCGGCGGCGTTGCTGAGGAATTCGCCGAGAGCCCGCCGGTCGGCGCGCGAGGAAATATCGGGGAAGAGGCCGCGCAGGGCATCGCGCGCCACTGCCTGGTAATCGCCCTGCGCCAGCGATTCCGGCAGGCGCGTGTTCTGCGGGTCGACCTTGGCCGGATCGATCGCGACGTCGAGCGCGATCCGGGTCTGCCAGAAGGCGCTGTAGCCCTGTGCGACCACCGTGACCGCGAGGAACCCCAGCATGAAGACGGCAAAGCCGATTGCCAGCACGCCATAGAGGCGGAACCGGCGCTCGGCCGCATAGCGGCGGCGGATGCGGGTTTCGGACAGGTCCGGCCGGCGCAGCTTGGCGTCGGAACTGGACGATGCACCGCTGAGCACGGCGTCAGTCATATTTCTCTCGATATCTGCGCACGACGCTGAGCGCGACGACGTTGAGGCACAGTGTGACGATGAACAGCAGCAGGCCGAGCGCGAAGGCGGCCAGGGTCTTCGGCGAATCGAACTCCTGATCGCCGACCAGCAGCGTGACGATCTGCACCGTCACCGTGGTCACCGCCTGCAGCGGATTGGCGGTGAGGTTGGCGGCAAGGCCCGCGGCCATCACCACGATCATGGTCTCGCCGATCGCCCGGCTGGTGGCGAGCAGGACCGCGCCCACGATGCCTGGCAGCGCCGCCGGGAACACCACCTGCTTGATGGTCTCTGATTTGGTCGCGCCCAGGGCGAAGGATCCGTCGCGCAAGGACTGCGGCACCGCGTTCATCACGTCGTCCGAGAGCGAGGAGACGAATGGAATGATCATGACGCCCATGATGAGGCCGGCGGCGAGCGCGCTTTCCGACGCAACACTGAGGCCCACCGCCTCGCCGATCTGGCGGAAGGCCGGGCCGATGGTGAGGGCGGCGAAGAAGCCGTAGACCACCGTCGGGATGCCGGCCAGGATCTCCACCAGCGGCTTGAAGATGCTGCGCACCTTGCTGGTCGCATAGTCGGAAAGATAGACCGCGATCATGAGGCCGGTCGGGACCGCCACGATCAACGCAATCGCGGTGATGAGGAGCGTGCCGGCGATCACCGGGATCGCCCCGAACGCGCCAGACGAGCCGACCTGGTCAGCGCGCATCGCCATCTGCGGGCTCCATTGCAGCCCGAACAGGAAGTCGGTCACGGGGATCTTGGCGAAGAAGCGCAGGGATTCGAACACCAGCGACAGGACGATACCGATGGTGGTCAGGATGGCGAGCGAGGAACAGGCGAACAGCACGCCGAGCACGATCCGCTCCACCCGGTTGCGCGAGCGCGCTCCGACATTGATTCGGCTGTAGGCGAAGCCGATGCCGATCAGCGCCAGCGCGACCGCAGCGCCCAGGGCGCCGAGATGCGACATCGAATCCCAGGTGCGATAGGCTTCGGCACCCGCGCGCACGGCCGCATCGCCGACCTGACTCAGATCGGCGTGCGCCGCCGCCTGGCGCACTTCGCTCAAGAGCAGCGAGAGCTGGTTTTCATCGAGGCTGGCAACCCGCTCCGGCGGCATCGCCGCTTTCGCCGCCTCGGTCACGATGGTGGGCTGCGCCATCAGCCAGACCAGGGCCACCAGCAGCGCCGGCAATCCGCACCACAAAGCGACATAGAACCCGTGATAGTTCGGCAGCGAATGCAGCTTGCGGAGCTGGCCGCCGGCCTTCGCGACCGCGCGGGCACGGCCCATGAAAAAGCCGATCAGGCTGAGCCCGACCACCGCGATCAACACCGCGGTTACCGTTGCGCCGGTCGAGCCGGCCACTGTGTGGATCGCGGCGCCCAGCGCGCCCTGCGGTTCCCCACTACCCGCACCGGCCAGCGCCGTCAGGCCAAGGCTGCCGAGAGTCGCGGCTTCGACCTGCTTGCGCTCGTCCGGCGTGAAGGGGACCAGGCCCTTGTCCGCCAGATAGCCTTCCGTCCCCATCGCGCGTTCGCTCACCAGCTCGCGCACGAAGGCATCGATGCCGGGCACGATGTTGCGGTGTGCGTCCTTCACATAGATGAAGAGGTCGCGCGCCACCGGATATTGCTTGCCGGCGATCGCCTCGTAGCTCGGCGCGACGCCTTCGACCTTGGCGGCTTTCAGCGTGTCGGCGTTCTGCTCGAGGAAGGAATAGCCGAAGATGCCAAAGGCGGCCGGATTGGCCTGCAGCTTCTGGACGATCAGATTGTCGTTCTCGCCGGCATCGATATAGGCACCGTCCTCGCGCACCTGCTGGCACGCGGCCTTCTTCGCATCGCCAGCAAGCGCCGCGATCTCGGGAAATCCCTCGCAGCCTTTGTCCATCACCAGCTCGACGAAGGCATCGCGCGTGCCGGAGGTCGGCGGCGGGCCCAGCACTTCGATCCGTTCGGCGGGCAGCGATGAATCGATCTCGTTCCAGGCGTGATAGGGATTGGGAACCAGTTGGCCGTTCTGCGGCACGTTCTTGGCAAGCGCGAGGAAGAGCTGCGCCCGCGTGACCGCGAAGTCCGGTCCGGGTTTCGCGTTGGCGATGACGATGCCGTCATGGCCGATCGGGATCTCGGTGATCTTGGTGACGCCGTTCTGGGCGCAGGTCTGGATTTCGCCGTCCTTGATCTTGCGCGAGGCGCCGGCAAGGTCGGGGGTCGCTTCGCCCACGCCTTCGCAGAACAGCTTGAAGCCGCCGCCGGTGCCGGTCGCTTCGACCACCGGGGATTTGAGGGCGCCCTGCTTGGCCAGCGCTTCGGCGACCGTGGTGGAGAAGGGATAGACGGTCGAAGAGCCGACGATGTGGAGCTGGTCGCGAGCCATGGCGGGAACCGCGGCAAGCGTCATCGCCACCAAGCCGAACGCGAAGGCCGAAACGCGTTTCATGCCCAACGCCGCTCCCGTCTGTCTCGTCATGAGGCGGACATTATTACTTTTATATTACGGTAATGTGACAACAAGATATGGGGGTGACACGCTTTGGCCACCCCCATGTCTGGTATCAGTTCATCGGCTGCAGAGACATCGCCTTGGTTGCGACTTCCTTGTATTTGCTGTCGTCCAAGGTGATCAGGCCCTTATCGGCGAGGTAGCCTTCCTCACCCATGGAGCGCTCGCTGACATATTCGGCGACGAACTCCCGGATGCCCGGGATCACGCCGACATGGGCGTTCTTGACGTAGATGAAGAGCTCGCGCCCGATCGGATAGGTCTTGTCCGCGACCGTGTCAAAGCTCGGCGCAACGCCCTCGATCTTGGCGCCCTGGAGCTTGTCGGCGTTCTGCTCGAGGTAGCTGTAGCCGAAGATGCCGAACGACGCCGGATTCGATTCCAGCTTCTGGACGATCAGGTTGTCGTTCTCGCCGGCTTCGATGAAGGCGCCGTCTTCGCGCATCGAATCGCAGGCGGTCTTCTTGGCATCGGCGTCCAGTGCCTTGATCTCCGGGAAATCGGCACAGCCTGTGTCCATGACCAGTTCGACAAAGGCATCGCGCGTGCCGGAGGTCGGGGGCGGACCCAGCACCTCGATCTTCTCGTTGGGCAGCGAGGGATCGATCTCAGCCCAGGTCTTGTACGGATTGTCGACCAGCTTGCCGTTGACCGGCACCTGCTTGGCGAGCGCTTGCCAGATCTGCTTGCGGGTCAGGTCGACCACCGGACCGGACTTCGAGTTGGCGAAACTGAGGCCGTCATAGCCGATCACGATCTCGGTGATGGAGGTGACGCCGTTCTTCTTGCAGGTTTCGATCTCGCTGGCCTTGATCGGGCGGGACGCATCGGAAATGTCGGGCGAGTCTTCGCCGACGCCAGCGCAGAACAGCTTGAAGCCGCCGCCGGTGCCGGTCGATTCCACCACCGGTGTCTTGAACTTGCCGCCTTTGCCGAAGCTCTCGGCGACCGCGGTGGTGAAGGGGAACACCGTCGATGATCCGACGATGTGAATCTGGTCGCGCGCCTCAGCCGCGCCGGCGGTGATTGCCAGCCCAGCGAGAGCGGCGAGAGCAACGGACATGCGTTTCATAGCCTCTCCTTCCGGTTTGATTGAACTGAGGCTACGGCGACCCCGATCGCCGGCCCCTCTGTACTCGGCGGCAAACTAGGTCGCTTCCGTGACGTGATTTCGACAACCACGTTACGGTTCTGTTACGAAGCCTGCCAAACTGGATGAGCTGTCGGTGCTACCGGGCTGACCGGGCGCCAAAATCCCCGCAAATCAGACAGAGATGCGACGAAACTATGACGCCGCGCGCAGGCCCGATGCGGCCTCTTCCGCCGGCAGATAGACCGTGAAAACGCTGCCCTCGCCCGGTGCCGACTCGATCTCCAGGCTGCCGCGGTGGCGGTTGACGACGTGTTTCACGATGGCAAGGCCAAGGCCGGTGCCGCCCAGATCGCGCGAGCGCGCGGCATCGACCCGGTAGAAGCGCTCGGTCAGGCGCGGAATATGCTCGCGCGCGATGCCATCGCCGCGATCGGCGACCGCGACCGCGATCATCGCTTTGGCACGGCGCAGGCCCGGCAGGCGCGCCCTGATCTCGCCCACATCGGCGATGCGTGCGGCGCTGACCGTCACCGAGGTCCCCGGCCTGCCATATTTGATCGCGTTGTCGATCAGGTTCTGGAACACCTGGGTCAGCTCGTCGGCATCGCCGACCGTGCGGCCCATCGGCCCCATCGGCAGCTCGATCTTCATGTTGCGTTCAGCCGCGCGCAGCGACAATGCGTTGGCGACGCGGCCGATGATCTCCGTCAGATCGACGCCGCCGGAGGGGCGGGCGTGCTCGTTCAGCTCGATGCGGCTCAGCGAGAGCAGGTCCGCCACGAGGCGGCTCATGCGCCCGGCCTGCTCCTGCATGATGCCGAGGAAACGCTCATGCGCGTCGAGGTCGCCCTTGGCCGGGCCGCGCAAGGTCTCGATGAATCCGATCAGGGTCGCGATCGGGGTTTTCAGCTCGTGGCTGACATTGGCGATGAAGTCGCTCCGCAGCCGCTCCAGCCGGCGCTCGGCGCTGGCATCCTTGAGCGCGATCAAGGTGCGCTCCGCATCCAGGCGCTTGAGGTCGGCGATCAGCAGCCGGTCGCGGCCGACCGGCGTCTCGATCCCTTCGATGCCGTTTGGCGCAGCGACGGCTTCCGGGTTCTGGCCGCCCATCACCTGGTCCAGCGCGTCGATCAGCGGTGGATGCCGCAGCACGCCCATCAGGCTGCGACCGACCGCCACTTCGCCCAGCAACTGGCGCGCCCGGTCATTCGCCCACAGAACATCCCGCTGCCGGTTCACAACCAGCACGGCAAGGGGCACCGCTTCCAGTGCGCTGTAGGAATCCTCGGGGTTGGCCGCCGGCGCGGGCGCCGGCTCGCGCGATGCCGCGGGCAGGATTTCGGTCTCTGGCAGGCGGTCGGACCGCGGCGCCTCATGGGCCCGGGTCGCGAACCAGGCGGCCCAGGTAGTGAAACCGACACCCCCGATGCCGATGGCCGCCAGCCAGAAGGGATCGCCGCCGACGGTAAACCCGATCAGGGCCAGCAAGGCCGCCCAGATGACCACGTCATAACAGAGAAGTGTAACGAACGGTTTCGGCAACGGGGCCATTTTCCGTCATAGTTGAAAAGCATCGGTACAGCCGGGGGGCGAATCGGCAACCCCACCCCATCCGGTCCGATTATTATAACGGGTTCCACCACCGACGGGACGAATGTCATGAAAAGATCAAATCTGGGTAGGGCATCGCTGGCAGCCATGCTGATCGGGCTGGGGGCCTGCGGCATCGGGGCAAGCGCCGGCGCGCTGGCGGAGGAGAGCACCTATCAGCCTTGGGCCGGCTCCACCCAGGCGCAAGCCAACCAGACCAGCGACCAGAAACTGCAGAAGCTGGTGACCGACCTCAACGCGCTGATCAAGAAGGCGGAGACCGCCAACGCCGCCGATCCTAATTTCATCGCCGACCTCAAGAAGCTGTCGGCGCAATACCCCGCGACCGGGGCGGCGCCGGCCAGCCAGGCGGGCGTGGTCTTCATCTCCGACAACTTCGCCGACGGCAACTACACCACCAATCCGACCTGGAAGGTTTCCGCCGGCACCTGGCAGGTCGACACCAAGGGCAGCAGCATCGGACTCAGCAGCATCATCGGCCAGTCCACCAGCAACAAGGTGACTGGCAACGACATGCTGAAGGCGATCCTCGGCGTGCAGCAGCAGCAGGCGCCGCAATCGACCTACGCCTCGATCTATACCGCCGCGACGATCTCGAACACTTTCAAGGCGACGATCAAGTTCGTCTCCGGCAACAAGAAAGGCCCGCTCAATATCGGGCCCTATCAGGGCGCCAGCGCCAGCAGCGGCTATCGCCTGGTCTATCAGCCGGGCAACGAGACGGGCCTCGTCCTGCAGCGTATCGTCGGCAATCAGGTGACGGACGTCGGCGCCTACAACGACGCGATCAATCTCGAGGACAACAAGGTGCACGAGATCGCCTGGTCGCGCGAATCGACCGGCAAGATGCGGGTCTATGTCGATGGCCAGCAGATGATCATCGCCACCGACAAGCAGATCACCGGCAATCTCGACGGCTGGCTGAACATCAACCAGGGCGGCGCGTACTGGATTCGCGAGGTCAAGGTGGTGGGTCTGTAAGACTCCCCTTCCCATCATCACCGGGCCGCAGCGAAGCTGCGCGACCCGGTGATCCAAATTTCTATCGACGACAAACTTGGATTGCCGGGTCTCGCCCTGCGGCGGCCCGGCAATGATGTTGTCGTGAACTACTGCGCCGCTGTGCTCAGCTCGCGGAACTGGGCTTCCATCTCGCGCCGGATGCGAACGGCATCGTTCGTTTCGTCCATCGCGACGTCGTTCCAGGTCAGGCTGGCGCCCGCCTTCACCGCGCGCCGCAGCTTGACGTGATGCGCGAGGCCGATCGGCAGGCCGCCGAGACGCAGGCTGTCCGTCGCCGGCATCAGCTTGCCCCAGACGGTGAAGCCGCCTTCGCCATCGAGCATCTCGCCTTCCTTGAGGTCGCGTTTCGCTGTCGCCACTGCATCGCCGCGGAATCCGGTGGGCGCGCCGGTCGCTTCGCCGCGCAGTCCGGCGCTGGCGACCGAGATGCCGAGCTCCAGTCCGATGAGATGGAAGGGTTTGTAGAGCGCCGCATAGCGACCCGACGGATCGGTGACGAGGCCGTATTCCGCGAAGCAGCGTTTCACGTATTCGCTCGGCGCCTCGAACACCACATAGACGCCCCAGCGCAGGTCGCGGAAGACCGGCTTGCCGTCGCGCTCGAGCGAGGAGACGACTTCCACCTGTCCCTTGTGGTCGAGCGTTCCGCCGTCGCTTCCGGGCCTGAGCACGCGCGGCAGGTCGTCGACCCCGCAGGGCGGAAAGGCGAGGCCATCCGGCGCCGGCGTGAGGCCGGTGGCGTTGGCGACCGCCGCCATCTCGATCGCGGATTTGGTGCCGTCGAGGAAGGAATTGAACATCTGCGGATTCATGCCGCCTTGCTTCGCCTGCTCCGGCGTCAGGCCGTAATGCGGCCAGACCGTGTCCGGGGTCGATTGGTGATAGAGCGGCAGATATTTGGTGCCCTTGCCTGCCGCCACCACGTCGAAGCCGCAGGCCCGCGCCCAATCGACCTGCTCCGCGATCAGGGCCGGCTGGTCGCCGTAGGCGAGGCTGTAGACCACGCCCGCCTTGTGCGCCTTGGCGGCCAGCAGCGGCCCGGCCAGCGCATCGGCTTCGACATTCACCATCACGATATGCTTGCCCTGCTGGATCGCGGCCAACGCATGGGCGATGCCGGCCGCCGGATGTCCGGTCGCATCGATCACGACATCCAGCGCCGGATGCGCGATCAAGGCCTTCGCATCATCGCCGATCCAGGTGGTGCCGCGCTCCGCCGCCTCGCTGATGAGGCGCGCGGCGATCTGCTCCGCCGGCCAGCCGACATGCGCGAGCGCCTTGCGCGCGCGGTCCGGGTCCAGATCGGCCACACCGAGAATGTGCAGGCCGCGCGTGCGCCGGGCCTGCGCCAGGAACATGGAGCCGAACTTTCCGGCGCCGATCAGGCCGACGCGCAGCGGCTTGCCCATGCTATCGCGCGCCAGCAGGAGCTTGTGCAGGTTCATTGCGTGCTCCGTCAGGCCGCCGCGCCCTGCCGCTCGCGCGCATGGGCGAGCAGGCAATCGTCGGGCAGCATCTCGATCGGCGTGAAATCGCGGTTCGCGATCCAGGTCGCCCGCTTGAAGCGGCGGATCGCGTTGTCGCAGCGATTGAGCGAGAGATAGAGGATCCAGCGCGACCAGGGTGTCAGGTTCGATCCCGACGCATGCACCAGGTTGCCATGGAACAGCAGCATGGAGCCGGCCGGCCCTTTCGGCGCGACGATGCCGCCTTCGTCCACCAGGCGCTTGATGGTCTCGTTGTCGATCGTCCACAAGGGATAGCTGGTGGTCGTGACGTCGTGCCCCGCCTCCAGCCTGCCCAGCCGGTGGCTGCGCGGGATGAACATCAGCGGGCCGTTGAACTCGTTCGCCTCCGCCAGGAACAAGGCGATGTTCATGGCACGCGGCGTCGGCATCTCGTCATCGTTGAACCAGGTGGCGTAATCCTGATGCCATTGCCAGACCGCGCCGTCGAACGCCGCCTTCGCATTGATCTTGAACTGGTGCATGTAAAGCTTGTCGGAGCCGAGAAGCTGCGCGCCGGGCTCTACCAGGCGCGGATGGCGCGCCACCTTCTCGAACACGTCGTTCCAGGTCTGGACATAGAAAGCGGAGCGTGGCGCGTTCGACTCCTTTTCGCGGATCACCTCCGGCCGGTCCTGCGCGAACAGGTGTGGAATCTCAGCCGTAAGCAGCGCCATCTCCTCCGCAGAGAAGACGTTGGGCAGGAACAAATAGCCTTCGGTCTCGAACGTGGCGATCTGTGCGTCGGTCAGCTTCATGGTGCTTTCCTCCTCTTGCCCGCCGGTTTTCCGGACGTTGTTGCTCCTTGGCGCGCAGACGCGCCCTTTGTCACCAAGGCGGTGAATTTCTCCGACGCGTTGTCCGCATGATGGCGCGCCTGCGCCTCCGCGCGCTCCGGGTCGCCTGCCGTCACCGCGTCCAGGATTGCCTGGTGCTCGTCCCACACGTCGCGCATGGGGTAGTGCTGCAGATAGCCGCCGATCAGCCGGCGGATATGATGCCAATGCAGCGCCGCCGTCTCCGCGATCATCGGATTGCCGCACAGATCGTAGAGCAGGCGGTGAAACCGCATGTCGGCCTCGATCATCCGCTTGACCGATCTCGAGGCGAAGGCGGCGCGTCCCTCCGCGATCAGGGCTGGACCCCACAACCGCGCCTCCGCGCTGCTGCGCAGGGCCGCGCCACGGCAGGCGGCACCGTCCAGCGCGCTGCGCAGTTCATAGAGGTGCGAAATGAAATCGGCATCGAGCGGCGACACGACGACGCCGCGCCGGCCGGAATCACGCACGAAGCCCTGAACCTTCAGCAGCGCCAGCGCCTGCACGATCGGCTGGCGCGAGACGTTCAGCTTCAGCGCCACTTCGTCCTGATTGACTCGCTCGCCGGACTTGAGTTCCCCGTTGCAGATCGCATCGAGGATTGCGTCATAGGTGCGGTCGGTCAGCGACCGTTCGAGCGCCAGATGCCGCACGCGTCACTCCCAGCTTGTCGCAGCGGCTCTGTCGGCCGCCTGTGATCTTGTATACGGTACACAGAAAGCGGCAAAAATCAAGCGCCCGGCGTTGAGGCGCCGTCATGCAGCCGGAGGGGCAGGAGAATTGCGGATCTAGGATGCGCGCTCGAAATAGCCGCCAAAGTCGCGCGCGATGATCTTTTCCCAGCCGCCATTGTAATCATCGCGCTTTGCCTGCGCGTCCTGGCCCAGCGCTTCCCAGCCGCGATGGATGAGGCGCACGCGCGTGGCGCCGCCTTCCGCAGTGAAGCTGAGCTCGAGCACGGTGTGCGGCTCGGCAGGACGCCCTGGATGCCAGGTCATGGAAAATCCAGCCGGTGGCGACCAGGTAAGGACGCGGCCCCAGTCGCAAGTGCCGCCATCCTCCGTCGTTTCGTAGATGCGGCCACCGACACTTGGTTCGATGCGCACGCTCTGCGCTTTCGCCTGGCCGACCGAGTGGGTCTTGACCGGCCACCATGCGGCGATCTCCGCTGTGAAAGCACGGAATGCGCGCGCCGGATCGCAAGGAACGAGCACGCTCTTCTCCACCGGCGGCACCGGATACGTCGCGACCTTGGCATTGCTCATGAGCCTCGTTCCCTCTCCACATGGCGCGTGAAGGCTGTGAGCGCATCCGACCACAGCCCATCGAGATAAGCGCGGAGTTCCCCCAGCCCTTCCGGCGCAATGGCGAAGTAATGCCGCGTGCCCTGCCGCGTCTCCGCGACCAGCCCGCTCTCCTTCAGCACCTTCAGATGCTGCGACACTGCCGGCCTACTGATCGTCATCCCCGCGGCAATGTCGCCCACGGCGCGCGGACCGGTGCGCAGCTTTTCCAATATCTCGCGGCGAGTGGGGTCGCCGAGAGCGCCCAGGACGGCATTTCCGTAAGTCATCGCTTACGGTAAGTTAATACTTACATTAAGTCAAGACTGTCGCGGACGCTGATCTGATGTCTGGCGGCCGGTCACGTCCGTGCATGCACCATGGTCGCGAGCGCGGCGAAGGCGGCGGCCGTCACGATGTCATTGACGGTCGCGCCCATCTGGACGATTTGCACCGGCTTGGAGAGGCCGACCAGGACCGGGCCGATCACGGTCTCGCCCAACTGCTTCATCAGCTTGGCCGTGATGTTGGCGGAATGCAGCGCGGGCATGATGAGGATGTTGGCCGGGCCGCTCAATCGCGTGAAGGGATAGAGCTCCTTCATCAGGCCGTAATCGAGCGCGACGTCGGCCTGCATCTCGCCCTCGTACTCGAAATCGACATGGCGGCCGTCCATCACCTCGACCGCTTCGCGGATGCGCTCGGCCTTTTCGCGCGGCGGGTTGCCGAAATTGGAGAAGGAGAGAAAGGCGACGCGCGGCTCGTGCCCAAGCTGCCTGGCAAGCGACGCAGATTGCACCGCAAAATCGGCAAGCTGGTCGGCGGTCGGCAATTCGTGCACCGAGGTATCGGCGATCAGCACCGTGCGGCCGCGCGCCACCACGACCGAGATCGCCATCAGGGTCTGATGCTCCCGCACTTCGATGACCCGGAGCACATCCTCGAGGCAGACCGCGAAGCTGCGCGTCGTTCCGGTGATCATCGCGTCGGCATGGCCGGCTTCCACCATGCAGGCGCCGAACACGTTGCGGTCCTGGTTCACCATGCGCTGCACGTCGCGCTGCAGGGCGCCGTGGCGCTGCAGCTTGGCATAGAGCATCTCGTGATATTGCCTTGTGTATTGCGAATTGGCGGCGTTCACGATCTCCAACCCCGCCGCCTCGCCCAGGCCCGATTGCTTGATGGTGTCGTGGATGCGCTCCGTCCTGCCGATCAGCACCGGCGTGCCGTAGCCCGCCGACCGGTAGGCCAGGGCCGCGCGGATCACCCGCTCCTCCTCGCCCTCGGCGAACACCACGCGGCGCGGATTGAGGTGCAGCCGCTCGAAGATGAGGTGCATCGAGGCCGCGGCCGGGTCGAGCCGCGCGGCCAGCGTTGCCTTGTAGTCCTCCATGTCGATGATCGGCCGGCGCGCGACGCCGCTGTCCATCGCCGCCTTGGCGACCGCCGCCGGCACGCAGGAGATGAGGCGCGGATCGAACGGCACCGGAATGATGTATTCCGGCCCGAACCGCAGCCGCCGCCCGGAATAGGCGGCGTCGACTTCGTCAGGCACGTCCTGGCGCGCCAGCGCCGCCAGCGCTTCGGCAGCCGCGATCTTCATCTGGTCGTTGATGGTGCGCGCGCGCACGTCGAGCGCGCCGCGAAAGATGTACGGGAAGCCGAGGACGTTGTTGACCTGGTTCGCATAGTCGCTGCGCCCGGTCGCAACGATGGCATCGGAGCGCACCGCCTTCACCTCCTCCGGCGTGATTTCCGGATCGGGATTGGCCATGGCAAAGATGATCGGCTTCGCGGCCATGCTCCCAACCATCTCCGCCGTCACCGCGCCCTTGACCGAGAGGCCGAAGAACACGTCGGCGCCCGCCATCGCCTCTTCCAGGGTGCGCGCCTTGGTCACCACGGCGTGGCCGGATTTCCACTGGTTCATGCCGTCGGTGCGGCCCTGATAGATCACGCCCTTGGTGTCGCACAGGATCGCCTGGTCGTGCGGCAGGCCCATGCGCTTGATCAGCTCCACGCAGGCGATCGAGGCCGCGCCCGCGCCGTTCACCACCAGCTTCACGTCCTTGAGGTTGCGCCCGGTGAGATGCAATGCGTTGATCAGACCTGCAGTGGCAATGATGGCGGTGCCGTGCTGGTCGTCATGGAACACCGGGATATCCATCAGTTCGCGCAATTGCTGCTCGATGATGAAGCATTCCGGCGCCTTGATGTCCTCGAGGTTGATGCCGCCGAAGGATGGCCCGAGGTAGCGCACCGCATTGACGAACTGGTCGACGTCGTCGGTGTCGATCTCGAGGTCGATGGAATCGATGTCGGCAAAGCGCTTGAACAGCCCCGCCTTGCCTTCCATCACCGGCTTGGCGGCCAGCGCGCCGAGATCGCCGAGCCCCAGCACCGCGGTCCCGTTGGTGATGACGGCGACCAGGTTGCCCTTGGTCGTATAATCGTAGGCGGTGTTGGGATCCTTCTCGATCGCCAGGCACGGCCAGGCCACACCCGGCGAGTAAGCGAGCGACAGATCGCGCTGGGTGGTCAGCGGCTTGGTGGCAATGATCTCGATCTTGCCGGGACGGCCCTGGCTGTGGAAAAGAAGCGCTTCCTCTTCGGTAACGCGCGGCTTATTGGTGGACATGGAAAAGGTTCGAACCCCCGACTGTTTCCCAGGACATTCTTTAGCCCCTGCTGATCACAGGGCGAACTATCAGGCTGGCATGAATTGGTCCCGGTTGCAAAGGTTTGGACCCGCTGAAAGCGCTTGCTGCGGTGCACTTTGGCACGTTGTCGCCCGTGGACGCACTCCCCTCTGCCACCACTTCCCCGTCACCCCGGGCTTGACCCGGGGTCCATGGGAATCGCAAGTGCGGGCCGATGGATGGACCCCGGCTCAGGGCCGGGGTGACGGAAAGAGAGACGCCGAGGTCGCCGCTCCTGGGGGCTGCCATGTCTGACTCTCAACGCATCGCGCTCGAATCTCCGGAAGCGACGGACGCCGCCACGACACCCTTGATGGCGCAGTATCTCGCCATGAAGCGCCAGCATCCGGATGCGCTGCTGTTCTACCGCATGGGGGATTTCTACGAGCTGTTCTTCGAGGATGCGGAAAAGGCGGCGGCGGCGCTCTCCATTGTCCTCACCACGCGCGGCACGCATCTGGGCGAGCCGATCAAGATGTGCGGCGTCCCGATCCACGCCGCCGAAGGCTATCTGAACCGCTTGATCCGCAAGGGCTTCAAGGTCGCGGTCTGCGAGCAGGTGGAAGACCCGGCGGAGGCCAAGAAGCGCGGCTCGAAATCGGTGGTGCGGCGCGACGTGGTGCGGGTGGTGACGCCAGGCACCCTGACCGAGGACGGCTTGCTGGAAGCGCGCAGCCACAATTACCTCTGCGCCCTGGCCGACGCCGCGGGAACGCTCGGTCTCTCCTGGGTCGACATTTCCACCGGCCAGTTCTGCGCCCAGGGAATCGAGCGGAAGGCGCTGCCCGCGGCGCTCGCGCGCCTCGACCCCACCGAGATCCTGCTGCCCGAGCGCCTGTTGATGCAGAGCGATCTCTACGAACTGTTCCAGGAATGGAAATCCGCGCTCTCGCCGGTGCCCAACGCGCGCTTCGACAGCGAGAATGCGCGCCTGCGCCTGCAGAATTTCCACAAGGTGGCTGCGCTCGATGCGTTCGGCGCTTTCACCCGCGCCGAGCTGGCGGCGGCCGGCGCGATCCTCGACTACGTCGAGCTGACCCAGCAAGGCAAGATGCCGCGTCTGTCGCAGCTGGCGCGCATCGGTGCCGGCGCGATCCTGGAAATCGACGCCGCCACCCGGCGCAACCTGGAGCTCAGCCGCACTCTCACCGGCGAGCGGCAGGGCAGCCTGCTCTCCATCATCGACCGCACCGTGACCGGCGCCGGCGCAAGGCTGCTGGGCGAATGGCTGTCTGCGCCCTTGACCGACATCGCCACGATCGCCGCGCGGCAGGATGCGATCGCGCATCTGCTGAGCGAGACGCGCCTCGCTGAAGATCTGCGCGCGCATCTCAAGAAGGCGCCGGACCTGGAGCGCGCGCTGTCGCGCCTGTCGCTGGAGCGCGGCGGCCCGCGCGACCTTGCCGCCATTCGCGACGGATTGCAGGCCGCCGCCGGCATCAGGGCGCTGTTCGCCGAAACGCGCTTCGGCTCGCCGCCGCCTCTGCTGCAACAGGCGATGACCGACCTCGGCCACCATGGCGATCTCATCGACCGCCTGACGCGCGCACTGGGCGAGAGCCTGCCGCTGCTCGCGCGCGACGGCGGCTTCATCGCGCAGGGCTATCTGCCGGAGCTCGACCAGTGGCGCAGCCTGCGCGATGATTCGCGCAAGCTGATCCTGGAGCTGGAAGCGCGCTATCGCGGTGACCTCGGCATCGGGTCACTGAAGATCAAGCACAACAACGTGCTGGGCTATTTCGTCGAGGCGACGACCACTCAAGCCGACAAGGTGAAAGCCGACACCCGCTTCATCCAGCGGCAGTCGACCGCCAACGCCACGCGCTTCACCACGGTGGAGCTCGGCGAGCTGGAAACCAAGATCTCGCAAGCTGCCGACAAGGCGGTGGCGCTGGAGCTGCGCCTGTTCGCCGACCTGGTGGGAGAAGTGACCGCCCGCGCCGACGGCATTTCGAAGGCCGCCGGCGCCCTCAGCCTGATCGATGTCGCCGCGGGCCTTGCCGAGCTGGCGGAGATCGAAAGCTGGTCGCGCCCACGCGTGGTGGGCGACGGCGTATTCCGCATCGCGCGCGGCCGCCACCCCGTCGTCGAAGCGGCGTTGAAGCGCGGCGGCAGCGGCCCCTTTGTCGCCAACGATTGCGACCTCTCCGACGGGCAGCGTTTGTGGCTGGTGACCGGCCCCAACATGGCGGGCAAGTCCACGTTCCTGCGGCAGAACGCGCTCATAATCATCCTGGCTCAGATGGGCAGCTTCGTGCCGGCGGAGCGCGCCGAGATCGGAATCATCGACAAATTGTTCTCCAGGGTCGGCGCCGCCGACGACCTCGCGCGCGGCCGCAGCACATTCATGGTGGAGATGGTGGAGACCGCCGCCATCCTCAACCAGGCGACCGAGCGCTCGCTGGTGATCCTCGACGAGATCGGCCGCGGCACCGCCACCTTCGACGGCCTCTCGATCGCGTGGGCCAGCCTCGAGCACCTGCACGAAGTGAACAAATGCCGCACCTTGTTCGCGACCCACTATCACGAGCTGACGAGCCTGGCCGCGCGCCTGCCCGAGCTGAAGCCCCACACCATGAAAGTGATGGAATGGCAGGGAACGGTGAAATTCCTCCACGAAATCGCCCCCGGCGCCGCCGACCGCAGCTACGGCATCCATGTCGCAGAGCTCGCCGGCCTGCCAGCCGCGGTGATCGGCAGAGCGCAGGAGGTGCTGAGCACGCTGGAACAAGGCGAGCAGGCGAGCGCGCTGACACGGCTGGCGGATGATCTGCCGTTGTTCTCGGCGGCGGTTGCGACGGCATCGAAACCCAGCGGCGTCTCGGAACCGAGCGCGCTGGAGCGCACGCTGGCGGAGATCAACCCCGACGAACTCACGCCGAAGGAGGCGTTGGAGGTGCTGTACCGATTGCGGGCCTTAGAGCGATAGTGCTTTCGCCAGCGGCGCAATCTTATTGCAAGTCGCGACGACACGCCCATGGCGCGAACCAGTCGCTAGGCAGCATCTCGCCAAAGGAATGGATCTTCCATTTGCCGGCATCTCTCTTCATGATCGCTTGCGCTTCTTTGATCTCATCGAGACGGCTGATGGCGAACAGATCGGTGTCACCCTTGCTCCATTCAGCGTAAAGGTCATCGGCCAACCAGATCTCGCGCGTAGCTGGAAACGCGATCTCTTCAAATTGGTTATTCCACGGCGTTTCTTTCTCGTTGCCGCGACAATATTGCCGCAATACGACGAACTCGACTGCATCATCCCGACCGCAGATCAGGAGATGAGGCCCGTGCCTTTCAAATCTGAGTGCCTCCGGCACCAGCCCGTGTAGGATAAGCAGGTCGTGGTCGTCAGCGGTTTGGCCGCTAGCAAAGTCATAGGTAAATACCGGCGAGCCAGATCCCAGCCCCAGAATATCGGCACCAGCGCCCGTGAAGATGTATCGACTTCCCTGGCTGACCTGCCGAGCGAGCTGCACTCCCGAGCCGGATTCGCATCTGGCAGCCCCATAGTTGCCGTTAGGTCCATAAGAATGGAAATAGTCTTCTGGGGCCGCTGGCCCGCTTGCCAACAAAGCATCGAACTTCGCCAGCAAAGGCACGCTTAGGCCAGCGAGTACGATAACCAGGATGAGCCATATCTTCCAGGAACGCATTCCGCACTATTGCGCGTGCTCGTTAAGGGAAGGTGAATGGCTGGACGGTCGCCTGCCGCTGTCTCGGCTGACGAGAGCGGCCCCTACTCCGGCATCTCCGCCTTGGAGTAAGGCCAAGCTCGCTGTACGGCGTTGTCAGGCTCATCTTCGCTTTCTTTGCGGACCAACATCATTGGCCGCATGCCGCTCCATATACTCGCGCAGCACCTTGTTGACTGCAGTCTGATACTGCGGCGCTGCTTGCTTGAACCAGGCAATTACGTCGGCATCGAGGCGGATGGTCACTGGCTGCTTGATCGGGCGGTAGAAGCGCCCGACTTGCGCCTTGCTCCAGTCCGTAACCTCCGGGATATCGCCGGTGTCGATCGCCGAGTCCGGCATTTTCTCCAGCGCTGCCAATTCCTTGCGCTCACCTGCGCTCATCGTACCGCCTGCGCTCAGCTTTTGTGGCTTTGCGCGCCGAGATGATGCGGACGACTTCTTCGCCATCTTCGTCCTCATAGGTGTGAGTGACCATGAAGATCGCTGCGGGGCCGATCAGACCGATTGTTTGCCATCGCTCTTCGCCGCCCTCATGACGGTCCTGGGTGCTGATATGGTGCGGGTCGTCAAAGACCCGGCGCGCCAGTTCGAAACTGATGCCGTGCCTCTGCCGGTTGGCAGCGTCCTTTCGCGGATCCCATGCGAACCGCATCTACAAATTTATACCTACCGAATTGTATTTACAACGAGCGACATGATGGGCCCACGCCGTTGCGCCATATCTACTTATAGAAGATTTACACTATATAATACAAGCAAAACGAGATTACTTCGGCATCTCCGCCTTGATCTTGGTCTTCGAGTACCACGCCGCCACGTTCGCCATGTCCTCGTCGCTGAGGCTTTGCGCGATGACGGACATCATCTGGTGCTTGCGGTGCGCGAAGGCGGTGCCGGAAAGGGCCATCGCGCCGACGGCGATGGATGAAAGCAAAAAGCTCCTCATTTGCTCCTCCCATTATCGGTTTATGGAGCCCTCATTTCCTCCCCCGCCGAAACGCTAGCACGGGTCCGCGGCCCGCGCCTATTGATCTGACGGCCAAAAATTGTGCAGTACGCGGGTACTGCATCGACCAATTGAGCGATTGGTCGGAGGCTCTTGCGACGGCGCGGAGGCCGGCAGGAAGCTGAAGCTGATCCGCTCGCCCAGCAGCAAGGTGAAGATCGGCAGAGCGGCCGCGAGGGTTGCGACTGGGTCCTAGCAATTTGACGCAAATGCCGCCGGCGGGGCCGCTAACGATTTCTAAACGCGGGCCTGTTGGAATTACAGCCTATTGTTGCGAGCAGGCTTGGAGCAACCCATGGGCTACCAGTTAATGGCGCACGAAGACATGCGCGATGCCAGCGAGGCGACGCAGCGGCGCATCCTGGTCGAGACCACGATCGCCAACGAGAAGAAGAGTGTCGGAATCGCCTATCTGCTCTTCTTCCTGTTCGGCGGGTTCGGTGGCCATAATTTCTATCTCGGCAGGGTCGGACAGGCGGCCCTGCAACTGATCGGCACCCTCGTCGGCTGGGCCGCAAATTTCAGCGGCCAGCCGCTGCTCGCCCTGCCCATCTTCGTCATCGTCGGGTTCAGCCTGCTGTTCGATCTCTGCTTCATCCCCGCCCGCGTCAACGCGCACACCGAGAAGCTGCGCGAGCGCCTGTCGGACACCATGATCTGGCACGAGACGTAAGCTGCCGATGCGGCCGAGTCGCTGGAAACGGCGGCCGCTATGAGCTGGCCGCTTCCAGCATCTTGATGTCAGCGGGCTCCAGCTTCAGCCGCGCCGATGCGACGAGGTCGCCGAGCTGCTTCAGGCTGGTGGCGCTGGCGATCGGCGCCGTCACCTTGGTCATCAGCCAGGCGAGCGCCACCTGCGCCGGCGTGGCGTCGCGGCGTTCAGCGATCGCATCCAGCGCATCCAGCACCTTGAAGCCGCGCGCGCTGAGATAGGCCTCGACATCCTCGCCGCGCTGGCTCTGCTTGAGGTCGGCCTTGCTGCGGTATTTGCCGGTGAGAAAGCCGGAGGCGAGGCCGAAATAGGGAATGACGCCGAGCCCGTGGCGTTGGCACAGCGGCGCCAGCGCCTGCTCGAAATCGCGCACCATCAGATTGTATTCCGGCTGCAAGGTTTCATAGCGCGGCAGGCCGTGCTGCGCGCTCGCCTCCAATGAGGCGGCGAGGCGCTCCGCCGTGAAGTTGGAGGCGCCGATCGCCCGCACCTTGCCCGCCTTGATGAGCGCGCCATAGGCTTCCAGCGCTTCCTCGATCGGCGTATCCGGATCGTCGCGGTGCGACTGGTAGAGATCGATGTAATCGGTGCCGAGCCGGCGCAGCGACTCTTCGACCGCGCGCGCGATATAGACCTTGGAGAGGCCTTTCTTGCCCGGTCCCATCTCGGAGCCGACCTTGGTCGCGATGACGACATCGTCGCGCTTGCCGCGCCGCTTCAGCCAGTCGCCGAGGATGGTTTCCGATTCGCCGCCATGATGGCCGGGCGCCCATTTGGAATAGACGTCGGCGGTGTCGATGAAATTGAAGCCGGCCGCGACGAAGGAATCGAGCAGCGCGAAGCTGACCGCCTCATCCGCGGTCCAACCGAACACATTGCCGCCAAGACAGAGCGGTGACACATGCAGATCCGATTTGCCGAGCCGGCGCTTTTCCATGGTCGTCCCCCATCAATCCACGTTGTTCGCCCACACCGCGCGCAGCGCATCCAGCTTCCCGACACGCGCGGCGATGGCCGCCAGGGCAGGACACTCCTTCTTGAACCAAGCAGGCCCCGGCCGCCACATGTTCATCACCGCGACGTAGAGATCGAGCGCGGAGAATGTCTCGCCGAGCACCCAGGGCGCGCAGGGATTCTGCGCCGCGAAATAGAGCCACAGCTCCTTGCGATGCTCGTCCGTCGCCTTGCGCAGATGCTTGCCCGACGTCTCGTCGCTGGCCCAGCGATTGGGATCATCGCCATAGGTGAAGGTCGGATAGATCGCAGCGACGATGAAGGCGAGCCAGCGCAGGAACAGCGGCCGCATCGGGTCCTGCACAGAGGGCGTCAGACCAGCGCGCGGCGCCTCATCCGCGAGATGCAGGATGATGGCCGCGCTTTCTGTCATCACGCGCCCATCGGGCAGCAGCAGCGCCGGCACCTGGCCCAGCGGATTGAGCGACAGCAGCCGGTCGCGTTGCGGCCCCGGCTCGCCATAGGGAATCATCTCGACTTGATACGGCAGCTTCGACAGCGCCAGCGCCGCTTCCGCGATCATCGACCCCGCGGCCTTGGACGCGATCAGATGGTAGCTACTCATACGGTTGTCTGCTCCTCGCTTCACTCAAATTCGTCATGGTCGTGCTTGGCACGACCATCCACGAGTTTGCCAGACGCAGAGTGGACTCGCCCATCGAAACTCGTGGATGGTCGGACCAAGTCCGACCATGACGTATGTGGAGGCAGCAACGACCAAGCCCGATCATCTCATCGCCGGTTGAAGTGCCGTTTCAGGATGACCGAGGTTGCGATCTCCTCCACGTCTTCGAGCGCGGCGATCTCGCTGCGCACCGCTTGCAGGCGCGTCATGTTGTCCGCAACCACTTCCACCAGGCCATCGGTCTCGCCGGCGATCGAATCGAACACCACCACTTCAGGGATCTTGCGCAGATGAGGGGCGAGGTCGTCGCAAACCGCTTGGCGGGTCTTGATGATGAAATAGGCCGCGACCCTGCCTTCCGCCGGGTCGTTGCGCCGGATGGTGTAGCCGGCGAGGATTCCATCGCGCTCCAGCCGCGCCAGCCGCTCCTGCGCGGCGGAGCGCGACAGGCCGATGCGGCGCGCCAGCTCCTTCACGCTCTGGCGCGCATTCTCCGCCAGCAGCGTCAGGATGTGCTGATCGGTCTGGTCCAGTTTGCGGGCCATCTTTCCCCAAAGAGACGTTGCGGCGGGGCGCGTCACAATGCCGGTCGATCCACGATAGAATGACGATACAGGCCGTTTTGCTCCGGTGCTAGACCCCGGCCCATGAAGTTTGTAACCCCGCGCGATTTTGCCCCCGCCAAGGCCTGGGATGCCCTCACCATCGCCGAGATCGAAGGCGCGACCGTGCGCTTGCATTGGACCGACCGGCCTTACATCTGGCACGTGAATGACGGCGCCGAAGTGTTCGTGGTGCTGGCGGGCGCCGTCACCATGCATTATCGCCGCGACGGCGAGGAGCACCGCCAAGCGATGCGGCCGGGCGACATCTGCCACGCCGAAGCGGGCGACGAGCACGTCGCTCATCCCGACGGCCCTGCTCGCATTCTTGTGATTGAGAAGAAGGGAAGCGTGTAGGCGGCGGTTTCGTATTTCTCTAATTCGCGCCGCGACTCAGGAACAGCCGGTTCAGTTTGTTGAACGTGTTGTAGACGCGATCGAACGCCGACTTGAATGCCTCCCGGCTCTTCAGCGCATCGATCCTGCCGGCGACCAATCGATGGATTTCCACGATAGTGCGCTTGCCGTCGATCGCGGCAAGGATGTCGGCGGCATGCGGCGGGATCTGCAGCCGCACCTCGATGCCGTCGATCGCGACCTTGAGGTTGCTGCGGCCCCGCAGCGAGGCCGCCAGCTCGGCGCTGCCGGAGCGCAGCACCGGCACCATTGTGTTGTCGTCCGGCCGCGCCACCGACACGCGCGCGCGACCTCGGCGCACCAGATAGACGATGTGGCGCTTGAGGTTGCCGGCAAGCTGCTCGGTGAAGCCCGCGCGCGTAATCGCATCCAGGCTCTCCAGCCGGTGCAAAAGCCCGGGATCGGTGAGATAGCTCGCCGGATCGTAGCGCCAGGGCTCGATGAAAGCGGCGATCTCCAGCCCCGCGCCGTTCACCAGCTCTGCCAGCTCCGCCACGCTGTAGGCGCGGTCCTGGGCATGCAGCAGCAGGTCGTGCAGCCCCGCATCGCCGCCTGCCAAGTGGTCGCCGATGGCGGGATTGCGCCGCAGCCAGTTGGTGGCGGGCAATTGCTTCATCAGGTCGCGCGCGGTCGCAAGCTGCGCGGTCGGTGTCTGGGCCGGTGCCGGCGCATAGGCAGCCAGGGTCTTCAGCATCGCCTGCATCGGATAGACGCCGGTGCGCCCGAGCGTGCCATAGACCATCACCCCCATGCCGCCATCGGTCGCCAGCACGGCGGTCAGCGCCGTCAGGCCCGCCGCCGGATCGGCGAGATGGTGCAGCACGCCGCAGCAATCGATGTAGTCGAATGTCCCAAGATCGAGATTGGGCAGATCGAGCAGCGAGCCGGTCATGAATGTGATGCTGGCGAGGCCGCGCACCCGCGCGCGTTGCTCCGCGATGGCGCGCGCGGCGGTGGAGAGGTCGAGATAGACGATCTCCGCCGGGCAATTCCGGTCGCTCAGGTGCTGCGCCAGCATGATGAGGCCATCGCCGGTTCCCCCGCCCGCCACCAGCGCACGGAACGGACGGGAAAAATCGCGCCCTCCGGCATAGAGATAATGATTGAGCTCCAGGAGATGGCTGGGCGAGCCTTCGATCAGGCGCTGCGCCTCGTCGCGCGGATCGCGCGCGGGATAGGGCAGAAGCTCATATTGCTGGCGCACCGGATCGGGCATGGCCTGATAAAGCGGGCCTTAGCGCTCCGCCGTCCCGGTGCGGAACAATTTGGTCGGCGTCGCCTGCACGTTGACCACCAGCACGAGATTATCGCCGGAGACCAGCAGCGATTTCTTGCCGTCGCGCGGCAGCGGCACATTCACCTTGCGGCAGTAATTGATCATGGCTGCGCCGATGGTCTCGGCCGGCACCGGGACCTTCTGGATCTCTCCGCTGGCATCGTCGCGGATGCTGATCTCCACATGCGTGTCGGGCACCGACACGATCTCGCACGCTTCCACCACGCCCGACGGCAATGCCTTCTTGGTGGCGGCGTAGTAGAGCTTCACCGCCATCACCAGAGCGTCCTTGCTGAACGAGATGTGGCGCAGCTCGCCCAACGCAGGCAGACGGGAATTGAGATCGCTGGATTTCGACGGCGACTTGGTCATTCATCCCCCAGGGTTCCACCCTGTCACCGCGCATCCGCTTTCCAGCCTCCGCGCGGTATAGCGCGACTCGGAGGACATCAACCCCCGGTCGCGCCGTCAGGGTGCCGCGACATTCGACCTAGGGCAAGGGGGGTTGTAGACGGACTTTTCTAGAACTTTTCCACCCAGGTACGTAGGTCGGCCTCTAATGTCCAGGCGCTGCGCGGCTGGCGATGGAGCGACCAATAGGCCTCGGCGATATCGGCCGGCTTCAGCTTGGTATCGCCATCGGCATCGCCGATCTGGCCGTCGATCACGATATGGGCCACATGGACGCCTTTAGGGCCCAGCTCGCGCGCCATGCTCTGTGCCAGCGCCCGCAGGCCAAACTTGGCAATCGCGAAGGGCGCGAAATTGGCGCTGCCGCGCAGCGAGGCGGTCGCGCCGGTGAACAGGATTGTGCCGTGTCCCGCCGGCACCATCGTCTTGGCCGCCGCCTGCCCGACCAGGAATCCGCCGAGGCAGCCAACACGCCAAGCGGCTTCGAGCTGCCCGGGCGTGAGTTCCAAGACACTGCCGCGCCCATAGCCGCTGGCATTAAAGATCACCAGGTCGGGCGCGCCGTGCGCCTTGATGGCATCGGCGAACAAATCAGCGACGTTCGCCGGGTCCGTGACGTCGCAGCGCAAGGCCGGAACCTTCTTCAGCCCGCGCTCATCGAGCAGCGCGCGCAGCCGGTCGCGGTCGCGCGCGCCGGCGCTGACCTTCATTCCTTCGCGCGCGCATTTCTCCACCAAGGCCGCGCCCAGGCCGGGGCCAACGCCAATGACAATCGCATGGTTGCTGGATGGCATGGTCGATCTCCGGTTATTGCGTGCAATTGCCGGAGTATAGCGAGATGCGTGCCTGCGCGTTACGACGCGCACTCATGGCTGCCATTCGGGGCGCGCTCGTCACAGCGGCTTAGGCGGGACCATTTCGATGGTGCGCTTGTTCGGCCCGTCCTCGAGCTCGACCCGCAGCTTCCATGTCTGCCAGCTCGTGCGATAAAGCACGGGATTGTTGATCTTGACCTTGGCGGTGCTGTCGACCACCACGCTGGTGTAGTTGGACTGGCCGGAGGAGAAGATCGGAAAGCCGATGCCGACTCCCGTTCCGACATGGCCCGACGAGCCGCCGAACACGCCGACGCCCACGCTGGGCCTGGGCCCGGCGTCGGAGCGATAGATCTGCCTGTCGCGCTGGATATCGAAGGCCGCGGTCTCGGCACCGGTCGGGTCGATCAGGAACACCCGCGCCGCCGGCAGCGGATCGCGCACAGTCAGCTCGATCACGGTCGGATCGTCGGCCAGGAAATGGGCATTCGTGCCATAAGGCACATTGCTGGCCGAGCTGCCGGATCCAGTCCCGCCATAGCCGCTGCCACCGCTGCCGGCATTGTTGCCGGAACAGGCGACCAGCGTGAGCATGGCCAGGACGAGGGGGATCGTTCTTCGCATGATCCTATTGTGCGCCTGCCCGATGGCCCCGGCCAAGGCCAACCTCGCTCACGCTCCCGTGAAGGCTGTGATATGCGCCACACCCTCGCCCGGGCGTTCTCAATTCGCTGGCTTGCCGAGGTTGTCGATCTCGCGCTGCAACTGGGTGCGCTCGCTGGAGCCTTCCGGCAGCAGCGCCAGTACCTTCTGCCACAGCGCCTTGGCCTCGTCGGCGCGGCCTTCGGCGCGGGCCACCACGCCGGCATAGAACATCCCGAGCGGGTTCTCCGGATCCAGGGTGCGGATGCGTTTCACCGCGCCGGGAAATTCCGCCGGCAAAGTCTTGGCGAGGTCGGTGCGCCCTTCGATCAGCGCGCCGGCATAATCGAGCTGCACGTCGATGCGCGAGGGCGCGCGCTTGGCTGCCTCGGCCCAGGCCGCGCGCGATTCCTCGCGCTTCTCCAGCACGCGATAGGCGTTGGCGAGCTTGACCCAGCCTTCGACATTCTCCGGGTCTTCTTTCATCTTGGCGGCCAGGCGCTCCACCATGCTTTCGATGAAAGCCTGGCGCTGCTCCGGCGCCATCTGCGCGGCCGCCGCCATGTCTTCAGCGCTCGGCCCGGCACTGCCGGCGCCCGCCGCACGGCCGGGCAGCGTCGCGGGGTCCTTGCCCAATTGCCGCGCCGCCTTGTCGATATTCTCGGCCAGCAGCGTGCGCAGCGGCGCCTCGGCCGGCAGCTCGCGCTCCAGGTTCAGCCAGTCGGTCAGCGCGCCGTCGACATCCTGGTTCTGCGCCTTGGCGAGGGCGAGGAAAAAGCGCGAGGTCGGATCGGTCGGGTCGGCGGCCAGCACGCGCTGCAACGCCATTTGCGCGTCGGTCGTCACGCGTCCCTGTTCCGCCACGATCGCGGCATGGGCGTATTGGCGCAACACGTCCGGCTGGTTGCGCCCCAGCGCCATCGCCTTGGCGAAAGAGTCCGCCGCATCCTTGGCGCGCTCGACATCGGCATAGGCGCGCGCGAGGTCGATCCAGCTTTGCGCATCGGAGGGCGAGCTCGCGACCTTCGCCTCCAGCGCCTGGATCTCGGGCGACGTGTGCTGCCGCTCCTCCGCCAGCCGCTCCATCGCCGATTGCGAGGGCAAGTGGGGCGAGCCCAGCACTAGATACAAGCCGAACCCGGCGAGCGGCAGGATCACCGCCATGGCGAGCGTGAGACGATGGCTGGGCGGCTTGGCGGGGAGGAACTTCTTGCCCTCGTCCAGCGCCAGGATGCGCCGCTCGATCTCGATCTGCGCCGCCTTCGCCTGTTCCGGGCTGAGGAGGCCGCGCTGCTCGTCGCGCGACAATTCCGCCAACTGGTCGCGATAGACTTCGAGCGCGAAGGAATCCTCGCCCTTGAACTTGCGGGTGTCGAACAGCGGCGCCGCCAGCACGATGGCGGCGATCAGGGTGAGCACTCCGGCAACGATCCAGAACAGGATCATGCGCCACCTTCCGTGCCGTCGGCCTTGTCGCGCAGCAGGCGCGCGACGCGGTTCTGCTCGTCGGGGTTCAGTTCCCGGACGCGCGCCGGTTCCTGGGCTCGGCGGCGGAAGAAGATGACGACGCCGATCGCCGCACAGACCAATACCGCAAACGGCCCGATCCACAGCACGTAGGTCGAGGCTTTGAAGGGCGGATCGAACAGGACGAAATCGCCGTAACGCGCGACCAGATAGTCGCGGATGTCCTGATCGCTCTTGCCGGCTGCGATCTGCTCGCGGATCAGGACGCGCAGCTCGCGCGCGATGTCGGCGTCGGAATCGGCGACCGACTGGCTTTGACAGACGACACAGCGGATTTCCCGCGACAGGTCGCGGGCGCGCTGCTCCAGCGTTGGATCGGCCAGCTGCGCTTCCTGCGCGAGCGCCGCCGAGAGGCCGAGCCACAGCATCGCAATGACAGCCAGAACGCGCCTCATCGCTTCGCCTCCGCGATCGCGGGTGCCAGCACGTTTCTCAATCCCTCGGGCGTCACCGGGCCCGCCAGGCGATAGCGCACGATCCCGTTGCCATCCACCAGGAAGGTCTCCGGCACGCCGGTGATGCCGAAATCGATCCCGGTGCGCCCGCTCTCATCCGCGCCAGTCGCTGCATAAGGATCGCCGAGCTCCGCCAGGAACGCGCGCGATGCATCCGGCTTGTCCTTCCAGGCGATGCCGATGACCGGTACGCCGAACTCCGCGTTCAGTTGCTTCAGGAAGGCATGCTCCGCGCGGCACGGCAGGCACCAGGAGGCGAAGAAATTGACCGCGACCAGCTTGCCTTTGAACGCCGCGAGATCGAGGCGCGGCGCGCCCGCCGCCAGGCCCGGCAGATCGATCGCGGGCGCCGGCTTGCCGACCAGGGCCGAGGGCAAGGCGCTGGGGTCGCGGTTGGGATCGAGCCCCCGCCAGAAGGCCGCCACCAGGACGGCGACGATCAGGATCGGCAACAGGAATACCAGGCGGCGCATGATCGATGGTCAGGCCTTCGCAGCTTGTGCGGCGCCGGCACGCACTGGGGCGCCCACGCGATAGCGCCGGTCGGAAAGACTGGTGAGGCCACCCGCCACCATGATGAGGGCGCCGAACCAGATCCACGACACCAGCGGCTCGTGATAGACGCGCACGATCCAGCCGCCCTTGCCGTCCGGCTCGCCGATCACCGCATAGAGATCGGCGAGCGGTGTGGAGCGGATCGCCGCTTCGGTGGTCGGCATCGGCTGCACCAGATATTGCCGGCGCTCGGGATACAGATCGGCGACGAAATCGCCGCCCTTGCTGACGACGAAGTGCGCCTGGTCCGCCAGGTAGTTCTCGCCGCGGACCCCGCCGACGCTGTCGAGCTTGAAGTCGTAGCCCTGCAGCGCGAGCGACTGGCCGGGCTGCAGCACCTTGATGTTCTCCGTCTTCCACGCGGCAGCACCGGTCATGCCGATGATGGCGATCGCGAGCCCGAAATGCGCAAGGCTCATGCCATAGGCGGCGCGCGGCATGTGGCACGCGCGCATCCAGATGCGGGCGACATTGCCTTCGAACAGATGGATGCGCTCCATGAATTCGATCACCGTGCCGACCAGCACCCACACACCGACGAACAGGCCCAAGGGCGCGAGGATCGGCCCGTCGGTCTTGATCCAGATCGCAATCACCGCCGCGCCGAACGCGGCGACGGCGGCGGCGATCAGCCGCTGCAGCGCGCCGCGGACATCACCGCGCTTCCAGCCCATGAACGGCCCGACAGCCATCAGCAGGATCAGCGGCAATGCGAGCGGCACGAAAGTCGCGGCATAGAACGGCATGCCGACCGAGACCGTCCCACCGGTCGTCAGCTCCAGCAGCAGCGGATAGAGCGTGCCGAGCAGCACCGTCGCGGTCATGGTCGCCAGCAGCAGGTTGTTCATCACCAGCGCGCCTTCGCGGCTCAAGGGCGCGAACAGGCCGCCGCCGCGCATGGTCGGCGCGCGCAGTGCGAACAAGGTCAAGGGCGCACCGATCGCGATCGTCAGCAGCGCCAGGATGAAGACGCCGCGGGTCGGATCGTCGGCGAAGGCATGCACCGAGGTGATGATGCCGGAGCGCACCAGGAAAGTGCCGAGCAGCGAGAAACCGAAGGTCAGGATCGAGAGCAGGATGGTCCAGGATTTGAGCGCGTCGCGCTTTTCCACCACCAGCGCCGAATGCAGCAAAGCCGTGCCGATCAGCCACGGCATGAAGGAGGCGTTCTCCACCGGATCCCAGAACCACCAGCCGCCCCAGCCCAATTCGTTATAGGCCCACCAGGAGCCGAGCACGATCCCGCCGGTGAGGCAGGTCCAGGAGAGCAGGCACCAGGGCCGGACCCAGCGCGCCCAGGCCGCATCGACCTTGCCGTCGATCAGTGCCGCCACGGCGAACGAGAACACGATCGAGAAGCCGACATAGCCGAGATAGAGCGTTGGAGGGTGCATTGCCAAGCCAGGATCCTGGAGCAATGGATTGAGCTCGTCGCCCTCGAACGGCGCCGGATTGAGGCGCGCGAACGGGTTCGAGGTCAGCAGCATGAACAGCAGGAAGCCGACCGAGATCATGGCCTGGATGGCGAGCGTGCGCGCCTTCAGGCGCGGCGGCAGGTTTTCGCCGAACAAGGCGACCAGCGCGCCGAAGATGGTGAGGATGAGGACCCACAGCAGCAGCGAGCCTTCGTGATTACCCCAGGTGCCGGAGAGCTTGTAGATCAGCGGCTGCTGGCTGTGCGAATGCTGGGTCACGATCGCGACCGAGAAATCCGAGCTCGCGAACGCCTGCATCAGCGCCAGGAACGCGAAGGCGACAAAGGCGAACTGCGCCAGCGCCGCCGGCTTCGCGAGCTGCATCCACGGCCGGATGCCACGCGCTGCGCCCACCATCGGCAGCGTCGCCTGCGCCAGCGCCATGATCAGCGCCAGTACCAGTGCGTAGTGGCCGAGTTCGGGGATCATGACGTCACCGCTGAAAATATGTCATCCAGTATTCCGTCATCCCAAGGCTTGGCCTTGGGATCCACGAGTCTGCCTGAAACGGCGCCATCTCGCCCGGTGAAACTCGTGGATGGCAAGGCCAAGCCTTGCCATGACGAACGAGAGTGCGTCATGGCCGAGCCCATCACTGCGTCACCGCCGGCTGCGCGCCGCCTTTGCCCTGCGTCTCCTGCCAGCGGCCGGATTCTTTCAGCGCCTTGGCGACTTCGGGCGGCATGTAGGTCTCGTCGTGCTTGGCGAGCACTTCGCTCGCCATGAACTGGCCGCTGCCGTCGAACGCGCCTTCCACCACCACGCCCTGGCCTTCGCGGAACAGGTCCGGCAGCAGGCCGCGATAGGTCACCTTCACCGCTTTGTTGAGGTCGGTCACGGAAAAAGCGACGGTCTCGCCGCTTTTCGCCACGCTGCCCGCCTCCACCAGGCCGCCCAGGCGGATCTGCTGGCCCGCGTTCGGCTGCTTGTCCACGATCTGGCTCGGGCTCAGGAAAAACACCAGCTCCTCGTTCAGCGCGCGCAAGATCAGGGTCGCGGCGATGCCGAGCACGACCAGCGTCGCCAGCACGAGATAGAGGCGCAGGCGCTTGCGGCTCATGCATCGTCACTCATGGCAGGGTCGGACTCCGCGACGCGCTCCAGTGCGCGTTCGGCTGCGCGCAGCCGGCGCCAGCTCAGCAGCGCGAACGCCACCAGCATCAAGGCCGCCACGCCGTAGGCCGGCCAGACGAACGCGGCATCGCCGCCCATCTCGAAGAATCTGGTGCCCAATGCGCTCGTCATGCCGGCTGCCTAGCGCGCAAAGGCGGCGCTGCGGTGGCGCGCCTCCAGCAGCATCGCTTTCATGCGCGTCATCACCACCGCGAAGAAATGGAGCGTGAAGGCGGCGATCATGATGAAGAGCGGCCGCAGCATGGAGGCATCGATGGTCGGCCCGTCCATGCGCAGGATGCTCTCCGACTGGTGCAGGGTGTTCCACCAATCGACCGAGTATTTGATGATCGGCAGGTTGATCAGTCCGACGATGGCGATGATCGCCGCCGAGCGCCGGCCGCGCTGCCGGTCGTCGAAGGCGTGGGTCAGCGCGATATGCCCGACATAGAGGAAGAACAGCACCAGAAACGAGGTCAGCCGCGCATCCCACACCCAGTAGGTGCCCCAGGTCGGCTTGCCCCACAGCGATCCCGTCACCAAGGCGACGAAGGTGAAGCCTGCGCCCACCGGCGCGATCGCCTCCGAGGCGACGTCCGCCAGCGGGTGGCGCCAGATCAGAGCGCTCGCCCCTGCCGCGCCGAGCAACCCATAGCCCATCATCGCCATCCAGGCGGAGGGCACATGGATATACATGATCCGCACTGTGTCGCCCTGCTGGTAGTCCGGCGGCGAGCCGATGAGGGCAAAATAGATCCCGACCACGAACAGGATCGCCGCCCCGGCCGTCAGCCACGGCAGCACGGCGCCCGCGAGGCGCAGGAACCGGCCGGGATTGGCAAAGCGATGAAGGTTAAATCCGGTCGCCATGTCCGGCTTTATACAATCCACCCCCAGCCGAAACCAGCCGCTCGCCCATCACGGTCCCGAGCGCGGCAATCCGACACAAGCGAAGAAAAAAAGGGCGCCGCCTCGCGGCGACGCCCTCGCTCTACCCCCAGAGAACTGTTCGGAGCCATCGGCTCCTGTTCGTTGCCGGGCTAAGCCCGGGATACGCGCCGGGCCGGTCCCCCCGGAACCGGCCCGGGGCGCGCCGTTAGGGCCCCTTGTTATAGGTACCGTGCGGCGCGACCAAAATTTCGACGCGGCGATTCTCCTGGTTGGCCTCGGACTTGGCGGCCCCTTCGGGCTCGCCTACCGCGACCACTGAAACAGAGCCTGCGATCGGTCCCCCCAGACCGCGCAGGGCCTGGGCCACCGCTTGCGCCCGGCGTTGTGCCAGCGCGCGATTGGCCTCGAGCGAACCTTGGGTATCTGCGTAACCGGTGATGACCACCGTCGCGATCGGATATTGGCTGATGAAGCCCGATACTTCGTCTAAAGCCGCCTGGTCTTCATCGCGGAGGGCGGCCGATCCGGTATCGAAATAAACCGCTTTGGTCATCGCCCCGACGGTCTGCGGCACGTGCAGGGATTCGAGATAGGCGATACGCGCACGCAGGGGATCGAGAATCCGGTTGAGCGCATCTTCCGCCCGGCGGCGATGCTCCGCCGATTCTTCCGCCAGCTGGATGCCCCGCTCGCGCTTGGTGCGGTCGGCATTCATGTAGGGCGGAACCCCGGCGAGATCGTCGCGGATCTCCTCCGCCTCGCGCGCTTTGTCGCCGGCCTCGTTCAGATTGTAGAGGAACTCGCCGAAATCGCCTTCGCGGGTCTGCTCGACATTGGCCGCGATATTGTCGAGGTCGGGCTGGCGGTCGGGGACGGCGCAGGCGGCGAGCGCGAGCAGAAACGCGCCGAGCAGAGCCAGCTTCACGCCGCGATTCATGCCGTACTCTTCCCCCTGCACGCGATGTCTTTAGTATAAGCCGGCACTCCTGGTGCGGCGCGGCCATAACATAGGTTCAAATCGCGCGCGGAATCCATAGGTAATCATTGGATTTTCCACCCACCTGTGACGAACAATCCATACTTGTTGCGGAGCGGCCACAGATTGTGACGACGGGCCCTATATCGGTCGAGCGAGGCGTCTATCGCAATGCTTGCCGAAGCGCGGCCGCTGTCGCCCAGGGTGTGATCGCGAGCAGCCCGAGATCGAGCCCGCCCAGCAGCAACAGTGGCCCGGTGGGATCGCCCTCCAGCAGGGTCGATCGGCTGATCAGTCCGGCGGCGAAGATCAGCACCGGCACGTAGAGCGGCAGGATCAGCAAGGTGAGCAGGATGCCGCCACGCCGGCTGCCCAGGGTGAGCGCGGCCCCTAGCCCGCCCAGCAAGCTCAGGGCTGGCGTCGCCAGCGCCAATGCCGCCAGCATCGGCCCGTAGCTCTCCGTCGGCGCATTCAGCATCAGCGCCAGCAAAGGCGCCGCGATCAGCAGCGGCAGTCCGGTCGAGAGCCAGTGCGCCAGCGCCTTGGCCAGCGCGGCCAGCTCCAGCGGCAGCGGGCTCAGTGCCATCAGATCCAGGCTGCCATCGTCGAAATCACCTTGATACAGCCGGTCGAGCGACAGCAAGGCGGCCAGGGCCGCCATGCTCAGCACCACGCCGGTCGAGATCCGCATCAGCGCATTCGGCTCCGGCCCGATTGCAAAGGGAAAGAGGATGCCGGCCGCCAGGAAGAACAGCACCACGACCCAGGCATCGATCCCCTGGCGATAGGACATCACCAGATCGCGCCGCAGCAGGGCCAGGAACGCGCTCATGATAGCGCGCTCATGATTCTGGGCCCAGCGACAGCACGCGTGCCTCGATCGCCAGCGGCTCGTGGGTCGCGATCACCGCCAGGCCACCGGCCGTCAGATGCCGGCCGAGCAGCGCGATGAAGGCCGCGCGGGCCTCGGTATCGAGCGCTGTCACCGGCTCATCCAGCAGCCACAAAGGCGCATCGCTCAAAGCAAGACGGCTCAGGGCGAGGCGCCTTTTCTGCCCCGCCGACAACATGCGCGCCGGCCGGCCGGCGAGCCGCGCCAGCCCGAACGCACGCAGCGCCGGCTCCGCCGCGTCGCTGCCCTTGGCGCCACCGTATCGCGCCCAGAATTGCAGGTTCTCCAGCGCCGTCAGCCCGGGCTTCAGCGCGTCCTGGTACCCGAGATAGCAAAGCCGCGCCCGATACGCCTCGCGGTCCCGCGTGACATCGGCGCCGTCCCACGTGATTGTGCCCTCCGCCGGCGGCAGCAGCCCTGCCAGCACCCGCAAGAGTGTCGATTTCCCGCTGCCATTCGGCCCCTGCAGCAGCAGGGCCGCGCCACCGGCAACACGCGCGCGGATCCCCTCGGCAATCCGCCGCTCGCCACGCTCCAGCGCGATGTTTTCGAGGGAAAGTTCGGTCATGAGGCCGCTGAAGATAAGGCCGCCCCGGCGTCGCAGTCCACAAGGCACGCTGGCGCATCTTCGCTTACCGTCACCCCGGACTTGTTCCGGGGTCCATTCCGCAGTCGCACGTGCGGTGGATGAATGGATCCCGGCTCGCGCTACGCTTGGCCGGGATGACGGGAGGAGTGTGCGGCAGACAAGAGCCGCCAAAAAAAATTGGGCGGCGCCACGGTCCCTGGGGATGGAGTGGGACCGCAGCGCTCTGCCCGTTTTTTGAAGACGTCGATCGGGGGTAGCGCGACGCCTTCCTTATTCGACCTCGCATCCGCGGGGGACGGATGCTCTTTTGGGGCACCTGAACAAGGGCGGGTCGAGCGCCCTTGCGACAAACAGAGGGGATGATCTCTGTTGCCGAAGAGTCTTTAGGTGCCTAATGGCCTCAATAAGGTGAGATAATGGCAAAATTGTGTTGATAGCCCCACGCTTTCCGCACGCTTTGTCTGAAGAGCGCGCGCCAAGGGTTTGGCATCCCTGCGCTCTCCGGAAAAGTTGGGCTGGCCTCAGCTTTGCGGCGGCTCGAATGCGTCACGCGAACATGCTATGGTCGCCATCCTCGGCACTACGAGGTTTCCTGCGGGCGTTCGCCCGCTTGCCTCGCCTGGCTTTTCGCCCGATCTTGGGTCCGTTCTTTGGTGCTCCATTGATTCCCTGGGAGAATCCGTCGTGACATCGCTCGATAGTTTCAAGTCCCGCAAAACCCTCACGGTTGGCGGGAAGGCCTACGATTATTTCAGTCTCAAAGCGGCCGAAAAGGCCGGGCTCGGCGACCTCTCCCGCCTACCCAACTCGCTGAAGGTGCTGCTGGAGAACCTGCTGCGCTACGAGGATGGCAGGTCGGTCAGCAAGACCGACATCCAGGCCGTCGCCAAGTGGCTGAAGACCAAGAGCTCCGACCGCGAGATCGCCTATCGCCCGGCGCGGGTGCTGATGCAGGATTTCACCGGCGTCCCCGCCGTCGTGGACCTCGCCGCCATGCGCGAAGCCATGATCAAGCTGGGCGGCGATCCGGAAAAGATCAACCCGCTCTCGCCCGTGGATCTGGTCATCGACCATTCGGTGATGGTCGATTATTTCGCCGGTGCCGGCGCCTTCAAGAAGAACGTCGAGATGGAATACCAGCGTAACGGCGAGCGTTACGCCTTCCTGCGCTGGGGCCAGACCGCCTTCGCGAATTTCCGCGTGGTGCCGCCCGGCACCGGCATCTGCCACCAGGTCAATCTCGAGCACCTCTCGCAGGTGGTGTGGAGCACCAAGGAGCCGACGCAGATCGTCAAAGGCAAGAAGAAGATCGGCAAGACCATCGCTTATCCCGATACGCTGGTCGGCACCGACAGCCACACGACCATGGTGAACGGCCTCGCCGTGCTGGGCTGGGGCGTCGGCGGCATCGAGGCGGAAGCGGCCATGCTGGGCCAGCCGATCTCCATGCTCATCCCCGAAGTGGTCGGCTTCAAATTGAGCGGCAAGCTCAAGGAGGGCACCACCGCCACCGACCTCGTTCTCACCGTCACGCAGATGCTGCGCAAGAAGGGCGTGGTCAACAAGTTCGTGGAATTCTATGGCCCCGGCCTGGAGGATCTCGCCCTCGCCGACCGCGCCACCATCGCCAACATGGCGCCGGAATATGGCGCGACCTGCGGCTTTTTCCCGGTCGATGCCGAGACGCTGCGCTACATGAAGGCGACCGGCCGCGCCCCGGCGCGCATTGCCCTCACCGAGAAATATGCCAAGGCGCAGGGCATGTGGCGCGACGCGAAATCGCCCGATCCGGTCTTCACCGATACTCTGGAACTCGACATCTCGACGGTCGAATCCTCGCTCGCGGGGCCCAAGCGGCCGCAGGACCGCGTGCCGCTCACCAACGCGGCGGAGAGCTTCAAGAAGGCGCTGACCGAAGTCTTCAGCCGCCATTCCGATCACGAATCGCGCGTCACGGTCAAAGGCACCAACTACGACCTTGGCGACGGCGACGTCGTGATCGCGGCCATCACCTCCTGCACCAACACCTCGAACCCCAGCGTGATGCTGGGCGCCGGCCTGATCGCACGCAATGCGGTGAAGCTCGGCCTCAAATCGAAGCCCTGGGTCAAGACCTCGCTCGCGCCCGGCTCGCAGGTCGTGACCGACTATCTGAAGAAATCCGGGCTGCAGACCTATCTCGACAAGATCGGCTTCAACCTGGTCGGCTATGGCTGCACCACCTGCATCGGCAATTCAGGGCCGCTGCCCGATCCGATCGCCGATGCGATCACGCTCGGCGACCTGGTCGCCGCCGCCGTGCTGTCGGGCAACCGCAATTTCGAGGGCCGCGTCAATCCGCATGTGAAGGCGAACTACCTGGCTTCGCCGATGCTGGTCGTGGTTTACGCATTGGCCGGCTCGATGAAGATCGACATCACCAAGGACCCGATCGGCTATGGCAAGAACGACAAGCCGGTTTATCTGAAGGACCTGTGGCCGACCAACAAGGAGATCGCCGACGCGGTGCGCAAGAGCGTGACGCCGGCCGCCTTCAAGAAGCGCTACAAGGACGTGTTCACCGGCGACCAGCTCTGGCGCAAGGTGAAGATCGCCAAGGGCCAGACCTATATGTGGGACAAGGCCTCGACCTACGTGCAGAACCCGCCCTACTTCGTTGGCATGAACCCGCAGGCCGGCACCACAGTCAGCGACATCCTGAAGGCGCGGCCGCTTGCGATCCTCGGCGATTCCATCACCACTGACCACATCTCGCCTGCCGGCTCGATCAAGAAGGACGGGCCCGCGGGCCAGTTCCTGATCGGCAAGGGCGTCGGCCCGGCGGACTTCAACTCCTACGGCGCACGGCGCGGCAATCATGAAGTGATGATGCGCGGCACCTTCGCCAACATCCGCCTCAAGAACGAGATGGCGCCCGGCACCGAAGGCGGCGTCACGAGGCTCATGCCGGACGGCACGCCGATGTCGATCTATGACGCCTCGATGAAATACCAGAAGGCGGGCGTGCCGCTGGTCGTCATAGCAGGCAAGGAATACGGCACCGGCTCATCGCGCGACTGGGCGGCCAAGGGCACCGTGCTGCTCGGCATCAAGGCCGTGATCGCGGAGAGCTTCGAGCGCATCCATCGTTCCAACCTGATCGGCATGGGCGTGCTGGCCCTGCAGTTCAAGGGCGACATGACGCGCAAGACGCTGAACCTCGACGGCAGCGAAGTGTTCGACATCACCGGCCTTGCCGCCGGCTTGAAGCCGCGCATGGATGTGAATGTCCGCATCATCCGTCCCAGCGGCACCCAGGAGATCCAGGTCGTCTGCCGCATCGATACGCTGGACGAGATCGAGTATTTCAAGAACGGCGGCATCCTGCCGTTCGTGCTGCGAAACTTGATGAAGGCGGCAGCGTAGAAAGCGACGCGCGCTCGAACCACGTCTCACTCGTCATCCCGGCCTTGAGCCGGGATCCATTCCGCAGTCGTACAAGCGGTCGCACGATGGACCCCGGCTCAAGGCCGGGGTGACGATGGAGAGTTGGGCGTTGTTAGCGCGCACTCTTCGTGTTCCCTGCCTTTTTCTTCACAGGCACCCCGCCCAGCACCGTCTTCGCCGGATAGGCGCAGATCTCGCTCACGACGCAGCGCGGGCATTCGGGCTTCCTGGCCTTGCACACGTAACGGCCGTGCAGGATCAGCCAGTGGTGGGCGTTGCGCTTGTATCTGTCCGGCGTGCGCTTCTCGAGCTGGAGCTCGACCGCGTGCGGATCCTTGCCGGGCGCGAGGCCGGTGCGGTTGGCGACGCGGAAGATGTGGGTGTCGACTGCAATGGTCGAGGCGCCGAACGCGACGTTGAGCACGACGTTTGCGGTCTTCCTGCCTACGCCGGGCAGCGTCTGCAGCGTGTCGCGGTCCTGCGGCACCTCGCCTTTGAACTGCTCGATGAGAATCCGCGACAGCGCGATCACGTTCTTGGCCTTCATGTTATAGAGGCCGATGGTCTTGATGTAGTCCTTGAGCTTCGCTTCGCCCAGCTTCAGCATCTTTTCCGGCGTGTCGGCGATCTTGAACAGAGGCTCGGTCGCCTTGTTGACGGAGACATCGGTCGCCTGGGCGCTGAGCACCACGGCGACCAGCAAGGTGTAGGGATTGATGTAGTCGAGCTCGCCGCGCGGGTTGGGATTGGCCTTCGCCAGCGCGGCATAGAACGCCTCGATCTGATCCGGTCTCAGCTTCGCCAATGCCCCCACCCGCGACAACGTTGATGCAGCCGGCCGAGACTTTATACTGCGCAGCATGGAAGACGGAATGGACAAGATCGACCGCCCGGAGACGCAGGCCGATCGCCCCCTGTTCGAAGCCCTGCTCTATCCCCACCGGTCGCTCTCCGAGCGCGGGTTCCTCATCCTCATGGCCGGCACAATCGTCATCGTCGGCATCTATGGCGGGCTGTTCCTGTTCCTCGGCGCCTGGCCGATCTTCGGGTTCCTGGGCGCGGAATGGATCCTGTTCTGGTGGCTGTTCCGCACCCATTTCCGCGGCGACCGGCGGGCCGAGCGCATCCGGCTCTATGCCGACCGCCTGCTGCTGCAGCAGATCGACGGCAAGGGCCGGGTCGCGGAATGCAGCTTCGAGCCTTATTGGCTGCGGGTCGTCCTCCATGAGCGCGGCTTCGAGGACCCGGCTTTGCTGCTGCGCTCCCATGGGCGCGCGGTGGAGATCGGCGCCTTCTTAGGTCCAGCCGAGCGGCGGCAATTCGCGGAGCAGCTTCAAACCGTTCTCGCGCGCTGGCGCGCCACCTGACCTCGCATGACCACGCAATCGCCTACCGCGCCGGCGGCCATCCGCAGCCCCGGCCTCCAGGATTTCGCGCTGCTCCTGCTGCTGGCGCTGACCTGGGGCTCGTCGTTCCTGTTCATCAAGCAGGCGGTCGACACCTTGCCGCCGCTTTCGCTCGCAGTCGGGCGCATCACCATCGGCGCGGCCGTGCTGCTGCTGATCGCGCGCGCCAAGGGCCAGGCAATGCCGCGCGGGCTTGGCCTCTGGGGCCGCATGGTGTTCCTTGGCATCATCGGCAATTCGCTGCCGTTTTTCCTGATCGCCTGGGGCGAGCAATTCACCCCCTCCAATCTCGCGGCCATCCTGATGGCGACGATCCCCAGCTTCGTGATCGTGCTGGCGCATTTTTTCACCCACGACGAGCCGCTGACCTTGGGCAAGGGGCTGGGCGCGCTGTTCGGCTTCGCCGGCGTCCTTGCACTGATCGGTGTCGACGCGCTGAACGGGCTGGGCGACGTGGTGATCGGCCAGATCGCGATCCTTGCCGGCGCACTGTCGTACTCGTTCTACGGCATCCATGCGCGGCGTCTGCCGGCGCTCGGCTCGGAGATGCTGGTCGGCACGATCCTCGTCGCCGGCCTGCTGCCGCTGATCCCGGTCTGGCTGGCAATCGATCAGCCCTGGACCCTCGCGCCGGACGGCAAGGCCTGGTTCTCCATTGCCTGGCTCGGCCTGCTCTCGACGGGCGGCGGCAACCTGTTGTTCTTCCTGCTGCTGCGCCGGGTCGGGGCCGGCTTCGGCTCGTTCAACAACTACCTGGTGCCGCTGATGGGCGTCGGCTGGGGCTTCTTCCTCGCCGGCGAACGGCCGAGCTGGAACGCGCTGGCCGCTCTGGTTCTGATCCTCAGCGGCCTCGCCCTGGCACGCTGGCTGAAACCACGCCCCTCGCGCCTGGCGGCCTGAGTTAGCGCCGGGCGATCAATCCTCAGCCGTCTTTGCTGGCGCCTTGGGCGCGGGTTCGGCAATGGGGGCGCTGGCGATTCTCACCTTCTTCAGCTTCTCGATCGCCGCGGCCCTCTCCGCGAACTTGCGGTCCCGCTCGAGGCTCTCTTCAGTCGGAGCCTGCCCTGATTTTCTTGGTTGCTGTCCGGGCTTGTCCAGCCCAGCCAGCCCAGTGAACCGCTTCATCTGGTCTTGACCTCCACCTGTTCGATTCATGACAGGCTCCGCCGTCCGCCCGATTCAAGCGACCTGAACACTCCGACATAATGCGCCATGAAACGCCTTTCTCCGCGTTCGCAACTCGTGGCGAACGCGTCTGCCGCAGCACAGGCGCTGCGGGTAGCCAATCCCTTGATCGTTAGAATCGCCTTCGTGTGACGAAGCAATCGGGCCGGTAACGGAAGGGAGCGGTATGATCCAAAGGCCCGCGTCCCAATTCTATCACCTCTTAACGAACGCCGAAAACAGCAAACGGCATGCCGGCCGATCGGCCGCAGGCCCGCAAGCGTCGTCAAGAGGCGCTCGTGCGTTCTATGTCGGAGTCCCGCCCGTCGTCTGCGGCCCCTGGACGCTGAAGCCGAGGACGTCGCGCATCGAATAGAGGCCGGGCTTCTTGCCCGCCGCCCACAGCACCGACTTGACCGCGCCGCGCGCGAAGATCTCGCGGCTGGCGGCGCGGTGGGTGATCTCCACCCGCTCGCCGTCCGCCGCAAAGATCACGGTATGGTCGCCCACCACGTCGCCGCCGCGCAAAGCGGCGAAACCGATCTCGCCTTTCACCCGCGGCCCGACCTGGCCGTCGCGGGAGCGGCGCGAGATGCGGCGGAGCTGCTGGCCCCGGCCGCGCGCCGCCGCTTCGCCCAGCGCCAGGGCGGTGCCCGACGGCGCGTCTATCTTCTGACGGTGATGCATCTCGATGATCTCGATATCCCAATCGGGGTCGAGGATGCGCGCCACCTCCTCCACCACCTGCTGCAGCAGGTTGATGCCGAGGCTCATATTGGCGGCCAGCACGATCGGCGCGCGCTGGGCGGCGCGATACAGGCTGTTCAGTTGATCGGTGTCGAAGCCGGTGGTGCCGATCACCAGCGCGCACCCCGTTCGCGCAGCCATCTGGGCGTGGCTCACCGTCGCAGTCGGGTTGGTGAAATCCACCACCACGTCCGAGGCGTCGAACAGCAGCGAGGGGTCATCGCCCACCGAAATGCCGAGCGGATCGGCCCCTGCCAGCGCGCCGATATCCTGGCCGAGGGCGACCGAACCTTTGCGCTCGGTCCCGCCGACCACCACGATCCCGGGGGCGTTGATCAGCATCTTCAGCAGCATCTGGCCCATCCGCCCGGCGCAGCCCACCACCCCGACCTTCACCGCGCCGTTGGCGCGCTTGGCCTTGGAGACAGGCTGGCTGACCGGCGCGCGGGCGGCTCCGGTTGCGGCGGGCTTGGCTGGCGGGGCCGGCGTGCGCGGCGCGGCGGCCGGCGCGGGACCGGCCGCGGTGGCAGCCGGTTTCGGCCCGGAGGGAGCCGTTTTCACCGCTGGCTTGACCGCCGGTTTCGCTTGCGATTTCAAATCGATAGGCTTTTTCTGCAAGGCCTTGGCGCCGGCTTTGGCCGCTGGTTTGGGCGCTATTTTGACGGCGGGCTTGCCGGCCTTTTTCGTCATCATCCCCGATCCCCGCGAGTCGCAAAAGTTAACGCTACATGCAACTGTAGTCGGGTTGACGGCGAAAGGGCAACGGGTGGGGAGCCGGCGGGCTTCCAGCCGGGGCTTAGTTGGTGCCGGTCTTGCGGCTGGCAGGCTTCTTGGCGCGGTCGGCCACCCGGTCGGCCATGGGAAGGATCGCCGCTGCGATTACGCGGCTGCGCGGGAAGCGCACCTCCGCCTTGGTGCCCTTGCCGGGATGGCTCTCCAGGCGGAACTCCGCCCCGTGCAACTCGACCAGGCGCTGCACCAAGGGCAGGCCGAGGCCGGTGCCTTCGAACCGCCGCTCGAACGTGCTCTCGAGTTGGCCGAACGGGGCCATCGCTTTCGGGATGTCTTCCGAGCGCATGCCGATGCCGGTATCGATGATCGAGAGCGTGAGGCCGCCGTCGGTCAGGATCGCCGCGCCGATGGTGACGCGCCCGCCGCGCTCGGTGAACTTGACCGCGTTCGACAGCAGGTTGAGCGCGATCTGCTTCACCTTGGTCTCGTCCGCCCACAAGAGCGGGAGATCCGGCGGCAGGACGACCTGCACATGCACGCCGCCGCGCTCCGCACGCTCGAACATCAGGCGCTGGCACGAATGGACCGCGCGGCCGAGGTCGACCTCGCCCTCGCTCAAGGTCGCCTGGCCGAGATCGATCTTGGAAAGATCGAGAATGTCGTTGATGAGGCCGAGCAGATGCCGGCCGCTGGCGACGATGTCGCCAGCATAGTCGGTGTAGCGGTCGTTGAGGTCGCCGAACAGCTTGTTCGAGATGACCTCGGAGAAGCCGATGATGGCGTTGAGCGGCGTGCGCAGCTCGTGGCTCATATTGGCCAGGAACTGCGTCTTGGCGCGGTTGGCGGCTTCGGCCGATTCCTTGGCATGGCGCAAGGCGCGCTCGTGCCGCCGCCGCTCGGTCGCGTCGGTCAGCATCATGATGGTGAGCGCACCTTCTCCGCTGTCGGCCAGCTCATAGGATTCGCCCTCCAGCGGGAATTGCGTGCCGGACTGGCTGCGGCCTTTGATGTCGCCGCGGCGCAGGCGGCGGATGATGTCGTCGGGCGTCAGCGGCGCAGCGCCGGTCTGCGCGCCATCGTCGTTGAACAGCAAGGTGATCGGCAGGCCGATGGTCTCGCGCGCGGCATAGCCGAACAGCTTGGCGGCGCCTTTGCTGCACAGGCGGATGGCATGGTTCCGGTCGATTGCGATGATCGCGGTGGGCGCGATCTCCAGCATGGTGGCAAGGCGGCTTTCCGAGCGCTGCGCCTTCAACGCCGCATCGGCCGCCTCGCGGCGCAGGCTGTCTTCGATGCGCCAGCTCCAGCCTTCTGCGATCGCGACCGCGATCGCGAACACAAAGCAGGCGGGCGTCAGGATGACCAAAGCCTCGATGCGCGTGAGCCCGTCGGCATCGAGCGCGAGGGTGAGCGAGATGACGACGATGCCGAGCGCCGGCACCAGCGGCTCCAGCCGGCGCGCACGGCTGTAGGCCGCGATCAGGAAATGCTCGCCGAGCGGCGCCTCATCGGCACGCCCGCGCGCCTGATGGATGTGTTCGGCGGCCGCCCAGAACTGGAACGCGCCGCTCAGCAGCCACAGGAAGTCATAGGCCTGGCCGACTTCGTATCCGCGACCCAGCAGGCTGAGGCCATACAGTGTTGCCGCTGTCGCATGGCAGGCAAGGCCGATCACCAGCAATGTCAGGACCGAGCGCTTGCGGCCCCAGACATAGAGGCAGAGCGAGAGCACGCCCATCAGGAAGGCCGCGTCGTAGAGCGACGGATAAGCGACCGCGGTCGTGACATAGAGCGGGCCGTCCGGGCTCGCTACGATCGCTTCGCTGACATGCAAGCCGACCGCGGCATAGACCGCGGCGCCGATCATCACGAGCTGGATCACCAGCTTGGGGCCGATCGAGGCGCCCTTCGGCTTCTCGCCGAAGAACATCAGGCCGACCGCGTAGAGCGGCGCGAACAGCAGATAGAAGAGGTCGCTGATGGCGGGGAACGGCGTCGAGATGTTCGCCAGCAGCTCGTAATAGTCCCAGATGAGCTGCGCGACGAACCAGGCGCCCGATGCCGCCGCGAAGCATCCCCATGCGATGCGGTCGCGGCCTTTCAGCGTGAGCGCGGCCCACAGGCTGAGCAGAGTGGCGGCGAGATAAGTGAGGGTCCAGGCGCCATCGATCCACCAGTGGCGCATCGTCTCATCCGCCGGCTGGCCGATCGCGAAGCCGCAAATGAAGAGCGCCCAGCCGCCGACGACGACGAGGCGCCATGATTGCAGCACGCCGCGCGGACGCGGCGACGATGCTGCGGCGGGAGTGATGGTTGGAGCGACGGCTGGGCCAGCGCCGGGCGTGTCGGAGTTGGCGGCAACAGGCAACGCAGCGCCGGCAGGCGCCGCGAGCGACGGCTCGATGCCGAGCTCGGCGCTCATGCGTTCATACCGCGCATCGCCGGATCGCCGCCCTTGCTGGCCGCTTCACCCATCAATCGCCCTGCTTTCCCCGCTTGCACGCGCGCGTGAAGGCGCACGGCCAAGCGCTTGGCCGAAGGGCAAAAGCTAGGGCTGAGTCAGTTAACAGGGAGTAAAAAAAGGCTTAAGTCGCACGAACTAGGTAATAAGTCCCTCAACTATCGGGGCGTCCACGTTGAACTGCCGCCCAACCCAAAGCGCATTATCGGCGACCGAGTGTGCCTGTTGTGCCACGGCTGCCCCGCCATCGAGCAGCGCGCTCGGTGCCGGCTGCCGAAATTCTCGTTCCCGCGCGGCGCGATCTGTCAGATAACGATTCTCCGCCCAAGGCCAAGGGAACCACCAGCGTGCAAGAGTTGCGTATCCTCGTCACCGGAGCGGCCGGCCTGATCGGCCGTGCCGTGACGCCCTTGCTTCAGCAAGCCGGCTTCAAGGTGGTTCCATTCGACCGCAGGTCCGATCCGCCGGGCGACGTGACCGCCGCCGAGGATGTGCGCGATGGCCTGCGCGGCATCGACGGCATCATCAATCTGGCCGCGATTTCGCGGGTGGTCGAGGGCGAACGCAATCCCGAATTGTGCTGGCGGACCAATGTGGAAGCGACGCGCACATTGCTCCAGCTGGCGATGCAGAGCGCGCGCTCGCCCTGGTTCATCCAGGCCAGCTCGCGCGAAGTCTATGGCCAGCAGGACACCTTGCCGGTGGCGGAGGATGCGCCGGCGTCCCCCCGCAACGTCTATGCGCGATCCAAGGTCGAAGGGGAACGCCTGACCGAGGAGGCGCGCGCCGGCGGCATGGCGACGGCGATCCTGCGCTTCTCCAACGTGTTCGGCGACACGCTCGATCATGCCGATCGTGTGATTCCAGCCTTCGCCCGCGCGGCTGCGTCGGGCGGCACCGTGCGCGTGGACGGGTCCGACTGCGTGTTTGATTTCACCCATGTCTCGGATCTCGCCGACGGCATCCTGCGCGTCGTGCGCCGATTGTGCGACGGCGAACGGGCTTTGCCGCCGATCCATTTCGTGTCCGGCCGCCAGACCTCGCTGGGCGAGCTTGCGGACCTTGCCGTCAAGACCGGCACCGGCGTAACCCGGGTGGAAGCGCCGGCGCGCGACTTCGATGTTTACCGATTTGTCGGCGACCCACGCCGTGCCCAAGCCCTGCTCGGTTGGCGTGTCACGACACCGCTGGAATCCGGTTTTGCACGGCTGGTGGAGGATTATCGCGCGGCGATGCGGGACTGAGAAGGGCGCGCTCTTCGATAGCGTCGCGGTCCTACTCGTCGTCCTTCCCGAAGAATTCCTTGACCTTCTGGAAGAAGCTGTCCGCTTCCGGCGATGAGGAGCCGTGCTGCTTGCCCTCGTCCTGGAACTGCTGGAGCAGTTCCTTCTGCTTCTTGCTGAGGTTGACCGGCGTCTCGACCACGATCTCGGCATACATGTCGCCGCGCGCGGCGGTGCGCAGCACGCTCATGCCCTTGCCCTTGAGGCGGAATTGCTGGCCTGTCTGGGTTCCGGGCGGGACCTGCACCTTGGCTCTGCTGCCGTCGATGGTCGGGATCTCGATCCCGCCGCCCAGCACCGCGGTCGCCATGGGCAGCGGCACGCGGCAATGGATGTTGGCGCCGTCGCGCTGGAACAGGCGGTGCTGCTTCACCGAGAGGAAGATGTAGAGATCGCCCGAGGGCGCGGAGCGCAGGCCGGCTTCGCCTTCGCCGGCGAGGCGAATACGAGTTCCGTCCTCGACTCCCGGTGGGATTGTGACCTGCAGCGTCTTGTCCTTGGCGGTGCGGCCCTGGCCGTGGCAGGCCGGGCACGGCTTTTCGATCACCTTGCCGAGGCCGCCACAGCTGGCGCAGGTGCGCTCGATGGTGAAAAAACCCTGGGTCGCGCGCACCTTGCCGTGGCCGCGGCAGGTGGGACAGGTGGTCGGCTGGGTGCCTTTTTCACCGCCCGTGCCATGGCACGCCTCGCAGGGCTGGGTGCCCGGCACGCGGATGGTCGCCTGCTTGCCGGCGAAGGCTTCCTCGAGCGTGATCTCCATGTTGTAGCGCAGGTCGCTGCCGCGCGCTCTGCTCTGGCTGCCGCGCCGCCCGCCCATGAACTCGCCGAACATCTCGTCGAAAATGTCGGCGAAGCCCGACGCGGTGAAATCGAACCCGGCGCCGCCCGGCCCGGCGCGGCCATTGCCGTTCTCGAACGCGGCGTGGCCGAAGCGGTCATAGGCCGCGCGCTTCTGATCGTCCTTCAGGACGTCATAGGCTTCGCTGAGTTCCTTGAATTTCTGCTCCGCCGCCGCATCGCCGTGGTTGCGGTCGGGGTGATACTGCATGGCGAGCTTGCGATACGCCTTCTTGAGCGTCTCAAGATCGGCGTCCTTCGCCACCCCCAGCGTTGAATAATAATCCTGCTTCGCCATCGCTCACTTCACGAAAGCCTGGCGACCGGCCGGAACCCCGTCCGCCCCACGCCCCTCGGCACGCCGTTAAACAAAATACGATCGAGGCCGGACCTTCCCCGCCCGGCCCCGTCGTTGTTCAAAATGCTCAGGCGCTCTTGCCCTTGCGCTCGTCGACTTCCTCGAAATCGGCGTCGACCACTTTCTCGTCGCTGCCGGCCTGCGCGCCGCCGGCATCGCCGCCGCCGCTGGCCTGGCCACCGGCCGCGCCATCGCTACCCGGCGCGGCACCGCCCTGCTCGGCGGCCGCCTTATACATGGCTTCGCCGACCTTCATCAGCGCCTGCACCAAAGCGTCGGTCTTGGCCTTGATGGTGTCGGCGTTCTCGCTCTCGAGCTCCGACTTCAGAGCAGCGATCGCAGCTTCGACCGCCGTCTTGTCGTCGGCGCCGACCTTGTCGCCGGCTTCCTTGAGCTGCTTTTCCGCGCCATGGATGGTGGCGTCCGCGTGGTTGCGCGCCTCCACCAGGGCCCGGCGCTTCTTGTCGTCGGCCGCGTGCGCCTCGGCATCCTTCACCATCTTCTGGATGTCGTTGTCGCTGAGGCCGCCCGAAGCCTGGATGCGGATCTGCTGCTCCTTGTTGGTCGCCTTGTCCTTGGCCTGGACGTTGACGATACCGTTGGCATCGATGTCGAACGTGACTTCGATCTGCGGCATGCCGCGCGGCGCCGGCGGGATGCCGACCAAGTCGAACTGACCCAGCAGCTTGTTGTCCGCCGCCATTTCGCGCTCGCCCTGGAATACGCGGATTGTGACCGCGGTCTGGCCGTCCTCGGCGGTCGAGAAGGTCTGGCTCTTCTTGGTCGGGATCGTGGTGTTGCGGTCGATCAGGCGCGTGAACACGCCGCCCAAGGTCTCGATGCCGAGCGACAGTGGCGTCACGTCCAACAGCAGGACGTCCTTCACCTCGCCCTTCAGCACCGCGCCCTGGATGGCCGCGCCGATCGCCACGACTTCATCCGGATTGACGCCGCGATGCGGCTCGCGACCGAAATGCTCCTTCACCTTCTCGATGATCTTGGGCATGCGGGTCATGCCGCCGACCAGGATCACTTCGTTGATGTCGGAGGCCTTCAGGCCGGCATCCTTCAGCGCCTTGCGGCACGGTTCCATCGTGCGCTCGATCAGGTCATCGACCAGCGATTCCAGTTTCGCGCGCGTCAGCTTGATATTGAGATGCTTGGGTCCGGTCTGGTCCGCCGTGATGAAGGGCAGGTTGACCTCGGTCTGCATCGCGGAAGACAGCTCGATCTTCGCCTTCTCGGCCGCTTCCTTCAGGCGCTGCAGCGCGAGGCGATCCTTGCGCAGGTCGATGCCGCTGTCCTTTTTGAACTCCTCGGACAGGTAGTCCATGATGCGCGCATCGAAATCCTCGCCGCCCAGGAACGTGTCGCCGTTGGTCGACTTCACCTCGAACACGCCGTCGCCGATCTCCAGCACCGAGATGTCGAAGGTGCCGCCGCCGAGGTCGTAAACCGCGATGACGCCGGTGCCCTTCTTCTCCATGCCGTAGGCGAGCGCGGCCGCCGTCGGCTCGTTGATGATGCGCAGCACTTCGAGGCCGGCGATCTTGCCGGCGTCCTTGGTGGCCTGGCGCTGCGAGTCATTGAAATAGGCAGGAACCGTGATGACCGCCTGGGTCACCTTCTCGCCGAGATAGTTCTCGGCGGTTTCCTTCATCTTCTGCAGGATGAAGGCTGAGACCTGCGAGGGCGAATAGTTCTTGCCGTGGGAATTGACCCATGCATCGCCATTGTCGCCGGTAACGATCTTATACGGGACGAGGCCCATGTCCTTCTTGGTCAAGGGATCGTCAAACCGCCGGCCGATCAGGCGCTTGATCGCGAACAGGGTGTTTTCGGGGTTGGTCACCGCCTGGCGCTTCGCGGCCTGGCCGACCAGGCGCTCGCCGGAATCGGTGAAGGCAACCATGGAGGGCGTGGTGCGCGCGCCTTCCGCGTTCTCGATCACCTTGGCGTCCTTGCCGTCCAGGACGGCAACGCAGGAGTTGGTGGTGCCAAGGTCGATACCAATAACTTTGCTCATCTCGTCCTCTCAATCTCAGCAAGTCCCTTGCGCAGCCTTCCCTTGAAGCGCCGCGGGGACTCCCGTCGGTATGTGCTCGATTTGGCGGATCTGGTTTGACCGCCGTCCGGCGGCCCTCCGGTCGGCTACGGCCGGCTCGGAATGACCCCCGAATTTCCGCAGGGATATATAGGGTCTTTTCCAGCCGTTGCAAGACGATGGCGGGTGCTTCGGCGGCGCTTTAGGGTCAATCGGCTGGAACGCAATGGAAACTCTCCACCGGCTTGGTTGAGCCTTGGCCCCTGTTCATGGGAGGATAGGCCCAGGGGCTTTGGGGAGGCAGCTATGGTGCGCAAGATTCAATCGCAATCGGGCCGTTCGGAAGCCAGCATCAAAGCCTTTGTCGGGTTGCTGGCAAACGCGATCTTCTGGCTGGTCATGGCCCTGGTCCTGCCGATCAAGACCATCGTGGGCGCATTTCCGGAGCTGGTGGCCTTCGCACCCTGGGCGCCGATCCTGTTCTATGGCCTCGCGCTGGTCAGCTTCGTGCGCGCGGTGCGCACCCTGCAGCGCATGGCCGCCAGCCGAGCCACCGCATCCGCATTGGGGCGGCCGTCCGGCGGTTCTGCCAGCCCAGCCGACCTGCGCGGCGTGAAAGCCACCCCATCCCGTCACGGCCTGCCGGTCATTACGCGCAAGCCGACCGTGCAGCGCATGCGGTGAAGGAGCAGTGATGGCAGAGCAGCGGCCAAAGCCCGTGCCTAGCGCCGGGGGCACCATCCTGATGGGGTCGATCTTCTCCGGCGCCGTCATCATCGCCGCGATCGGCACGTTCCTGCCGGGCCTGATCGGCCTCTCCGGCACGCCCGCCATCATCATTCCGCTGGTGTTCTACGCCGTCGCGGCGATCGATGTCGGGGTCGCCTTCTGGCTGCGGGCCAAGATCAGGGCGGCGCGACGACAATCCGGCAGCCCCGTGCAGCGCCAATAGCCTCGCGCACAGGTTCCGGATATCGACCGCTTCCCTGGGCGCGCTATGATCCGCGGGGTCGGCGCGACCAGGGATATTTCCGGCAGCATGATCATCTCCGCCAGCTATCGCAGCGACATTCCCGCCTTCCATGGCGATTGGTTCCTGGCGGCGCTGACGGCCGGCGAAGTGGCGGTGACGAATCCGTACAACCGGCGCCCGTCGATGGTCGATCTTCGCCCGGCGGCGGTCGATGGCTATGTGTTCTGGACCCGCAATGCGCGGCCGTTCGCGCGGGCGCTGGCCGCCGTGGCGCAGCAGCAGAGGCCGTTCGTCGTGCAATACACCATCATCGGCTATCCGCGAACGCTGGATGCCAATGTCATCGACACATCGCTCGCCATCGCCAATGCGCGCGAGATCGCGCGCGCCTACGGCAGCCGCGTGGTGGTGTGGCGCTACGATCCGATCCTGCTGGCGCCGGAAACCGAAACCGGGTGGCACCGCGCGAATTTCGTGCGCCTGGCCGACGCGCTCGCCGGCATCGCCGATGAAGTCGTGGTCTCTTTCGCCCAGCTTTATGCCAAGTCGGCGCGCAACCTGGCGAAGGCGGGCGTGACCTGGCGCCTGCCTGATCTGGCCGAGCAGTCGGCCTTGATCGCCGACCTGCGCGCGGCGGCGGCCGAGCGCGGCATCACCCTCTCGCTGTGCACCCAGCCAGACCTGAGCGCCGGGTCCGGCGCCCCCGGCGCGCGCTGCATCGATGCCGAGCGGCTTTCCGACGTCGCCGGGCGGCCTGTCCCGGCCGCGACCAAAGGCAACCGGCCGGGCTGCCTCTGCGCCGAATCCCGCGATATCGGCGCCTACGATTCCTGCGTCCATGGCTGCCGATATTGCTATGCAGTCGCCGATCATGCCGCCGTCCAGCACCAGATGCGGCAGCATCGGCGACCCATCGCCCGCGCTTTGGCGGATCAGCCCTAAACCGCGTGATTTCCTGTTGAAACGGGCGTTCCCGGAGTAATCTGGGGGCGGGACGGTCTTATACCTTTGCGCGCCCGCCACGCGGGATCGTTAACGCTTCGGTATGGTTCGATGCATGAGAGTTGAGGTTTGGCCGGGTGAATGCGGACCGGTGTAGCTTGCGTGCGGGATGAACGATACCAGCGTGTCCGACACCAAACGACCTATCGATGCGACGCGGCGCGAGTGGGAGCCCTTGCGCGCCGCCTGGGCTGCGGCGGCCGAAGCCCTGCACGCGGCTGAGCGGGGGGCGCAGACCGCCGATGCCATGCGCGCCGACCGCGATGCACAGAGCCGTTTCATGGCGGTGCTGGCCCATGAGCTGAAGAACCCCCTCAATGCGATCTATGGCTATGCCCAGTTCCTGCGGCGGCCCGAGGTCGAGCCCGACGCCGCCGGCCGCCAGGACCGGCTCGCCATCATCGAAGCGGCCGCCAAGCACCTGATCGGGCTGGTCGGCGACATCCTGACCAGCGAGCAGATCGAGAGCGAGAATCTCGAGATCGATCCCGAATTGTTCGAGCTGGCGCCGTTGATGGATGAGGTGGCGGCGCTGGAGCGCGCGGCCATCGAAGGCAACGGCAACAACCTGATCCTGCTGCTGCCGCCCGAGTGCGGCTCCATCACGTCGGACCGGCGCCGGGTCGCGCAGATCCTGATCAACCTGCTCAGTAACGCCGCCAAATTCACCCGCGACGGCGAGATCGCCGTCACCATCGTGCGCGATGAGGATAACAGCCTGCGCCTGACCGTCACCGATACCGGCGCCGGCATCGCGCCGGACCGCAAGGCGCAATTGTTCGAGGCCTTTTCCGCCATCGGCGGCAGGGAGGCGCGCCTGGCCGGCGGCCACGGGCTCGGCCTCTCCATCACGGCGGGGCTGGTGCAACATCTGGGCGGCAGCATCAGCGCCGATAGCGAGCCCGGCAAAGGCACGCGCATGACCGTCTGGCTGCCCGATCTGCGCACCCAGCGCCGCACCGAGCGCCCGGGCGAGGCGGATCTGCTGACCATGGGCTTCACCCAGTCGCTGCCGGCGCTGGACCCATTGCTGCAGCAGGTCGATGCCGACTATTTCCTGATTGGCAGCGTATTCGAATGTCTGACGGAGATCGGCGAGGAAGGCTATGCGCGCCCGGCGCTTGCGCGCTCCTGGAACCAGATCGACTCGCGCACCTGGATGTTCCGCCTGGACCGGACCGCGCGCTTCCAGAACGGCGATGCGCTGAATTCGGAGGATGTGCTGGCGACCTTCCGCCGGGTGCGGCGCATGCTCGACGATCCGACCTGCGAGATGCAATCGACCACGCCCGACCTCGAGGCCTGCGAGGCGGCGGATGAGCATACGATCGTGCTGCGCAACCGCGCGCCATCTCCCTTGTTCCTGGAGCAGCTTGCCGCAGTCCCCATCATCCATCGCTCCGCCGGCGACCTGCCGGTCGGGGCCTTCGATCTTGCGCATGCCATCGGCACGGGTCCCTACCGCCTGGTGGATTACGGCACGCACGGCCTGCGGCTGGTGGCGCATCACCGCCCGGGCAAGGCGCCGGCGCAATGGAAGGTCGTGATCGGCCGCGGTTTCCGCACCGCGGCGGAGACGGAGAACGCGCTGCTGTCCGGCCGGGTGGACGTCACGCCCCAGGTCGGGCGTGCCCTGGCGCGGCGGCTGGAGCAGGGCTCCGCCATCCGCGTGCTGCGGCCCAAGTCCGATTCCGTGTTTTTCCTGCAGCCCAACGTCGTGGCCGGCGCGCGCGGCATGGCGTGGCATCCGGACGGCACGCCGCTCGATTCCAATCCGCTGGCCGATGTCAGGGTGCGGCGGGCCCTGTCGCTCGCGATCGATCGCGATTTCCTGGTGAGCCACGCGCTGCTGGGCGGCGGCGAAGTGTTGGCGAGCCCTGTCCCATCGCATTTCTTCGGCGCCGACCGCAACCTGCTGCCCGATCCCTACGACCCCGAGCTGGCGCGCCATCTCCTGGCCGCCGCCGGCTATGCCGACGGCCTGACCCTGGCGATCACGGCGATGGAGGATGTCGAATCCGACGGCCGGCAATTGCTGCGCGCCTTGAGCGTCCAGTTCGCGACCATCGGAATCAACCTCAAGCCGACCTTCGGGCCGCTACGCGATTTCGCGCGCTACGATCCGCAGCCGACCTTCGGCCTCTTCCTGATGAGCTGGGTCTCGTTCCTGCCGGACGCGGAAATGGTGCTGCGCGATTTCGTCGCCGTCTTCGATCCGGAGCAGGGATTCGGCGCCTGCAATTACGGCCTCATTGCGGTCCCGGAATTGGACCAGACGGTGCGCCGCGCGGCCCGCAGCCTCGACCGCAACGAGCGCGGCCGGCTGCTCAAGGAAGCCTGCCGCACCATCGCCCATGAATGCCTGCTGATTCCCCTGACCCGCCAGATCGAGTGCCTCGCCTGCCGCGGCCATCTTGACATCGTCGGCCGCCCGTACATGTGGACCAGGCCCGACCAGGTGGTCCCGCGCGATGCGGAGATGCTGCTGTTCGATCAGTTGCTGGCGGAATAACCGCCTCCCCTTCCGCCATTGTCGGGCTTGACCCGGCAATCCAAGTTGGATCACCGGGTCTCGACACTGCGTGTCGGCCCGGTGATGACGTTTCTATGGGGCGTTCGCGAACTGCTCGATCACCCAGGCACGGAACGCGGCGATGCGCGGGATCTCGATCTCTTCGGCGCGGCTGACCAGGAAATAGGAGCGGCCGGACTTGACGCTGGTCTTGAACGGCGCGACCAGCCGGCCGGATTTCATTTCCTCCGGGAACAGGCGCACATCGAGCATCCCGACGCCGCCGTCGTTGATCGCGGATTCGACCACCAGGTCGGCGGTCTCCAGCACCAGCCCGCGATCCACCGGCACATCGGCGAGGCCGCTGTGCTCGGCGAAGATGCTCCAGCATTGCCACAGATCGTCGCCCTGACGCACATGCAGGAGCTGCCGCGAGCGCAGGAACTCCGCCATGTTGTTGCCGGCTCCGACCGCCAGCTTGGGCGAGCAGACTGCGGTGAATTCCTCGCGCATCAGGAGATCGACGATCAGCGCATCGACCGTGTTGGTGCCGAAGAAGATCGCCATGTCGACCGGCGCGGTGGCGAACTCGACATTGCTGGGCGGCGTGTCGATGCGGATCTCGAGATCGGGATGCTTGCGCTGGAAATCGGCCAGCCGCGGCATCACCATGCGCCGCGCGAAAGTCGGCGGCAGCGACAGAGTGAGCGGCGGGTTGGCGTGAGTCGCCTTGATGCCGGCGATCACCTCCGCGATCTTGTCGAAGCTGCCGGTCAGGACCGGGAGCAGCTTGCGCCCCTCTTCGGTCAGCTCCAGCGGCCCTTTGCGCTTCAGCAATTGCACGCCGAGGATGTCTTCCAAATTCTTCACCTGCCGGCTGACCGCGCTTTGCGTCACCAGCAACTGGTCGGCGGCCTTGGTGAAGCTGAGGGATCGGGCGACCGCCTCGAACGCACGCAGGGCATTGAGCGGCGGCAGGCGGCGGCGGGTCGGTCGGTCGGTGGCCATCGGGTCAGCGATCAGTGTTCAGGCATCAGGTATCAGGAATTGGAAACGATATACACCCGGATTCTTGCTCATCCCTGAGTTCCGGTCTGCTGATTCCTGCTTTCCCGCCAGATCATCCATAGTCCCGCCGCCACGATCAGCGCCGCGCCGCCGAACGTCGTTGCGCCGGGAACGTCGCCCCACAGCGCGAAGCCCCAGGCGCTGGCCCAGATCAGCGCGGAATATTCGAACGGCGCGACGAAGCTGGGCGCAGCGACCTTGTAGCCCGCGGTATAAAGCACCGTGGCCGCGGCAGCCGCGACGCCGAACCCCAGCAATTGCGCGAGGTCGAACAAGGTCGGCCTGACCCAGCCGCCGGTCAGGTAGCTGAGGCTGGGATGCGCGGAATCATGGAACGCGCCGCTGCCGAAGACGAGGCTGAGGAGTATCCCCGTCACCAGGAACCCGATGAGCTGCCAAAATCCCATCACCGCGGAATTGACCCGCATGCCGACCGGCCGCGTCAGCATCAGCCCGATGGCATAGCACAGCGTGGAAAAGAGCACGATCAGCGAGGCTGGCTCGAACACGCCGCTGCCGGGATGCTGCACGATGATGACGCCGACGAAGCCGGCGCCGACTGCGACCCAGCGCCAGGGCGGTACCCGTTCGCCGATCACCAGGCCCGACAGGGCCGCGATCATCAGGGGCATCGAGAAATAGATCGCGACGGCGTCGGCGAACTGCATCGCCGCCAGCGAGACGTAAAAGCTGAGGCTGGCCAGCGACAGGATGGCGGAGCGCAGCAGCAACAGCCCGCTCGGCGGCGTGCGGAACAGCAAGAAGAGGCCGCCATTCGCCGCGATCCACCCGAAGATGAGCAGAAGCGCTGCGCTCGCGCGGAAAGTCTGCATCTCGTGCACGGGGTAGGATTGGCTGAGATTCTTGATGAAGGCGTCCTGCATCCCGGTGACGAACACCGCCGCGCTCAGGATCAGCGCGCCTTTCAGCCGCTGCTGGGGCCGCGCCGAGGCGTCGCCGCGCGCGCCCGTTGCGACGGCGGGGCCGGCCTTGCCGGTCTCCACTGGTTTGCTCTCGTCATGTCCCATGTGTCCCCGCCAGCCAATGGCACTCCTTGGCGCGGTGCACTCTTAAACAGGTCCGCTGCCGCCGCCAATAACCGGCGAGCACGATTGGCGGCATTCGCTAGGATTACAACCGTATGGCCCGAAAGGATTAATTAATCAGTTTAGCTGATTTTAAGCACAAACCGGATGCTCAACGGTCCACGCGCAAATCCGCGCGAATTGCGCACGCAAGGCTACCAAAGGTCTGGAAATGCTCAAATCCATGTCGATCCGGCAGAAATTCTACGGCTTCGGCGGCCTGATGGCTGCGGTTGCGCTGATCATCGGTGCGATCGGCTATTCGGGCATGACGCGCCAGAGCGACGAGCTCGACAGCGTGGTCACGACGTCCCTCGCGCTGCGCAATCACCTGGAAAGCGACATGATGCATGACGCGCTGCGCGCCGACGTGCTTGCAGTGCTGCTCGCCGGCCACGCCAGCAACAAGGATGATTTGGCGCAGGCGAAGGCCGATCTCGTTGACCATAGCCGGAACTTCCGCGACCGCATCGCCGCCAACAAGCAGCTTACGCTGAGCGACGAAGTGCGGGCGGCCATTTCCGAAGTCGAACCGAAATTGGCCGCCTATATCAGCAGCGCGGAATCGCTGATTGCGCTCGCAGAGCAGGATTCCGCGGCTGCGGAAGCGCTGTACCCGCCATTCCTCGCCACCTTCACCGAGCTCGAAGATTCGCTGGGCAAGCTGAGCGACCTGATCGAATCGTCGGTCCAATCCGCCACCGACAACGCGCACGCCACCTCGAGCCGCGCGAACGATGGTCTGATCGCCACCATCGCCATCGCCATCATGATCTTGGGCGGCCTCATTGCGACTATGGTGCGCAGCATTTGCATGCCGCTGGATGGAATGACCGGCGCCATGGGCACGCTCGCCGCGGGCAACCGGTCGGTCGAGATTCCGGCGCTGGGCCGCACGGATGAGATCGGCAAGATGGCCGCCGCCATGCAGGTGTTCAAGGACAACGCCATCCGTGCCGACCGGCTGGCCGCCGAGCAGCGCGAAGAGCAGGAGGCCAAGGTCAAGCGCGCCGAGGCATTGGAGAAGCGGACCTTGGTGTTCGACCGCGCCGTCAGCAATGCCTTGAAGACCGTCACCTCCGCGACCAGCGAGATGCAGGCGAGCGCGGCCGCTTTGTCGGCGACCGCGGAGCAGACCAGCCGTCAGGCCACCGTCGTTTCGGCCGCTTCGGAAGAGGCGACCAGCAGCGTGCAGACCGTGGCGGCGGCGACCGAAGAGCTGTCGATCTCGATCTCCGAGATCAGCCGCCAGGTGAGCACGTCCGCTTCCATCGCCAACAAGGCGGTGGCGGAGGCCGAGCGCACCAACGAGCAGGTCCGCAGCCTGGCCGATGCGGCCGTGAAGATCGGCGAAGTGGTGAAGCTGATCAGCGACATCGCCAGCCAGACCAACCTGCTGGCGCTCAATGCCACGATCGAGGCGGCGCGCGCCGGCGAGGCCGGCAAGGGCTTCGCGGTCGTTGCTTCGGAGGTCAAGAACCTCGCCACCCAGACCGGCCGCGCGACCGAAGAGATCTCGGCCCAGATCGCTTCGATCCAGGGCGCCACCAACAACTCGGTGGAGGCCATTCAGGGCATCAGCATGATCATCAGCGAGATCAATCACGTCGCCTCGTCGATCGCGAGCGCGGTCGAGGAGCAGGGCGCGGCCACGCGCGAGATCGCCCGCAACATCCAGCAGGCCGCGAGCGGCACCCAGGAAGTCTCGTCGAACATCACCGGCGTCACCCAGGCGGCCGGCGATACCGGCCACGCCGCGGGCCAGATGCTGGACGCAACCGGCGAACTCGCCCGTCAATCGGAAACCCTGCGCGCCGAAGTCGACAGCTTCCTGCGGGATATCAAGGCGAGCTGACGCTCAAGCGAGCCAACGCCCGCGCGCTCACTCTATCGTCATGGCAAGGCTTGGCCTTGCCATCCACGAGTTTCCTTAAGCCAACCCGACTCGTTGCAGGCAAACTCGTGGATCCCAAGGCCAAGCCTTGGGATGACGGAGCTAGTGCGGCCTAAGCGATCGTATCCACCTTGCCGGTGCCGGGCGGGGGTGCTTCGCCGGCGGGCTGCTTGGCGACGCCGACCAAAGCGGGGCGCAGCAGGCGGTCGTGGATCAGGTAGCCGGCCTGCATCACCTGGACCACGGTGCCGGGCGGCTGATCGAAGGTCGGCACCTCGAACATCGCCTGATGCAGGTTGGCGTCGAACTTCTCGCCCATCGGCCAGATCCGCTTGACCTGCTGGCGCTCGAGCGCGGCGTCCAACTGGCGTTCGGTCGCCGTCACGCCTTCGTGCAGCGTCTTCAAGACCTCGTCCGCCGCCAGCGCCGCCTCAGGAATGGCTTCCAGCGCGCGGTGCAGGTTGTCGCTGACCTGCAGCACGTCGCGGGCGAAATTGGCGATCGCGTATTTGGCGGCGTCCTCGCGCTCGCGCTGGGCGCGGCGGCGCACATTCTCGGCCTCGGCCAAGGCGCGCAGCAACTGGTCCTTCAGCTGCGCCGCTTCCTGCCGCGCCGCCGCCAGCTCCTGGTCCGGACCGGCGGGGATGTCCGCGCCGTCGTCGACCAGCCCGGCATCGTTGGCCGGCTCTGGAATTTGGTTCATGTCCTTGTCGTCGCTCATGTCGCGATCCAGCATTGAATTCTGTCTTATGGGTGAATAGGGGGTGTTTTAGGGCCACCGCATAGATGGTCAACCGATAAATCCGGTCAAGGTGCCCTGCGTTAACGGAATCAGCCCAGAACCAACCGAGAATTAACCGAGGATCCGCCCAATCACCTTGGCGGTGTAATCGACCATCGGGATGATGCGGGCGTAGTTGAGCCGGCTGGGGCCGATGACCCCGACTGCACCGACCAATTGCCGCTGGCTGTCCCGATAGGGCGAGATCACCGCCGAGCAGCCGGCAAGGCCGAACAGGTTGCTTTCCGCCCCGATGAAGATCTGGACCCCTTCGGCCTGGTCGGCCGCTTCCAGCAGCTTCAGGAGCTGCTCCTTGGTTTCCAGCGCGGTGAAGAGCGAACGCAGGCGCTCCAGGTCCGCTGCCTCCTGCACGTCGTCCAGCAGATGCGACTGGCCGCGCACGATGAGGGCGCCCTCCGCCCGCTCGCCATCGGCCCAGGTGGCGAGGCCCGCCTCCACTACCTTGCGGGTCAGGGCATCCAGCTCGGCCCGCTGGCTAGTCAGCTCCTGCAGGATGCCGTCGCGCGCCATGCCGATGGTGCGCCCGATCAGCCGGGCACTCAGATAATTGGTGGCCTCGATCAGGGTTGAGAGCGGCAGGCCCATGGGGACATCGATGAGCCGGTTCTCCACCATGCCGCCTTCGGTCACCAGCACCACCAGTGCGCGGCCGGGGGCCAGATGCACGAACTCGATGTGCTTCAGCGCCCGCTCGCTCTTGGGCGCCAGCACCAGGCCCGCGGCGCGCGACAGGCCGGAGAGCATGGTCGTCGCCTGTTCCAGCACTTCGGGGAAGGAACGGCCGGAGGCGTTGCATTGGCCGTCGATCGCCTCGCGCTCATCGTTCGTGAGGCCGCCCACTTCCATCAGGCCGTCCACGAACAGCCTGAGGCCGAGATCGGTCGGCAGCCGGCCGGCCGAGGTGTGGGGCGCGAATAAGAGGCCGACCTCTTCCAGGTCGGACATCACGTTGCGGATGGTGGCAGGCGACAGGTGTCCCAGGCGCCGGGACAGGGTGCGCGAGCCGACCGGCTCCCCGGTTTCGACATAGGCATCGACGATCTGGCGGAAAATCTCGCGCGAACGCTCCGACATCTCGGCCAGCACCGGCCGGTGCCCGCCGATTCCGCCCGATATGTTGCCTTTTCCACCTTTCGCACTGAACTGCATGGAAGAGCACCCTCCAGCCACCGAATCTAGGGAGGGGGTGGGGTGGCGTCAATGCATGCAATTGCCAGGTTGCGGTCGGCCCGGCACTCTCCGGCGCCATGCGGAAGATCCGAACCAAGCGGCGCACCAAGGTTTCCAAGCCGACCTGCGGCATGCCGGTCCTTTGCCCACTCTGCGACCGGCCGATGGTGGCGGGACCCAGCCTCGATCAGCATCACCCGGTTCCGCGCAGCCGCGGCGGGCGCGAGACCGTGATCATGCATAAGATCTGCCACCGCGCTATCCACGCCATGCTGAGCGAGCGCGAGCTGGCGGAGGAGTTCTCCACCTTCGGCGCGCTCAAGATGCATCCCATGCTGGCGCAGTTCATCGCCTGGGTGAAGAAACGCCCGCCGGAATATTACGACCGCACCAGGTGGTCGAAGAGCAGACGGTTCAAGGACGGCAGGTAGCGACGCTCCATGTTGCCTCTCCCCGGAACGTCACCCCGGCCAAGCGCAGCGCGAGCCGGGGTCCACTCCTCAGGAGCACGTGCGGCGGTAAGATGGATCCCGGCTCAAGGCCGGGATGACGTGCGGAGAGATGGCCAGAGCGCGAGTCTTTTGCATGGGTACCGCCGGGTAGACTTCTCCACTCCCCGCGTGTAGCTTCCGCCGCGATTTCGAACCCTCAATAAGGAGCGCACCCATGCGCCCATCCGGTCGTGCGGCGGACGAGATGCGCGCCGTCGAATTGCTGATCGACGTCAACAAATACGCCGAAGGCTCGTGCCTCGCGAAGTTCGGCGAGACGCACGTGCTCTGCACCGCCTCGATCGATGAGAAGGTGCCGCCGTTCCTGCGCAATTCCGGCCAGGGTTGGGTGACGGCCGAATACGGCATGCTGCCGCGCTCCACCCACACCCGCACCGATCGCGAGGCGGCGAAGGGCAAGCAATCCGGCCGCACCCAGGAGATCCAGCGCCTGATCGGCCGCGCCTTGCGTACCGTCACCAACCTCAAGGGGTTCGGCGAGCGCCAGATCAAGATCGATTGCGACGTGCTGCAGGCCGACGGTGGCACGCGCACCGCCGCCATCACCGGCTCTTATGTCGCGCTCTATCTCTGCTTCCGCCACATGAAGAAGCTGGGCGCGGTCAATGAGATCCCGCTGAGCGACCAGGTCGCGGCGGTGTCCTGCGGCATCCATCAGAAGGCCGCCGCGCTCGACCTCGACTACGCCGAGGATTCCGCCGCCGAAGCCGACGCCAATTTCGTGCTGACTGCCAAGGGTGGTATCATCGAGGTGCAAGGCACGGCGGAGCGTGCGCCGTTCAGCGAGGCCGAATTCCTGCAGTTGCTGAGCTTTGCCCGCAAAGGCATCGCCGAGCTGACCCACTTGCAGCGCACCGTGCTGGGATTGGAGTAGGAGGAGCGGTCCTTCGCATGTATGCCGTCACCCGCGAACGCGATGCCGATACCAAGGAGCGGATCTGCCGCGCCGTTCTCGAATCGCTGCCGGCCTGGTTCGGCATCCCCGAAGCGACCGAGCAATTCTGCCGCGAGGTGCGGGACTTGCGCATGTGGGTGGTGCGCGACGGCGATGATGTTGCCGGTTTCGCCACGGTTCAGCAGCATTTTCCGGTAGCGGCAGAGCTGCATCTGATCGCGATCCGCACCGAGCATCAGCGCGCCGGCCTCGGCAAGCAATTGCTGGCCAAGATCGAAGCGCAGCTGAAGAGGAAGGCGACGCGTTTCCTGACTGTGAAGACCTTGGCGCAGAGCGCGGGCGACCGGCTCTATGCCCGCACCCATCGTTTCTATGCCGCGCAGGGCTTCGTGCCGCTGGAAGTATTCCCGACCTTGTGGAACGAAGAGAATCCCTGCCTGCTGATGGCCAAGGCGCTGCGCACGCCGCGCCATTTCAGCGAGAAGAAGCTGGTCATCGCCAGCCACAACAAGGGCAAGCTCAAGGAGATGGTGGAGTTGATGGCGCCGCTCGGCATCGAGGTGGTGCCGGCCGGCGATCTCGGCCTGCCGGAGCCGGAGGAGACTGAGGATTCCTACATCGGCAACGCGAAGCTGAAGGCGGTGGCGGCCGCGAAAGCATCCGGCCTGTCGGCGCTCGCCGATGATTCCGGCCTGTCCGTCGAGGCGCTGGGCGGCGCACCCGGCATCTATTCGGCGCGCTGGGCCGACAAGGGACATGACGGCGAGCGCGACTTCAACATCGGCATGGACCGCGTGCTGCGCGAGCTGGCGCCGCACAGCAACCGCCGCGCCCACTTCGTCAGCGCCCTTGCCTTGTGCTGGCCCGACGGCCATTGCGAATTGTTCGAGGCCTGGGTCGAAGGCGAGATCATCCACGAGAAACGCGGCGATCGCGGCTTCGGCTACGACCCGATCTTCCAGCCGCTCGGCTACACCGAGACGTTCGGCGAGATGGACCCCGACCACAAACGCGAAATCAGCCACCGCGCGGAGAGCTTCCGCCAGTTGATGGCGGCGTGCTTCCAGGGGCGATGAACGGTGCAGTGATGCTCGCTACACGCGCCTGCTACGCCCACACTCCCGTCACCCCGGCCAAGCGAAGCGCGAGCCGGGGTCCATGGATAGGCTTGGCGCAAGCGGCGCGGTGGACCCCGGATCAAGTCCGGGGTGACGGACTGAGTGCGTAAGGGGGCCTGCGTGCTCGCCTCCTCCCCCGGTTTCGGCATCTACATCCACTGGCCGTTCTGCCGGTCCAAGTGCCCCTATTGCGATTTCAATTCCCATGTCCGCGAGCGGATCGACCACGCGCGCTGGCGCACCGCGTTGCTGCGTGAGCTGGAGCACTATGCCCGCGATACCCGAGGCCGCATGGTCACCAGCATCTTTTTCGGCGGCGGCACGCCGTCGCTGATGGAGCCGGAGACGGTGGCCGTCCTGATCGCGCGCGTGCGGGAACTGTGGCCGGTCGCCAAAGATGTCGAGATCACGCTGGAAGCCAACCCGACCTCGGCGGAGATCGAGAAGTTCCGCGCCTTCCATGCCGGCGGGATCAATCGCGTATCACTCGGCGTGCAAAGCCTCATCGGCGGCGATCTGCAATTCCTCGGCCGCCAGCACGATGCGGCGCAGGCGCTCGCCGCGGTGCAGATGGCCGCCGCGACCTTCGACCGGTTTTCCTTCGACCTCATCTATGCCCGCCCAAAGCAGACCCTGGAGCAGTGGCGGCAGGAGTTGGATCGCGCGCTCAACTTCGCCGCCGGCCACATCTCGCTCTATCAACTGACCATCGAGCCCGGCACCCAGTTCGAGCAGGCGGTCGCACGCGGCGATTTCCGCGTGCTGGACGAAGAGCGCGCCGCCGAGCTTTACGAAGCCACGGTCGCGCGCCTTGGCACAGCGGGGCTCGCTGATTACGAGATCTCCAATTTCGCCAAGCCCGGCCAGGAATCGCGCCACAACCTCACCTACTGGCGCTATGGCGATTATGTCGGGATCGGGCCCGGCGCCCATGGCCGCCTCACCCTCGGCGGCGACAAGATCGCGACGCGCCAGCACCGCGCGCCGGAAGCCTGGCTCGATCTGGTGGAGCGTGACAGCCACGCCACGCGCCAGCGCGATCTCGTTCCGCGCACGGAGCGCGTCAACGAAATGCTGATGATGGGACTGCGCCTGAAGGAAGGCGTGCCGTTGGCGCGCATCGAAGCGGAATCAACTCAACCTTTCGCGCAAGCACTGGATCAGGCGCGCGTCAGGCGTCTGGTCGATGGCGGCTTCCTGTCGCTGACCGACGACCGCCTTGCCGCCACCCAATCCGGCCGCCAGCGCCTGGATGCCGTGCTGGCCGCGCTGGTGGCCTAGCGAAAACCGGTCGCTGCCTTCCCGTGTCAGATTGCCGCGCGACGTAGCGCACGCCTATCCGCAGGGCCGGCGAACGATAATCCTGGCAGACCGGCAAGCCGATCCCATCTTTGAAGGACAAGGGGGGATTGCGGAGCGGATTCATGAGCGCCACGACCACCGATAACCTTGTTCCTCTTGCCAGCAACCCCAATGCGCTGCGGCTGAAGACCGGCTTGGCCGAGATGCTGAAGGGCGGCGTCATCATGGACGTGACGGACGCGCGCCAGGCGGAGATTGCCGAGCGCGCCGGCGCGGTCGCCGTGATGGCGCTCGAACGCGTGCCCGCGCAGATCCGGGCCGAGGGCGGCGTCGCACGCATGGCTTCCCCCGCCAGGATCAAGGAGATCATGGCGGCGGTCTCGATCCCGGTCATGGCCAAGTGCCGGATCGGGCACTTCGCCGAAGCCCAGATCCTGCAGGCGCTGGGCGTCGACTTCATCGACGAGTCCGAAGTGCTGACGCCCGCCGACGAAGCCCATCACGTCGACAAGCATGCCTTCGTCACGCCGTTCGTGTGCGGCGCGCGCAACCTGGGCGAGGCGCTGCGCCGGATTGCCGAGGGCGCGGCGATGATCCGCACCAAGGGCGAAGCCGGCACCGGCGACGTGGTCCATGCGGTCAAGCATCTGCGCCAGATCACCAGCGACATCCGGGACCTGACCGTGCTGCGTGCCGAAGAGCTCTATGCCGCCGCCAAGGAGCTGTCCGCGCCGGTCGAGTTGGTCCGCCTGGTGGCGGAGACTGGCAGGCTGCCGGTGCCGAATTTCTCGGCCGGCGGCATTGCGACGCCCGCCGATGCGGCGCTGGTGCGGCAGCTCGGTGCCGAGGCGGTGTTCGTCGGCTCCGGCATCTTCATGGAGGATGCGCAGACCTTCGCCGAGCCCGACGAAGCCGCGCGCCGGGCGAGCGCCATCGTGCGCGCCACCACCCATTTCGCCGATCCCGCGATCCTGCTGGAGGCCAGCGCGGAGGGCCAGGGTGCGATGAAGGGATCGGCGGTGTCTGCCCTCCGGCCCGAGCAGCTGCTGCAGACCCGCGGCTGGTAGCGGTGACACAGACGGCGCCTCTTATCGGCGTTCTCGCGCTGCAGGGGGATGCCGATGCGCACGCGCGTGCACTGACCGAGGCCGGCGCGCGCGTCGCCCCGGTCCTGCTGCCGGCGCAGCTCGACGGGCTGGACGGCCTGTTCATTCCGGGCGGCGAATCCAGCACGCTGCTGAAGCTCGCGGCGCGCGATGGCATGTTCGAGGCGTTGCAGCGCTTTGCCGCAACCATGCCGGTATTCGGGACCTGCGCCGGCTGCATCCTGCTCGCCCGCCAGGTGACGCGGCCGAAGCAGCCGAGCCTCGGCGCCCTCGATGCCACCATCGAGCGCAACGCCTATGGGCGGCAGATCGATTCGACCATCGTGATGCTGCCGACCGCGCTGCCCGGCGGGCCACTGGAGACGGTCTATATCCGCGCGCCGCGCATCGCCTCTATCGGGCCTAGCGTCGAGGTGCTCGCCAGGCGCGGCGACGATCCGGTGCTGGTCCAGGCAAGGCACATCCTGGCCGCGACCTTCCACCCCGAGCTGTCCGCCGACCGGCGCGTCCACCGCCTGTTCGTGGATATGGCGAGCGAACACGCCGCGATCCGGCATTGATCCGCTATTTCCATATTTATCGAAATAGAGCTTGACGCCTGCTCCCCATGCGCTCTAGCTTATTTCCATGAAAGTCGAAAAAGCAGCGAAGCAGCTCGAGGCCCTGGGCAATCCGACGCGGCTGAAGGTGTACCGTGCGCTGGTGCGGGCAGGGCATGAGGGGCTGCCGGTCGGACATCTGCAGGATAAGCTCGGCATCGCGGCCTCCACGCTCTCGCATCACCTGCATCGCCTGATCCTGACCGGGCTGGTGACGCAGGAACGCCAGGCCACCACCCTCATCTGCCGGGCGCATTATCCGGCGATGGATGAGCTGGTCGGCTATCTGGTCGACGAATGCTGCCTCGATGCCTGCCGCGCCAGCGAACGGGTGGCGTGACGAGCCTTTTTTGACTTGGTATTTCTAAGATTCTGGAAGCAGCGAAGGAGCAGGAAATGGGCGGGATCGAGTCGTTGCCGGTCGCCATCATCGGCGCAGGTCCCATCGGCCTTGCCGCCGCGGCGCATCTCGCCGAGCGCGGCGTTCCGTTCCAGCTTTATGAGGCGGGCGCAACGGTCGGGGCCAATCTCCGCGACTGGGGCCATTGCCGCATTTTCACGCCCTGGGAATTCACCACCGACAGCGCGAGCCGCCGCCTTCTGGCGCAACATGGCTGGCAGGCGCCGCCATCCGACGCACTGCCGACCGGCGATGACATCTATCGCCTATATCTGAAGCCGCTCGCCAAATTGCCGGAGCTGGCGCCGCATATCGAGACCGATGCCAAGGTCGAAGCCGTCACGCGCCTCGGCATCGACAAGGTGACGAGCGAGGGCCGCGAAGCAAGGTCGTTCCGCCTCACCATCGCGCGTGCCGGCGAGGCGCCGCGCCACGATCTGGCGCGCGCGGTCATCGATGCCTCCGGCACCTGGCAGAACCAGAACCCGCTCGGTGCCTCCGGGCTCCCGGCCGAGGGCGAGGCGGAATTCGCCGCGCGCATCGCCTACGGCATGCCCGATGTGCTCGGGATCGAGCGCGCCAATTATGCCGGCCGTCGCATCGCCGTGGTGGGCGGCGGCTTTTCCGCCATCAATGTGCTGCTGGATTTGGTGCACCTCGCCGAGGAGCAGCCGCTGACCAAGATCACCTGGATCGTGCGCGCGACCCGCATGCACAAGATCTATGGCGGCGGCGAGAACGATCAGCTGCCGGCCCGCGGCGCCCTCGGCATGCGCCTGCGCAAACTGGTGGAAAGCGGCACGGTGCGGCTGATCCGAGGCTTCGCGACGACAGGCGTCAAGCGCGTGCCGGGCGGCATCGCACTCGATGGCGAGACGCCGACCGGTCCGTCGACCACCGAGCCGATGGACCGCATCGTCGCCGCGACCGGCCAGCGCCCCGACCTGGCGCTGACGCGCGAGTTGCGCCTGGAGCTCGACCCGTGGCTTGAAAGCGTGAAGGCGCTGGGCCCGCTGATCGATCCCAACCTGCATTCCTGCGGCTCGGTCCCGCCGCACGGCCATCGCGAGACGTCGCACCCCGAGCCCGGCTTCTACACCATCGGGGTCAAAAGCTACGGCCGCGCTCCGACCTTCCTGCTGCTGACCGGCTATGAGCAGGCGCGCTCGGTCGCGGCCGCCCTCGCCGGCGACATCGCGGCGGCGGACGCGGTCGAGTTGACCTTGCCCGAGACCGGAGTTTGCGAGACCGACGTTGTGGAGGACGGCGCCGGCTGCTGCGGCGGCCCCGCCCCGATCGAGATCGCCGCCAAGCTCGATGCCTGCTGCGTCAAGGACGCGGTCGCGAAGGAGGCTGGAAAGCAAGGGTGCGGTTGCGGGCCCACGGCGTGAGCGCAATCATCACGGCGGCAGCGCCGGAGGCCGCAACGACATCGCCATCCCCCCGCATCGTCGTCAGCGCGCTCGGCATCGCACAGATCCTCGCCTGGGGTTCGTCGTACTATCTGCCGGCGGTGCTAGCGGCGCCGATCGCGGCGGAGACAGGCTGGCCGATCGCCTGGGTGATCGGCGGATTGTCGCTCGGCCTGCTGGTCGCGGGCCTCGTCTCGCCCATGGTCGGGCGCCGCATCCATGCGCAAGGCGGCCGCACGGTTCTCGCCGCCAGCGCACTGCTGCTGGCCGCCGGATTGCTCGTGCTGTCGCTCGCACCCAGCCTGCTTATCTATCTCGGCGGCTGGCTGGTCATCGGCCTCGGCATGGGATGCGGGCTCTATGATGCCGCCTTTTCCACCCTGGGCCAGCTCTATGGCGAGCGCGCACGGCGGACCATCGCGGCCCTCACTTTGTTCGGCGGCTTTGCCAGCACGGCCTGCTGGCCGCTCTCCGCCTTGCTGGTCTCGCAGCTTGGCTGGCGCGGCGCCTGTGCCAGCTATGCGGCGATCCATCTCGCGATCGTGCTGCCGCTTTATCTCATCAGCCTGCGCGGCGAGCGGCGCGTGGCAGCCGCGCCGTCATCGACACGCGCCCAGACCGACGGCGCATCGATCTCGCTGCCCTTCCTGTTCCTGGCCGCCGCCATCACCCTCAGCGCCACCATCTCCACCATCCTCTCCGTGCATCTGCTGAGCATCCTGCAGGCGCGCGACATCGCGCTCGCGGCGGCCGTCGCGCTGGGCGCTCTGGTGGGCCCATCGCAGGTCGGCGCGCGCTTCATCGAGATGATGATCGCGCGCTATCACCATCCGATCTGGACCATGCTGGCCTCGGCCCTGTTCATGACCATCGGCATCGGAACCTTGTGGGCGGGGTTGCCGATCCTGTCCGTTGCGCTGGTGTTCTATGGCGCCGGCATCGGCATCGAATCCATCGCGCGCGCCACCTTGCCGCTCAGCCTGTTCGATCCCGCCAATTATGCGCGCATCATGGGCAAGCTCGCCTTCCCCAGCCTGATCGCCCAGGCCGCGGCGCCCAGCATCGGCACGTTCCTGATGCTGCGTGTCGGGCCCGGCGGCACGCTGCTCACCCTAACCATCCTCGCCGCCGTGAAGGTCGGGCTGGTCGGCGCGCTCTATGCCTGCGTGCGTAACCGGTAACTCGCTCTGCTCCTAGCGCCGCATGATCGGCGCACCGTCGTGCTATTTCGGCGGGCGGAAATTGTTGTCCACCACCACGTAGCTCGTGAGGTTGTATTTGACACCGCTGACCGGGCTCACGCCCTGGTGCGGGTGGGTCCAGTAGGGTGGGAACAGCAGCATCAATCCCGCGCGCGGTTTCACCCGGATCGACTGGAACGGAAATTCGGTGAAGCCGCCTTCCTCCACGTCCTTGAGATACATCAGCACCGCCACCATGCGGTCATGCGTGCCGGCGACCGAAGCGTCGATATGCAGGCCAAAGCCCTGGCCCGGCTCGACCCGCTCCAGCAGCGGGGGCGTGCGTTTGGTGGCAGGGGTGGAGACGAGCTGCTTCAAGGTGGGGAACGCCTCGGCATAGGCCTGCAGGTTCTTCTCCAGCGCCTGCGACCAGGCTTGCGCGATATCCTGCCATTCCGGCAGATCCCCGATCTGCAGCATGGTGCCGCTGCGCAGGCGCGGCTTGTCGCGCGTCGCGGTGGTGGAGCTATGCTTGCGCTCGTCCGCCTCGAAGCGGCGGATCACCTCTTCGCACTGCTCCTTGCTGAAGGTGTCGCGATACATGCGGATGAAGTGCGGCTGCTGGACCTGCGCGCCCTGGGCACCCTGCGGCCCGGGTTGCGCACCGAGGCCGCCCAATTGCACTCCACCATCCTTCGCCGCCATCGCCCGGGTCCCTGGTTGTCGATGTGTTCCGTCTGGCGACCATAGCAGAAACGGGCACAACCGTGTAACCGGGCGCATGGAGCCCAAACTGCAATCCCCTCCCCCGGCTCGAGGGAGGGGATTGCGCGATCTACGCAGCGATGTCGAGCGCGCTCAGGTGCGTCGCGATGTCGGCGATGGTCAGCACCGGGAAGCCGTTGCGCCGCGCATAGGCCTTCGCCCTTTTGCCGCGCAGCATCTCGCCCTTGCGGTCCATCAGCTCGCATAGAACGGCGGCAGGCTTCAGCCCGGCAAGCTTCGCCAGGTCGACCGCGCCTTCGGTGTGGCCGCGCCGCGTCAGCACGCCGCCCGGCTGGGCGCGGAGCGGGAACACGTGCCCGGGCCGCGCCAGATGGTCGGGCCGCGCGCCGTCCGCGATCGCCGCGCGCACCGTCGTCAGGCGGTCCGCCGCCGATACGCCGGTCGTGACGCCGAGCCTGGCCTCGATCGAGACGGTGAAGGCCGTGCCGAAGCGCGTCTCGTTCTTCGCCGCCATCGGCGGCAGATCGAGCTGGCGCACCAGCCGGTCATCGAGGCACAGGCACACGATGCCGCTGCAATCGCGGATCAGCCGCGCCATCACATCGTGCGACAGGGTCTCCGCCGCCGCGATCAAATCGGCTTCGTCTTCGCGGTCGTTGTCGTCCAGCAGGACGACCGGCAAACCCGCGCGCATGGCCTCGCACGCGGCCGCGATACGCTTTTCAATCTGGGTGGAAATAGACATGGCGAAACGCTCCTCGCTGGAGTTGGGTTGCGAAAAACGTTTCAGGGCAAGATCGCGAAGACGCAGACTCCGCCCATCGGGCGGCCGCATCCCCGCTCTCGTCTTCTTTCATCCGGACTGTGACCGTCGGCCCAGGCATTCGACCTGATCTGCTGACCCGCGAAACACAAGTTCCGCGGCGCTCGCGGGCTCGGCGCTTTCGCGCCCTACCGCCGGTGGGGATTTTCACCCCGCCCTGAAGACGTAACGGGCAGAAAGTGGCAGAGCGAAGCAGCGCGAGTCAAGGCGCCTTCGGCCGCCGGGGCACCACGCATTTGGCGGTGAATATCTGCAGCAATTCGCCCTGCTGGTTGCGGGTTTCGGTGCGCAGCAAGGCCATGCCGCGTTCCGGCTTCGAGCGCGAGGGCGTCACCTCCTTGATCTCGCTGGTCACGTGCAGGATGTCGGTCGGCCGGGTCGGCTGCGGCCAGGTGATCTCCGCCGCGCCGCCGATCAGCCCGCCGGCGATCGGAATATTCTGGGCGATCATGCGCATGGTGAGGCAGACGATATGCCAGCCGCTCGCCGCCAGCCCGCCGAAAAAAGTCCCGCGCGCCGCTTCGTCGTCCAGATGAAAGGGCTGCGGATCGAATTCGCGGGCGAACCTCTTGATCTGGTCCGCATCCAGCGCATGCGTGCCGCATTCGAACCGCAGGCCCACATGGAGATCCTCGAGATACAGCAGCGCGCGCTCCGCCATGATGTCACACTCCCGCCGCGGCAGGCGGCGGGAGGAAAGTGGCAACGGGCACGCCCTTGGTCAAGCCATCGCCGAGCGATGAATCAGCGCGGCAGATCGAGGTCGGCTTCGAACTGCAGCTTGGTGAAGTCATCCACCAGCAGGCCGACGCGGATGTGCCAGGGACCCGCGATCCAGAGCGGCAGCCCGCGCGCCCGATAGCGCCCTGCAGCGATGCGCTCGGCCTTGCGCATGATCGGCTCGAGTCCGGGCGTGGACAGGCGCACCTCCACTTCCTTCGGATCGGCGGGAGCGCCCTGGCTGGGTCTGAGCGCCAGGACAAGGTCGTTGTCGCCCGCGCGGCCCGGTGAAAACGTCAGCAGGACGCCGTAGCGGTCGCTTTCGACGCTGGTCTGCAAGGTCCGGCCGGGCGGCGGGCCGATCGACAACCCCACCGCCAGCACAACCGCCAGCACCGCCGCGACCAGGTCGAGTGCGAGGACAAGGCGCAGCCGCTCCCGCATGCGCGGCGCGTCCGCCAAGGCGACGCGGGTCAGCCACAGCCTGTTGGTCGTCGCGATCGCCAGCATGAGTGTGACGGCCGCCAGCTTGGCGCACAGCCGCAAGCCATAGTCGCTCTGCCACAGGTCGCTCCAGCGTGGCAGCAGCAGTGCGGCGAGGATGATTCCGCTCGCCACCGTCGTCGCCATCGCGATAGCGCCCCAGGTCTGGAAGCGGTGGAACAACGCCGCGCTCGGCGCCCCCGGCGCGCGTATCAGCGCCAGCCGCAACGGCGCGATCGCGCCGATCCAGAGCGCGGCCGCTGCGCCGTGGAGAATCATCAGGCCCTGGCCGAGTCCGGACGGCAGCAGCGCCAGCACGTGGCCCGAATCGCCCATGCCGGCCAGCACCAGCGCCGCGCCGAGGCCGTGCAGTACGCGATGCCGCGCGATGGCCAGCAGCACAAGCCCCGCGATCGCCGCCGCGCGCAGCGGGAAGCCCGGTGCCGCGAGCGCCGCCCGCCAGGCCTCCGCCGTGAACGCGTCGAATGCAGGCAGGCCAGCGCGCAGCGCGCCCTCCACGCCGAAGAACAGCAGGCTGGCGAGCAAGCCGCCGATTGCCAGCCGCCGCGCCGCGCGCCGGAGCGCCGGGTCCAGGCTGTCGGGCGGCGCAAGCAACAGGCGGAACAAGACCGTTCCGGCCGCGAACAGAGTCAATAGGCGTGCCAGCGCGTGCAAGCCCAGTGCCGGCCAATGGTCTTCGACCGGCGGCGCCGGTGCGGCCTCGCTCGCGACGCCGATCGCAAAGCCGAAACTGCCGCCGACCACATGGCCGTCGAGCGAGCCGACGCGCCAGCTCACCAGATAGCGCCCGTCCGGCAGCGGATGGTCGATCGGCCAGACCACGCGGCCGTCGCGCACCTGCGGTGCGCCGGCGGGCGAACGGTCGCTACCGCTGGAGTCGATGATGCGCATCCCCAGGATCTGCACCGGCTCGTTGAAATCGAGCGCGATGTGGGGCGGCGATGCCGCTACCGCCGTGTCCGCCGCCGGTTCGCTGGCCAGCAGGACGGCGTGTGCCGATGCTTCCGTCCCCAGCCAGGGCAGGATGAGCAGGGCCAGCGCCAGGAACCCGGCGCCGGCCCTCAGCCGCGCAAGCGCACTAGCCAATCACTCACCCTTCTTTTCGATCACGGTGAATCCCGGTGCCGGATATTCGTAATCGTCCTCCGACTTGCCGGCCTCCGGAATCTCGATCCAGCGATCCACGGCTGTGCCGCATTCCTGCACCACCGGCAGATAGATCTTGGTTCCCGGCGCAAAGCCGGTGATCCGGACGCGAAACACGAACTCGTCATAGAATTTGTCGGACAGGTTGCCGCCGGTCCAGGCGATCTCCTTCACGCCCTTGGCGACCGGGTCACCGAAGTAATCGTAGCTCTTGGCGTAATCCCCTTCCTTCAGTTCGATGTTCCAGCCGGCTTTCGGCATCGGCTTGGCGACGATCAGGCCTTCCGGGATCTGCACCCGGACTGCCGTGGTTGCCGCGCCTTCGCAACCGTGCGGCACGCGCAGCACCGCCTTGTAGCTGGAATCCGCAGCGGCCTGCTCGCCTTCGAGGGTGATGTGCGCCGAGGCCTTGCCAGCCAGTCCGGCGGCGGCAAGAGTGACGATGGAAATGGCAATCAATCGCGATCCGCGCATGGCGGCGTTCCTTCTGATGAATGATGAGATGGAACTAGGAGGTCGTCAGGCGGAAACAGGCGGGCCGCGGCAAACCGTGATCCGGCCATTGTTCGAATGCCATGTCGTGCCGGTCGGTGCCCAGGCGGCGCCGAGGGCATAGAGCTGTGGCGCCGCGCTCGGCATCGGCGCCGCACCGGCCAGCGCCATGCCGCCGAGCGCCAGGCATTGCAGGCACGAACTACCGGAAGCGTGATGGGCGAGGCCGGAATGATCCTGCCCCGAATGGTGATGGCCGCTGTGCCCGGAACTGGCCGCGGCGTCCGCACCGCCGAGCATGAGGTCGACGCCCGCCAGGTTGAGGGGCGGGGCGAGCACCAGCAGCACGGCAAGGCATCGGCACAGCCAATGCCTCATCACTCGCAATCGCGTGCGATTCCCAACCATCGCGCGCACTCTAGGCGACGCCGGGCAGTTCTGCCATCGCCAGCTGTCCGGATGCGAAGCGCTGCTGCCCTCTGCGGCGAGCGGCCGCGGCCGCTCGTATTGCTATTTCAGGCACACCGCCTCGACGTTGTTGCCGTCCGGGTCGGTCAGGAACGCGGCATAGTATGTCGGGCTGTAATCGGCGCGCAGGCCCGGCTTGCCATTGTCGCCGCCGCCCGCCTTCACGCCGTCCTTGTAGAACTTGTCGACCGAAGCGCGATCCTTGGCGCGGAAGGCGACATGGATTCCAGGCGCTTTGGTGCCCTTGTCGGCATAGAGCCACAGGGCCGGCTCGCCCGTCGGCCCGAAACCGGCGCCGCTGGCATCCTGCGAGCACAGCCCATAGCCCAGCCCCGCCAGCGCGGCCTGATAGAAGCGGACGCTCGCCGCCAGGTCTTTCACATGCAACCCGATATGATCGTACATCGTAACCTCCTGTTGGATGAGGAGGTCAGCCTAGCGAACAGGCCGCGATGCGTTCTTGGAGGATCTTGCGCCCGCCCTTCGCGGCGTTTCGAACGCTGCCCCCTACCTTCGCGCTTCACCTACCGCGGCGATAGGACTAAGCTGTCCTGGCAACCTTTGGGTTGCGACCCACATCCTACGGAGGGGTCCATGAATATCACCGCGCTCATTATCCAGCTTATCTGCGGTGCCATCGGCGGCAATGTCGCCGGCGCCGCGCTCAAGAAATACAGCCTTGGAACGCTTTGGAACTCCGTCGTCGGCATTGTCGGCGGCGGAATCGGCGGCCAGATCCTGAACGCCGTGCTTGGCGGTTCCGGCATGGCGGACGCCGCGGCGGCAACCGCCGGCAGCGGCCTCGATGTCGGATCCATCGTCGGCAACATAGCCGGCGGCGGAATCGGCGGCGCCATCCTGATGGTGATCGTCGGCCTCATTCGCAAGGCGATGGCCAAGGCCTGAACCTGGGTCGTTTCAGGTCGTGTGATTGAATCTCCGCGGGAGGCGTGCGCCTGACGCGAGGCCGGCTATGCGTGGGCCTATGTGATCGTCAGCCGAGCGAATAGGCTGCGATGCGCTCCTGCAGGATCTTGCGCTCGCCCTTCGCGGCGCGGCGGAAAGTGCGTGGGCTGACGCCGGCGGCGCGCCGGAAGGTGCGCACGAAGTTGGATAGGTCCGCGAACCCGACATCGAAGGCGACATCCGTGATGCTGCGAGCCGGATCGGCCAGCAGCCGCGCCGCGCGGCGCAGCCGGCAGCGCACCAGATATTGATGCGGCGTCACGCCCAGCACGCGCGCGAACAGCCGCAGGAAATGGAACGGGCTCAATCCCGCCCGGCGCGAGATGGTGTCGAGATCGACCGCCTCATGCGCA
>Ga0111539_10000071_pt1 | contig 102561 bp, 109 predicted proteins | sample RhiMethybrSRZTD1_FD_79667 | JGI IMG/M metagenome (GOLD analysis project Ga0111539, IMG submission 79667) | Populus rhizosphere microbial communities from Tennessee, USA - Rhizosphere MetaG P. TD hybrid SRZTD1 (version 2) (version 2) | ecosystem: Host-associated > Plants > Roots > Rhizosphere...
AACTCCAAAATTTCACCCTTCACGTCGACCGTGATTTTCTTCGACAGGTCGCCGTTGGCCACGGCCGTCGTCACCTGCGCGATATTGCGCACTTGACTGGTTAAGTTGCTCGCCATGAAGTTCACGTTGTCGGTGAGGTCCTTCCACACGCCGCCGACCCCTCGCACCACCGCTTGCGCGCCGAGTTTCCCCTCCGTGCCGACGTCGCGCGCGACGCGCGTCACTTCCGAGGCGAATGAGTTGAGCTGGTCTACCATGACGTTGAGCGTATTTTTCAATTCGAGAATTTCGCCCTTTACGTCCACGGTGATTTTCTTCGATAGGTCGCCGTTGGCCACGGCCGTCGCCACCTGCGCAATGTTGCGCACCTGGTTGGTCAAATTGTTGGCCATGAGGTTGACATTGTCGGTCAGGTCTTTCCAGGTGCCGCCGACGCCTTTCACTTCCGCCTGGCCGCCGAGTTTGCCTTCCGTGCCGACTTCGCGCGCGACGCGCGTCACCTCCGACGCAAAGGAATTCAACTGGTCTACCATGACGTTAATGGTGTTTTTCAACTCCAAAATTTCACCCTTCACGTCGACCGTGATTTTCTTCGACAGGTCGCCGTTGGCCACGGCCGTCGTCACCTGCGCGATGTTGCGCACCTGACTGGTTAAGTTGCTCGCCATGAGGTTGACGTTATCAGTGAGGTCTTTCCACGTGCCGGCCACGCCTTTGACGTCGGCCTGCCCGCCGAGTTTCCCCTCCGTGCCGACGTCGCGCGCGACGCGTGTCACCTCCGACGCAAAGGAGTTCAACTGGTCCACCATCGTATTGATAGTATTCTTCAACTCCAAAATTTCGCCCTTTACGTCCACGGTGATTTTCTTCGACAGGTCGCCATTGGCCACGGCCGTCGTCACCTGCGCGATGTTGCGCACCTGACTGGTGAGGTTGCTGGCCATCCAGTTGACGTTATCGGTGAGGTCCTTCCACGTGCCGGCGACCCCACGCACCTCGGCCTGACCGCCGAGTTTGCCTTCCGTGCCGACCTCGCGGGCGACCCGGATGACCTCAGACGCAAATGAATTCAACTGGTCCACCATGATGTTGATGGTGTTCTTCAATTCTAAGATTTCGCCTTTGACCTCGACGGTAATTTTCTTCGACAGGTCGCCGTTGGCCACGGCCGTCGCGACCTGCGCGATGTTGCGCACCTGTCCGGTGAGGTTACTGGCCATATAGTTCACGCCGTCCGTCAAGTCCTTCCAGGTGCCGCCGACGCCTCGCACATAGGCTTGCGCGCCGAGTTTGCCTTCGGTGCCGACTTCGCGCGCGACGCGCGTCACCTCCGACGCAAACGAATTCAACTGGTCGACCATCGTATTGATGGTATTTTTTAACTCAAGAATTTCGCCTCTGACTTCCACCGTGATCTTCTTCGACAGGTCGCCGTTCGCCACCGCCGTCGTCACCTGCGCGATGTTCCGCACTTGGTTGGTCAAATTGTTGGCCATAAGGTTGACGTTGTCGGTGAGATCCTTCCACACTCCACCCACTCCGCGTACCACTGCCTGCGCGCCCAATTTCCCTTCCGTGCCGACGTCACGCGCGACGCGCGTCACCTCCGACGCAAAGGAATTCAACTGGTCCACCATGATGTTGATGGTGTTCTTCAACTCAAGGATCTCACCGCGCACATCCACCGTGATCTTCTTCGACAGGTCGCCATTGGCCACGGCCGTCGTCACCTGCGCGATATTCCGCACTTGGTTGGTCAAATTGTTGGCCATGAGGTTGACGTTGTCGGTGAGGTCTTTCCAGGTTCCGGCCACGCCTTTCACCTCCGCCTGGCCGCCGAGCTTCCCTTCCGTGCCGACCTCGCGCGCGACGCGTGTCACCTCCGACGCAAAGGAGTTCAACTGGTCCACCATCGTATTGACCAGCTTAGCGGTTCTCAGAAACTCTCCCTTAATCGGGCGTCCTTCGGTTTCCAATGGAATAGACTGCGTCAGGTCGCCTTTGGCCACCGATCCGATTACGCGGGTAACCTCCGCGGTCGGTCGCACAAGGTCACTGATCAGGGAATTAACCGAATCAACGCAGGACCCCCAGGATCCCGTCACATTCCCGATTGAGGCCCGCGCGCCGATCTTGCCCTCCTTGCCGACGACCTTACTGAGCCGCTGCAGATCTTTCGTGAGACGCTCATTTTGTTCGATGATTTCATTGATCGTGGAAGCGATTTCTCCGGCAATGCCGCTTCGAGTGAGCCGCATGCGGACGCCGAAATCCCCTTTTCGAAACGACTTGAGCGTGGACAACAAGGTATCGCTGAAGACAGATTCCTCGGTACGTTCCTTGACCTGCATACGGCCCTCCTTTTTCCGTCGATCGACGAGGACTCAACTACTCAATGAAAGCATCTCAATAAACCGCGTAAGCATATTCCAGAAGATTATTTGTGGCAGCCAGTACGGAACCAATGCCTGTGTAGTCCTGTGTCCTACCTAGCAACGGACCAGAAAAGGGTATCTTTAAGGCAATCCTTAGTAGAGGACCGACTTGAAAGGGAAGCAACAACAAAGATGATGGCCTTACGTGGAATATTTAGATTGCCCCGGCGCCAATGCGTAGAGACCGACGCAACATGCTTTTCGCGCCGATGGGTTTTTGCCGGCGCCCCCCTGCAACATAGTTAATCACACCCAAAAGGGCCCCACGCATGCTTTTCCATGAATGTATCCCTGCGAACCGGCACGTCAAGCGGTCAGTGCCGCCATGCTGGGCGGGCAGCTTTCGCATGAACGCCCATGCTGAAAAGAAAGTGACCGCTCACTACTTCGGCATAGACCGAACTTTTTGCTCGTGATGATTGCGAGGAAGCCTTGGTTCTTGTAAAGGATCCGAAGGTAGTATGACATAAGTCCAATTGTGCGCAATGGGGAAACCATTGCATGATGGCCTTCACGCAACGGCAATTGGAGATGAAATCAAATGGTGTTTCACCACCGAACAAAAATGACCTCCCTTGATGAGAGTCTGAAGTCATTCGAGGAGGCATTGCCTTCGGCCGATCACGGCGTCCGCGAGCTTTTGATCGACATCCGCAACGCCGTTCTTAGAACGAAAGCCGACCTGGATCGGATTCACATCTCACTCTTGCCGCATCCGGCCGGCATTCAGCCGATCTGCTTCGACTGCGGCAATAAACATCTGGACGTCATCTATACATCCAAACGAGACCGTTGTCAGTTGTGTGCCCCCTGTTTCCAAAAACGAGAACAACGTGGAGCCGCTCGCAGTGATGGCCGGGGCCCACAATCCACTTCACTCTCTAACACTCTCCAGCAGGCTGCGCATGAAACGCGTTCATAATTGCAGTCAACAGCTTTCAGACGAAGACCTCGAGCAACTTCTTCCAACCCTGCTTCTGCATCTCGTCGATCGATGCGGAGGCGAAGTAGTGTTTACCACCAGTGACGTGCAGAGCACGCAGTCATGTTTAAGCGAAAAAATGATTCAAATGCTGGTCGGCGATGATATCAGACTTCGGATCATTACTCGTCCGCCTGAAATGCAAATGTAGACACGCGTCTCTATTCGAAGTTCCTTCCAAATTCGACCATCAGTCGTCCAACAATCCACTTCTCTTCAGCGCTGAAATCGTCAAAACTGAGAGTGCACTCAGATTATAGAGTGGCTTGGTACATCGTTCCGCAGACTACCAGACAACGGAGAAATTGCAGGGACGAAAGTGAAGTGAATGAGCTGGGGGAGTAAAAACAAGGTATGGAATCGGCGCACCAGTCCGCTACACACCATTCATGAACCGTTCCCAAGTAAGATCGCGATCTTGTTTGGCTGCGATATTGTGTTCGGGACATTCGATCCGAAGAAGCCGATCGCCGAACGCGGCATTGACCAGATCGCAATGGTGCGGGCGTTCCTGATCGTCATGCACATTGGCTCGGAAGAATCGGCACGTGACGCACATTCTAGCGATAGGAATATCGCCCTGCTCTTGGAGCGTTCGAATCATTTTGATCAGGGTGCGCAGTAACGAAAGTTGCTCGGCCGGCGGAAGCACATCCGCGGCAGCGGCCAAAAAATCAGGCCATCCGGCAGCCACATCCGCTTTCCGGCGGCCTTTCGCAGTAAGACTCACCATGACCGTGCGCGCATCGGCTTTCGATCGCTGCTTTTTAATCAATCCACGCAACTGTAAGACGCGGAGCACTTCGGAGGCAGTCGGAAGAGCTACAGCTAATTCATCGCCGATTTCCGAAACGGTGGCGGTGCACTTCGGACTCATGCGAAGGATCGTCAGCGTTTGAGCCTGTAAGGGCGTAATGCGGCGGACACCCGCCTCCTTCCACGCGCGACTCTTGATCGCCAGCCCGATCTTGCCCAACCCGGTTGCCACGCGCCGCGATACCGACTCACTCTGCGCTTCTAGTATGTCGACACCCATGGCGACCGCCTCCCATTCGACTGCTGTGCGCTTATTACTTCTTGACAACACATACCTCAAATGCCCGGCAAATGTCAACCTTATGATTACGTATAATATGTTAACGACCTGCCATGCGTACAGATTGATCCCCGTTCTGGGAATCCGTCTTCTTGACATGTTCACGCAGGATGCCTAGGATGCCGCCACTTGAACTAGCGTGACTCTATGACCCTTCAAGACTTGGCCCATTCACTGCACGATTGCCAACGCTGTAAGTTGTCCAAGCTGGGACGAACGCAAGTGGTGTTTGGTGTGGGTAATCCGCACGCAAAAGTCATGTTCGTCGGCGAAGGGCCGGGCTTTCACGAAGACAAACAGGGCGAGCCATTTGTCGGCGCCGCGGGCAAGCTGTTAAACGAATTGCTTCAATCGGCCGGGTTGTCTCGGGCGGATGTCTACATCGCCAATGTGGTGAAATGCCGTCCACCTAGCAATCGTGACCCCGAACCGGATGAAGTGGAGACTTGCAAGCCGTTTTTGCTTCAACAGGTCGAGATGATTCATCCCACTTTGCTCTGTACTCTCGGCCGCTGGGCGGCAGAAACCATTCTGGAACGTAAGGTGAGCATCACCAAAATTCGCGGTCAGGTGGTTCGACACAAAAATCTGGTCGTCTTCCCGCTTCTGCATCCCGCCGCCGCTCTCCATCAAGGGAACCTGCTTCCGGCCCTGCGGGAAGATTTCGGCAAACTCAAAGCCTACCTTGATCAGGCCGATCGCGAGTCGGCGCAGAACGCACCGGTAGCGCCTCAACCGACCAAGACATCACAGGTTCAAATGGATTTGTTTTAGCCGAGGTGCGAATGGCGCGCGTCTATGCAGTGGAGATGATAGGGACTAGGCTGGAGTAGTCGAGTTTTTCCCCGCCTCGCGTGAGGCAGTGTCTTCGTCGTTAACGAGCGCATCGGCTGTCTTCTCTTCTTCCGGGTCCTCAAACCACGCGACCAGCATATCGTCCCACCACGCTTCATTCACGTCGGGGCCAGGATCGACGCCGAGCGACTCAACGTCCTGGGGACTAATCGAGGCGTCGACGGTCGCGGGGTTGAATTTTGCGCGCGCAATCGCTTCTTGGGTAGCATAGCCTCCCACAATCCAGGAGTCGGGATCGGCCCGGCGAGACTTATAGGCCTTCAGCCCATGTTTCAGATAGAGAAAGATGAGACGTTGCGCCTCGTCGGCAATGCCGCTCTGCGGCAAGCTGAGAGTCTTCTCGATTTTCTTGCGCCAATGCCGATCGTCGTACCGCGATGTAAGCAATTGCAGCAGCTTTTTCCCCTGTTCCGCATCCAGCGCCATACGACTCTCCAAGTATTTCGCTCTTGAAAACGACGACCATGCCCGGGTTAATTCCCGGCGATCATCATCTCGCTGATTTTCACCGTGGGGCTGGCGATGCGGCCGCGAAATTCCAGATCGCTCCCCACCATCTCAACGTTCGCGAACATCTCCTTCAAATCCCCTGCGATCGTGATCTCCTCTACAGGATAGGCCAACTCCCCATTTTCGATCCAGTACCCGGCCGCACCACGGGAGTAGTCGCCGGTGACCATATTGATTCCAAATCCGATCAGTTCCGTGACATACAGGCCCTGTTTGACGGAACGGATCATCTCGGAAGGCGCCACCGTCCCTGGAGCGAGATAAAAATTCGTCGGCCCGACGGACGGCCCATCGCCGACTCCACGGGAGGCATTTCCGGTCGAGGGCATGCCTAACTTTCGTCCGGAATAACAGTCTAACAGATAGTTTTTCAAGACGCCTCGATCGATGATGGTCTGCGTTCGGCTCGGCAGCCCCTCTCCGTCAAAAGGTCTGGAACCGAATCCTTCCGGCTTGAGTCCATCGTCGTAGATCGTCACGAACTCCGGAAAAAGCGGTTGGCCCAGCCGTCCGACCAGAAACGACGCGCCTTTGTAGAGCGAGTACCCGGAAATCGCGCTGCACAGATTGCCCAACAAGCTGCCCGCGGTTTCCTGATCGAAAATGACCGGTGCACGTTGAGTCGGAACCTTGCGAGCGCCCAAACGCCGCACCGCCCGCCGCGTCGCTTCCTTCCCAACCGACTCCGGACTGTCCAAGGAGGCAAATTTTCGCTGTGCCGCATACCAATAATCCCGCTGCATGCCTTCGGCTTCCGTGCCGGTCGCAATCGGCGAGACAGAAACGGAAAAACTCGAACTCCGATACTCGCCCACAAATCCATGACTGTTCGCAAGGACCACTCGGCCGGCATAAGAACTGAAATCCGCGCCTTCAGAATTGGTAATGCGGGGATCCGCCGCAAGCGCAGCTTCTTCGGCGCGACGCGCTAACGCAATTTGACTGTCCGTATCCAACTTGGTGGGATCGTAGAGATCCAGATCAGGAAGGACTCGCGCCATCAGATCGCCAGAGGGCAAGCCGGACACATCATCTTCGGCGACGGCGGAAGCCAAGGAGCAGGTATCCGACACAACCCGTTCCAATGACTCGCGCGAGAAGTCGGAAGTCGACGCGCTGGCGGACCGCTTTCCGATGAAGACGCGCAACCCCAGCCGTTTTTCCCGCGCCTTGGTTAAGCGATCGACTGCGGAAAGTCGAACTTGGACATCGAAGGTATCGCCGTCGGCCACCACGACATCAGCCTCCGTCGCACCGCGTTTCTTGGCGCGTTTCAAAAGATCCGCTGCTAACTCGGAGAGGTGGGTTTCCGTTGCCATCTTTAGCCCTTTATCCTTGTGTCCCGCCGACGGTGATCTCATCGATCTTGATGGTCGGCATTCCCACTCCGACGGGGACCGACTGACCATCCTTCCCGCACGTCCCTATACCCTCATCCAATTTCAGGTCGTGACCCACCATCGAGACGCGGGTCAAAATTTCCGGCCCATTTCCGATCAGCGTGGCCCCTTTCACGGGCCGAGTCAGCTTGCCGTCCTCAATCAGATAGGCTTCGCTGGCGGAGAAAACGAATTTTCCATTGGTGATATCGACCTGCCCACCGCCGAACGACACGGCGTACAGCCCTTTTTTCACGGTGCGCAGTATATCGTCGGGGTCCGATTCACCGGCCAGCATGAACGTATTGGTCATGCGCGGCAGGGGAATACTCTGAAAATTTTCGCGCCGGCCATTGCCCGTTAAGGGAATTCCCATCAACGTGGCATTGAGCCGATCCGTGATATAACCGCGCAGAATGCCGCGTTCGATCAACACCGTACGACTCGTCGGCGTACCCTCGTCATCCATATTCAGCGATCCGCGACGAAACGGGAGCGTCCCGTCATCGACAATGGTGCACACGTCCGAAGCCACGCGTTTGCCGATTAAATTCGAGAAGGCGGAGGTTTTTTTGCGGTTAAAATCCGCTTCAAGTCCATGCCCGATCGCCTCGTGCAATAAAATGCCGGGCCAGCCTCCGGCCAGCACAACGGGCATCACACCCGCCGGCGCATCGGTGGCGCTCAAATTCAAAATCGCTTGCCGCGCCGCTTCCTGCGCATAGCGTCGATAGCGGTCCTGCTCCCGATAAAAGGAGAAGCCGATTCGGCCACCGCCACCAAAGGTGCCCACCTGCCGATTCCCGCCGTCTTCCGCAATGCAGGTCACGTTCAATCGGGAGAGCGGCTGGATATCGTTGACCATCAGACCATCCGTCGTCGCGACAATGATCCGTTTATGCTCCGTCGTGAAGGACGCCATTACATTCTTGATGCGCGGATCGTATCGACGCGCTTCCGCATCGATGAGGTTCAATAGCTCGACTCGCTCCGAGGTGGCCACATCAAGTTCCTCGGTCTTTACCGGGTAGAGATCGCGTGCCTTGGCCGCACGATGGGTTACCGGGAGCGGATGGTTCCCATGAGGCGAATTGGCAATATAACGGGCAGTATCAGCGGCAATCTCCAAATCGCGGCTGGTGAGTTCGTCGGAATAGGCAAAGCCTGTCTTCTCTCCTGCCGTGGCGCGGACTCCTACTCCCTGCGAGACGCTCTTGACGGCCCGCTTGACGATCCCCTCCTCCATCGAGACAGATTCAGACACGTCCGACTCAAAATAGAGATCCGCGTAATCGACGTCCCGAACCTTGACCTTGCCGAGCGCCTGCTGGATTTCTCGTTCAGTCAGTCCGAAGTGGGCCAACTCTACCGATTTCTGACTCCCCATACCGCTTCTTCCTCCTGGAATTAATTTGTCAGTATAGCCCATTCATTTTCGCAGGCGCAACGCGAAGACCATTTCCTGCGCCAGATTGCTCGACTGTTCGCTTCCGTGAGGGGCTTCCGTTTGACTTTTAGCCAACTGCTGATTAGACTGAACACACCTACCCACTCTATCTTCGAACGATCATAGAACGAAACGTGTAAGGTTTACCTCTCGCGAATGACCAAGGGAACAGCAACCGGTATTGAGCACCTGCCCGAAGCGGACCTGCTGTCCCTTGTGGATCTCGACGCGCTCCCGAGACATATCGCCATTATTATGGACGGCAATGGCCGGTGGGCCGAAATTCGTGGGTTGCCTCGCATCGCCGGCCATCAAGAAGGCATTAAGTCGGTTCGTGAAATCATGACACTGTGCGGAGAACTCGGCATCGGCGCGCTCACCATTTATGCGTTTTCGCAAGAAAACTGGAAACGGCCCGTGCCGGAAATCAACGCGTTGATGATGCTGTTGGAACACTATCTACAGAGTGAAATGGACGCCTTGATCGAAAAAGGCGTCAGATTCCGTGCGATCGGGCGGGTCAATACGCTTCCACCATCGGCCCTTCAGTGGGTGCGAAAAGCCGAACGTGAAACGCTCTCGCTCGACAAGATGACCTTGACGGTCGCCTTGAGTTACGGCGGGCGTTCGGAGATTGTCGATGCGGTGCGTCGCTTGGCCGAGGATTGCACGAAAGGCTTAATTCAGCCTGACGCCATCGATGAAACGCTGCTGGAAGGATATCTGTCTACGCAAGGACTGCCGGATCCTGACCTGCTCATTCGGACGAGCGGCGAAGCGCGTATCAGTAACTTCTTACTCTGGCAACTGGCCTATACGGAAATGTATTTTACGCCCACTCTTTGGCCGGACTTTCGTCGACGGGATGCGCTGCTGGCGCTTCTGGACTACCAAAGACGCGAACGACGGTTCGGCCGAGTCACCCCTCCTCCTCCTTTTCCGCCGAGCGAGTTGTGATCAGAGACGAAGTGGCGGCTGAACGTCCGGTAACGGTCCGACGCTGGGATACTCGTCGCGTCTATGCCGCGCTGATTTTTATTCCTCTCTTTTATCTCGTCGTGCGCTATCTGCCGCCTGCAGCGTTTTTCGCCCTTGTTCTTGTGGCGGCAGGGCTGGCGTTAGTGGAACTATACCGTCTCCACTTTCATGGCAGACCTGCGACGATGGCGATCGCCGTCGGACTGGTCAATGCGGGACTTCTGCTGACGCATATGCAATGGTCCGACGTCTTCTCTCTACATTCCGTTCTCGCGTGGATCATCGGAGCCACCCTGCTGTTTTATCTCCTGTCGGCGCACGATCTGAATCAGAGTTTGGTCGACGTATCCGTGCTCGTGTTCGGAGCGCTATACATCGGGTTTACGATGGGGCATCTCTTGCTGACGCGTGCACTCCCGGAAGGGACCTTCCTGATTTTTTTTGTCGTGCTGGTCACGTGGGCCGGCGATACCGGCGCCTATTATGTCGGCATCAGCATGGGCCGCACACGCCTTGCGCCGAAGATCAGTCCACAGAAAACAGTAGAAGGTCTCCTGGGGGGATGCGTGCTCGCCGTGCTTATGGCGCTGCTCGCCCGCCTATGGTTCCTACCTTCCTTTTCCTTCACCGATGCGGTCGTCATGGGCATTACCTTGACGCTGGCAGGGCTGGTGGGCGACCTCTCGGAATCGATGTTCAAACGTAGCGCAGGCGTGAAAGATTCCGGCGGGCTCATTCCCGGCCATGGCGGCATGTTGGATCGACTCGACAGTCTGTTGCTCACCGCGCCGACCTATTATTATTATGTGACCCTGATGAAGGGGTAATCTTGGATTCAGTAAGCTATTCTATTTCCGGGTCGCCGCGCTGCCTCGTGAAAGGACCGTCATGAAACAGATCATCATTCTGGGCTCGACCGGCTCAATCGGCACCAACACATTGGACATCGTGTCGAAGTGCCGCGACGGTTTTGAAGTGATCGGTCTGACGGCCGGATCAAACGACGAAAAACTCGAGGATCAATTGCGGATGTTCAAGCCCAAGGCGGTTGCGTTATCCGATCGAGCGGCCGCGGAACGCTTGAGAGCGCGTTGCCGAGACGTAAACGTCGACATCCATGATGGTCCGGAAGGTGTGGCCCGGGTGGCCGAGTTATCAGGCGATCTCGTGGTTTCGGCGATCGTCGGTGGCGCCGGTCTCGTACCTACGCTCGCCGCGATACGCACGGGGAAACACATCGCGCTGGCGAACAAAGAGCCTATGGTGATGGCCGGACGATTGATGCAGGAGGAAGCCCGCGCTCACGGCGTCCACATTCTGCCTGTCGACAGCGAACACAGCGCCATCTTTCAATCTCTCGAAGGACACCGCCAGGAAGACGTGCACCGGCTCATTTTGACTGCCTCGGGAGGTCCGCTGTGGGAACTCTCCAGCGACGAGATGCGGGACGTGAAACCCGCTCGCGCATTACAACATCCTAACTGGAAGATGGGCGCGAAAATTACCATCGATTCGGCGACGTTAATGAACAAGGGATTGGAGGTGGTGGAAGCTCGCTGGCTGTTTGACCTCCCGGCCTCGCAGATCGAGGTGTTGGTGCATCGCGAAAGCATTATCCATTCTCTGGTAGAATACAAAGACCGATCCATGATCGCTCAACTGGGACTACCCGACATGCGGACACCGATTTCCTATGCCATGCATTATCCTGCTCGAATGACGCTCGACCTACCTTCGCTGGATCTGGCCGCGATCGGCAAACTGACGTTTCAAAACCCAGACCATGATCGCTTTCCCTGTTTAGGATATGGATATGACGCGCTACGGGTGGGCGGCACGATGCCCGCCACCCTCAATGCCGCCAATGAGATCGCAGTGGCGGCCTATTTACACGAACAGATCGCCTTTCATCACATTGCAGAAGTCATTCACGGCACGATGGAGGCGCACAGCTCGCGCGAAGTCGCCGGCATCGACGAGGCGCTAGAGGCCGATCGGTGGGCGCGCGAAAAAGCCGGCATACTGGTTCGATCCTTGGCCCCATCTCCGGTGCGTTGATCTGAAAATCCCATCTTTCAACAAGGAGCTATTATCGTGTTAGCCGCATTTACCTGGTCGCCTGACGCGGTGTGGATTTTCACCCAAAAAGTCTGGTGGTTCTTGCTCGTGCTGGGGGTTTTGGTCTCCTTCCACGAATTGGGCCACTTTTTAGCCGCCCGATGGGTCGGCGTGAAGGTGCTGAAGTTTTCCCTCGGCTTCGGGCCGAAGCTGTTCGGTCGTCAGGTCGGAGAAACGGAATACTTAGTCTCGGCAGTGCCCCTGGGAGGCTACGTCAAATTATTCGGGGAAGAAGAAAGTGACGCGTTGAGCCCGGAAGACAAACGGCGCTCCTTTTCCCATCAACGGCTGGCCGGTAAATTTCTAATCGTCGCCGCAGGACCCGGATTCAACTTTTTGCTGACATTCTTAATCTTTACCGGGTGGCTCTCGACTGGGTCACCCCTCTTCATGCCTACCTTCCGAGAGTTAACTCCGGAAGTCGAAGCGCTTCGACCGGGGTCACCGGGAGAGATCGCCGGATTGCAATTAGGCGATCGAATTCTACGCGTAAATGAGAAGGACATCTCGGCGCGAAGCGAAGTGCAAGACGCGGTCGCGAAAAGCAACGGAAAAACCTTGACGCTGGATGTACGCCGCCGCGATCAAATCACGACAGTGATGGTGACGCCCACCCCGCTCACTGGACCCGACGTTCCCAAAGAGCCGCCGGTGTATTCGATCGGCATCGAGGAGAGCGCTCCCATCATTACGGCCATTATGAGCGGCTCCGCAGCCATGGCCTCGGGACTCGAAGATGGGGATCGCGTGCTTAGCATCGACGGTCAGCCCATCCACGCATGGTCGGAAATGGCCGCGATCGTCCGTAACAGTCCTGGAAAGCCACTTCAGTTTAAAGTCCAACGCGAAGACCAATCACTTTCACTCATCGCCACGCCGTCGCCAGAAAAAGTCGAGATCGACGGCAAAACGACCGAAGTCGGCCGCATCGGCATTTCCCGGCCAGGCGGCCTCATGATCCGGGCGCACAATCTCTTCGAGGCCCCGATCAAAGGAGTCGAGGCGACGTGGGCGTTGACGGAATTGACGGTGGTCGGCATCTACAAAATGTTTTCAGGTGAAATCTCCAGCAAGAACATCGGCGGACCGCTGACCATTGCCAACATGGCCGGCGAGGTCGGCCAACAAGGGCTATCCAAGGTCATTTCGTTGATTGCCCTGCTCAGTATCAACCTCGGCGTACTGAATCTGTTGCCGATTCCAATATTGGACGGGGGTCACTTATTGTTTTTTACCATCGAAGGTATTTTGAGAAAACCGTTGGGGGAACGGCAGCGAGAGATCGCCCAGCAGGTCGGCTTGTTTTTACTTGTCGGCATCATGGTGTTTGCCCTGTGGAACGATATTGAACGGCTGATCTCGCGCTAAGAGAAGACGCGAGCTAAGCCGCCACGGCTTTGTCTTTTCAGAACAGGATATCCAGGATATAATCCCACCTTTTCATTTCTCCCCAACTATTTTTTAACTCGTAGCTGACGGCGACAGCCAAAGGACATCATGCGAACTTCTCAGATGCTCATTCCCACATTGCGCGAAGATCCAGGTGAAGCCGAAGTGGTCAGCCACCGGCTCATGCTCCGCGCAGGCATGATCCGGAAAACTGCTGCAGGCATTTATACGTATTTACCGTTGGGGCTCCGCGTCATCCGTAAGATCGAACGAATCGTGCGGGAAGAAATGGATCGAGCCGGCGCGCAGGAAGTGCTGATGCCGATCGCTTCGCCTGCGGAACTCTGGCGAGAGACGGGCCGGTGGGATTTTTACGGCAAAGAGTTGTTCCGCTTTAAAGATCGTCATGAACGCGATTTTTGCCTGGGCCCCACGCATGAAGAGGTCATCACCGACTTGGTGCGGCGAGAGGTTCGGTCCTATCGGCAATTGCCCTTGAATTGCTATCAAATCCAAACAAAATTTAGGGACGAGATCAGACCGCGCTTCGGTCTCATGCGCGGCCGGGAATTTATCATGAAGGACGCCTATAGCTTCGATCAGGACGAAGCGGGGGCGAAGCGAAGTTACCAAAGGATGTATGACGCGTATCATCGAATCTTTAGCCGATGTGGGCTCACCTTTCGAGCCGTAGAGGCGGACACCGGCCTCATCGGCGGCTCATCCTCCCATGAATTTATGGTGCTGGCGGAGACTGGGGAAGAAACCGTCGTCTACACCGACAATGGGACGTACGCGGCGAATGTGGAGCGTGCGGAATTGCCGCCGTCGTCGTCCGACACCGGTGGGGAACCTCATCGGCCGCTAAGAAAAGTGCCGACCCCGTGCGTCGGAACCGTCGAAGAGGTCACCGCCTACTTGAAAGTCAAACCGCAATGCCTCGTCAAAACGCTTCTCTATAAAACACCTAAGGAACTCGTGGCCGTGCTCCTCCGCGGCGATCATACGGCCAACGAGATCAAGGTACGGAAGTTGCTGAATGTGACGGATCTCGAATTGGCCGACTCACACACAGTGATGCAAGCCACCGGCGCTCCACTTGGATTTGCCGGACCGATCGGCTTGCGACAGGTTCGCATCGTGGCGGACTATGCCGTGAAGGCGCTGTCAAATTTTGTCGTGGGCGGCAACGAAGCGGATATGCACTATGTCGACGCCAACTATGAGCGCGATTTTTCAGTGGAGCGATTTGCCGATGTCCGAAATGCTCAGGCGGGAGACCCAGCGCCAGGCGACAACGGAACGTTGAAGGCCGCGAAAGGTATCGAAGTGGGCCATGTCTTCATGCTCGGCACAAAATACAGTCAATCGATGAAGGCCACCTTCCTCGATCAGCAGGGACACGAGCAGCTTGCGGTCATGGGGTGTTATGGAATCGGCATCGGGCGGACCGCTGCCTCGTCCATTGAACAGAATCATGATGCGAAGGGCATCATCTGGCCGACACCGATCGCCCCCTTCCATGTCCATCTCTTGCCGCTCAGTCATTCCGCCGCCGTGACACAGGCCGCACAAAAACTGTACGATTCACTCACTCAAGCTGGGATCGAGGTGCTCTGGGACGATCGAGATGAACGCGCCGGCGTCAAATTCAATGACGCGGATTTGATCGGCGCGCCCTACCACGTCGTGATTGGTGAAAAGGGGCTTGCGCAAGGGACCGTCGAACTCAAGGCGAGAAAGACAGGAGAGGTCCAACGACTGGCCCCTGATTCAGTCGTCGCAACCGTGTCTGCTCTACTTCTAAAGAGTTGTTAGGGATATCATGCCGGTCGTCGTGCGGGTGTGGCATGCTCCTTAAACTTCAACGCATCTACCAGTCCCTGGCGAACGGCATAATGCGTCAGCTCTGCATTCTTCTGCATCTTCATCTTTTCCAGAATGCGGGAGCGATAGGTACTAATGGTCTTGGGGCTCAAGGCCAATGATTCGGCAATTTCCCCCACCGTCTTTCCGATGGCAATCAATCCGAGCACCTGATATTCACGCGCAGATAGGCGTTCATGCAGCGGCGTGTTGGGATCCGCCTCAAGATCGAACGCGAGCTTTTCCGCCAACGCCGGACTGATATATTTTCCGCCCGTAATCACCTTCCTAATGGCGGCAATCAGCTGAGCCGGGGCACTTTCCTTGGTGAGATAACCCGAAGCCCCCGCCTTCAAGACCAGCACGCCATACTGCTCTTCGGAATGCATGCTGAGAATAACCACCGGGACACTCGGACGCTCCCGTTTGAGCGTGCGTAAGACATCCAACCCGTTGCCGTCCGGCATGGCGATGTCCAAGACTACGACATCGACAGGTTTGCTCCGCACCCAATCCAGCACTTGTTGTCCTGTGGTGGCCTCGGCGACCACATTGATATCAGGAGTATCGGACAAGACTTGCTTCAATCCCTTGAGGACCACCGTGTGATCGTCCGCAATCAATACTCGTATCATGCGCGCTCTCCTTCCACCCTGCGGGTTTGTAGGATTGAGCATACCGTGCGATGGGGAGAAAGATAAGTCAGTAAATAATGTAAATGCTTAGTCGGCAGGCAGCCTACGTAGTATGCAGTTAAATTTACTTCGTTAAAAAGCTCAGAAAACACTTGGAAACATGACTGTCATTTTACGACCTCTCCACAGAACTGTTGTTTCGTTCGCTCCTCTTTTATGCATACGCGGGAAGAAGAGGAAGATCCTATGGATGCGCTCGTTTCCGATCCTTCGCTGCTTTTTTCAATCGGATCTATCGCCAAGGTGGACTTCGGAGGCGGATTTGGACTTGCTTGAGGCCTTGATGCGCCCCCCGAGCTGCCTTTGGTCGCAATCCGATCCTTCATCTGATCATAGGCGTCCTGCGGAAGAATTTTTCGCTCGATTAATTCCTCTTTCGATTGAAATGGTCGGGCCCCCACAATCATCATCACATATCCCTCTGTCATGCCCGGGAGCGCTTTTAACTGGTCGGGCGTCGCAGAGTTAATGTCGATCAGCTCTGCGGCCTGAAGAGATCCTAGGCAGAAGAGCAAGAGAAGGCCGCTGATCGTAAAGCAAAAGAATCGTCTCGGCGACATACGATGCCTCCTTTGACTTGTCCACATGAGATTGTTGACCATCCTGCTCTCATCATACCGTAGCCTTCCTAAAGGAACTATAGGAATGCATTTCCTGAATGTAGTGATTTCTATCATGCTTGCCGGAAAGACTACATCTGCCACCTGTGTGCGCATTCCTCGCCTCATGCAGGACGTCGCATTTCCAGCAGCATGCCTCGCCAAAAAAATACTTTCGCCCAGAAAAAGCCGACCCAGGGTAACAGAAACGCCGCCACATAGTAGGTCTGCCCAAGGACGGAACTCCATGCGGCGGCCGCAAACAGCGCGATGCCGCCCATGGCATAGCCGAACGGAACATACTGTCTGTATCGGTGCTGGATAGCAGGAATGGTGATTTCTTTCCGTGGACGTTTCGCTCGACTTTTGGCGAACAACTTCATCCGACCGGCAAAGGTCTCGGGAAACTCTCGGAGCAGGTAGTGATGATAGCGTGTCTGCACCCATCCAAAAAGCATTCCCATGAGCAGCAGGCCTGCGCTCTCGAGAAAGGTTCGCCAATCGTACGAGATGTACACAAATTGGTAGACGAGCGCCGCCATGCCGGCCACCATAAAAACGAGTCCCAACACGCTCGACGGCAGAACGATATGCGTTCGGACGTATTCTCGCGCTTTCTCGGATTCCCCTTCAATTCGACGCGACGTAATAATTTTTGGCATGTGAGAAAGGAATGAGGCAGGGCGATCGGTTCAAGACACCTTGATATCTAAGCTCGATAGAGATAACGAGGCATTATAGCAACGGCTGCATTCAATGTGAACGGAAACCTTACGGGGCGCTGCCGACACGTGCCATTGATTGGGAGCAATGCCGAAACAAGAAAGGTGGTAATCGAAGTGACTCAAAACGACATGAAGGATCGCAGGCTAACTAGGACCGAGCGGATTCATCGAGGCAACATGCCAGGGTGCAAACCTACGGAGCCAGATATTCTCAGGGGCGGACGAGCTGTTCGATGGCCGTCCGTTCCTTTTTTCCGAGCTCGATCCACTGCTCGGTAACGGGTAGTATCCTTTTTAATCGAGATTCCACGCCTTCGAGTCGAGCAGCGGCGATCTCCACGACCTTTTGCGAGCGAATCACGAGAAAATCATGCAGGCCGTGAAAGAATTGCATGACCGGTTTAGCATCAAAGAGTCGCGCTGAATCGTGCAACGCCTGGACTTCCTGAAGGAGCTTTTCAACGCGTCCATTCGAGAGCAGCTTCTCGGCATGCGGCGACCTCAGATCGGCGAAGATTCCTGCAATGGTGGGCAGTCGCTTACGCACCTCATTTAAAAATTCCTCGTCGGACCGGTCAAGATCCTGCACGATCTGAACAACGGTCGGCGAGTCAATCATGCGCCATCCACGCTCACCGTAATCATGTTTGGCTTTGCGAATGATCGCATCCATAGTATGCCGTGTGAGTTCCGACCCTCCTGCGTGTCGGCGCTGAAAATCTGCGAGTAGGTCCATGGTATTGACAGCGGGCTTCTGAGGTTCGGTCGGCGCGGATGCCGAAGCAGAAGGGGCGTGGGGGGAGGGACTAACGGCCCGTTGCGTGACTTCGGCCAGCTGCTTGAGTATCTGATCCAACTGCGGAATCTGCGCCACCTTCGTTTCACTGAGCGACTGAACCACCGCCATAATTCTGTTGAACCCGTCCCGCAATGCCGCCAGTTGGGGGGCCGAGCTGCTGCCGTTGAGTGCCTGCATCATTTGCACCAACGGCACTAAGCCGTACGCCAATCGTTCGAGATCGCGCAATTCTACCGTGGCGGCCGATCCCCCCAGATTGGTGATGCCGCAGACGATGATGTCGTACAGTTTGTGTTTTCGATCCGAAGCGGGGTGGTGCTCTAATTCAAGAAGCGCGGTATTGCTTTGGTTAATCCATTCTTGAGCCTCAAGGACGAAGAGCCCGAGCACTTCATCCAAAAAGGCATCTTCATGAGGGGTACTGGCCATAACACACACACGTGATGCGCCTCAACGGCGAGGGCACACGGCTAATACCCTATCGGCTCTCTTCCGATTTGTTGGCCAGACGACTGATTTTCTCCAACAGCTTAGTGCAATCGTCGACACGCCCATTGGCGCGTGCCAACTCTTCTTCGAGCGTGGCACATTTACTGGCCAAGGTCGTCGCGCGCTCCTGCTCTTCCGCGACCGTGGTTTCCAACGATTTGATACGCTCGCCGGATTCGCCATGCATCATGACATCGCGGGCAAGATCGGCCAATCGTTGCTGCTGATCCGCAAGGAGTGTTTGCAGTTCGCCCATTGTGGGATGATTGGCGTTCGAGCCCGCGAATTCGGGCGCCGGCAACGACGAGGCGGATCGCAATTCAGCGACCAGAGCTTCCAACTCTTGATTGCGTCGCTCCACTGAGCCCAGTCGTTCAACGTCCGACGACAGGCCTTCAATTTTGCGCTGGTACTCGCCCAAGGAGGTTTCCATCTCGGTCAAGCGGCCTTGTGAAGCCGTGGACTGTTCTGCCTGCTCACGGAGACGGCCTGAGATGGTCTTTTCTTCCTCCAACAATCCTTCGAGTTCCTTGATCCGGCCTGCGGATTCACGGAATGACTGCAACTGGTCTTCGGTGATCCGGTACGCTTTCGGCCCGGACGAAGTTGCGGCCACCGATTCTTCCGAGGGAGCGGGCTCCGTCGCCGATGGCGCGACATCGTGATCGACTGCGGCGACTTCCTGTGCAGTCCCCTTCTCGGTCTGCTTGGAGAGAATCTCACGGACACGGTCTTGTAGCGACGCGCCTTGGAAAGGCTTTTTCAATACTCCGTTGGCACGGCAGGATTCGGCCTGCCGGTTGACTTCCTCGTTGACGATGCCGGAGATCAATAACACCGGTGTATCGGCCAACAAGGATTGAGATCGCACAAATCGGCAGACGTCATAGCCGCTCTTGTCGGGCATAATGACATCCGAGATCACGAAGTCGGGATGTTCTGTCGAGAGATAGGCCATCGCCTCTTCTCCGCTGGCGGCCAACGCCACTTCCATCCCGGCTTCCGTCAAAAGCCGTTCGGCCACTTTGCGAACCGTAATGCTATCGTCAGCTACTAAAACCTTTGGCATAGGATCCTCCGCTCTCTCCTCCGAGAGATTTGACTGCGCTCAGCCCTAGACGGGCCAATGAATACACCGGCAATTCTTGATTCTCGATTCGGCACGTTCCGATCACATCCGAATCCTTCCACTCCACAGGGCGAATGCTCTCCTCGCTGAGCGAATGCAGAGTCGGGATATCCCCATCGATGCCCACCGCCATCAGACCGTCCTGGCGTTTCGCGATGAGGCACAACCGTTCTCCGGTTTTCACCTCAACCTGTAATCGGCCGGCCAAATCGAACACCGGCAGAATATCTTCCCCATGCCGCAGGACGGCATTGATGTGCGCCGTGCCGCTCGGAACGGAGACGACTTCGGTCCAGAGCCAGATGCCTCCGACGTCATTGGCACGCGTAGCGATGCGGCGCCCGCCGACAGAGAAGACCAACAGCATAATCGATTTGGCCTTCTGGGAACCGGCAGCTTCCTTCCTAGATTTGAGCCCAGGGCGTGTCGTCAGCATCAGTGACTTCCTCAAATTCCATATTGGTCCATTCACGGTCATCGCGCTCCACAGCCGTAATGTCCATCACCGGCTGCTGGAACGATTCAAAATTCTGCTCTCGCGGCGCGGACTCGAGAACCGGGGATAAGACGGCCCGACTGGCTCGATCGTCGCTGAGCAGCCAACGGGTATGGAGCGCGAGCGCGACCGTCTTTTGAAATAAAAACATCCCCGCTATCCAGCGCCTCTCCGGGCCAATGAAATGAGGCAATAACGGTTTGATCTTTGCGGCATCGATGTCATGTAGCCCTAAGACCCGGTCCACGCGAAACGCGAAATGCCGGCCTTGCATGCCGCACACCAGGATGCGCGAGTCCGGCGAAAGATACGATCCCGTCAACCCGAACTGCTCCGACAAATGCATCGGCGAAGACGTAATACCCACCGCCGACAATAACGCCTCCACATCCCCCTCATCAGGACGAATCACGCTACGGACCACCTCAGCCTGAATGGCAAAATGCGTGTGCCCGCACGCCACCATGAGAAATTCCACCAACTTCACGGACTGGACCGCGGTGTGTGAACGCCCTCTTAAACTCACGCGTACAATCCTCTCTGCTCTTCGCCTATGATCATCAGCTTATGACCGACCGGATGCGCTTAGGCCTTGACTCCGGTCACCTGACCTGTCCAACGCCCCACTTCCGTGATCAACGTTCGTTCCTCGACGGGCTTGGCAATGTAGCCTGACGCGCCGACACTCAAGGCCATCTGGCGATGTTTCTCGCCGGCACGAGTCGTCATGACGAGTATCGGCGTCGTCTTCGTTTGCGGGCGATCACGCAGACCTTGAATGACCTCATATCCGTTCAGTTTGGGCATTTCCAAATCCGTGATGATGAGTCGGTACCCTCCGACGGTCGCCTTTCTCAAGCCCTCCTCACCATCCACCGCAGTCTCCACTTCGTAGCCTGCGCCCTGTAACATTTTCCCAACGAACTTTCTGATGCTTAACGAATCGTCGATCAACAGGATTCGCATAGTATCGGGTGCGGCCTCAGCAGCCTCGGAAGCAGATGAGTCGGTCAGCATCGGCATGGCATCGGGCGCCGGCATTCCCAGCGCGTCCCGTGTACGCCCCGCCAGCACTCTCGCAATGTCCAACACTAAAATGACACGGCCTTCCGGATCGATCGTGGCCCCCACAAAAGAGGATTCCCGAAACGGTCTAAGCGTGCCGAGCGCCTTGATAACGATTTCCTGGCGGCCCAGCAGTTCATCGACCGCGATTCCCTGCATACCGGTGGCGGTTCGAATGATGACGATTGGACGCCCCTCCATTTTTGAGTTTGACTCAACGCCCAAAATGTTCGAAAGCAATACGACATCAATTGCTTCGTCCCCCACCTGCAGCACAGGATGACCCCCGACTTCTTGCACGGCGCCCGCCGCCGGCATGACCACTTCGCGAATGTTCGGGAGCGGTAGCGCGTAGCGTTCACTGCCGGCACGGACCAGAAGGGCCATCGAGATGAGGAGCGTTAAGGGCAGCCGCAAGGTAAATTTCGTGCCGACGCCCAGTTCGGTCTCGACTTCGATTTGTCCATTGATACTTTCCAGCGTCTGCTTGACCACATCCATGCCCACGCCGCGGCCGGCGACATCGCCGACCGTGTCGGCTGTGGAAAAGCCCGGCAGAAAAATCATCTTGATCGCTTCAGCATCGGAGAGCGCCGACACGGACTCCGGCCGGAGTAAACCGAGGGTGACGCCTTTGGCTTTGATCTTGGCGATATCGATGCCCCCGCCGTCATCCTCCACTTCGATTACGACGGCACTGCCGCGATGCGAAGCTGTGATATAGACGGTCCCCATCGCCGGTTTCCCGCACGACACCCGCACTTCCGTGGACTCGATGCCATGATAAACGGCATTTCGAACGAGATGGATAAGCGGATCGACCAACCGTTCCACCACATTCGTATCGACTTCGGTGTGTTCTCCGGACGTCACGAGCGACACCTGTTTCCCCGTAAACCGGGCCATCTCGCGGACTGCCCGCTGGAAGCGTACGAACGGCGTCCCGATCGGCACCATGCGAGCGCGCGCAATTTCATCCCGCATGCCGAGCGAAAGACGCTGCAACTGCCCCATATCTTCGCGCGCTTTTCGGATAGATCCATTGAGCTGCGCCATCGACTCACCAACGTCGGCCGACAGCTCCGCCAATCGTCTGGCTAAAATATTGAAATCATCGTACCGGTCGAACTCTAAAGAGCCGAAGTCTGTCAAGCCGGGCAATTCGGTAAGCTGCGGCTGTCCTTGGCTCGTCACCGTCCCTTGAGTGGGCGATGCGCTCGGCAAGGTGAATGCGTGCTTTTCTTCAAACGTCCGGACTGCTTCCAACATGCGGCCCTTGAACATGATGACCTGATCGGATAGTTGCTCCAACGCCATCAGCCGCTGTTCGAGCCGACCGCGGCTGATGACCAACTCGCCGACGAGATTGAGCAAACGTTCTAGACGATCGCGACTGACCCGAATGACGGCGCTCTCCTTCTCGTCGGGCTTAGTGTCGCCGTCTTTTCGGCCGTCCGGTTCCTGTCGATGCGTCGAATCCTCTCTATCCGTGGTCTCGGATGTGGAGGTGGTCTCAGCCGCTCGAACGAACGCCGGTACGGCCTGTTCGGAAGATGCAGGCAACAGAATAGATCGGAGCTGACCGAGCCGGTACGTGAGCTCTACAAAATCGTGGCGGGTCTTGTCTAAGATCCGGGAGTCCCGCCGCATCAAGAGTTTCACGACATCGACCACACGAAACATGACGTCCGTCAGTTCCACCGTAATTCTGATCCGGCCCTCGCGAATCGCCGTGACAAAGTCCTCAACGTGGTGGATCAGGTCTCCAATGGACTTGAATCCAACGGTATGGGCCGACCCCTTCAATGTATGAGCGGTTCGAAAGAACTGCTGCAGCGTCTCGGTGTCATCGGGAAATTTTTCCAGGCGCAGGAGAGCGGCTTCAATCGTCTCGAGATACTCTTGGGCTTCGGGAGAGAAATACGACGCCACTTCCGAATCCAGATCTGGAAGCAGGTAGCTATCGGACAGTTCCTCGTCAGGATGCTTTGCCACAGAGGCCGCCACGAGCGACGGCACCCCTTCAGCCGATGCGAGCTGGAATCGGGTCATCCAGTCCTGACAGCACGCGGAATCTTCCGCTCCCTGTTCTTTGATGCGCACGAGCTGTGCCTGGATCGCATTCACGAGGTCCCGAAACATCCCGACCGATTCGGGCCATCGTTCGTCGGGAACCTCATGGAGTTTCTCCACGCGCGTCTCGAGAATCTCCGTCAGTCCGGACAGACCGGTGTAGCCATAGAGAGAGGACGTGCCTTTTAACGTGTGGGCGACAATATATTGGTCGCTGATCGCGTCCGGGGTCGGCAACGTCCCATCAGCAGGATGAAGCGCCGACCACAGCTTGGCTACGCGATCTTCCGCTTCGGCAAGAAAAATCCCGACTAATCCGTCCCGGTCGAACTCTGTGCTCATCAGCCCCTCGTTATCGTCAAATCACGGCCCTGGCGCATACCTATCTCGCCTCTTCGTGAAGATTAGGCGACTTTGAACTGGGACACGGAACCGGCCAGACCTTCGGCCAACTTGGCCATTTCTTCTACGGTGGCGCGAGCAGAGTCCGTCGCTTTCTGCGTCGCGACGGCGCCTCCGGTAAAATCCTTAATCGTCGCACCCACGGATTCGGTATTCACCGACTGCTCGGTCGCCGATTTGGAAATAAGCTGCGCCAACTCAGATGAGCGTTGAGCAATGTCTGAAATTTCTTTGAACACGTCACCGGTTCTTAACGCCGAGGCCGAGCCGGCTTCCACCGCTTGCGTTTCTTGTTCCATCGCGACGACCGCATCTTGCGTTTCCTGCTGAATGACTTTCACCAAGTCGGCAATTTCGCGGGTGGCCTGCGTGGAGTTTTCGGCCAACTTTCTGACCTGGTCGGCGACGACGGCAAATCGAGCACCCGCTTCGCCGGCGCCCGCCGCCTCGATAGCGGCGTTCAGCGCCAAAAGGTTTGTTTGAGAGGCGATTTCACGAATCGTGGACACGATTTGCGAAATTTCCAAAGACCGATCGCCCAGACCCTTGACCTGCTTGGACATACGTTGCACGGCGGCACGGATGTTCTGCATGTCCTGCACCGTATCTTGCACCGCTAAGCGGCCTCGCTCGGTCGCCGTCAACACCTGCTTGGCGCTCTCCGAAGAGGCACCCGCCGTCTGGGCCACTTGCCTCATCGACATGGCCAGATGTTCAACGGAGCTCAGGGCGCGTACCGATTCTTCGGCTTGATGTTTAGCAGTACCCGCCATTTGACCAGATGTGTCGCGTAAGTTACCTGCCGATGAATTGACTCGTTCGGCCGCCTCTTTGACCTGCCGCAACAATTTTCCGAACCGATCCAACATCAAATTAAAAGCGTCGGCAAGGTTGCCGAACATGTCTTCGGTCACCGTCCCACGCTTGGTCAGGTCTCCTTTACCTACGTCAGACACCAACGCCAAGAACTGCATCAACTGCCGTTGCATCTGGTCGCGTTCACCTTCCGTCTGCACCAGGGTCGTGATTCGATCCAGCATGGAGTTAAACGCGGTGGCCATCTGGCCCAACTCGTCATGCGTCGAAAGTTTGGCGCGCGCTTGTAAATGGCCGGACGCGGCTTGTGTCGCGACGTCGGCAATATGAATAACGCCGTGAGCGAAGTAACGTGCCATGATAAATCCGATGCCCAAGCCGAGGGCCACGGCCACCGTTCCACCGAGTAGGAGCAGTAAGGTACCGTTCTTCGCCAATGTTTGTGAGTCGTCGTTCAAATCCTTGGCGATTTCTCGCATCGTTGCGACCTGTTCTCCGTGACGACCGATTAATTTTTCGAAAGTCGGCGTCAGGTTGGTCGTTAACGCCAAGACACCCAAGGCCCGCATTTCCTTCGACTGCTCAGCGGTCATTTGCGACTTATCGAAACTCTCGATGAACGCGCTGAGGGCAGCGTCCGCTTCTTGGAAATAAGCCGTTAACACCGGTTTTAACAGAGCCAGGTCTTTCGTTTCGTCGCGACCCGAACGAGACACCCGCGTCGCCGTCGCTTCATAGTCTTCGATGTGCTTTAAAATGGCTTGTTTGAGAGGAACGAGCCGACCGACCTCTTTTTCGAAATCCTCTTTGCGGTTGGTTTTGGAAATGTCCAACAGCAATTCGTGGTGTTGCGTAAGCGCGGTACCCATGGAGGAGAAGTCCGATAATGGAATGGTGTAGTCAATGTACACCGTTTGAGATTGTGAACTGAGCTGCCGGAGCGTCACGATACCGATGACGGTCATGGTCAAGATGATGACGCTCACCACGCCGAATCCAACCATGAGCTTGGATTGCGTCTTGAGGTCTTGGAACCACTCACGAAAGCCTAACTTGCCCATGTCAATCCTCCCTTTTCACTCACAATCAATAAAAACCTACGCTCGTTGCGTCAGACGAACACCTCTCAGGCGTCCGTCCGCATGGGCAGCGCCTGAATACCTGTGCCTTCGAACTGCGCGAAGACCGTGGGAATCTCCAGCACCCCTCCCATTCGCTCTTCGATGCAAAGCACGGCGGTGACAAACGGCCTGGAGTTTCCGCGGGCATTTTGAACCGCCGGCAGAAACTGCTCTCGCTGAATGGTTCGAATTTCGGGAACGCGCTCGATCAGGACGGCCAACAATTGCTCGCCATGGCGCACGACCACCGCATAGGGAAGCGCCGCACCTCCCGTGGCCAGGCCCAAGGAGGCGCGAAGATCCACAAGAGGAATGACGAGTCCTCGCAGGTTGGCGACCCCGACCAGCGCGCCAGGCATTCCGGGCACAGGCGTAACGGCGTCGACTTCAAAGACCTCGCTCACGCTATGCAAATCGATCGCAAAAAGTTCTCCCCCTAGGCTGATCAAACAGACACGCACCTGCGACTCTGCAGGCGAGTTCGCGACGACAGAATCGATCCGTTGAACGGAGGCCGTTGTAGTTTCCATAGGACGCGCCTTTTAGCCGGCGATTAGTTGAGCACTTTCTTGACGGTCGCCAACAAATCCTCGCCCTTGAACGGTTTCACGAGGTAGGCGTTCGCGCCTTGTTGTTGCCCCCAAAATTTATCGCTCTCCTGTCCTTTGGACGTGCACAATACGACGGGAATACCCTTAAAACGATCGTCGGCTTTCAGGTCGCGGCATGCTTGAAATCCATTCCGGCCAGGCATGACCACGTCCAGCACAATGGCGTCCGGACGCTCGAGAAGGAGCTTGTCCTCCAACTTTTCAGTATTGGGATAACTGACGACCGTATGGCTGGCGCCCTTGAGCACACCCTCGATCAACTGCAATTCCGCATATGAATCATCGACGACTACGATCTTGCTCATTGATTCCCCCCTCTGGAAAAGTAAGTAGTGAGACACGCGCTGTGTCTAGTTGGACTGCTTTCTTAATGGATTGGAATGACCAAGCTGATGGCCCCCGCAAGCCCGCCTTCTTTCAACCCTTCTTTTTTATTCCCGGTGAGGTCTTTCTCGCCCTTGGGATCGCCATGGCATTTCAGACAGCTCGCCGCCGCGTACTCGGGAGTCATAATCCGAAACGCCGGCCGCCCTTCATACATAACCGTTCGGCTGTATTCCTTGCCTTTGGGATAGGAGGGGTCGGAAAACATCTTCAGCACTTCCGATTCGAAGTCGTCCGGCTTGTTGGTCGGAAATCGATAATCGACCGCGGTCAACTTCAATCGGATGCCTGTTTTTTGCAAAAACTTTTCGCCTGTCTTTCGTCCCCAGGCCGCTGGGATCATCCCCTTAAAGCCAATGCCCTGCTTGTTGATGACCGGTTGCGCTTCCGCGACCACTTCTTTTCCTGAATCAACGAGCGCCAAGAGGACCTTGTTGTAGGGAGTGCTGTTCGGCTGCCGAAGATCGATTTTCGTGGTTTCACGATACTTCTCGATCATCTTTTCCCCCATGTAGTCGGGGGTAAATCCCTTATTGCCCTTGCTCGCATCGTTGATCAGCTCTTGGTGAGCCGAGATCACGCTACGCCCGGCCTGCAAAAGCTTCACGAGCAATTCACCCGTTTCGGATTCATTGGCGGCCTGAACGGGCAGCGCACACACAAATATAGATGTCAACAGCACACTGTAGAGCCCCAGAGCAGAGAATGTACCTTTCATAACGTCCTCCCCATGTTCTAAATATAGCTAATGATTTTAAAAGCGGAACTGCCGGGGCCAATCGAATAACTATAGTAAGTACATCGAGGTGGAGGGCGAGCAAGTTCGATGCCCTGAAAGAATTACGTACGTCTGGCAGCGGATCAAAACACAAATTCAAATAATGACAATAGATTAGATGGAAACTTGTGGATGGGGCAGGCGCAGAAGAACAATAATATCTTGCGGCAACCACCGGCCTCGTACAATTTCCGTCGCAACTGACTAAATTTCGTAGAGGTGGGGAGAAAAATAATCGAGAGTGTGATCCAAACGAATCCGGTGAGCCGTCATTTCCTTTTATAATGCTGGACGCTTAGCGCACGAGCCAAGACTTTGACGCCTCATTGCTTGTGGGTATGGCATGTCAAGTGGGTGACAACGCACTAGGCACAGCGATTCAATCTGCTCAATCCATCGCCTACGGTAGCTTGCGTCAGGCTTTATTACTTGGGTGCGGCGGCGCGTTCCCATAGAAATTCCGGCTCACCTTGTTTTTTGGCAACCCATCGCGCCCAGACGAACAAGGCATCGCTCAAACGATTCAAGAACTTGATTGAAGCAGGATCGACCGTTTCTTCCCGAGCCAACTTCACGCATAAACGCTCGGCACGGCGGCACACGGTCCTGGCTTGATGCAGAAAACCGGACACTCTTCCCCCGCCCGGCAAGATAAATTCTTTCAGTGGGGCCAAATCCTTTTGACACCGGTCGATGCCTTGCTCCAATGTCATAACGTCCCCCTCCGTCACCTGGGGCATCTGAGGAAAGACCTGTCCCGGCGCGGTTGCCAACAGACTCCCCAGATCGAACAACTTGTTTTGAACCCAGCGAAGCGTCGCCTCAATGTGTGCTGCACTTTCCGAGAGCTGCGGCCCGTGTGGATCGGCATTAAATACGCGCGCCAGGCCGATTGAAGCATTCAGTTCATCAACCGTACCGTAGGCTTCAACGCGTAGACTATCTTTCCAAACTTCCTGGCCGCCGGCCAACCGCGTCTTGCCGGCATCGCCGGTACGGGTATAGACCTTGGTGATGCGCATAATATTTCCTCATGATGTAAGGCCCACACTACGAGAGCGATAATCCGACCATCTTGGCAATGGAGGGCCAATCGACATACTGCTTCACATGATCAGCCCATCGATCTAATTGCGCAGCTAACCGTGTGGTCGTTTCGGCAGAGACCGATGCATCCAATGGTGGGAGGCCTTTTCGGAGCCTGACCGAGTTCAGCCAATACCGACGAAACTCCGGACCGTCAAAGAGGCCATGAATATACGTGCCCCACACCAATCCATTGGGATGTACCGTGCCGTCTTCGTCCGCTGTTTCCTCGTGATCAGCTTTCATCCCGCCACCGCCGTTATAAGATGATGATGGCGCCAGCTTAAAACGGGAAAGACCGTCGGTGCGTCGCGTTCTTCCCATGTGAATGTAATATCCGGTGATGGTCAGATCCGTCTCGCTTCCGTGATCGAGAAATATGGCGCGTACCTGCCGCGTCGTTTTAGATGTCGTGAGTTCAGTGACCACGTTGAGAAACCCAAACCCTTCCGTACTTCCTCCTGCCTCGACCGCATGCGGATCGCTGATGAGAGTGCCGAGCATTTGATAGCCCCCGCAGATCCCGATCAATTCGCCTCTCTGTTGGATGTGTGCATGAAGGCCTTTGAGAAAGCCGGCATCGCGGAGATATTTTAGATCACCAATCGTATTCTTACTGCCAGGAAGAATAACAACATCCGCACCGCACAGGTCATCGGGCGTACGAATATAACGCAGCGTGACATCAGGCTCTGCCGCAAGCGCGTTAAAGTCGGTGAAGTTGCTCATGCGCGGCACTAACAACACGGCGACATTCACCTGCCTCTTCGTAAACTTGTTGCACGTCCGATTGACTTCCAGGCTGTCCTCCTGATCCAATTCCAATTCACGCAAAAATGGAAGCACGCCAAGCACGGGGACTCCCGTCCGCTCTTTCAAAAACGTCACGCCCTCTGCAAACAGCGTCCGGTCGCCTCGAAACTTATTGATGAGAATGCCCCGCACCCGACGACGTTCTGCCGGAGTAATGAGGTCCAACGTGCCGACGACTTGAGCAAACACCCCGCCCAGATCGATATTGGCGACGAGGAGGACGGACGCATCGGCCATCTCCGCCACTCGCCAGTTGACGATATCGCGGTCGCGAAGATTCACCTCTGCCGCACTCCCCGCTCCTTCAATCACCATCACCTCATGGATCTGCGCCAACCGTTCGTAGCTGTCTTGCACATAACGAAACAGGTCGGGCGTGCGCTCGAAATAGTTATGGGCATTCGTCTTCATAAGAACCCGACCTTGCACGATCACTTGAGAGACGTCATCCGACTCCGGCTTGAGCAGAATCGGATTCATATCCACGTGCGCCGGAATACCGGCAGCTTGCGCCTGTAAAGCTTGCGCTCGCCCGATCTCGCCGCCGTCCACCGTCACAAACGCATTTAACGACATGTTTTGAGCCTTAAACGGCGCGACGCAGACGCCGGCCCGGTGAAATAGTCGGCACAGTGCCGCGACCATCATACTTTTGCCGACATCCGAGCCGGTCCCTAATACTGCAATGGCCCGAGCGTTTTGCTCTGGTAGTGTTTTCATGCGAGAGGGACGTCATCCTTTCCGCGATGTCTCAAAACGGTAGTGGTACGGGCTGTCCATTGAATCCCCGAAGATCGATCGTCTGCTGGAAACTATTCCCGATCTGGTCGTACATGACGATGCCGGTAGCCAATTGAATGGTCTCTTGCACCGTTTTCGCCCCGGATTTTTTAATATCGTCGGCCGTGATAATGGTAACTTTCGCAGGAAGTATGCGCGCGTCCACGGCTTCGCCGGGCAGGCGCGTGCAAGAAATAACGACGTCTTTCACTCCAAGACGTCTGTTTTGTCGGAAGATGGTTCTTCAGGAGACGCAACGAGCGGGAAGCCCAGGCTCATGGAACCAATGACCATACGAATACGTATACAGGCAAGCAATCGACCCATGATACCTACCTCCCCTATGCACGAAGGGCTGAGGAGACTGAACTGTCAGTCGGGTGTCCTGGCTTGCGGATCGTCGTTTCCCTGCACCTTCCCGTATGAAACACCATTCATGAACCGTGCACCTGAATCCCGGGAGGGATCCTTCGTTCGATTAACGATGAATGTAAAACGTCTCACGACAGTGGCATCTATGCAGGATCACTCTCCGCTTACAGTGGCGCCACCGCGATGGCCTCACACCATCTCCCCGGCACTGGCAATCCTCCTCTAATACGCCTCTGACTAAATGTGCCTGACGACTAGGCAAGATGATGGGCACTCATCCGTCTTGCATTGACCATGTTATGACGAGCGTTGCTCGGACGGCGAGGATGCTGCCGGCAACGTGATGCGAGGCACCCCCGACATCGGATGGCGATCGACCAACACCTCGCATCCGTAAACATGTGCGATCGTGGCAGGCTGAATCACCTCATCAGGCGCCCCGAGTTTAAACAGAGCGCCTCGGTTCAACAGCAACAACCGGTCGCAATATTGACTGGCGAGATTCAGATCATGAGAGACCCAGACGACGGTCAGACCCTGTTCGCGATTCATGCGCCGCAAACTGCTGCAGATCTCAATTTGATGGTTGAGGTCCAGAAACGCCGTGGGCTCATCCAGGAGCAAGATGCGTGGCTGCTGCGCCAACGCCCGCGCGATCATAACGCGCTGGCGCTCACCGCTGGAGACGTCGCCGATGCGACGATGCGCAAGCGCGAGCACTCCCATGGTCGCCATCGCCTGTTCGGCGAGGCGCAGATCCTCCTCCCCCTCCCAGCCCCAGCCTCCAAAGATGGTGTGGCGATGCTGAGGAAATCGTCCCATCAGAACCATTTCAAAAATCGTGAACGGAAACACCTGCACGGATTCCTGGGGAACAAACGCGACTGAGCGGGCTACCGTCCTATGAGCAAGGCCGTCCAGTTTCTCTTCAAACAGGTCAATGAAGCCCTCGTGTGGTCGCAATATTTTGGCAAGCAGTTTCAGCAAGGAGGTCTTGCCGGATCCGTTGGGACCTATAACGCCGAGAATTTCGCCATGCGCAACCTGAAAGTCCACCTCGCGAAGCGACCATGCCTGGGACTCATGCGCGGCCTCATGTCGATAATGAAATCCCAACTGATGGACGGTATAGGCGGGCATCGATAAGGTCGTCGGCATCATGGTCACGAGTAAAAGGAAAGTCCGCGCTTACGGCTGACAAGAAAGTACAGAAAACACGGCCCACCGACTAGAGCGGTGATGACACCCACGGGCATCTCAGTCGGCGCCAGCAATGTGCGCGCGGCCGCATCCGCCGCCGTTAAGAAGGCGCCCCCGATCAAGACGGAAGCCGGCAACAATAATCGATGGTCTGGGCCGACGAACATACGCACGGCGTGCGGCACCATCATCCCCACGAATCCGATTAACCCGCTGACTGAGACGACGGCCCCTGTCAGCAAGGCCGATACGATAAAGATGATTCTTTTGAGGGCTTCCACATCGATCCCGAGAGACTTCGCCGAGTCCTCGCCTAGCGTCAATAGATTAAGAGCCCGCGCTTGTCGAAAGAGGACCCACCCGCCCACCACCACATACACAAGGAGAATGGTCAATACCGGATAGGTCGGCGCAGTCAGCGTGCCCATCAACCAGTTCGTCATTGCAAAGGATCGTGTCGGACTCATCATCGACGTGGCAAACATAATCAGAGCGGCAAAAATGGCGTTCAAAATAACGCCCGCCAAGAGAAGCGTCTGCACAGGCAGCACGCCCGACGACGACGCGATTCGATAGACGATGGCGAGGGCGAATAGTCCCCCACCGAATGCGCATAGCGGAAGTGTGGAAAAGGTAACCATGGACGCTTCGAGTCCTAGCAGAACGGCAAGCGCCGCACCGAAAGCGGCGCCGCTGGAAATTCCCAAGATATAGGGATCGGCCAGTGGATTGCGCAACAGGGCTTGCAAGGCCGTTCCAACCGCGGCCAGACAGCCGCCGACGAGAAAGGCCAACAGAACACGAGGGAGCCGCAAGTACAACAGTATGACGGTGCTCGGATCAGCGGACTCGATGGATGCGCCACCTTCTCGCAGAAACTGCGCGACAATCGAGAGAGCTTGCCACGGTCCGATCGGCTCGGTCCCGACATGCAAGGAGAAAAGCGCCACAAGCACGCTGATGCAGAAGAGCCCGAGTAGCGTCACCATCCAGCGTCGTCGAGTCAATACGGGCATGGTGAGAGTCCGATGCGAACACTCATGTGATGAGCGTCCGTCCATGGTCATCACCTTCGATTCACTCACAGAACAACCTCAAGGAATGTCCTGCCGGAATGCGTCAGGATGAACCGCGCGGGCCAACTGTTCCAATCCGTCCACCATGCGAGGGCCCGGCCGATCCAACAACACACTGGGAATGCGCGCGAAACGCGCATGCTTGACCGCCGAGAGTTGCGACCATCTCAACCACTGCTGCTGTTCGGATTCGGGAATCCCTTCTTGCGTGCCGATGGGAAACACGATGATTTCCGGATCGTCGCGAAGAACCTCTTCCATGGCGATGCGTGGATAGGCGAATGTAGCATCGGCCGCGATATTTGTCGCGCCGGCTAATTCAATCAGCTGATGGATGAAGCTTCGGGGACCGGCCGTCATAAGAGGATGACTGTTCAACACATACAGAAGCCGCGGACGCGGGAGGGCCTTGGTGCGCTCGGACACCGCGGCGATCCGCCGCCTCATCGACATCACTAATTCATCGGCCTCTCTTGTGTGTCCGAGCATGCGTCCCAAGGTATGAATGTGCGACAGCACCTGCTCAACGGTTGTGGCGTCGAGCATGAACACCGGAATCTTCAAATGCTCAAGCGTGCTCAGGACGTCCGTTTGCAGAGGAAGAGTAAGGACGAGATCGGGACGTTGCGCGACCACCGCCTCAAGGTTGGGATGGACGTCACCTACCTTCGCCTTGCGGGTTGCCTCCGCGGGATAATCGCAGGATGCCGTAACTCCGACAATCTTGTCCCCCACGCCCAGAGCAAAGAGCGTTTCGGTGATGTTGGGGGCCAGCGAGACAATCCTCGTCGGAGGTTTGGCGAGAAAGATCTTTCGACCGAGGTCGTCGACGAACGTCTGCGGCGCGATATTCGCCATGAACGGCATGCCGGTTAAGATGCCTTGTTGTCGCCGTGTCATCGCACCTTGATTCGTTTCATCCGCCACTGCGCCTTCCGCACCTAGGCAGAACGTGATCGCAACACTAACAATAGTGAGTCGCAGCCATGTCGCCCGAATTCGTCGAGTGTACAAACAAAAAATCCCCAAGGCCAAAAGACCCTGAGGATTGCACCCGCTTCTTCACCCTCACCCTTTCCCCAGCCCACGAGGGAAAGACGGACCGACCGGGCAGGTTTTCTGGCTTCTGGTTCCATCTACTCCCCGCGCCTTCCCATCCCGAGGACGTGATGCGTCACTCAATCATTAATCGCAGGGTTCATCTTCTGCGATTAACCGATTGACGTTGCACGTCCTTTGAACAGTGGCATTGGCGGGTTTCGTTCCCAGTTACAGCGGCGGGACCGCGAGAGATTTACACCCTCTTCCCTACACCCGGGCCGATTATGTGGCGTCACCCTAAGAGAGCGAGGGGAACCTTGTCAAGGTGAAAGTGTACGCTGAAGACGGCCCCAGCGCTTGGAGGGTGGCATCCGTCCCTCGCGCACGGCTTCCATTTGACGTTCACCTGACTCGTCCTCCGGATACAGGCGATAGAGAAAGGCATCGAGCGGAGCAGCGGAGTCTTCGCGCACAAATTCGTCGAAATGCTGGAACAAGGCCGCGCGTTCGGCCTCGAGTCCCTGTTGATGGGACCGATCATCCGGATCCAGGACGATCCACAGTTTTGAGAGATTCACATTGCGCAGATCGCTGACTAACGCATCGGCCCGCATCAGGCCGTCATCGTCCGGCGCGCCCCGTTGTTCGTTGAAACTCTGTCGAAGGGCTGATTCGAAATATCCTAGAATGACTTTCTGGAACTGCACGTGCGCCGCCAGATACTGCTGCGCAGCCTCCTGCTCGCGGCCTTCCTTGATGAACGCATCGGCTTGGCGTGAAAGCGTTTGGCCGGTAACTAAAGCATTGCTTGCGGCGGATACCGGCCGTTCTACGAGGCCGAACCCAATCATCAGAAACATGAGAATAAGGCTGAAGGGCACGGGAGCAAGCGGTCTGATGCATGCGCGCATTGCTATGGGCATGTGACTATTATACTGTGATGATCTCTGATGACATATGACGGAAACCCTGTAGGCCATACCGATAACAGATAACACGCGTCGGGGCGGTGAGGAGGGAATGAAGATGAAGGCAGCTAGGCTCTGGACGTGTGTGTTGGCCGTTTTATTCACATCCTCCGTGGGCTTCGCAGCCGCTCCCGTTGACAGGCTGACACCTCTCTTGGAAGAAAAGCAGATCCCGTTGTCGAAAGTCCTGCTCTATTCCAGCGGCGTGGGATACTTCGAGCATGATGGGACGGTGCACGGAAATGGTCGCGTCGATCTCCGATTTACGATCGACCAAATCAACGATGTGCTGAAGAGTCTGGTGGTGCAAGATGGCGGCGGGGGACACATATCGGTAGTCGGGTACGGGTCTCGCGATCCGATCGTGAAAACCCTTGGTAGTTTCGGCATCAATCTAACCGCGAATCCAACCCTGGGACAATTGCTGAATCAGATTCGAGGCGAACGCATCGAGGTGGCGACGCCCGCTGCCATCACCGGCACGATTATCGGAGTGGAAAAGAAAGAGCAGCTCGCGCACGCGGACGACCGCGACGTCCTCGTCGCGGCCGAATATGTCAACCTTCTGACCGAAGACGGACTCCGCTCCATTCCACTGGCGCAGGTACAACGCATTCGACTCCTTAACCTTGCACTGAATGGAGAACTACAACAGGCCTTATCGGTCTTGGCCACCGGCCATGACGCGCAAAAGCGCAGCGTGTCTATCGCCTTTGAAGGAACCGGCTCTCGGCCCGTGCGAGTGGCCTATATTGCCGAGGCGCCCATCTGGAAGACGACGTATCGTCTCGTGCTCGATGATGCGCATGCGCCGTTCTTTCAGGGGTGGGCCATCGTCGAGAATAGCTCGGAAGCCGATTGGTCGGACATTCGCCTTTCGCTGGTCTCCGGTCGGCCGATTTCGTTCACGATGGATCTCTATCAGCAGCTCTACGCCATGCGGCCCATGGTAGCTCCGGAACTTTATGCCTCACTCCGCCCTCGCGTGTATGGCGACGCGTTGGGCGACGCTCCACAAGAATCGAAGCAAGCCGCGTTCGACGAGAATCGAATGGAGATGAACAAACCGGCTCGCGCTCAGGCCAAATCTCGGCTCTTCCGTGCCCCAACCTCGCCCGAGGCAGGTGCCCCCGCTGCGCCTCTGCCCTTTACACCACAGCAGGGGGTGAGCTCCACCGCGCAGGGGCAGGAAAGCGGCGAACTGTTCGAATATGCGATGACCACGCCCGTCACGATCGCACGGCACGCTTCTGCCATGCTGCCGATCATCAATCAGTCTATCGAAGGTCGGAAAGTGTCGATCTACAATTCGGCCACGCACGTGAAACACCCCTTGAATGGATTTCGGCTCAAGAACACGTCATCTCTTTATTTAATGCAAGGCCCCATCACCGTGTTCGATGGACAAGCTTATGCCGGAGACGCGCGCATGGAGGACTTGGCGCCGGGACAAGAGCGTCTCGTCACTTATGCGCTGGATCTCAAAACTGAGGTTGAGCCTAAAGCCGAAGCCGGCCAGCAGGAATTGGTGAATGTCAGTGTCAAGAAAGGCGTCTTGATCGCGACGCACATGATGCGGGAAGAGCATGCCTATCATATCAACTATCGCGATCAGAAGGAGAAGACACTCCTGATCGAGCATCCCTACCGAGCCGACTGGCAATTGATCGAGCCTGCCAAACCCTCCGAACGGACGCGTGATGTCTATCGCTTTACCCTGCCGATCGATGGGGGCAAAACAGCCGTGCTTCGCGTTCGTGAGGAAAAGCAGCTCACACAAACCGTGCAACTGATCGATTCCGGCCCCGAGACGATCATGCAGTACATTCGTGCCAAACAGATTTCCGTTAGAGTGAAAGAAGCGTTACAACGGGTCGTGGCCCTTCGCGATCGTCTGTCGCAGACGACCGCTCGGCGAAACGGATTGGAGCAGAGAATCAAGGACACGACCCAAGAGCAGACTCGCATCCGGGAAAATATGTCGAGACTCACACAAAATTCGGAGCTCTATACTCGGTACGTCAAAAAGCTCGATCAACAGGAAACCGACATTGAAACGCTTCGCAAAGACATCGACCGTCTCAAAGGGACTGAAGACGAACAGAAGCGCGAACTGAACGAGTTCCTCCTGAGCATGGACCTAGGTTGACGGCTTTATCGCCCGCCTGATGCGTCACGTCACGCCATAGCTGCCTATCCAGTGCACTGCCGGGCCATCCCCTGCAATCTTCCGAGACTTCCTAGCGTCGACTACCCCTTCTAGCCGACAGTCGTACACCCCTGCACGATAGCTTGCTCGGTCGGCTTCCCAGATAATTGACACGATCCTGAACCGTCGTAAACGCTGACCGACGGCGCGGCGCATCAATCCATCCCACCGTGCCACGTGATAACCAAGGAGGACCGACATGCGGAAGGGAATGATTCTTCGGACCAGTCTCATGACGGTTCTGAGCCTTTCGCTGCTCGGCTCTCCCAGGAAGCGCACGCTGTGCCGGCGTACGATGCGTCGGCCGCCTTGTCCGGAAGCCGCACGGTCGAAAGCGGATTGACCGGTACGGGACCATTCGACCACCATGAGGCCTCAAGTATTCTATGGGACATCACGGAAGACGAAGGACAATATCATTACAACTACACGCTCTTTGGATTTTCGTTCGATGGAGGAAGCGCCATCAACCATCTCACGCTAGACATCTTCGATCTCTGCAGCGCCACGGCGGGTTGTCTCTTGAATGTGCGGCTAAACGGACAACCGATTGGAAGCTTTTTACAATTCAGCGCCCTCATCGACGGTATCTCAGGCAGCCCGTCTGGGGTAACGTGTTTATCCAGGGGGAGGACGGCGGCGGCGCCAGCACCGGCCTCGGCAATCATGGCATCGAGACCATTCAAGACTTTATTGCGCGGCCGGACACACAAACATCGGCAGTCCCTGAACCCGCCCCTCTGCTATGCTTGCCACTGGGCGAAGCGCCCTTGTCGCGTGACGCATCCGTACCGTCGCTCATATGTAAACGCTGTCGGCGGTCCCATCCAGACGAAGTAAACGCGTCGTCTTCGCTAGTTCACCATCGCCCCTTTCAGTGGACAACTACGTCCCTTCCCGTATACTTACAACACGGTTTTTTTCGATGACGGTCGCCGTTACCTGCTTTCTCAGAGGACCATGCTGCCTTTGCATAATGAACGAGGGAGTGTCGGTACTCTCTCGGTACTGCTGATGTTGATTATCGCGCTCTACCTTTGGCATGACCACTGGCTCAGACAAAAAGGTCCGACCTTATTTCAGCCTCCGGTTGAAGCCACTGCTCCCATACCACCGTTGCCGCAGTTGGTCGACAAACAGGCGCACGTCGAGTTCACGCCGATTCAGGAACAGGTTTCCGTCCCTATCTCCCCCTTTGCCGCGGTTATCACCAACATCAATCAGATGATTCAGCAGGAAAAGCTTCAAGACGCTCTTCGAGCCTTACAAGGGATGCCACCTGATGCGTTAACCGACCAGGTGTTGCGAGGACAGGTATCGACTCTCTGGAATGATTTGGGCATCCGCCAGGCCCATGCGGCTGCCAACATGGGGGCGGGTGTAGCGGCCTATAAGACAGCCGTGGCGATCAACGCCAAGAACGCGACCGCCTACATGAATATGGTCTTGGCATATTGGGAGCTGAAAGATCCGGCATTGACGACCGAGATGCTGGAAGCGGCCATGCGCCTGGCTCCCGACGATGCAATGCCGCATCTGATTTTGGCCCAACGATTGATCGACAAAGACGACCTGGCGAGCGCCACCACGCATCTCGAGCACGCAAAATCTCGCTCAGCGGGCTCCCCACAAGGTCAATCGTTTCTCAACAGTCAGATCGCGTATATTGAAAACGCCCAAAAATCCGAGCAGAGATTTCAGGCGCGCGACAGCAGTCACTTCACCGTGAAGTACGACGGCGGAGAAGATTATGCCGTGTGGACGCGTGTACTAGAGATTCTTGAGGACGCGTATCGAGACGTCGGTCAACGGCTCGGACATTTTCCGAATAAGCCGATTCTCGTCGTGCTGCACACGCGCGAAAGTTTTCACAATGCCACGGGCGGACCGGCCTGGTCCGACGGCCTCTACGATCCGTCCCTGGGACGCATTAAAATCCCGACGCAAGGAGCATTGACGGATCAGGCGTGGCTGGCGCGTGTGTTGCGTCATGAATTCGTCCATGCGCTTCTGGACGATCGCCTGAAGGGCCATCGCATCCCGCAGTGGCTTAATGAAGGCTTGGCCATGCAATTAGCCGGCGATTCGCCGCCAGACATTGCGGCATTGGTGCGCGGCGAAGTCAGATTAATCAACCTGGCGCACCTTGAAGGTCCTTGGGGAGGCATGCCCGCGCAATATGCGATGGTCGCCTATCTGGAAGGGAATTCCGCCACGCGCTATCTTATCGATCGATTCGGTATGGGCACGGTGCGCGATCTGCTTGACCGGTTGTCAAAAGGCGATGCGTTTCCTGCAGCCTTCCAGGATCGAGTATTTATTTCGTACGATGATTTTCAACGACGGTGGGTGGACTCGCTCGATCAATCACTCCAAGGCGGGCGAACCTAAATCTTCTCTTCAACTGCGACAGCTCCAAACAAGCGATAGCGATACCGCGCTATAAAACGGTAGAGTGCATAAGCCAACGGCTTCAAGAACGGAATGCGCGTGAATGCCTGCAAGAGACGGCCTCCCCGTAAACCAGGCAACAGCGGTAAAAACGCATCCAGCCCTTGTTTGATGTTTCCATCCGGCTCGATCAAAAAGGCGGCCTCGGGTCGTCCTGACCGATAGCCGGTTCCCAACCGACCGACCGCCTCTTCGCTTTGATACGGCACCCATCGTACATCAGGCGTCTCGCCATCTTGTTTTAATTGTTCCACACCCTTCTTGGCCGTCACGCATAGACGGCAGTGCGCGTCATAAATAAGTATCCGCTCGCCCTCGATTTTGTGCGACTCATTGAGAGGCTGTTCCTCCATTCGATGAGCCTACCATTCTGAGCACGTGCTGACAATGACGCGTGAGCAGATTCCTCCGCTGGCCGGGCGACGTACACCAGTGGTAGGATGCGCTCCGTACAAGGAGGCATCATGGACATTTCGGCATTTCGGCAAATGGTTGCGAACAATCCGAATGGATTTCTAGGGCGCTATGGACTTGGCAACAAACTTTTACAAGAAGGGGGCGACACGGCCGAAGCGGTCGAGCATCTAAACGTGGCTGTGAAACTTGATCCGACGCATGTCGCGTCTCACTTGGCGCTCGGCCGCGCCCTCGCGTCACTAGGCCGCCACGATGAAGCCAAACCGATCATACAGGCCGGGATCGATGCCGCTACCTCCGGACGATCTTCCGGTGGCGTCGATCTGGTCCCCGAACTCAGAGCGCTGCTTCACACACTGCGGTAAAGGAATCTTGTTTTGGAATGGCACTGAAGCGATCGACAGAGTACAGCCTGATTGCCATTCTGCTCGGCCTCGTCTTAGTTGCCGGCGTTTCGCTTTCTCTCATCGGCGAGCCCGATCATGCGGTTTCGTCGGGACGCCGAATTATCAGCGGGGCCTTCTTCTTTGGAATTCCAATCCTCTTATCAGTCCTGACGCTGATGCGTATCAGATGGGCGTTCATGGCGGCCGTGATGTATGGAACGATCGGATTGGCGTTGGATATTTCAACGGTGGTACAGGAGGTGACGAAGGCGGAAAGTCAATCGTCTGTGGTGCTGTCGAGCGGCATCACCGGTGTGCTGAACTTCTTGCTCATCGCGATCGGCGGGCGCGGGTTCCTCGACGTGCTGCAGCCAACGTCGCCTCCAACAGGCCCTGCTCCCAATCCCCGGTTCCCTTCTTCACCCGAATAGGTCGGATTCGATGGAACCCCGCCTTCTCAAGCCACCCGCGGGTTTCTTTGATGCTATAAGTGTTCCCTGCTTCAGTGAAGAGCAACATGGTCACGGCAAATAAATTCGATTCTTGCGGATATAGATCGTGCGCATCGGTGAGAAACGCATCCTGTATCAACAGACGTCCCCCTGGGTTGAGCGCACGAGCCACCGCGCGAAACACGCGTTGATTGTCTTCTGGAGAATAGATGTGCAGCACGTTCGAAAACCAAATCGCATCATAGCGACTTGGAATCTCGTCCTGCAGAAAATCTAACGGCAGATAGGACAGACGACGGCCATGCTTGACCGTGGCGGCGATCTCACGGGCCACTTCGAGCGCGGGGGCCCGGTCGGCCACCGTCGCCTGCAGGGAAGGATGCTGTTTGAGAAATTCCAAGGCATAGGTGCCGGGCCCTCCGCCGAGATCTAGAAGCATGTTGACACCCTTCAAAGAAATCTGAGAAACAACCCGCGGCGCCACATCGATCGAACGGTGATGCATGGCCCAACTGAATTCGCGCCGGTACGCGGGATCATTCGGCGGAGTTTTGTCCTCAATAGGTCTCCCAGTCCGAACCGACTCCGTTAACTGACTCCAGTCATCCCACTGGCTGCGGATCAGGTTAATGTATCCACGGCGGTGATCAGGGCTGTTCGCATTTAAGGTAGCGGCCGCGACCGGACCGTTTCGATAGGTCTCGCCCTGTTTGATCAACACCCCTGCGCTTGCCAAATTACGCAAGAGAATATCGAGCCCGCGCACGCTGACACGAAGCTTTGTGGCCAATACCGGCACTGTCAATGCACGCGCGCCTAGCACGGTAAACAGATCGAGATCCAGTGCCGTGAGAAGGATGCGCGGCAAGCGATAGGTGGAAATGGCATCGCGAAATGCTTCAAAATTTTTGAGCGAAAAAACTCGAGAGGAACGATGTTTCTGTGGATGGATGGCCATTCAGCGCTACACAACGAATACCGAATCTTACAATAACGCAGGCACCAGAGATTGTCCTACGACTTCCACTCCTCGAAAAGAGGTCGCCTAGGGAGACTACACGGCCACCAGGGAGAGAAGTTTTTTGACGTGTGCATGAGCCAGTACGACGTCTGGTGTACGTTGAAGCGCTTCGTAATAATTGCGTTCAAATCCTTCACCCTGCTCCGACGGGGTCAGCAGCCCGCGCACTTCCGATAGAACGAGAACGATGTCCTGCGGGGTCGATTCTTGTTCATCCTCCAGCATTTCATCGATTCGAATGACAAGGTGCGAGAGCGGCCGCAGCCACGCAAACCACGGATCACCCATGACCAATTGAAGGAGTTGACCGGCCGACTCGACACGCCCGTGGATGCGTTCGTAGGTGACTTGCTCGGAGTCCAGCAGCGTCTTGTGAAGCCGCAAGAGCCCGTGCCGTAGATCCTTCAAGCTTCGGCGGACCGCCTCGGACATGGGGCTCGATGGAAGTCGGGGCACACTCATACGCGTATTTTACCTGTCTGCGTGCAAATCATCCAGTCAAACAAACTTTTTACAGACATGGCCCAACGCCCTCGATGTCAAAATCCTGTCGCTTGTAATGTGGACTCAGAGACTGTCTGAATCCGGCAGATTCGGGAGAATCGGCTATACTCGTAAAACCTGTGCGGCAATGGTGACCGTAGACTTCAGCCGGGAGGATCGTATGCGGCCTATCTTTCAATGGCGTCAAACTGTGACGTTGATGACGATAGCAGGGATGATGACCCTGGGACTGACCGGTTGCATGTCGGATCTCTGGACACGCATGTCCGCACTCGAGCAACAGATGACCACTTTCGCCACTGACCATCGCGTCCTTCCGCAGCAGATCGAGACGATCCAACTGAAGCTCCAGACGATGGATCAAGAGGTGAGAAGCCGACAAAGTCGAGTCCTCACGGAAATTGAACACTTTCGGAATGAAGACTTAACCCATTTCACGCAGCGGCTGGAAGCGCTCACTCAGAACTTTCAGAATTTTCGCCGAGAGATGGTGAGTTCGACGCCGTGGGACCAGATGCATGCCGAAATTGCCGAAGTGCAGGCGGCCTTAGTCCGCATGAAGCGCAGCCTCGAGCAGGTTCAACTGCAGCAAGAACAGGTACACGCTCCCATCACCAAGCGCGCCTCGGCGACAAGTAAGCCTGAAACCGCTGCGGTCTCAATTCCAAAAGCGCCCTAGAGCCTACAACTAAAGTTCGCCGGCTTCCCGATCTCAATTATAGTGGGAGCTTGCTACGGCCATTTCCTCCAGGTCATAACTCCATCTCCGCCTATCGACTTCCCTTGCTATCCACACTGATGAGTTTGTGTGAGAAAGATGGATTTATCTTTCACGTCCGTTTTAACATGTGGAGGTATCACAGCCGTAACGGTTGCGCGATGCGGTTGCCTGCAGCCGCTGTCTACTGAAGATGAAAGGTGCCGACTTCATGGTGGTTTTATTGTTCCTACTTCTCACAGCAGGCGCAAATCTGCTCACTGCACCTTCTGCGGAGGCCGCGTGTTCGGGTCTCAAAGGAGATGCCTTGCAACAGTGCCTGCAAAAAGCGCCTCCAACCAGCGGACCTTCGACCGTGTTGTTCATTGGTCCGCATGGCCATAACCAGACGGTTGATACCGCAGCCGTGACTCGCTCGATCGAAACCGTCTGCCAACGGGCCAAACAGGACGGAGTCTATACTGCATATCGTAGCGGACAGGATCGGGCTCGCAATCGCATTTGGAAGGAAGTGGAATGTCGATCGGGCCACGTCGAAGGGTTATGGAAAGAGCACTTTCCCGAAGACGATATGACCATCGTCCTCTTTTACGACACCGCGGGAAACTCCGTCAAACAGGCGCTCTATATCGGAGGTCAGCTCATCCGCGAGCAACCGATCTCGGCGCCGCGCAAATGAAGGTAATGAGAACGGTTTCGAGAAGTCGTTCTGCCATACAGTTATTCCTTCCCAAACGCCTTCCGCAATTCGTCTTTGGCTTTTTCCAGCACGCGCTTCTGCTTCGCGTCTAATGTCTTACCCGCTCGATTGATATAGAACGTCAGCATCGACATGGCGGATCGATAGGGGCTACTCTTTCGGCGTTTACTCGATTCGGAGGAATGCTTCAATGACAGGGCAATCTGCCGCGCGCTGCCCTTTTTAAACACATTGCGCTCGAGGTCTAGCGCATCGCTATGCTGAGTGACTTCATTGGACCAGCGGCGTCTTGTTGGTTTTTTCTTGGACGATTGTACACGGGCCGGACTCATACGACAGCATACCGTCTGCCCATTGTACAGGCAGTCATGAAGGCGGCTATCCCGCCGTCAGACTTTTAGGAAACCGAGAGGGAGGCATGGTAGACCTCCAAACGTCGTTGGTCGCCGGCCTTGACCTTCAGAAATTCGACGCCGAAACTGGCCTCTGAGACCCATCGTACAGCTGCCACATCGATGACGATCGGCTCTGGTTCATGCGGGACAGAAAGTCGCAGGACAAGCAGTTGCTCCGCTTGAACCGGGACCGGACTTTCTATCTTGCAGCCGCTGGTGGAAAGATTTCGTACGGTCCCCGTGCCCTTCGCATCGCCGATAAACGACGCGGGGAATTCCACCTTTTTCCGATCTTGTCGTTCGCCGCCCATGTGCTCCTACGAGTGAACCGCCTAATAGCTGCCGTCAGTACAATGGCGATGGCCAAACGCTTACTTTGAAGCCTTCCACAAGGATTCTGATAGAATACGCAGGGATGGAACCCGTGTCCGTTCACACGCTGTTAGCCCGCTGGTCGTGGAAACCTCTTCGACTGTGCCCTGGCCGATTTGTTCTCGTGACGACGGATCGCACGATGACGGTGGAAACGATTTTAGGATGCACCCACCCCGTCCACACATTTATATGTGAGTCGGCACGAGATCCGATTCTCGTCGTTCCACTGCATGATGGGGGGCTTCTTTCATACGAACATTCAGACGGCAGCTTCGTCCATACCTTGAACACTCCAGATGGCTTTGCCCGAAAACTTTCCCAATTAGGCATCGTGCTCGACTCGCAATCTGCGCCGTGATCCGATCCGATGGGACCATCGTGTAGGCGGAGGTCGGCTAGGCAAGAACCCGAGTGGCAGATAAACTATTCATTACGTATCACACCGAAACACCCATGGAACGAGTGATTATGACGCATGTCGGATTGGCCTGTCGAACGGTGGTCTTTTTGGGCTTGCTCGTCGCCATTGCCTTCAACGCCGTGGCGGTCTTCGCTGCGCCGATTCCGGTCCGTTTCGCGGAAGGATTTGCCCACGGCTATCTCGCGTTGCGAGATGAAAATGGCGACCGTCTGGCGGACGGCGAGCTGATTCAAAAAAGTTATGGCCATGTGGTCGACAGCCGGCTGGTCTTCCGGTTTAAAGATGGGTCGCTGTACGATGAGCGGGTGAGCTTCACTCAAAAACAAGTCTTTACGCTACAGAGTTACAAGCTGGTTCAACGTGGCCCTTCATTTCCGAACACTCTCGATATCTCCCTGGACCGAAAAAGCAGTGAGTACCGTGTCCTGACGTCTCAAGATGGCACCCCTGAACAAAAGCTCACGGGACGGCTCGACCTGCCGGACGACGTTGCAAATGGCATGATCGTCACGTTGCTGCGAAATCTGACGCCGGGCCGCGGTGAGACGGTGCACTTTCTTGCGTTTACACCGGAACCTAAGGTACTCGATCTTAAACTCGTTCCCACGGAGCGCACGACCATTCGCATCGGCGATCTCTCCAAACCCATGACCCGCTATGTCATTGAACCCAAATTGGACAGCTTGACCATGTGGTTTGGAAAACTGCTGGGTAAATTGCCTGAAAAATTTCATTATCATTTTTGGTTGGTGACGGACGAGGTGCCGACCTTCGGCGGTTTTGAAGGTCCGTTGCATCTTCTTGGACCGACCTGGCGCATTGAGCAAACGGTTTCCTTGAATCTGTGGTCTAAGCCGACCGACTCGACCAAGCCAACGCCACGATGAACGGGCATCCACACAGCCCTCCTAGCGCCCAACGTCTGACGATGCTATACATATCCTTCCGGGACGAGAATCCAAGAGATCGCTATGAGTGACTCGCTTAGAGCCGGACCGAGAGAGCGCGCGACCCTGGGTGGAGGCTGCTTCTGGTGTCTGGAGGCCGTCTACGATCAGATGAAGGGTGTAGAGTCGGTTGAGTCCGGCTATATGGGCGGAGCCAATCCCGATCCGTCCTATGAAGAAGTGTGCACAGGGCGCAGCGGCCATGCGGAAGTTGTCCAGCTGGCGTTTGATCCAGCCATCGTGTCCTTCCGCGAAATCCTTGAAGTGTTTTTTGTGATCCACGACCCCACGACGTTGAACCAACAGGGCAATGATGTCGGCACCCAATACCGTTCGGCGATTTTTTATTACTCGCCGGAGCAAAAGAAGGTGGCAGAAGAGCTGATCGCCGAGCTCACGAAGCAGCAGCTTTACAACAGGCCGATCGTGACGGAATTGGTTCCGGCCGTGCAGTTCTACGAAGCGGAGGAATATCACCAGGAATATTTCGCCCGCAATCCGTTTCAACCCTATTGCAGTTATGTGGTCGGCCCAAAATTATCCAAATTTCGCACCTCGTTTGCTTCAAAGTTGAAGCCCTAATCACTCGCCTCTCGATCGTCCCATATTCCTCCTACCGATATACACTCACAGGCTGACAGCACGTCACCCCCAATAGTGCTAAAACCAGTTGGCATGGCCACTACCGCCCCCGCCATCCATACGAATATTCCTCAGCGCATGGATCGTCTCCCGTGGTCGCGATGGCACTGGCTGATCGTGACGGCGCTGGGGATCACCTGGATTCTCGACGGGCTTGAGGTGTCGATTGTCGGCGCGCTTGGTCCGGTGTTGACGCACCCGACGACGTTGGGGCTGACCGAATCGCAAGTGGGTCTGACGGCCTCGGCGTATCTGGCCGGGGCGGTGGCCGGCGCCTTCATCTTTTCTTATCTCACGGACCGGCAAGGGCGAAAAAAATGGTTCATGATCACGCTGCTGATCTACCTCGTCGCGACCGTGCTCACCTCGTTCTCCTGGGATCTATGGAGCTTCATGGTCTTCCGATTTTTTACCGGGGCAGGTATCGGGGGCGAATACGCAGCGATCAACTCGGCGATCGATGAACTCATTCCGGCGCGCGCGCGCGGCCACACCGACCTGGCCATCAATGGAAGTTGGTGGCTCGGGTCGGCAACCGGCGCGCTGCTCACGCTCGTGTTACTAAATCCGGTCTTCATTCCGGAATCGCTCGGCTGGAGGCTGTGTTTTGGGCTCGGAGCGGTGTTGGGCCTGTGTATTATCTTGATCCGGCGCGTCGTCCCCGAAAGCCCCCGTTGGCTGATGACCCACGGACAGGTGGACAAAGCCGAGTCGATCGTCCAGGCTATCGAGCGCAAAGTCATCGCCGACGAACGTCTCACAGAGCTTCCCGTCGCGACCGGGTCCATTGCCGTGCACGCGCGCCCGCATGCGAATTTTCGGACCGTCACCCGAGAACTCTTTCAAAGCTACCCGCATCGCACCATACTCGGCATCACTTTGATGGTCACCCAGTCCTTCATGTACAACGCCATCTCATTTACGTATCCGTTTGTGCTCACCAAGTTCTACGATGTGCCGAGCAGCAACATCGGCCTCTACATTCTTCCATTCGCCATCGGCAATTTTCTCGGCCCTCTCTTGCTGGGACGATTCTTCGACACGGTCGGCAGAAAACCGATGATCGCCGGGACCTATGGGCTCTCCGGTCTCTTGCTGGCCGCGACCGGCTATCTCTTTTGGCAAGGGTATTTCACCTCCTTGACGCAGACACTCGCATGGTCGACTATTTTTTTCTTTGCGTCCGCGGGCGCCAGCGCCGCCTACCTGACGGTGAGTGAGGTGTTTCCCATGGAGATTCGCGCCATGGCGATCGCCTTCTTTTTCATCGTGGGGCAAGGCGCTGGAATCATCGCGCCCTGGCTGTTCGGCAAATTGATCGAAACGTCTGCGACGAGCGTCTTTTATGGCTATCTCCTAGGCGCCGGTTTCATGCTGGTCGGCGCCGTGGTGGAAATATTTCTCGGCGTCAACGCCGAACGGAAGTCGCTGGAAGAGATCGCCACTCCCCTATCGGCGCAGGATTCGGCGTCCGGTTGACAATGTCCCTAAGAAAATCTCGCGATTACGTTTTCACAATCATGATGCTTAAGCTTGTACTCGAGCCGGGTAGGCTGATGCCGCGTCCTTTGCGGAGGGTCTGCGCGCCGTGCTCCCGAGAACCAAAACCGACGTCTCGTGATCGCGCATTGCAACATCACTGAAAGAAAGCTGGCGGAAGACGCCTTGCGAAAGAAGAAACTCGCACGAAAAGCTTGGTGGTACAACTCGAAACAACCCAAGCCGAACTTCATGAGAAGGTCAGGGACCTGGAAACATTTCACGACCTCGCTGTAGATCGGGAATTGCGGATGATCGAACTCAAAAAAGAAAACCAGCAACTCCGTAACCACACGCCCGCGGTTCATACCTCCTCGCATGGGAATAGTCAGCCCGTGCCTCAGGCGACCGGCTAGACCTCTGGTAGCTGTTGCCATTGCCCCACCCGATAAATTCTAATCTCACTTCCACAAGCGGATCAGCGCGTGCACGTTCATTCGGTCTCGTACCGCTATAGCCGCAAGATCCGCGCAAGACCTGTTTTGAGATCGGCCAGGACATTGGGTTTTTGAGCGACCTGCGATGGCTTCACGAAAACTTCGGCCTGCGGTGGGCAAAATGGAAATTGCAACGCCGTCTTTGCCTGCACCTGGACGCGAAACGGAACATCAAGGTGGTCGGCCGGTCGGTGCACGACGATCAGCGAGTCATGCAGCTCGAGAATACACGTCGCTTCATAGCCGGCCCGTTCATACTCCGTCGGATGCGCCAACACGACGGTATGACGGCCGGTGCTGAAGACGGTATCGCCTTCCCGAATCGGTCCCTCAGGCGAGATGAGGTACAGCACGAGAGGGACGGCAAGCGTCAGTGCGATTGTCGTTCCGATGGACCAGAGTGGAGTGTGCGATGGTGAAGGATTGTCGTAGGCCCGTGGGTGCACGGACTATTTATGAATGTCGAGCAGCACGAATTCAAGCGGAATAGGAATGTGATACCCTGCGTCGTCTTCTAACGCCCGTAAGGCCTTCTTGCCGTCCAGCCGCGTGATGCCCCAGAAGGAAAACTCCGCATTCTTTTTCAAACTCTTTAAGGCGTCATTCGCTTTCGTGCCGCCGATACTGAAAATTCGAATACCCGAGGCCATGGTCTTTTGCTTGTCTTGGATGTCGATCACGGCGGTATACCCGTCTTCGGTCTTGACCGGCCTCGATCGCAGCACGGCTTTTAATTGAAAATGATTCGGCAGCGAGCCGCCGCTCTCGATCGCCACATACGGAGTCCCGTCGTCGGCCTCATATCCTTCGATCGTGACCTTCCGTTTCAACAAGCGTTGCAGCGCCGGCATCCCGTGGACATTAAAATCGAACCACTCCATAGCGCGCACCGTATCGTAAAACTGCCGCTCGCCGACGAGCACCACCGGGTCAATCTCGATCGCATGCTTCGGGTTAGAGTCGGTGTACGGCTCGACGCCATCTTCTTCGGACAAGACATCATCCTTGTTACCTGCCCGTTCGAACCAAATGCGAAACACGCCGTCGATCGACACGTCGCCATTTTCGGCAAGGGCGGCAATCTCGTTCGGCTCCAGCTTGGTCGAGCACGCATTGATCCATTCCCCCACCACTGCTACGCGTATGTCCTCCACTCGAATCGACGCCTGAAGTTGGCAATCTCCCTTATCGGGAATTGTTTCGACAAATTCGACCCGCCCGATCACATTGATCAGAGCGCGGTCGGATTGACGGATGAGCAGCTCCTTGCGGATACGCAACTCCGCGCCGTCGGCAGCATGCATGGAAGGGTCCAGCATCAACCCAAGAATGCCGACCACGGCGCACACCATATACCGAGAGACCTGCAGTCGTAGCTTCTTCGATGGCTGCAATCACGCCCTCCTTGGTTACTCGCTTACGTGTCGTGGATGAGGATGATGATAGTGAAGACTATCTGACCTAGTCATCCGTTTTGAAGGCATCCGCTTGTCGAAAGAGCAAGACATTTATATGTGTGCCGCGCTCGATTTGTCGAGCCTGTCCATCTCTGTCACGAAACGAAGCGCGAACGGCACCGCCATCCTGACTGGCAAGCCATCCAGTCCGTAGCGAAAGATGCCGCATCTCCACGTAGCACCGCCATTCACCTTTTTGAAAATGCTCGAGGCTTTTAGCACGCGTATCGATACGCAGTTAGCAGATTACATGCCCGGATCGATATCGTCTGCCGACACGTCGTCAATCGCATGCAGAGAGGTGAAGTCGAAGAGCGTGCGATCCAGGAGAAGCGACGGAGCGACGTTGGATAGCGCGGCGAACATGCTGTCGCTACAGCCTGGAACGCGCTGCTCCCATTCGCGCAGCAATCCCTTCATCGCTTTCCGTTGGAGATTTTCCTGCGAACCGCAGAGATCGCATGGGATGATCGGAAACGCTCGACGCTCGGCATAGTCCGCCAAGTCGATCTCTTTCACATACGCCAGCGGGCGGATCACGACATGCCGTCCATCTTTCGACCGCAGCTTCGGCGGCATGGCTTTCAGCTTCCCGTTATAAAACATATTCAGGAACAGCGTTTCGAGAACATCGTCCCGGTGATGGCCGAGAGCGATTTTTGTCGCGCCCAACTCCGACGCGACGCGATACAGGTGCCCTCGCCTAAGACGTGAGCACAGGGAGCAGGTCGTCTGGCCTTCGGGGATAAGGCGTTTCACGATCGAATAGGTATCGCGGGTCTCGATATGGTACGGCACGCCCAGAGCCGTCAAATACTCCGGCAACACGTGAGCCGGAAAGCCCGGCTGCTTCTGGTCTAAATTGACGGCCACGAGATCGAAGTGAATGGGAGCACGGCGCTGCAAGAGGAGCAGTACATCAAGCAAGCCATAACTATCTTTGCCGCCCGAGACGCAGACCATGACCTTATCGCCCTCTTCGATCATCGCGTAATCCGCGATTGCTTGACCCACTTGACGACACAAGCGTGTCTGTATTTTTTCGATCGCGTCGGTAAGTTTGCCGGGCCGTGTGTTCCGCTGCTGTTGAATCGTTTCCCTCTTCATCATGGCGGGCATTGTACCGTACCCGTTCGGGAAAGTAGAGCGCCCATCCATTCGTTGATAGAATGGCGTATGGGAAAATTAAGCGCCGGCCTGGTGATGTATCGCCTACGCGACCAGATCCTTGAAGTGTTTCTGGTGCACCCGGGTGGACCCTTTTGGATGAAAAAAGATCTTGGCGCCTGGTCTATTCCGAAAGGCGAATATCTGCCCGAGGAAGATTCCTTGTGCGCGGCAAGACGGGAGTTCACCGAGGAAACCGGCTTGCAACCAAATGGATATTTCATCCCTCTGTCACCAGTCACACAAGCCGGCGGCAAGCTCGTGCAGGCGTGGGCCTTCGCAGGCGACGCCGATCCTACCACGATTATTTCCAACAGCTTTTCAATGGAATGGCCGCCCCGCTCGGGTCAACAACAGACCTTCCCTGAAGTTGATCGCGCGGCATGGTTTCCCATTGAGGAGGCGACTCAACGAATCTTAAAAGGGCAGATCCCTCTCCTGATAGAACTTCAACGCCTTCTCTCGGATCGTTCCATTATGAGATGACAACTGTGCAGGGTGATGCCGGGTTCAAGACTGCCATCCAGGCAAGGGGCATGGCCAGGGAGAGCAGATTTAGGGACTACTTCAAGGCGCGACTAGGCGGTCGTACGCAAGACGCGATAATACCGCTCAGTCTGCGCGACAGGAATCGGGTCGCACAGAAGCTCAGAAAGCGGCCGGGAATGCCGACAGCTAGATGTATCCGCAACATGGGCACAGTAGACACGCTGCACTCTCGGGACGTAGGCTAAGGCACCGTTGTATCCGGCCACTGCACGCCACGTGGATCCATGCATAGCTATTTGTTCGCGCAGAATCATGCCGGCGAGACGCAGATTGGTGCATGGATCGAGCGCGCGCACCGGCGCAATGCCCATGCGTCGTTCCAGCGATTGAAGATTGCGGCTGTTGATCTGCGCCAATCCCACGTCGAAACGGATATGCTGACGCTCTAACGCTTCGAGCTGTCTCACCGCCGCCGTGTAGCTGGTCGCTCGATACACGCGACGCACCCCGCGCGAATCGAACCACCCGAACACGTAAGGGTGATTGCCCGACTCGACGGTGACAATCGCCTCTAAGAGCGCGGGGTCGACGCCGCCGGCATGGGCGGCGTCCTTTAAACAAACCGACCATGTGTTGACCGAGACCTCGCCGAGGTGCAACGAGAGCGGCATCGCCTTGAGATGAATGTCCGGCGTCCACGACGCACAGGCCACGCCGGTAGCCAACACAAGCAGCCCGAAAAAAAGAGACATCCGCAGTGGAGATCCATCAGCGCGATGTGTTTGACGTCGGCGGCGCATTGAGTTTTCCATCATCATGTATCATAAAATGCCATCTAGGCCTTTTCAATCAGCGGGCGGTCGTCCGTAAACGGCTCTTTTCCATGTAGGGCAAACCATGCAATCGATTCTCTTCATTTGCACAGGCAATGTGTTTAGAAGCCTTGTGGCTGAACACGCGTTGAAAGCCCTCATCGGATCGGACGTCGGCTACACGGTAAACTCTGCCGGCATCGAGGCGTTGCCTCAAGCGGTCCATCCGCTCATTCGAGAACGGTTACGACTCAAAGGCTGCGATCTCGTCACCCATGAGCCACGCAAGCTCAGCCGGGACCTGTTGGACAAAACGACGCTGCCGGTCGCGATGGGCTTCAACCACCAAGATTTTCTCCGTGAGACCTTCAACCGGGAGGTCAGGCTCTTTAACGAAGTGTGCTTTCAGAAACGTGAACCGATTCTCGACCTACACGAAGCTTTGCCGAACTGGCAATCGGATCTCAAGGCGTCACGAGCGTACGTGCTGTCCGTTATCGATTATATTTTTACTGCCATGCCGGCGTTTGTCACCGCTCTTCACGCACTGGAACGACGCGGCCACACACTGCCGGACTAACCTGAATGAGACCGCTTTCCGTCAGTGCTCGGAGCGCAGTTCAATATTCAGCAGTTTGATTTTTCGGTGCAAGTGGCTGCGCTCGATCTGAAGATCGTCGGCCGTGCGGGAGACGTTCCAGTTGTGCTCCCGAAGCTTTCGGCCGATATAGTCGCGTTCAAACGCGTTCCGCGCGTCCCGAAGCGACTCATATTGTTTAACGGATAGCGCAGAGCCCGCAGCGGTAGTCGACTGCCCGGCCCCAGATGCGGGTGGGGACGCAGAGGGCCGCACCTGCATGAACATGGCTGTCTGAGCCGCATCGATGATGGATCCAGGCACCATGATCATCAGGCGTTCGATCAGGTTCCGTAACTCCCGGATATTGCCGTGCCAATCGTAGTGCTTGAATACCTCGATCGCATCCGGCGTCATTTCTTTCGGTTTAATCCCCTGCTCTTCGGCGTGCATCTGTAGAAAATGCCGCACCAGTAAGGGAATATCCTCTGGCCGTTCGCGCAACGGCGGCACCTCGATGGGCAACACGTTCAACCGGTAAAATAAATCGTCGCGGAAGTTGCCTTTCACGATCTCTTGTGACAAATCCTTATTAGACGCCGCAATGACGCGCACATCGACTTTGATCAGTTTCGTGCCACCGACCCGCGTGAATTGCTGTTCTTGCAACACCCGCAACACTTTCGCCTGGGTATTGAGGCTCATGTCCCCGATCTCATCGAGAAACAGCGTGCCGCCGTCCGCTTGCTCGAACTGCCCACGCTTCTGTACGGTGGCTCCCGTGAAGCTGCCGCGTTCATGCCCCAGCAATTCGCTCTCGATAAGATTTTCAGGAATGGCCGCGCAATTCACCGCGACAAATGGACGATCGTGTCGAGGACTCGCAAGGTGGATCGCGCGTGCGACCAGTTCTTTGCCGGTGCCGTTTTCTCCTCCGATCAACACGCGCCCGTTCGTGGGGCCGGCCGTCGCAATCAATTGCCGGAGATGCTGCATGGCGGGAGACGCGCCGACCAGTTCGAAGCGACCCGCCACCTTGGTCCGGAGCGCTTGGTTTTCCTCCTCAAGTCGCCGTTGATCCAGCGCATGGCGGATACGTAGCGTCACATTTTCAAGCGACAAGGGCTTCTCAATATAGTCATAAGCGCCGAGCTTGATCGCCTTCACGGCGGTTTCGATCGACCCGTGGCCGGACATCATGACGACCAGCAACTTCGGCATGAGGTCGCGCACGCGCTTGAGCGTTTCCAGGCCATCCATCTCGGGCATCCAAATATCCAGCAACATCAGATCCGGTGGCTCCGCCATGATAATTTTTAAGGCCTCTCCGCCGCTCTTGCACACCGTGACTTGGTACCCTTCGTCCTCGAGAATCGGACTGAGGGAATTTAGGATCGCCACTTCGTCATCGACAATCACAATGGATTCAGACATGCATCCTCATGAATCGTTATTCGTTTTCCTATTCGTTATGCGTTAAACGAGGCCCGCCAAATCGGACAGTGAACGATTAACGAATAACGTACGTCACCGCTACACCGGCAATTCGAACGTAAAAATGGCGCCCCTCGGTTGATTGTTGGCCGCTTTGATTTGGCCATCATGATCGGTAATGATGCGATGCACGATGGCCAGGCCCAAACCCGTCCCGGTTTTTTTGCGAGAAAAATACGGCACGAACAATCGCTCTTGGTCTTCCGGATTGATCCCGATGCCCTCGTCGGCGACCGAGACGATGGCCCGATGCTTCTTGGTATCATACCGCGTCGTGACCAGGACCTGGCCTTTCTGATTCATGGCTTGAATGGCATTATCGTAAAGATTGACGAACACGCGCTTGAGCTGCTCCTTGTCGAAATTCAGCAGCGGAAGCGACTCATCCAGCTCTAATCGAAAGCGAATATCCCGGTGGGCTCCGCTATACAGGGCGACGACTTCGCGCATCACATCGTGCAGCGATTGCCGAGCCATTTGCGGTAGTGGCAGCCGAGCGAACTTCGAGAATTCATCCACCATCTGTTTGAGGCTGCCGACTTCGTTTACGATCACTTCGGTCGATTCGTTGAAAATGGCGTCGAAATCTGGCGCCTTCTCGAAAAATTTCTTACGCAGTCGTTGGGCCGAGAGCTGAATGGGCGTCAACGGATTTTTGATCTCATGCGCCACGCGGCGCGCCACTTCCTGCCAGGCCGCCACCTTTTGAGCCTTGATCAGCTCGGTCAAATCCTCGAAGACAAAGACGAACCCCAAGTCCTCTCCAGCCTCGTTTCGCATACGAGAAAGATTCAAGCCCAGGGTTAAAAACTTTCCTTCGATCTCCATTTGACCTTCCAGGCTCAAACTGTCGCGGCCATCCGCAAGGATCCGATCGTAGGCCGTCTGGAACAGATCCAGTCCACGCGCCTTGAACGCCTCGTTGACCGGACGGCCTTGTAGCGTATCGTCATGAATGCCGAGAATCCGCTCGGCTGAGGGGTTGAACGTCGTAATGCTGCCGGCACGATCAATGGACAGCACGCCCGCCGCAATCGTATCGACGACCGCCTGCGTATAGGCTCGCCGATCGTCGAGTTCCTGATTGGATCTCGTCAAGGAAGTATTGGCCTCCTCCAATCTCGACTTGCTCAGCCGTAAATCTTGCGTCATGCGATTGAAGGAATCGACCAACGTTCCAATCTCATCCGTGGCTTTGGCCTTGATCTGGACGTTCAGATTGCCGCGCGCGATCGCATTGGTGGCTTCGGCCAACCGTTGGATCGGGACGGTGATGCTCCGGGCCACGTAAAACCCAAACCAGGTCGCGCCGAACAAAATCATCAGCGTAATCCCGCCGACAAAGAGGTAGGCGGCCGCCTTGATCGGATTCTTCATCGCCTTGATCTGCTTGTACTCGTTGTATTGATGGGCAATCGCTTCCCATTTGGCGAGAAGCGACTCGGGCAGGTAATCGTCCACGACGACGACACCCGCTACCGCACCGTGCTTCATCGTCGAGGGAATAGGAACTCCGGCCCGAATCAATCGCCCGTTCTGCGATTCTTGCACCGAGGTCAATTCGCGATTACTGTTCAAGACCTGCAAGACGAGTTGCCCAACCGGCAAGTCCAACACGGTCGCCGGCACGTCGGGATTCAGCGTCTTGGTAAGCGTCTCCATCTTTGGCGAAAAGACCTCGACCCCGGCCACATTATGCTCAGCTCGTTTGCGCGCCATGGCGGCTACCAACAAATCCCGTTGCTCGGGCGTCAGCATATCTTCTCGAAAAATCTCCCGGCCGATCGCGCGGGCGCTGTTGACCGCCAAGGCGATATGGCCTTCGCGATACATGCGCGCCACCTCATGCGAATCCTTCAGCACCTGTTCGACCTGCGTGTTGAACCACATATCGACCGATTTGTTGACCAACCCACTCGCCACCACCGCCAGCAAGACGGTAGGGATGAGAGCGAATCCGATAAATGCCGCCACCAGCTTGGTCCGGAAGCCTGACCCCAGTAAACGATGACGCCGCTCGAAGTAGGTCTTAATGAGATTGCGGGACAGGAGCAGGGTCAGAACCACCAAGCCGATCAAATCCAAATTGATCAGCAAGAGCACGAACGCGTAATTGGCGGTGGGCAATAAGGAGTCCGTCTCCGATGTACCCGGCGTGCCGTACTTGGAGTAGTACAACGTGAGGAGGAGCGACGGTACTAACAGCAGCAGGACAATCCACACCGGTCGGAGGTGAGGTCCCCGCCGATCCGTATCACTCACGAACTCTTCGTGACGGCCCGGATCGTCCGGACGCGCCGACGCTTCAAGGATCATAGGGGAAACGGACCCAGCTGCGGCGAGGGACTCGTTCGAAAGAACGCCTCGTACGGCAGATTCTGAGGAAGAGGGTGTCCGATCTGCCATTACGATCTCCGGTGGCTCACTGAGGTCATCCAGAAGGACTCAAATGCATGATAGGGTTCTTTGAAGGCAGTTTCAAATGCCGCCCTGAAATCATCGATCGTTGACAGCAGTTCCAATACCTGCCGGACGCTTCCCCACCCGTACCGATCGATCAATGCGCCGGTCGCGCTTAGACTCTCCGCATACGCGAGCGCGGCTTCTCGCCGGGGCAGGGATAGGAAGCTGCCGTGGAGCGCATGCAGTGGGGTTAACTCGATGTCCCGACGATCAAGAATGGCCTGACTCCACACAGGCCCCCGTCCTTCAAAATACAACGCCAGCCCCTCATCGAGCCAGGTCGGCGTGCGGCCTCCGCTCAAACGATGCACCAGGGCGTGAGAAAATTCATGCGCTAACACGCCGTTCGTCTCGGGGGAAGCATGTAACACCCGCTCCGCGGCGAGATGAATCTTGCCGTCGAATAAGCCGCCGGCCCATGCCGGACTGTCTGTGAGCTGCTGAAACCGTCGATCGGGATAGAGAATCACGACGGTCCGGGCGTCTGGACGATACAACAACCTCTCGCCGATCCGGTTGTATAAACTCTCCAGTCGCGCGGCGACGCGGCGCATCTCAGCCTGTTTCGACACGTCACACTTAAGGACAAAATGCGGGGTCACCATGCGCACGAGCCCGGCTTCCATTTGTTGAGCGCGCCGTGCGGTATAGAGTCCGTCTTGGATCACGATATCATTGGGATTGATTTCTTGCGCTGATACGTAGTGGCGGATCGCTTCGGTCAGTTCATCCCGCATAAATGCCAGCTCTCCCAGCAGGACGTGGGCGGCGTCAAGCGACGGATCGATATGAAGCGCCTCCGTCAACGCGGCCTTGGCGGAGTCAAATTGTGACAACCGATACCGGCTGACGCCGATGCCCAGCCATAACTGCGGGTCGTTCGGCGAAGCAGCCTTCGCCTGGGACAATAGATGGAGCGCACCACGATAGTCGCGAGCGCGGATCAAATCCCACCCTGCTTCGACAGCGGCGCGGGAATCGGGCGACGCATTTGGCCGCGACGACGTGGAGTGCACTACACGGCCATTGGACGTCCTATCCACGACGGAGCCGAAGCGAAGTTGAAGGACAGCCGTAGCCTCGTCCACCATGCCGTCGAAAATCGCGGCATCGGCAGTCACTACACGCATCGTACCCCAGCAAGAGAGAAGACTGATGCCAAGAAGAGCGATGCGCATCGAAGGCTGGACAAACGAACCCATCACTTCACCAGTGCTTGTAGAAGATCTGACGGATGAAGACCGGAAACGCCAATGTAATGAGAAGGAAGACGCCCCTTACCTCGAACTGGTGCGACGAGGATTAAGACGAGTGTGGACCGGACGCCATACTGACATATTTCATGCGAAGCGCATACAGCATATCGGTCAGCACGGCTTGCTCATCGGTCTGTAGATTTCCCTGAGTCTTGTTCTCCAGCATCGAAAGAATGTCGATGATTTCTTTGGCTTGAGGCAAATTGACGGGCGCCTGCCCTTGCTGTGGATCAAGCTGTTCCCCCATCAACATCATAGCCGACGTGCTAAGGGAAAAAATAAATCCAGCAAAGGTCACCGGAGGCGCCGCCTCATGCTCATGGCCATGCAGGGTTTGCGATAGCGGCTCATCCTGTTGTACTTTTGACGAAGGGGAAGATGAATGGGAAGAAGACGAAGGCTTGGCGGTGGGGGACTCTACCTTGTCCTCTCCACGACCACGCTTGTCGCGAATGACAAAGGCTTTGGACTCTTCATCGCTCATGACAACTCCTCGAAAGCTCTCACATTTCTAACATACGATGCATTGAATCGCAAACGTAAATCCTCAATAATGGGGTGGAGGGGCCATCGGAGGGCCCTCTTATGCTCGCGCACCGAGCATGGAAGAAGTGTTCGGTGAACGCGCACAGTTCAGGGCCATCCGATCGCCCCTCCTGGAGTAGATAGAGAAGAGAAGGATCATGTCCAAGTCATTTGACGATCTTGTGCAACTGATGGCCCGATTGCGGGCTCCGGACGGATGCCCGTGGGATCGGAAGCAGACTCACGAGTCGCTCAAACCGTATTTGGTCGAAGAAGCCTATGAGGTGTTGGAAGCGATCGACCATACGGACACCGCCCGATTGCGCGAGGAATTAGGCGACGTGCTGCTGCAAGTGTTGTTTCATGCGCAAATAGGATCGGAACACGATGCATTTTCAGTCGACGATATCATTCGGTCGTTGGCTGAAAAACTGATTCGTCGGCATCCACACGTCTTCGGCACACCCGAGCAACAGCAGGAGGCGCTCGATGCCAATGACGTCAAAATTCGATGGGAACAAATCAAACGAAACGAACGGGAGCAAAAAGGCGAGGACAGCTCAGCCCTCGAAGGGGTTCCCAAGACGCTGCCGGCATTGCTCCGAGCCTATCAAGTGCAGGTGCGCGCCTCACGAGTCGGCTTCGATTGGCCCGATCTCGTGCCGGCGTTAGGGAAACTAGAAGAAGAATTGCAGGAGTTCCGTGATGCGATGGCCGCCTGTACGGCCGCGGCTCCGGCCGCCTTACCCAGCGCGAAAGAACATCTGGAATCGGAGTTGGGCGACGTGCTGTTCACCATGGTGAACATCTCCCGTTTTCTCAAAATCAATCCCGAGGAAGCGCTAAGACAAACGATTAACCGTTTCATCGATCGGTTTCAATCGATCGAGACGCAGGCGGCCGCCTCGGGCCGATCTATGAGCGAGATGACGCTGCGTGAGATGGATGACCTGTGGGAAGAGGCCAAACGTCGAACCTTCGTAGCCAGTCAACCCAAGAAGAGCTGACCGCCAAGCCACCGTCATTTCTATGGACAAAGACGAGCAGCCTTACGAAGAAGGGAAACGGGCGGGAGCGCACCCGGCGGTGGTGCTTTTCGGCGTGATCATCGGACTCTGGCTCCTGATTGTCATGTTTATCCCGAATCCCAAACGGGACAAGCAGGGAACGGTACCGGAGAATCCGGAGGCCCTGCCGCCTGCGGCGGAGGAACTCGATGCCGCGCCGATTATCTTTTCCGTGGGCCCGACCGTGCCTGAGATGAATGCGATCAGCCTCATTGTGCCTCCTCAGGCCACCGCCAGCCAAATTGTCGGTTTACTGAAAAAACTCCGTGAGGCCCGACTCGCCAATACGCTCGGCCAACTGAATATTCCCGCGACGACTCCAGGACACAAATTGGGATCGCACGCGATTGCGGATGTCTATATTTTTTCCGACCGGCAGTACGCCACCCCCGAGGCGATCAGCGTCCTCTCGCGTGGCGCGCACGCGCCGGGCGGATTGTACCCGCAAGCCATTCCGTTTGAGACGGCCATGGAGCAGGTCCGTGGACACTACCGGATCGATCTCAACGATACGGGAAACCCCGATCTCGGGTCCCTTGGATTTGCCGATGAATCGGGAGTTCACTCGCAGCATTACCGACGTGTCTTCGGCAATTAAGATCAAAACTATGCACAGGCAAAGACTGTCCAGTGCTTCTCGCTGCATAAACTACGTACGACGCCAATATATGGTGGTCGACAAATTCATCTACACAATGCCTAAAAGTTGAGCATCGTGCCAAGCGTGTGCTCAGAGTAGGCGTTTCTCCTACATGCCCGCCAATTATTCACAGCCTTATCCACAGTTTTTGGGGACTGCGCTTCGATAAAATTTGTTGACTTCCTTTTTGGGGCCGGTAGGAACAATCTTCGACTGCGAAGGGTCGATTACAAGCCGACGCGGGAGTTCACTTCTTGTCTCAAGGCTGTATGGGCCTCGTTCATCCAGGCGCTCAATGTTCCAAAAAGATGTGCAAAGGGTCCGGTAAAAGGACCGACCAGGACATCGCCCCGCTGCGTAAACATCCCCTCTTCATTCGCCATCTGGAGTTTGTGATCCGCGATCCGCCTGGATAACATTTGGGTCACGATCATCTGCTGGCCCGGACTACCCCCGCTGATTCCCAAGACGGTCGTTTTGAGATAGTCCAATTCGTCCGGTATCGACACCTTGACGCGCACACTGTTTGGCGTGGGCCAATGGGGCCGCTGGACGGCGTAGTCGTATGACAAGACCGGTTCGCGGGGTTCGCGGAAAGGTCCGCTCACATTCAGGATGCTGAATGGCGCGGTCATCGTCGTCGCTCCAGTTTAATGAATGTCACTTCGCCCTCGCCCTCGATCGGCCCGCGCCATCCCTGGAGGCCGTCCTGCACATTGTAGAGATTGGTATAGCCCGCCCGTCCCAGAAAGTCGCAGGCCAACCGACTTCGCTCTCCGCTCGAACAGTAGACGAGAATTTTTTCTCGCGTGTCGGGAACTTCTGCAACATATCGCTTATCGATGTCTTCAAACGGAATCAGCGTGGCATTCGAAATATGTTTCGCGGCAAACTCTTTTGGCGTCCGGACATCCACTATCAACACCTTCTCCGACTGATAACCGCCGTTCTGTTCGATCACACGCTGCGCTTCCTCCGCACTCACATCGGCGTACAGCCGCCCTGAGAGAATGAGCTCCGGCAACACGGGTTTTCCGGAGGTAATGTTGGCAAGCTGCCGGCGGACCGGTTGCACGGCCTCTCGAATGTCCTCCGGCACTCGCTTGAGGCGACTATCGTGATAATAGTGATCCCGCTTGACTTGCTGAAGCTCTTTGGCCAGCGCCCGGTAGCGCCACAGGGCGCCCGCCGTTCCAATTAGACTGACGACGACAAGTATCATCAACACAGCATCCATCTGTACCTCGTTCTATGCCAGATCGTTGCCCGGCATTTGCCCAATATCCCGTAATATGCGCTCAGCCGTCTCTGTCCCATCACGAATACAGTCGGGAATGCCGATGCCTCGATAGCCTGACCCGGTGAGGTACAGGCCTCGGTACGCTTGCAAATGACTGTGAATATGATCGAGTCGCTGAAGATGCCCCAGATGGTATTGCGGCATCCCTCGATCCCATCGATTGACTTCCGCGTAGATCGGCTCTTGACGAATCCCCGCAATGACGCGCAACTCGTCACGCACCCGTCGCACCATCGACTGATCGTCTGAATTGGCGATCGCGTCACGACCCGCTCCTCCGACGTAGCCGCGGACGAGCATATGAGAGGACGGAGCGCGGTGCGACCACTTGAGCGAGGTCCATGTCGCGGCCAACAGGTCTCGATGCTCGATTCGAGGGACGACAAATCCATACCCCCTGACCATCGGCCCGAGATCGGAATCGGAGAAGGCCAACGATATGGTCGCAGTCGAAGCGTAGGGAATCGCCGCCAGCAAGGCGGCCGCTTCGGGACTGAGTGCGCGAGTCAGGCCGGCCGAGACAAACGCGGGGGTCGCAAGAACAACCGCATCGGCGGAGACCGACGACCCGGCCTCAGAGGATACTTCATATGGAGTCCCATTCGAGCGCGAGCGGCGGGCGCGAACCGCCGTCACCCGTTGACCGGTAAGGACCGTGACTCCAGACGCCGTCATGCGCTGGAGCAGAGCATCGACAAGCGTACCGAGGCCTCCGGCCAAGGTCACGAACGCAGTCCGGTGAGGCACGCTTCCATTACTCGGCTTTGCCGGACCGGACGCGAGGATGCCGCGTAGCAGACTCCCGTATTGCTGCTCCAGTTCGACGAAGCGCGGGAAGGTCGCGCGGATACTCATCTCCTCCGCATCGCCGGCATAGATGCCAGCCATCAGCGGTTCGATGAGCCGTTGAAAGGCTTCTACCCCGAAGCGGCGACGGAAAAAAGAGGCCAGCGATTCGTCGTCCGACACCGCGCCCTTCGGAATCACCATATCGAGTCCCATACGAGCGATGCCGCTCCAGGACAGCAGGCCGCTGCGCAAGAATGGACCGAGTTTTGTCGGGACGATCATCACCAGCCCATCCGGCAATGCTCTCAACCGTCCACGCGAATAGACGAAGGCTTTTTCACGCGACTCATTCGTATTGATCAATTGATCGGTCAACTCCAAGTCACGGCACAGATTCAGGGCCCAGGGTTTTTGTGAAAGAAACGAATCGGGACCCGCCTCGATGACCAATCCGTCGACTTGATGGGTCAGAATTTTTCCGCCACAGCGGTCCGTCGACTCCATCACCGTACAGGTCAGCGGAACACCGGCCGTCTTGGCGCGCGTGCTCAAGGCATGCGCGCACGCGAGCCCAGCGATACCGGCACCCACCACGACGACGTGTTTAAGAGATCCCGCCATGAGGTCTACGCCACGAGAGAAGCCTGATGTTCCTGCAGAACAGCCGCGAGGATATCGATCAACGCCGGGCTGGCATTGAGCATGGCAATGCGCTCGAGCTGCATCTGTTTCGATTCGGCCAGCCGTTTGAATTCGATATCCACATCGTACAGCACTTCGAGATGGTCCGAGAGAAATCCGATCGGCGCCATCAACACATGGCGATGCCCGTCGGAGTGCAGCGCGTTGATGGTGGCTTCGACCGTCGGCCCCAACCATTTTTCACCGGATTTCCCCTGGCTTTGATAGGCAAACCGCCAATTCACCGGCTTGAGCCGACTGCATATCGCTTCGACCGTGCCTCGCACCTCATCCGGATAGGGGTCCTTCATGTCGAGGATGCGTTCCGGCAAACTATGCGCGGTGAAGATGATGGGGACCTCCGCGCGAACAGCGGCGGGAAATTTCGCGAGAGCCGTCTGAATACGGTCTGCAATGGCCTCGATCAGTTTGGGATGACGATGCCAACTGTTGACATAACTGATGGGGAAGGAACCGCCGAGGCTCTCTTGCGCTTCTTGAACCTTTTTAACGTACGCCCCGACACTCATGCTCGAATATTGAGGCGCCATGCACAGGCAGATCAATCGGTCCGGCGGGTCATCCATCATGTTCGCATACGCGTCCTTGATATACGGATGCCAATGCCGCATGCCGATCATCACGCGATACTGTTGGCCTTCGCGCTCGTTTAATGCGCGCTCGAGCCGGGCGGCTACGTCCCGCATGATCCCAAGAACCGGCGACCGTCCGCCCGTGGCTTGGTAACGTATCCGAATCTCCTCGATCAATTCGGGCGACGTGGGACGCCCGCCTCGTAAATCTAAAAGATACGGCTTCACATTGTCTAAACTATCGGGGCCACCCAACGCCATGAGCAGCACTGCAGTATGAATGGGTGATTTAGATAGGGCAGACATGATGATCCGGATGGCAATTGCGCGGTAGACGAGGTGCGCCGAAGCCGGCCGAATTGCCTAACGTTCCTGTTCACCGTTGACTGAGTTTGTGCACCATCTCGACTGTGGCGGCCACGGTCTCGACCGGGGTATTGGGAAGAATGCCATGTCCGAGATTAAAGATGTGGCCAGCGCGAGAATCAGCCCGTTGAAGAATGTCTTGTACGCGACGTTCGATTTCGTGTAACGGCGCGAAGAGGGCGACGGGATCGAGATTGCCCTGAATCGCCATGTCGTATCCCACGGTTGCCCAGGCTTCGTCCAACTGCACGCGCCAATCAACGCCGACCACGTCGGCCCCGGCCTTTTGCATGAGCGGCAAGAGCGTCGCGGTGCCCGTGCCGAAATAAATCAGCGGCACGCCTTGACCTTGCAATCCTTGAAAGATCGATTGCACATGAGGCAGGACGTATTCGGCATAATCGCCGGGAGACAGACACCCGACCCAACTATCGAACATCTGCACCGCCTGCGCACCCGCCTTGATCTGTTGCCGCAGATACCCCGTAACGACACGCGACAGTTTTTCCATTAAGCGATGCCAGGTCTGCGGCTCACGATACATGATCGACTTCGTTTCGATATAGTTTCTCGAACCGCCGCCTTCGATCGCATAACTGGCCAGGGTAAACGGCGCGCCTGCAAACCCAATGAGCGGGACACGATCGGCCAAAGCTCGCCGCGCGTGTCGAATGGCCTCACAGACATAACGCAATTCGTCGCCGTCGATCGGCAATAAACGGTCGACATCTGCCCGACTTCTGAGCGGATTGTCGATAATGGGCCCTTCGCCTTCGGCAAATTCCAGATGCAGGCCCATAGCTTCGAGCGGTAACAAAATATCCGCGAAGATAATGGCCGCATCGAGCGCAAATCGGTCGATCGGTTGCAGTGTAACCTGCGCGGCCAGTTCGGGTGTCTTGCATACTTCGAGAATGGAGCGTGTGGCGCGCACCGCCTGATATTCCTTCATGTATCGGCCGGCCTGGCGCATAAACCAAACGGGCGTGCAGTCAACGGGTTCGCGCCGACAGGCTCTCAGAAATCGATCGTTCATAAGGGATGGCATTCTAGTGAGGGACGAAGGGGAGTGTCAATTCAACGGTCATAGTCATGACGACCATCATCGTGCAGATCGAGTCGACGCGACAAGAGACACCACGCGCCTTTCCAGTTCGATGAGGTCATCGAGCACGACGATGTGCGCATGCTCAAATATGGATCTCTTCGCACGTCCTGCGATTCCTCCTACTGCGACCGGAGCGTGAGCCATGAGCAGCTTACGAACCTCTCTGACAAAATCAAGCGCATCGTCCGGGGTCGGAACACTCGTAAGCGACAGAAGGATCAGTTTAGGTGTGACCAGTTGGCAAAAGACGGCTAGTTCTGCAAGAGGAGTATTCGGACCCAGGTAGGAAACGCGACACCCCCGTGCGCTGCAGAGATAGGCGACAGCCTGCGCCGCAATTTCATGCTGTTCACCCGAGGGACACGCCACGACGATTTTCGGACCGTACTCGGTCATGGGAAGTTGGTTCATCGCGGCAAAAATCTTTTGCTGGACCTGCTTGGTCACATAATGTTCCACTCCAACCCCGAGTCGGCCATCATGCCAGAGATGGCCGACGCGTTCTTGAAGTGGAAGAAGAATCTTGTGAAGCGCTTCCTCGAAAGGGATCACCGCCACAGCGCCATTGAGTCGCCGTTCGAAAGTCTCGCGATCGAGAGGATTCAGCGCAGTGATGAGTTCCCCGATAAAACCTTCATACGGTGCGGAGCCTACCACCGAGGTAAGAGCATTTGTTTTCGCATGACCCAACAACACCTCACGGCCTTGCGTGACCAGTTCACCGATTGATTCTCCCTTTTCCACCGCCGCCTTCAAATATCGCAATAAGGTCACCTCGTCATCCGTATAAAGCCGGTAACGGTTGGCTCCTCTCGTAGGTTGGACAACGCCATACCGACGCTCCCATACCCGTATAACGTCTTTTGACAATCCACTCAGTTTTGCCACACGATTAATCCTGTGCAAGTTCATGATGTTATTTATTGTATTAGCCTTGTCACATGTTTGTCAAATATTTCCTAAAATAACTATTGACACATTGGACAATAGCATAGTACATTGGACACAACATTGAACAAGGAGGCATACATGGAACATCGATTCAGGGAACAGATCGGTTGCCCGAGGTGCCAAGGATTGATGGTGGCTGAACCCTTCGTCGATCTCCTGGAATTTAGCAACGACGGTGAGGGCTTTGCCCTGCGATGTGTTCAATGTGGCGAAATGATCGACCGCACGATCCTCAGTAATCGGGCACTCACTCTGACCCACCGCAGTGAAGATGCCTCATCTCCAGAGGAAAAGGCATCGCCCGATAGGGACCCTTTAGAAGTGTTGATATGAAACCAACCATCCCAGTCCGCTATACAACAGGAGGTCTGATTATGTCAGTCATGAAGAGTACCCACATAGCTATGGCAGTCGCCGGAGTCCTTGTCGGATTCGCCGCACCACTCTATGCGCAATCCCAATCCGCTGAAAAAGATATGGTGGCCGTTCCGAGGGGTGAATTCACAATGGGAAGCAGCGAACATTCAGATGAAGTGAAACATCAGGTGGTGGTCGATGCATTTCTACTCGATAAGTATGAAGCCTCTAATCAACGGTACAAGGAATTTATGAAAGCGACCGGACATCCGGCTCCCGCCTATTGGGATGATCCCCGCCTCAGTAAGGCGAACCAGCCCGTCGTGGGGGTGAGTTGGTTTGATGCCAAAGCGTTTTGCGAATGGGATGGAAAGCGGCTTCCCACCGAAGCGGAGTGGGAACGCGCCGCCAAGGGGCCTGATGGTGACAACCATTACCCGTGGGGGCACAAGCTGGATACCAGCAAGGCCAACTACGGCCAGAATGTCGGTCATACAGAGGCCGTCGATTCGTACCCGGAGGGTGTCAGCGGGTTCGGCGCCTATAACATGGCCGGGAACGTTTTTGAATGGGTGGCGGATTGGTATGAGCCGACCTATTACAAGAGCAGCCACGCTTTGAATCCTCAAGGCCCCGACAAGGGGTACAACTTTGCCAAACAAGGACCCGTGAAAGCTTTGCGTGGCGGTTCATGGTTGGCGCCGGAGACGTCACTTCACACCAGTCACCGATTCTGGAATCAACCGGAGAACAATTCCTATGGTGTCGGCCTTGGCTTCCGGTGCGCTAAATCGGTGAAGGTGGCGTCGCCCGATCAGGTTCAAGAAGGCCGTGACGCATTTATCCAAGCCCTCATCAGCATGGGGGCCGAAAAGCACCAGGACGCCATGGCCAGTATAGAGAGAGCCTTGAAAGCAGATCCGGGCAATACGGAATACCTGGCGACGCGCGCGCTCATCGAAAAGAATGGCAAGAAAACAAAATAGCATGGTGAGAGAAGGAAGCCGATCTTCCTTCTCTCCGTACAGAGGTCCATCATGATTCCTTTTGTGACGTTCAGCGTAACGTTGTTGATACTCACCGCCGGCCTGATATGCGCGCAGGCGGAAGACACGGCACTCCCGAAGAACATGTCGTACATCCCGTATGGCCCTTCGATGATGGGGATCGACAAGGCGGAGTCGAAAGACTCCTCCGAGAGACCACGATCACTCTACGAGAAGCGCGTCAAGGGTCCGTGGTCGGCGGAAGCGTTCCACGACGAGGGTCCGGCGCATGTCGTCGTACTGGACGCGTATTTCATGGACACCTACGAGGTGTCGAATAACCGGTATCGTGTATTTATGAAAGCGACCAATCATCCCGCCCCCGCCTATTGGGATGACCCACGCCTCAACACAGCCCAGCAACCGGTCGTCGGGGTGAATTGGTACGATGCCAAAGCCTTTTGCGAATGGGAAGGCAAGCGCTTACCAACTGAAGCAGAATGGGAAAAGGCCGCACGAGGACCGGATGGGAACGTCTATCCCTGGGGTCCTACCGCAGATCCCCAAAGGGCCAACTATGGGAAACGAGCGGTCGCCACCGCCCCAGTGGACAGCTATGCGAACGGAACGAGTTATTACGGGATGTACCACATGGCCGGGAACGTCTTCGAATGGGTCGCCGATTGGTACGATCCTCATTACTATGAAAAAAGCCGGGAGATGATCAATCCAACCGGACCGGAAAAAGCGGTTTGGCTTGGTGGAACCGGCACGTACGTAGATCGCCTCACCGTCGGGGAAAAGCGCGTGATTCGAGGTGGATCATGGATCGCACCCGAAGGGACAATCCGAGCGACGCATCGGTTCTGGAACCATCCGATGAATAATAGCTACGGGGTCGGGCTGGGATTTCGATGCGCGAAAACGGCGCCCAGGGAAATCGAAGAACGCATTCAGGAAGCCTACATCGGCGCTCTCGTCAGCATGGGGAAAGAACAGTATGAGGCAGCCGGCCAGTCAGTGGACCGTGGTCTTGAAGTGGATCGAACCAATGTCTTGCTTCGCGAGTTAGATGTGTTGATTAAAAAATCGATGCGCCGCTAGCTACAACGACTGAGGAAGCCGTTATGCTCAATGTGATGATCTTATTCAGAGTCTGTCGTATAACCCTCGCGCTGATGGGGGCCTTGGGTAGCTTCCCAGCAAAAGCAGACCCTGTAGACTTCAAGGGCCACGCGGACCGTGGAACGCAGGAATCCATTCATGAAGCGGAGCATGCCGTGGACCGCGCGTGGGAGACGTATCACGCAGCGGCATTAGGAGGGACCCTCGCCTCCCCGACTCTGCAAACGGAGATCGAACTTCATCTGCATGACGCCCGAACGTTGTTGTCGAGAGCCCAAGAGGCAGCCGAGCAACAGAACCACGAGCAGGTGCATGACCTCGTACGTGAGATACATCTCCACACCCAGCAGGCAACCGAAGGAAGTATGGAGCATAAGCGATGAACCTATCCTCTGCAGGAATGGCATGTTTGGTAAGTCTGGCTCTCTCGTGGCACCTCACACCTTTTCTGGCCATGGCGTCACCGACGAATGACGGCATGGACACGGTCCCGATGATCGTCATTCCTTCCGGAACTTTCTTGATGGGTAACCAAGAAAGCAAGGGACGGGCGGACGAACAGCCGCAGCGAAGCGTCTTTCTGGATGCCTTCGCTATCGATGAAGTGGAAGTCAGCAACAGTCGTTATATGGTTTTTGTCCAGGCGACCGGTCATCGGAATCCCCCGCATCCATACGAAACAGGATTACTCACATCCGCTGCAGGAATCGAACAATTGCCTGTCGTGCAAGTCACCTGGTATGACGCGAAAGCGTATTGCGCCTGGGCGAAAAAACGTCTTCCCACGGAAGCAGAATGGGAGAAGGCCGCCCGCGGTACCGACGGCCGTCGCTTCCCTTGGGGCAATGACGATCCAACTCCTACCCGCGCCAACTTCGATCGGGAGTGGGACGGCGACAAGACATTGGCGCCTGTCGGCGCGCTCCCTGAAGGCGCGTCTCCTTACGGCGTCAAAGACATGGCGGGTAATGCGCGCGAATGGGTCCAGGATTGGTACGATCAGAATTATTATAAGCAGGCACCGCTTCAGAATCCTCAGGGACCGGACCGAGGCGTAGTGAGAAGTATCCGCGGCGGCTCCTGGCACAGTCCGCTTCATGATATTACAACGGCAGCCCGAGGCCGCGGCGGCTTTGCGCTACAAACCCACGGTACTGGCTTTCGATGCGCCCGGAGCGTTGAGAGCCCACTGCCCAAGGAGTGATGTATGAAGATCGTCGTCACCGGTGGAACAGGATTCATTGGGCGACCCCTGTGCCGGTTGTTAAGTACAAACGGACATGATGTGATACTTATCACGCGACAGTCAGACCTGAGACCAGCTCCGATAGACGCGGGCGTCACCTCGGTACGGTGGGATGGCATAACGCGGGGTTCATGGGAACACGCATTGAACGGAGCCGGTGCCGTGATCAATCTCGCAGGCGAGCCAATTGCCGATCGGCGATGGACAGCCGCCCGCAAGAAAGCGATCGTTCAAAGCCGTGTCGGAACGACACGGCTTCTCGTCGACGCCTGCGCATCTCTCCCGAGCGTTCCACCCGTCCTGATCAATGGATCGGCGATTGGATATTATGGGCCGCGTGGCGATGCACTACTGCACGAGGATGCCGATATCGGCTCCGGATTTCTGGCCGACCTGTGCCGCGATTGGGAGCAAGCCGCCATAGCGGGGGAACAGCTCGGTATGCGTGTCGTACGCGTGCGTATCGGCATGGTACTCGGCTTGGAAGGCGGTGCATTGCCTCGCATGCTATTCCCCTTTCGGCTATTTCTCGGAGGGCCGATTGCCTCTGGCACGCAATGGGTTTCGTGGATTCATCTGGAAGACCTGGCCCGACTGCTCCAATGGACCGTGACTACCGCGAGCGTCACGGGCGCCGTGAATGCCGTTTCTCCACACCCGATTCACATGCAGGAATTCGCGACGACCCTGGGGAAGATTCTTGGCCGTCCGTCGTGGTTACCCGTTCCGGGTTTCGTCCTGCGTGTCGCCCTCGGTGAACTGTCCACGCTCTTGACGACAGGGCAGCGCGTCGACCCGTCGGTGGCATTGAAAGCCGGTTTTACGTTTTGGTATCCGCACCTCCTTCCAGCACTCTCGGAGATTTTCCATGGCGCCTCTTGACCTCATGACCACACAGCATCTGCATGATGCCAAAACGTGATGCGCGCCATCGTCTGGTTTCGCCGCGATCTTCGAGTACATGATCAGCCCGCACTGGCGTGCGCGCTGCGAGAGTGCAACGAGATCATCCCGCTTTTTATCTTTGACGATCTCCTCCTCTCCTCGCGACAATTCGGTTCGACTAATGTTGCCTTCATGTTGAGCTGTCTGGAGGATCTTGTCGAAAGTCTTCAGCGCCTGAGGTTGACCTTCACGTGGCGACGCGGCGAGCCAGTTGAAGAATTAGCTTATGCGGCACGGGAGCTACAAGCAGCGGTCGTCTATTGGAATCGAGATTACGAACCAGCCGCAATTGAACGGGACCGTCGGGCGGTACACACGCTCGCCCAACTTGGGGTCGCGACGAAGACGTATAAGGATCACGTCGTCTTCGAGGCACGGGATGTCCTCTCGCCAGAGGGAAGGCCTCTTCAACGCTACGGCGCGTATCGGCGTCGATGGTGGGAGCACTGGCATGCGAGTCCGCCCGGGCTGACTCCCCGTCCGACGCCATCATCTCCCGTGAAGGCGAGGACCTCGCGCGCCTTGCCGACACTCGGCGATCTGGGATACGATCCCCCCACGGTTCCATGGAAAGGAGGGGAAGCGGTCGCACGGCGACGCCTTCGCCGATTCCTCGATGGCGCCGTGCGTGACTATGCCTTGGATCGCAATCGACCGGCGGTAGACGGCACCTCCCGCCTTTCTCCTTACTTTCGTTTTGGCGCCCTCTCGACGAGAACCGCCATCCACGCGGCGCTCGCGACACGACGCCTCAAGGGATCGGCGTGGCAGAGCGGAGTGAACGCATGGATCGATGAGTTGATCTGGCGTGATTTTTTTCAGCAGGTCTTGGCCAATTTTCCGAACTTGACGGCGCGCGCATTTCACAATTCACCCCGACCCCCTGTCCGACACAACGAGCGACTCTTCCAAGCATGGTGTCGCGGATTGACCGGCTTTCCATTTATCGATGCAGGCATGCGACAATTGAATCGAATCGGATGGATGCATAATCGGGTCCGGATGGTCGCGGCGTCGTTTCTCGTCAAAGATCTCCGCCTGGACTGGCGGTCAGGCGAACAGTACTTCCTGCAACACCTGGTAGACGGCGACACCGCCGCCAATAACGGCAACTGGCAATGGTGCGCCTCCACCGGCACGGACGCCATGCCCGGATTTCGTATCTTCAACCCCGCTCGCCAATCTCAGCGATTCGATCCTGCCGGAGATTATATTCGGCAATACGTGCCCGAACTGGTCCATGTTCCTCCCACCCTGATTCACCGGCCCGAACTGATGACGGGCGAAGAACAAACTCGCTTTTCCTGCCGAATTGGGCACGACTATCCAACTCCGATCGTTGATCATGAATCTGCCAGACGCGCGTATATCGGACGTTGATCCGATGGTGAAGGCTGCAGAGGCTGGACCGCTGCGACTGGGCATCAGCCAATGTCTGTTGGGAAATGCGGTCCGCTTCGACGGAGGGCACAAACGTGATGGCTTTCTAACGGATGTCTTGAGCCGTTACGTTGAATGGGTACCGGTGTGTCCGGAAGTTGAAGCCGGCCTTGGTGTGCCGAGGGAGCCAATTCGCCTGGTGAAGAGTGTCGGTCAGCCTCGCATCATGACCGTGAAAACCGCCATCGATCACACGGCGACGATGCAACGCTTTTCGACGCAGCGGATTCGAGAGCTGGCGGCATCGAACCTCTGCGGCTACGTCTTCAAGAGCAACTCCCCAAGTTGTGGGATGGAACGGGTCCGCGTCTACTCAACGCACGGTATGCCGACTCGGAACGGCATCGGAATCTTCGCTCGCGCCTTTATGGCGCACTTCCCCTTAACACCCGTCGAAGAGGAAGGACGATTGAACGATCCGGCGATTCGTGAACATTTCATCGAGCGGATCTTTTGTTATCGTCGATGGCAGGATCTTATCTCTTCCAGCGTCAGGCGTCGCGAGCTGATCGGGTTTCATACCCGCCATAAATTGCTCCTGCTGTCACACGATCGGGAACGCTATCAATCACTCGGGCAACTCGTGGCCCATGCTGACGCGCATCCGATACACGCTCTCGTCGATCAATACGGGACAGAATTTATGCAGGCGTTACGTCGGCGATCGACGGTCCGAAAGCAGGTCGATGTATTGCACCATATCGCCGGTTACTTCAAGCATAGGCTGGACAAGGACGGAAAGCGTGAACTGCGTCAGGTGATCGAAGAATATCACCGCGGGCTTGTTCCGTTAATTGCCCCGCTGACCCTCATCAACCATTACGTCAGACTCTTTGAAGTGGAATATTTGCAGCAACAGATCTATCTCAATCCACACCCCAAAGAACTGATGCTGCGGAACCATGTCTCACGGATGGATTAGACCCAATCTGAGTCGGCACGCTCTCGCGTGGATCGGAGTTGATCGGCCAGCGAAGATCGAATGGCGGCACTCTGCGCATCCAACTCCAGCGCCTCCTGCTCGGACACAATCCACGCATCTTCTGGATTCAATTCGAAGCGATAATGATTCCTTCGAATAGAAAACCATTCGACATACGGATGCGGTGGCAAGTTGGGATGCGGATCGAAGGAGATGAGACTCACTTCACCGACTTGGGGAATTTCGAAATCCCCTAACGCCTGACCGGCCAGATCTGCATCTTCAAAGCGACTATTGTGAAAAGCAATTGCCTTGCCTGCGATTTCGCCTTTGAAATCCCCCTTCAAACACATCTCGACAGGTCCCCATACCGCGAGGATGATCCGCCCAACCACCAGACCAGGCACGCGATTGTCGAGGAATCCTTCTTTCACCCAACGGCCATTGCCGAATTTTTGCGCCATGCTGATCCTTCTACGAGGCGACCGGCGACGATGCGGTAGCCTCGACCGTCTTATTCACTTCCGGCGCAAGCGCTCCGATCACGACTGCGCCGAGAATGAGGGCGCTACCCAACCATCCCCGACCGCTCAATTGTTCACCAAGAAAGTACCAGGCCAACCAGGCGGCGTACGCGGGCTCTAAAGAAAAGATCAGGGCGACGCGTTGCGCGGCCACGCGTCGTTGCGCCCATACCTGAACGGCAAATGCGCCCGTGGCAAAAATACCGGTGACGGCCAAACCGACGACCAAAACCGGGGTGAGCGCAAAGGCGTTCGCCCCCGGCGACTCGACCCACATCATCGGCATGAGCACACCGGTGACCATGAGAAGTTGCCACACAAAGAATGAGCGCGGATCTCCGAGCCGCGAATAGGACTCCAAACAGACGATATGTGCGGCAAAGGCCGCCGCGCAGCCCAGCGTCATCAGGTCACCGAGATTGAGCACCACTGTGGGATCAATGAGGCACCATAAGCCGATCAATGCGAGTACGGCCGTCGCCCAAATGCGTGGTTGAAAGCGGCCGAGAAACAAGGGAACGAAAATGACATATAACGCCGTGATGAAGGCGGAATTCGATGCGCTGGTATATTGGAGGCCGACGGTCTGCAGCACGTAGCCGCAGAACAACCAGATGGTGGCGATCGCGCTCCGCTTCAACGTCTGCCGGTCGCGATGCAATCGCACACCCATCATCGCCAGCACCGCCCAGGCGCATAGGGCTCCGGTCAGAAAACGAAGCACGAGAAACGAGAGCGGGGGGATTTGTTCGAGAACAGCTTTGGTCGCCGGAAATGTGGCGCCCCAGATGAGAGTCGTGAGCAACAGCGCAAGCTGGGGCATGGGGTTAGAAGTGCTGAGTGCTGAATAACGAGTGCTGAGTCATCAATGCTGGTAGTGGGAGGGGGGGCTGGCTGCGAATCTCAGCACTCAGCACTTTTTGCTCAGCACTGGGCTACGGTTTGCACAAGGTGCAATTTTTTTGAAACGTCACCCCGGCCTGCTCCATGGCCGTCAGGGCTCGATCTTTGTCCGGATAATCAAACCAGCCGCCCTCCCAGAAATCCTTATACACATGGCTGGACGGTACCTCGGAACAACGCTCGCGATGCAGCGTCGCGCGGTCGATCGATCTGGCAATATGGACCCAATACACCATGGGACGTCTCTCCGTCGACCGGTTCGACCACGACGACAACCTACCATGCGGACGACGCGGGCCGCAAACCATTGGTCGTGAGGTAGTTCGATGATGAAAGGATCGGTCAGGAAGGATCGTCTACGGCAGGAGCTGCCACTCGTCCTTTTCGATAAACACTTTGGCCCCGGTGTGGAGCTTCTTCAGATCGTCCTTCTCGAACATACGCAGGTAGCGATCGATACGGTCTTCATCATCGATCCGCTCTTCCTGAGCCATTCCGCTGGCCAGTTTGTACTTCCGTATCAGCAACGGCATGACGCCTCCTTCATAGTCGATAGTGAATCGGTAAGATACCTGACGGACCTCTTACGGGTCAAGATGCGCCGCGCCGTTCGGACGGGCATGGCGATCCGATGAGGGACTCGGGTATAATGAGTCACCTTAATAATCGTAGGAGTGAGCTATGCCGAGGTACGAATATCATTGTGAAGGTTGTGGCGAGCAATTCGAAGTGACCCAGTCACTGACTGTGCGGGCTGAGGATACGGTCTGCCCTCATTGCCAGGCCCAGAAAGCCGTTCGTCTCATGTCCGCGTTTGCCTCGAATATTGTAGGCACTCGCAAGCCCGGCTTTACCGAAATGAAAGCGTATAATATGCTGAACGAACGGATGGACAAGTTTAAGAAGCTTCCACCCGTGTTCGGTAAACGCTCGGCCCCACCCCCCATCTCGGATGTCTTCTCCGGTTCGCCTGCTCCCAAACCTTCCGATAAGTCCGGTTCTTAACGGTCTCCAATGGGAACTTGTGCGGCCGACCAGATTCGACCCAGGCCGGGCATCGTGCGACTGGCAACGCTTTGCTTCTTGACTGGCCTCCTCATCATGCCGTATGCGCCGGCGCAAGCCGCAGACAATGTCTCGGGCAACCTGGTCATCACCGGCAACGGACCTGAACAGGTCGTGATCGAGCAATTGACTAGGGCGTTTGAAAAAGCCAACTCTCGCGCCTACGTCGAAATTCTGTGGGACGATAACTCCAAGCCGATCGAGATGGTCAAGGCCGGCCAGGCGCAGATTGCGGTTTCCGGCAAGGAAGATCCTGACCTTCGCGCCACCCAGATCGGGTGGGACGGCATCGCGGTGGTTATCAACCTTTCCAACCATACCAAGGAGGTGACATCCCAGCAGATCGCCGATGTCTTCTCCGGTAAACTCAAATCATGGTCCGATCTCGGCGGTCCCGACACGAAGATTCTTCTGATCGATCGGCCGCGAAACCGAAACATTCGCGATACGTTTGAACAACAACTCGGGATCGCTGGAAAAATTCCGGATGGCGTGAAGGTGATTGGGCCGGATGACAAAGCGATCAAAACGGTGGCGGGAACGCTTCCACCATTGTCGGCGGTGACCTATGTCTCACTAGGCCCGGCTCTGGAGGCCGTGAATTCAGGTGTGGCGATTCGCTTGCTTCCCATCGACAAGGTCGAGCCTGAAGAGCCGCCGGTCAAGGACGGCCGGTACAAGCTGCGACGTCCCATTCTCCTTCTGATGAAAGATGGCTCGAATCCGGTCGCACAGGCCTTTGCCGCATTTGCGCTCAGCAAAGAAGGTCAATCCCTTATCGATAATGAAGGATTTACTCCGCTCGGGCAGAAGCCATAATATTTTGACTCATGATGATACTTTTTATCGAGGAGGCCTTATGTACTATCGTTCGGCCATGATCGTTTGCTTATCGATGGCGCTGTGGAGTTCGCCCGCATGGTCCCAGGAGACGGACGCGCAGACTAATAATCAAGGCACTCAAGTGGAAGGCATGGGATTCGGCGCCTACGATACGGAGTCCATCAAGGGCATGGATGAGAATAAGATCAATAAAGATCCGGTCTGCGATCGCAGCAAGCGGCCGCATATTCTCAAGGTCGAACCGGACGAAGCCAAGCCGGGCGATAAGCTCATCATCAAAGGCGAGAATTTTGGCACGCAGGAATGTTTACATGGCGTGACGTTCAGTGCGGCCCCCAAAGCAAATATTAACTACACCTACGTGAACGACGCCACGATTGAAGTCCTTGTTCCGGATGCCGTCAAAGCCGGAATGAGCTTTGTGATCATCGTCGCGGGTGGCGGGAGCGCGCAATCCAAGCCGGTCCTCATTCAAGCCAAATAATTCGTACAGGTGAGGGAGGAGCACCTACTCCTCCTCCCTTCATCGGCTTCCTCTGTTCCCTCCTCCGATACGAAAGCGTGATGGTGGTTCTTCCCCCGCGCATTTTCCCAATCGGACCCGATGTCGCGCAGGTTAAGAAACGGAACCTGCGCATGGCTCTCCGTTTGTCTCGACAGTAATCCAGGTCGTGTGCTAACTTACCCGAGCTTTTCGCCAACTTAGCGTGCATCGATGGCTTCTACCATGTTTAAAAAAATTCTGGTCGCCAATCGTGGCGAGATTGCCATGCGGATCATCCGCGCTTGCCGTGAATTGAACATCGCCACGGCTGCCATTTACGCGGAACAAGACTCGACCGGGATCTATGTCAAAAAGGCCGATGAGTCGTATTTGGTGGGGCCGGGTCCCGTCCAGGGGTTTTTAGACATGCATCAAATCGTCGACTTGGCACGTCGAATCGACGCCGATGCGATCCATCCCGGCTATGGCTTCCTGTCGGAAAATGCTCAATTTGCCCATCTCTGCCAGGCGTCCGGCATCACCTTCATCGGTCCCTCCCCCCAGGTCATCCATCTCATGGGAAGCAAGATCAAGGCGAGGGAATTGGCCAAAAAAATCGGAGTTCCCGTCGTGCCCGGAACCGATGGCAACATTGTCGGCATTGAAGACGCGCTCGCATTCTGCCGCCGCGTCGGCTACCCGGTCATGATCAAAGCCAGCGCCGGAGGCGGTGGCCGCGGGCTTCGCGTCGTACGAAGCGACGACGAACTCTGGGGTAATATGGAAACGGCGTCGCAAGAAGCGCTGGCGGCATTCGGCGACGGTAGTTTCTTTATCGAGAAATATATCGAACGCCCGCATCATATCGAGTTCCAAATTCTGGCGGACCGGCACGGACACGTCATTCATCTCGGTGAGCGCGATTGCTCCATCCAGCGGCGCCATCAAAAGCTCATCGAAGTGGCCCCCTCCTTGATGTTGACGCCGAAGCTCCGGAAAGAAATGGGCGAAGCGGCCATCGCGATCGCCAAAGCCGTGGACTACGATAACGCCGGCACCGTGGAATTTCTCCTCGCTCAGGACGGCTCGTATTATTTCATTGAAATGAATCCGCGCATTCAAGTCGAGCATACGGTCACGGAGCAGATCACCGCCGTCGATATCGTGCGGTCGCAAATCTCGATTGCCGCCGGGCGCCCGCTGGAGATCAAGCAAAGCGAAGTGACGCTCCAAGGCCACGCGATTCAATGTCGAATCAATGCCGAAGATCCGCAAAACAATTTCAGACCTTCGACCGGCACGGTCACGGCGTATTTGTCCCCGGGTGGCATCGGCGTCCGCATCGACGGCGCCGTCTATAAGGACTATGCCGTCCCCCCGTATTACGATGCGTTGCTGGCCAAACTGACAGTCCGGGGCCGCACCTGGGATGAGACCGTGAGCCGCATGCACCGGTCGCTCGAAGAGTACGTGCTGCGCGGCATCAAAACGACCATTCCATTTATGAAGAAGATAATGAACGAACCGGATTTTCGCGCGGGTCGCTTCGATACATCCTATTTGGAAACACATCCGGACCTCTTCCAGTATGACGAGAGTATCGATCCGGAAGATTTTGTGCTGGCGGTGTCGGCAGCGATTGCCGCCTACGAAGGATTATGAGATGAGGCTACTGAAAATGGTCCCATTACACCCGCCCAGCCCCGCGCGCGCCGATACCGAGCTACGTTCTCGGCTCGCAAAACATCCTCAACGTACCCAGGGGAAGGAGCGCGTCTCGGCGCGCACGGGGACGGGTGGGTGGAATAAGGTACGCCTGGGGTGTTTGCTTTCCTGCGGCCTTGTTGGAAGCCATTTTGAGCAGCCTCGCTACGGGACTTACTAAGGATATGGCGATTCGACGACGCAAGACAGTCCGCCGCCGCCCCAAACAACGCGGCACGGTCCACAAACCGCTCAGGCGCGCGGGACCCGTTCGCTCGTCGTTGGAGCTGACTCCCGCTCCGGCAAAACGACTGCAGCTCACCGATGTTGCGTTACGCGATGGCCATCAATCCTTGTTGGCGACGCGCATGCGGACCGAGGATATGCTGCCGATTGCCCAAAAACTCGATGCCATCGGCTATTGGTCTTTGGAAGTATGGGGGGGCGCGACGTTCGACACATGCCTACGCTTTCTGAAGGAAGATCCATGGGAGCGGCTGAAAGCTTTGCGCGCCGCGATGCCGAACACTCGGTTGCAGATGCTCCTCCGCGGGCAGAACATCGTCGGCTATCGTCATTACGCCGACGACGTTGTGGATCGGTTCGTCGAACGATCCGCGGCGAACGGCATCGATGTGTTCCGCATCTTCGATGCCTTGAATGATCTGCGCAATCTCGAGCGCTCGATGCATGTGGTGAAGGCCTGCCGTAAGCACGTGGAGGCGACGCTCTGCTACACCGTCAGTCCCGTGCACAGCATCGCCCGCTTTGTCGATCTGGCCAAGCGGCTCGAAGATATGGGCGCCGATACGATCTGCATCAAAGACATGGCGGGACTGCTCGCGCCGCTGGACGCCTATCAACTTGTGAAACGATTAAAAACAGCCGTTCGCGCGCCGATTCATTTGCATACGCACTATACGTCAGGTATGGCCTCGATGTCCGCGCTGATGGCCGTGCTGGGTGGACTCGATCTCCTCGACACTTCCATGTCGCCCTTAGCGGGCGGCACGTCCCACCCGCCGACGGAGACACTCGTCGCAGCGTTGCGCGGCACCCCCTATGACACAGGACTCGAATTGCCGAAGTTCACAGCGATCGCCGACCATTTTCGCAGCGTGCGAAAAAAGTATCACCAATTCGAAAGCGACTTTAATGGTGTCGATGCGGATATTCTGATTTCGCAAATTCCTGGAGGGATGCTCTCGAATCTCGCCGCTCAGTTGGCCGAGCAGAACGCGCTGGATAAGATGCGGCAGGTGATGGAGGAAGTGCCTCGCGTACGCGCGGACATGGGCTATCCGCCGCTTGTCACACCGAGTAGTCAAATCGTGGGAACCCAAGCCACGCTCAACGTCCTCACCGGTGAACGCTATAAAGTCATCACTAACGAGACGAAGAATTATTTTCTTGGCCTGTATGGGCACCCGCCCGGACAGCTCAATGCGGACGTGGTCGCTCGCGCGATCGGAGACGAAAATCCGATCAAGGGCCGGCCCGCCGATCGGCTGGAACCTGAACTGGATAAAGCGAAAAAGGAATTGGCGGGAAAGGCGACGTCCGTCGAAGACCTCCTCTCGTTCACGCTCTTTCCCGCGATTGCCCGGGAATTCTTCGAGGAGCGCGAACGCGGCGAGCTGAAACCCGAAGAATTGGTTCCGGCGCCTGAGAAGGGACCGGCCGTTGCCCACGAATTACATCTGGCTCCCGTCGACTTTAACGTCACCATCCATGGCGAGACGTATCACATACAGGTCTCGGGATCGGGACGAAAAGTTGATGGGCGTAAACCGTATTACATACGCGTGAACGATAAGCTGGAAGAAGTGCAGTTGGAATCCATCCAAGAAGTGCTGGCAGGCGTGCCCGAGGCATCCGATGCGAAGCCTCGCGTCGGACCCAAACGCCCCAAACCGAGCAAACCGGGGGACATTGCGCCACCCATGCCGGGCCGGGTCGTGCAGGTGCTGGTGGCGATGGGAGATACCATCAAACAAGGCGAGGCCGTCCTAATTATCGAAGCGATGAAAATGCAAAGTCGCGTTCCCTCGCCGATCGACGGCACGGTCAAGGCGGTGTATGTGAAGGATGGCGATGACGTCAAAACCGATGAGACCTTGATTCAGTTGGAGTAGTGTTGTTGCGTGACTGCGGCATCCTTCCTTTCCGCACGAGCCTCTCTCTCATATCGGTGACGATGATGGCGCTCACCGCCTGCTCCTCAATCTCCGAACATCCAGAATGGTTCGACGCGATCCATCGCACACCGATTCACCGTGCTGTGGTGGATGGACGTCGGATTGCCTACACCGACCGCGGCGACGGTCCTCCCGTTATTTTGGTCCACGGATTCGCCGGATCCATGTGGCAATGGGAATATCAGTATCCGCTTGCAGCCTCTTTCCGCGTGATCATTCCGGATCTCCTGGGAGCCGGCCTATCCGACAAACCGGAGATCGACTACACCCCCACGCAATTTGTGGAATTCATGCGGGGCTTCATGGATGCCCTTCAGATTCCACGCGCCTCGTTTGTCGGGAACTCAATGGGAGCCGGCATCGTTATGGGAATGGCACTGACCCATCCCGAACGAGTCGAGAAACTGGTCTTGATCGATGGTCTGCCGGATCATGTTCGCGAGAAGGTCACCAGTCCCTCACTACAGCGTGCGTTGGGTCCGTGGCCGCCCCTGTGGGTCGTGGAGATGGCCAACTGGTTCGCGGGCCGGAGCACAACTAGAAGCGTGCTCCGCGAAATGATCTACGACGATCGTTTGATCACTCCGGTAGTCATCGACCGCTCGAATCGAAACCGTCATCGACCCGGCGTGTTGAAAGCGATTCGCGGAACCGTCAAACATTTGCCCTTATGGGAAGAGGGGTTTGCCACACGGTTCGGCGAGATAGGACAGCCCACCCTCGTCATTTGGGGCGACAAGGACGCCGTGTTTCCACCGGCAGTGGGTGTAGACCTTCATCATAAGATCAAGGCCTCTGAGTTTGAGCTCATACCCGAGGCCGGCCATCTAGCCATGTGGGAGCGGCCCGACGTTATCAACCCCCGCATCCAGACATTTCTCAAACCTTGACAGCAGACCCCGGTCATGACACGGTTGGAGCAACGTCCGAACGTTCCATGGAGGCCCTATGAACCGATCGACCACCTTTTTCGTTTCGCTTGTTCTCCTAGGTGTAGGAACGGCAGGGTGTAACGTGAACTGGCCCGGCTCCAATTCCGATCGCGGATTTGCCTATCAAAATTTTCCCGTCGCCACGACGTCGGCCACTCCCGGCGACGGGCACACCGTGACCTTCAAAGGCTCACCATTGGACCTTGAAGGCAAAGGGATCAAGGTCGGCGATGTGCTGCCTGATGTGCAAGTCGCTAAAAATGATCTCTCGCTCATGAATATCGCCGACACAAAAGGAACGGTGCGTCTCATCAGCGTCGTTCCATCCCTCGACACGAAAGTATGCGAGCAGCAGACGCATTATCTCAGCGAGAAGAACCAGGGGCTCGACAAGAACGTGCAGATGATCACCGTCAGTGTCGACACGCCCTTCGCGCAGGGACGCTTTGCCAAAGAAGCCAAGATTGCCAATGTGACGTTTCTCTCGGACTATCGCGGCGGCGACTTCGGAAAAACGAATGGCCTGCTCGTCAAAGGCCCGCACATACTCGCGCGATCCGTCATCGTGGTGGATAAGGAAAACGTGATTCGCTATCTACAAGTCACGCCGGAACTCGCGCAGCTTCCGGATATGGACGCCGCCTTCCAAGCCGCGAACGCGCTGGTGAAATCAAATTCGTAGGACACACAATCTGCCTCCTCTGCTAGCGCAGGAGCTCACAAGCGTTTCCAACAAGGCCGGAGCGGAAAAAGAACGGGAGGCGGCGAATTTTTCACCCTCCCGCCCGAGCGCGCCAAGCCGCGCTTCTTCCCGCGTGGGCTACGTTGAGAATTCTCTTGAGGCGGAGAACGCAGTTGGGGACCATTTCAGCATCCGACTGTAGAATGTGGAGGGTGTTCAAAATCGCCCCAACAAGGCCGCAGACGAACCCGCAACCGGAGGCGTACCCTCTGGGGTACGTTGAAGATGGCGGTGAGTTGAGAACGAAGTTAGCGGCGATTTTCAACGCCCGAATACCTTATGCATTATGAGATGTTAGTGATCGGCACCGGCCCCGCCGGCCAAAAGGCCGCGGTGCAGTCCGCCAAACTCGGCAAAAAAGTCGGCATCATCGAGCGCGCCGAGGTTGTCGGGGGTGTCTGCATCAACTCCGGCACCATTCCCAGCAAATCGCTCCGGGAAGCCGTTCTCTACCTCTCCGGGTTTCATCAGCGCGCCGTGTACGGAGCCGAATACCGGCTCAAACAAGACATCACGATGGAAGACCTGGCCTTCCGCTGCAGCCACGTCATTACCGAAGAGATCCACATCATCCAGAAACAGATGGCTCGCAACAATGTCGATCTGATGTTTGGGACCGCGCGCTTCATCGATCCACATCGACTGGTGATTCGACACGGCGACGACGAGACTGAGCAGACCGCGGACCATATTGTTGTCGCCGTGGGATCGAAACCGGCCCGACCGGACACCGTGCCGTTCGACGGCCATACGGTCATCGACACCGATGAATGGTTGACGTTGAACAGCCTGCCGACTTCGCTGATCATCATCGGCGGCGGCGTCATCGGATCCGAATATGCGTCGATCGCCGCGACGATGGGCATCAAGGTCATGCTGATCGATCAGCGACCACGCCTGTTGGAATTTGCCGATCACGAAATTATCGATGCGTTGCAAGTCCAGATGACGGCCATCGGCGTCGACCTCCATGTCAATGAGCAAGTCGTACGCGTCCAAAAAGAGGCCGATCACGTCTCAGTACAATTACAGAGTGGAAAACAACTGAACGCCTCCATGGTCATGTATTCTGCGGGACGAATCGGCGCCACGGCAGAATTGAATCTGGAAGCGATCGGCATTCAACCCGATGCGCGCGGCAGGCTGAAGGTCAACGAACATTTTCAGACGACGGTCCCGCACATCTATGCCGTGGGAGACGTCATCGGCTTTCCGGCCTTAGCCTCCACCTCCATGCAACAGGGTCGCCTCGCCGCATGTCACGCGTTCGGTCTTCCGTCTGATGTAAAATGGCAGTTGCTTCCGTACGGTATTTATACGATCCCCGAAATTTCGATGGTCGGCCCCACGGAGCAGGATCTGATGCGCGATCAGGTGCCATATGAAGTGGGGCTCGCCCGTTATCAGGAGATCGCGCGCGGCAAACTCATCGGTGATGATATCGGCATGCTGAAGTTGCTCTTCCATAAACAGACGCGGCAACTGTTTGGTGTCCATGCCATTGGTGAGGGGGCCACCGAATTGGTCCACATCGGCCAAGCCGTTATGGCGCATGGAGGACAAATCGATTATTTCATCGATAACGTCTTCAACTATCCGACCTTGGCCGAATGCTATATGGTCGCCGCGCTGGCCGGCCTCAATCGACTGCCTCGTCCGTGGTTGCCGAGTGAGATGGCGGCACGCCAAGGCGGAATCGCCTAATCTCATTCAGGAGGCTGAAAATGATCCTATTTCACCCGTCCACACCCCAGGCGCGCCGAGAGGCGCCCCTTCCCGAGCTGCGTTCTCGCCTCCAGAGAAACCTCAACATAGCCCACGTGGGAAGAGGCGCGTCTTGGCGCGCTCGGGTGGGTGGGTGAAAAAGTTCACCGCCTCCGGTTCTCTCTCGGCTGCGGCCTTGTTGGGAATCATTTTGAGCCTCTGATTTTTACCGTTTGAACACAAGTAAGGAAACTATGTCGTTTTGTAATCACCTTCGGAAAAGAGCGCAGTTGATCTGGAATGCGCAACTGACTCATCCGTTCGTAGTGGCGCTTGGGAAGGGCACGTTGCCTGAACGAAAGTTTCGATATTACATTCTGCAGGACGCACGTTTTCTTGGGGACCTTGCGCGGGTGTTTGCGGCCGCCGCGCAGAGAGCGCCGGATGCGGAATCAACGCTGAGATTCACTAAATTGGTCGAAGAGACGATCCTAACTGAACGCGCCTTGCATGAAAGCTATGGCAACCGGTGGAAATTGACGCCAAAGGAAATGTCCACAGTGAAGATGGCGCCGACGAATTACGCCTACACGCGCCATCTGCTAAGCGTGGCGCAAATCGGGACCGCCGCGGAAATCACTGTCGTGGCCCTGCCCTGCGCATGGATCTATTGTGTGGTCGGTAATCACTTACTGCGCAATGGTCCGCCGAAGTCCGGGCATCCCTACCGCGACTGGCTTATGCTGTATGCGTCGCCCGAATTTGCCGAGGTGCAACGATGGATGCGAGCGAAGGTGGACGTGTGGGCGAAGAAGGCAGGGTCAGCAGAGAAAAAACGAATGGAAGAGGCATTCGTAATCAGCTCGCGGTATGAGTGGATGTTTTGGGAGATGGCCTGGAAAGAAGAGGAGTGGCCGGTGTGAAAAGAAGGCAGGGAGCGCCGCGCCGGTCCTTGTGCTCGCAGACCGCGCACGATAAGAATGTGCTCGGCCCATGCGCGCAGTGACGGCCCAACCCGGCGCTCCCTGCAAGACAGGGCACCGACTATGGAAGGAAGGAGAGAAATGAAGAGACAGAATGGTAAAAGTTGGTGCGAATAGACGATACCATTAGGCACTCGCTTCCATCATGGTAGAAGTGTGGAATACACGCTTGGAGCCGCTTACAAAACTTTCAGTGACCGTGCATGGTAGCTGGCATGGTCCGTACAAGCACAAGCGGGACTGGCATGGGGTGGCAAGGGCATCACAACCGCTCGTCGCCCTTGTCCTTGTGGTAACGCAGTCTGAGATTGAATGGGTAAAGTCTGACCCGGAGGAACGTGATGAGTTAGACATACGGTTGGCACTGTTTCCGTATGATGCTGAGGAACTTGATGTTCAGGTCAACTTTTCCGTTGGAGGCGGTCAGCGTAGAAACCGCTCTCTTGTTCCCTCTCCTACTTATATGCCAAATATCCTAACAGGAAATGATTTTGAAACAGGACAAATCGTGCGCTTATCGACTATCAATGGAGAGCCTAGGGTTGATGTCGGTGTTTTATTCCTAGCGAAGCGCGATGTCACAGTGGTCAGAAGACGAATATGGCGCATAAGGAAAGCCTTGTTGAGTTTTTAAACCCACCTTTCGACAGAATTCTGTCACTTGGAAGAACGGGAATGAAAGCGGTTGATTAGTAGGAGCGATGAGTAAATGAAACAAGTTCTCACAATAGCGGGTTCGGATTCCGGGGGTGGCGCCGGGATTCAGGCGGATATTAAGGCGATGTCGGCGCATGGCGTTTTTGCTATGTCCGTGATCACGGCCATTACGGCGCAAAATACGGAAGAGGTGACGGAGGTGTTTGAGCTGCCGACATCCATCATCGAGGCACAGATCGATGCGGTGTTCGATGATTTCGAGGTCGCGGCGGTGAAGATCGGGATGTTATCGTCTGCGGACATTGTGAGGACGGTCGCGCGGATGCTCAAACCGCAGAGTGTCGTGAATCTAGTGGTCGATCCCGTCATGGTATCGAAGGGCGGCCAGACACTCTTAAAACCGGATGCGGTGGAGGCTTTAAAGCGCGAATTGATCCCGATGGCGCTCGTCATCACGCCGAACGTCTATGAAGCGGAACAGCTCTCCGGGGTGCCCATCAAGTCTCTGGCCGACGCGCGGCAGGCGGCGAAAGCCTTGTACAAACTGGGCTGTAAGCATGTGTTGATCAAGGGCGGCCATCTCATTGGCGAGCGCGGCACGGATATTTTATATGACGGCAAGTTTTTCAATATCTTCAAAGGGGATTTCATCGACACCCCGCATACACACGGCACCGGATGTACGTATGCGTCGGCGATCGCGGCGCAGTTGGCGAGAGGCAAGGCGCTGCCGGATGCGATTCAAACGGCCAAGACGTATCTCACAGAAGCGATCCGGCATGGATTGGCCATCGGCCATGGCAAAGGTCCGACGAACCATTTCTATTTCCTGCCCGACTAATTGAAGGGAGGCGCATGGCGCGCCTGTTTCGCCCGCCGGTTTTTTTGCTCACCGGATTGGCATGGCTCATTGCCTCCTCGCTCCTTGGATTGATCCTGTTCCTGGCTACGATACGCGGCATCGCTTTGCCGCCGATGCTTCGTCTGCTTCATGTGCACGCGGCATTAGTCGGAGGCGTGGCGCAGATGATTCTCGGCGCCATGCTGGCGCTTGTCCCGCCGTTGTTAATGACCGGACGCGATCGCCCGAATGCCCATCCCGTGTTATTTGCCCTGATGAACGGCGGGACGATCGGGGTGCTCGTGGGATTCTGGGTACAGGACTATACGATCGTCGGCATCTCGGGCGCGCTGATTGTCGTCGCTTTCTTGTCTTTGGCGACGGAGGCCCTCCGTCAAGTTCGAACGAGCCTCGTGTCTCCTCCCCTCAACCTCTGGTTTTACGGTACCGCCGTGCTTGCACTACTAGCCGGGTTGGGCTTTGGGGAATCGATGGCGTTCCGCACGATCCCTCTCCCCTTTCTGGGTCAGGGACGGCTGGCGCATATACATCTCAATCTGCTGGGCTTCGCGACCTTGTCGATTATTGGCACCATGCACAATCTCTTTCCGACTGTGCTCAATGCCGGACTCTATAGCCCACGTTTGGCCCGACTCACCTATCTGATCTTACCGGTCGGCATACTTCTCCTGGTCACGGGCTTTCTCCTGTCGAATCTGTGGGCACAGATCGGCGCAGGCGCCGTTGTGCTCACGGCGGTGGTGATGTATGGATATAACATGCTGCGCACTTGGCTGGGCTCCGGCCGGCCATCGAGCATTGCGTCCGATCATTTTTTGCTTGCCACATTATTCCTCTTGCTCGTCGTACTCACCGGCATCTTAGTGGCCATAAATTTTTTGTGGGACCCGTCCGGCGTGCCGTTCGGACGGCTGCATCTTGTGGGATATACTCATTTGGCGCTCATCGGCTTCATTCTGCAGACCATCTTCGGTGCGCTCTCTTATCTATTACCGATTATTCTGGCGGTCAGCCGCGTCCCCAGCAGCAAAAAACGCGGACCTTATTTAGCCCAACTCACGTCCATCGTGGAACGCTGGCGGATCCTGCAAGTGGGCGCGTTGACCCTAGGCACGACGGGGCTTGCCGTCGTCGCGGCATTAGTGTGGAACTACAATTTACATTCGACGGTCGTGCAAGTGGCCTCATGGATGACAGCCGGTCTATTATTTGCCGGCATTGGAATATTTGGAGCGAAGATAGGCCTCCTCCTGATTCACCATCCTTCCCCCTCCTAACCGATGGATCCCGAATTCGTTTTGTATAGCGATTTTAATTGTCCCTTTTGCTATGCATTCGGCGAGCGTGTGATCCAGTTACAGGCGGCCGATCGTATCGCGTGGCGCGGCGTTCAACACGCGCCGCACCTTGCGGTACCGATGGCTTCAGCCGGGCCGACTTTTCGGCGAGAGTTGGAGCGTGAGGTTCAGTCGATCCAGCGGCTCGCCCCGGACGTGCCGATCTCTCTCCCGCGAGGTAAGCCGAACACGGGTCCGGCCATCCAAGCCGTCGCTTCCTCGCTGCGCATCGACGGGGAGAAAGCCCATGCGCTTGCTACATCTTTTTATCGAGCCTTGTGGCAACACAGACGCGATATTTCCGATTCGGCCACGATTCATACCTTAATGGCGGAAGCCGGCCTTCACGATGCTATTGATGCAGCCGCGGCCGACTCGATAACTCGGTCGTGGCATAACGCGTGGCTCGAACGAGGAGTCGGTAGCGTGCCTGAATTAGTTCGCCGCGATGGCGAGGCGCTGATCGGCTTGGTCGATCGAGATATCCTTCACGGTTTTTTGGCATTTCGTTAGCATCGTCTGCTGAGCCCTTCCTCTTAATGGTATGATGACCTCATGGAAGAATTGTTCACGTTTCACGACTCCTCAGGTCATCGCGTCTCCGCCATCCTGGTTACACCGGATGCCCCAACGGAATCTCTCGTGCTTCTGTGCCATGGCTTTCTGTCGAATAAGAACAGTACGACAAACAAAACGCTGACGCGGCTGCTCGTCGAGCGAGGCATCGCAACCTGCCGCTTCGATTTCTTCGGACAAGGTGAGAGCGAAGGCCCCTTCGAGCGCATTACACTGACTACGGCCTTGGATCAAGCGCAGTCGGCGTTGGCCAGTGTTCGACACAAAGGCTATCGCCGCCTGGGACTCATGGGATCGAGCTTCGGCGGACTGGTCGCATTACTCCTCGCAGCGCGTACGACCGATCTCCGCGCGGTTGCCCTCAAGTGTCCCGTGGCAGATTTTCCAGAAACGCTGCGCATGGAGTTTGGCGAGGACCGGATGGCGCACTGGAAACGGTTCAACGAAATTCCCAATGTGCTCGGAGGGTCACAGCCGGTCGCCCTGCAGTATCGATTGTATGAGGATTGCTTAACCTTCGACACGTATAAGGCAGCCGAATCGATCCAGGCGCCCGTGCTGATCGTCCAGGGAGATTGCGATGAATTGGTCCCGCTCCATCAAAGTCGCCGGCTATTCGATATCCTCACAGGTGAGAAACGGTTGGACTTACTCCCAGGCGCCGACCATGGATTTACAAAAGGCGAGGACTTTCGTACGATGACGCACTCGATTGCCGAGTGGCTTGTTCAGCATCTTTCGCGGTGAAGGACGATGATGGAACGGTTGCGCGACGAGCAGCTGGAAGTCTTGAAGGTCCTATACCCGTGGTATAAGGAGGAGGTCTTCCGACGACGGGAACAGATGATGCGGCTCACGGCTTTCGCGAGCGCATTTCTCGTCCTGCTGCTCGTCACCATGGTGGCTTTTCCCGCACGGCCGCATCCCGACTTCACCACGGCGCTCTTCGCGATCACCGGTGTATCACTCTTCTCGGCGGTCTTCGCCTATCTCATTCTTCAACAGCGCAATCGCCATCGCATGGCCAAGCAAGCGCTCATCGAAATCGAACGGGTGTTGGGGTTGTACGATCAAGATCTATACATCCTTGGTAAAACACTCTATCCCGAGGATTGGCAATCGGCATGGCTGAGCGATCGAAGCGTGACGATCTATTTGGCCGTGCTGGCGACGTTAACCGTGCTGGTGATCGCCGCCGTTCTCTTACGTCCTTGAGCAGACGCACGAAACCCTCTCAGCGACGTGCTATGGTATTCACCCGCCGAAGAGCATTCGGGCAAACCAGTAATAGAGCGGAATACCCATCGCAATGTTAAAGGGAAACGTAATACCCAATGAGGCGGTGAGGTAGAGAGAAGGATTGGCTTCCGGTAGTGAGATGCGCATGGCAGCCGGTGCGGCAATGTAGGAGGCACTCGCTGCCATCACTCCCAACATCGTGGCTCCTCCTAAACTGAGACCCACGAAGTCCCCGGTCAACACACCCAACATCCCATCAAAGATGGGCATCAGGATGCCAAAGATGATCAGGAACTTGCCGACGGTTTTGACTTCCGCCAGCCGAAGTCCAGCCACGAGTCCCATTTCCAGCATGAACAAACACAGCACACCCTTGAAGAGGTCGCCGAAGAACGGCTTCGTCACTGCAATACCTTCAGGACCGGAGATGTATCCCACGACCAAGGCGCCTAACAAAATCATCGATCCTTTACCGGTGATCGCCTCGTGCAGCACCCGCCTGACCCATCCGGTCTGTTTTGTCGAACCGCTGGCTTGCCCCTCTGCCTGAAGCGCCATTCTGGCCAACAGAATTCCAATGACGACGCCAGTAGGCTCCAGCACCGCCAGAAACGCAGAGACATATCCTTCCTGCCTAACCTGCAAGCTGGAAAGAAACTGCGTGGCGACGGCGAATGTCACGGCGCTGACCGACCCATAGTGTCCGGCGATCGCAGCGGCATCGTGAATGGAAAACTTTCCGATCTTGCGAAGGATGAAGTACCCCACGATCGGGATCAGAATCCCTAAAAACATCGTGCCCATTAACGGTATCCAAATGGCGGTCAAGCCTACTTCGCGTATCTCAGCTCCGCCATGCAGTCCGATCGCCGCAAGAAGATAGAGAGTCAGCCCGATATATAGAGCCTCTGGCACCTTGAGATCTGACCGTATCAGAGTGGCTAGGATGCCAAGCACAAAGAAGAGCGGCATAGGCGCTGTCAGATTGTGTCCTATGGCTTCCAGTAAACTATGATCCATGTGCTGAGCCTCCAGAAAGAACAGTCGATCGGGCTATTCAAATCGAGCAATTTCTATTCCATTGAGGACGATCGAATAGTCCACCAGTTAACCGTGTTATTAAAGAGAAGCGCTCATGGTGTGATTGTATGATTTCAGATTTCGCGCGTTATCGCACACCGAGCACGGTGCATATTTGATTGCTAACAACCTCACCTCTCCGTCAAAATTCGACGTCGCACAGTGCGCTCACCGATACCGAAGGAGCCCGAATCAATGTAAGTTGGCCACCGCCGTTGTAAGGCACCCTTTTAAGGGTGTAGGGTTGCCTGACTCAAAGCCGGCGCGGGACTGCATTTTGCACAATGCTCCCTGACTGAGGAATCGCGGGAGCCCCCGCGGCCAGCATCATTGAAAGAATTCCTCTTTGACCTACACCACCAAGGGGCCGTTATGAACATGGATCGTCTGACCGTCGCCATGTTGAACGTGATCGTCAGCACAGTATTGACCTATGGGCTGGCACACGGAGCTGAACGCTTCTCCATTAAAGACATCGGGGAAATCTCTCAAGGCGTCTCGGTAGAAGGCATGAACAATGCGGGCCAGATCGTCGGCGCGACGCCGGCCACGATTTCAACCAATCGAGCCTGGTGGTATAACGGAACCAAAGTCATCGAATTCAGCAGTTGTGGCGGGACGGGATGCCGCGCGCTGGATATCAATGGAGCCGGCCAGATCGTCGGCAACATCGGCCGAGACCCCTATATCTACAGTCATGGCAAATTCATCGATCTCGCGGCGTATGCGCGTCCGCAAGGGGTTGCCTCGGCGATCAATGATCTCTCGGAAATCGTGGGATGGTATACGCTCATCCCGGCTCCCGGTGAGAACTTTCCACCCGAACGTCATGCGTTTCTCTATCGCGGTCGTCGGCTCACGGATCTTGGGACACTGGGAGGGACAGAAAGCGGCGCCACCAGCCTCAACAATTCCGGACAAGTCGTCGGCTATGCGACGACCTATACGGGCGAGTCGCACGCCTTTCTTTTCGAACGTGATCGGATGCGCGACTTGGGGACTCTCGGGGGAACGGCGAGCCGCGCACATGGGATCAATGAAGCGGGACAAGTCGTAGGAAGCGCAAGTGTGGCGGGAAGCAATAAACCGCACGCCTTCCTGTATACCGACGGAAAGATGCGCGATCTTGGGATCCTCAATGGCGATGAGAGCGTGGCGTTCTGCATAAACAAGTCCGGTCACGTGGTGGGAAACAGCGGTGGCCATGGGTTTCTCTATACCGGCAGCCGGTTGATGGACCTGCGGACGCTAGTGCCCTCTGAGGCCGGTTGGAAATCGCTCGTCCCCCGCTGCATCAATGATCAAGGGCAGATTGCCGGGGTAGGTACGTATGCGGACGGCAAACAACACGTATTTCTCATGTCTCCTGCGCCGGAACGCGCGGACACCTTGCCCGTTCCCTCGGAGAATGTGGCCATGACTAACAATCGATGATGGGCTTTGAGAGGACTAGTATGAGACGTTATCTACAGGGTATAGCCTTCATCCTGGCAGTAGGCCTGGCATTGATACCTGTATCCAGCGCATCCGCGGCGACCCGCGGAGAGGCGCAAGAAATGGCTCGTTTGATCGGGCAATTATTGAGTGCAGGGCGGGTGGTCATCGAGCGAAACCAAGCCTTGATCGACGATCCCGAGAAAGGCGACAAGGGCTTTACACCCGACGTCTTTGAACGGCAATTAATCGATGAGTTCCGCTTGCGATCGGGCATCGACCTTAAGAATATGAAGGAGGTGGCTATCCCACCGATGGCCAAAGACCTGCTGCAGGCGCTGGTGGCGTCCAGTAAATCTGTTGTCGCCGACGCGCAAGACGTGATTAACCGGAAAGGGGTTGGGTACAAGAATTTTATCCCGGCCAGCTTCGGAAGCCAGGCGGCGGCAAGATTTTCCGCGCAGTCTCACGTCAAACTTAAGCAAACGACGTTACAGCCGCGGAATGCGAATAATACACCGGATGATTATGAACAGGCGGTCTTGCGGCGATTGCTGGTCCAGCCTAGCCAGTCGGTCACGATCAATCAGGTCACGGACGATGGGACTCTTCGGGTTCTGACGCCGATTTACTATACGAAAGATTGTCTGACGTGCCACGGCAGCCCGGCTGGACAGATAGACATCTCCGGCTACCCCAAAGAAGGCGCGGAAGAGGGTGATCTGGCTGGGGCCATCAGCGTGTCTGTTCCCTTGAAAGAGCAGGAACGGTGACATGATGACGGATAGCACAAGGTCGCTCGTGGGATTGCGCCGACAGTGGCTTGACTCGGCTTATCGACAAACAAAAAAGATGACGTGCGCGGCCTTACTCATGGGGGCAGTTTTTCTTTTCACGATCCAGCCGCTCGACGCGGCGTCGGGCGACAGCTATTCGATCAGGGACATCGGCTTGATCGGCCCTGGGGTGAGCGTTGAAGGCATGAACAATCAGGGAGAAGTAGTGGGCGCCGTCCCGGCCTCGAGCGGCGCAACTCGATTTCGAGCTTGGTGGTACAAAGACGGCAAAGTCACCGATCTCAATACATGCGGTGGAATCGGCTGCCGCGCCATGGACATCAATGCGGCGAGCCAGCTTGTCGGTAATATCGGACGCGATGCCTATATCTACAGTCACGGAAAATTTATCGACATCGCGGCCTATGCCCGGCCACCCGGCATCGCATTAGCCATCAACGATCTGGCTGAAGTCATCGGCTGGTATACCCTCATTCCGGTGCGGGGCGAAAACTATCCATCGGAGCGACATGCGTTCCTGTATCGTGGGCGGCGATTTACCGACCTAGGCACACTCGGAGGCATGGAGAGTGTCGCGACCGACATCAACAATAATGGCCAGATCGTGGGCTATTCGAGTACCTACGCCGGAGCGACTCATGCCTTTTTCTATGAAAATGGAAAGATGGTCGACTTAGGCACCTTAGGCGGAACGGAGAGCCGGGCCAATAGCCTCAATGAACGCGGGCAGATCGTCGGCAGCGCCGATATTACCGGCTCGAACAAGCCTCATGCATTCCTGTACGCAGACGGCAAAATGACCGATTTAGGGGCCTTGGATAATGGCGATAGCCAAGCCTTATGTATTAACAAAACCGGTGTCATCGTGGGGATGAGCGGGGCGCGTGGATTTCTGTACAAGAATGGAAAGATGATGGACCTCAACACGCTGCTATCCACCACACTCGGTTGGAAATCGCTCGCTCCTCGCTGCCTGAACGACAATGGCCAGATTGCGGGCGTCGGTATATTCACAGACGGGAAACCGCACGTGTTTTTGATGACCCCTAAATCTGATTGATCGATCACTATTTCGCTAATCATCCCTCTTCTCGTATCTGATGTATTTACACTGCTCGATAAGTTACATGGACCATGAAGGATAGGGAGTATGGAGTGACGCGTCTAACTCCGCCGTATTCGACTTTCTTTTTTGCTGATGACACACAGTAGCGCTAGGCACCATGGATCGTCTTTTCATATTTCTTCTCGGACAGTCATTGACCTCTAGATGGAGGCAGCATGCAACGCCAGCAGTCCACTCTTGTAACGATCGTGACGGAACGAATCCTCGAACAAGACCTTATTGAACTTGCCAAAGAAGCCGGGGCGCCTGGCTACACGATCACGGAAGCCAAGAGCGGCAAGGGTGTACATGGCGAACGGAGTGAGGCGGCCATCGGTCAGGACAATCTACAAATGATCGTGGTCGCGCCCGGCGCTGTGGCCGATGCAATTCTTACCGCCATCGAACAGCGCTTTGCGAAGTCGTACGCGATCATGGCCTTCACTCAGACTGTTGAGTGGATTCGATGGACACCTGCAAAATAGCCGTGTGCTTCACGGATCGCCGGTCGAATCCCTGTTCACCCGACAGACGAATGGATCATTTGGTTCCGGCTATACAACCTTCAAACATTTATACCCGCGGGACGCCTCTCAAGAATTTAGAGGTCGATTTTGTCATCGGCAAACGAATCGGATCAGCACGCACTAGCCTAAAATGTCAGTTGCTCTGTTGATCTATCGAGTGAAAGATCAGTTGCTCTATCAAGTGAACGCAACTTTTTCCTTCCTCAACGGAACTCTGCCGCTGCGATGCGCTCCTCTGAAATCACGATAATAACGTTGCCATGAACGACGGCGTTTCTATCAGGGCCCTCAAGAAAATTTTTGAGGTTGTCGTACTCGTGATCCTCATGGTCACTCCGGCGGCTTGGGCTGCGGAGGAAGGCGAGTTCGTAAAAAAAGGGGGGCACTGGCAGTATGTGCCCACTGAAGATCCGTGGGGGAGATATCTCCTGGAAAAGGGAATCATCTCCCAACAGGAATTCGACCGAGGCCAAAGGATTCTTGAGAGCCGGCAACGCGTCCGCGACCCCGGGTACAGTGTCGGTTATGGAAATGGTCTCAACATCAAAGTCGGCGATAAGTTTCTCCTGAAGCTACGGGTCCAATTACAATTTCGTTATAACCAGCATGAGTACAATCAAGCCTGGCGGCTGGTGGGCGATGCAAACAATTCTCCTGAGCTAGTAGGGACCAATCTTACGGCCGTCCGTCAGAATGATTCTTCCGCCAGCACCTTCAATGTGCGATACGTTCGTTTGCAATTCCTCGGCTATGCCTTTGATCCGGACCTCCGCTACAACCTTACCTTCTCGGCGGACCAGCCGGAAGGCGCCCCGAACGGAACGAATGGCACCGGCAACGTCGCCCTTCTCGACGCCACGGTAACGTCGTGGCATGTCCCGTATGCCACCGTGCAAGTGGGGCAATATCGCACTTGGTTCAATCGAGAGGAAATTACATCGGTCGCGACATTGTCCTTCGTCGACCGGAATATCGTCGCGGAATCCTTCATTGCCAACGTTCTCAATCGTCGGGATATCGGCATCACAATCCTCAGCGATGAAAGCAAATACCGGTTCAACTATGCTATCGGCATTTACAATGGCGCAGGAATTAATACCGACCGCCTCGGCATTCCGGTGACGGCAGGCAATACCCGAGCGAATGCCGATGAGCACATGTATGTTGCTCGCGTGCTATGGAACGTGAGCGGCCGGCCAGGGTATGGTGAGGGCGACATTCTCTATTCGCGTGTGCCGCAAATTGCCGTGGCCGCCGGCTATGCCTACAATCCCGGTCTGAATCTGTTGAATCCCAGCACGGCCATTCGCAATCAGCTGATTGCCACGAGCAACGGCCGTCTGATTGGAGCCGGCTTCATCGACTTTCAGACATGGGAGTTCGACATCATCGCCAAGTACCGCGGGTGGGCGCTTCAAGCCGAGGGATACATTCGCGAACAACAGGTGCGAGGCGGCAATCCCCTGCTGGGCAGCGCCACCGGCTGGTACGTGCAACTCGGGAAATATGTCATTCCACGAAAAATGGAAGTCGCCGTGCGCTACGCAATGATGGATCCGAATACCAAACAAGGACAGGATTTGATTAAGGAAGCAGGCGTGGCCGTCAGCTACAACTTCGACGGCACCTTCAACCATCGTATGGTCACGGATTACAGCAACATCACCATGGGAACCGGCGGCTATGCAGCGGGACGCCCGACGCTACCCTCCCAACCTGGGTATGGACAGGACCTTGTTGAGAATCGCATCCGTGTCATGTATCAATTCTATTGGTAATGACCGACGAGGAGTGAGTATGCGCATGGGAACATCATCGCTTCAATTCGCCGTACCGGCAGCCATCGTGTGGTTCCTGACGGTGGGAACCGGCTGGGCCGAGCCACTTACGATTGCGGCAGCGCCGAGTCTCAAGCCGGTATTACGCGAGATACTTCCTCTCTTCGAATCACAGCACAAGACAGCGGAGATCCGCATCGTCTATGGCCCTTCGCAAACGCTTCGGGAGGCCATTGAAGACGGCGCGCCCGCCGACGTCTTTCTCCCGGCGGCCGCAGAAGAAGTCAACAAACTCCACAACAAGGGCCTTACACTCAACGGCGGTCCTGTCGTGTATGGACAAACATCGCTCGTGCTGGTCACCGCCTCCCCGGCGCATGTGAAAGGCGTGTCGATTAAAGATCTTCACACCAATCGAATTGCCCGCATCGCCATGGGCGATCCGAAAACCACCGCCCTAGGCGCCCTCACCCAAGAACTCTTATCGAGATTAGATCTTGGGCCGGTCCCCCATTCCCGATATCTGTATGGCAAACACGAAGACGTCATCCATCTCGTCACTAGTGGAGAAGCCGATGTAGGCATTGTGTATCGAATCGATGCAGCCGCCAATCCCAAGCTGCAGATTATCGACGAGGTGCCCGGATCTTTTCGACTTCCCGTGAAATTTTCCAGCGCCGTCGTGTGGACCTGCAGCCATCGCTCTTGTACGTTGGGCAAAGAGTTCGTCCATTTTTTGAACACGCCCGATGTGCAGAACATTCTTCAGAAACATGGCTTCGACCAGTCGTATGAGCACGCATTACGGGCCCAGCGAAGCACCACACGGTAAGACATGAATGTGACGCGCCTTCTCCTGCTCATGTTGTCACTTCTGTGGGTGTCCTGCTCAGAAACGACGCCTCGTCCTGGGTCCGTGCTGTGGGAAGAGGGCCTCGATCAAGTCCGACTGGATTCGGAACCGACTCCTGTTCGAAATACACATCCGGTGATCTTGAGCGCAGGCCAGATGGCGAATCTCTTGCGAGGCGTGCGCGCCGGTGAGCGACGTAATCTGATCTATCGGCTCGTCAGCGGCGAGGCCAAGCAAACACGCGCATTTCGTGATGACGAAATCCTCCTATTGGCCAAACCGATGGCCGATGCGCTGGCGCGGGCCACGCCGGATCAACGCGTGTATTTTCACTTGAGTCAGCCGGGGGCGGGCGGAGAGGTCACGACCACGGGCTGGGCTTTTGCCCAAGACCCCTTGCTCTTTTTACAATTAAGCGAAGTGCACGATTTACACGCGGTGGGTCCTGACATCAGCAAATACCTCCGCAATATGCCGGACGTTCCCGAGGCCCCCACGCCGTTCGGCCTGACGTTCGAACCCCAGGAATATGTGCATAAGGAAGTCTCAAAAGGCAGCTGGTTGGCCCCGGATCAATTGGAGGAGTTACAGATTCGGTACCGAGAGGCGCTGACCGAACTGCCGAGCTATGTCATCGAAGAGCCGAAAACACCGCTCGAAGATCGTGTGCCATAGCGACCGCTCGGACGTCGTAGCAACACAACGCCTTACTTCGATTTCGCGCAGCGAAATCCCGTAAAGCTGTTGCGTGTCGCAGGCGGAAGCTTGAAGCGGCCGTAGGCCAGTAGATATTTCGGCAACTCCGACCACGATCCCCCTCGCAACACCTTAAACTGGCCCTGTTCAGGTCCCTGAGGATTCCGATTCTCGCCTGCCTCGTAATAGGCGGCGCCGTACCAATCGTGCACCCATTCCCACACATTGCCGGCCATGTCATACAGGCCCTCATGGCTTTTCCCCCGCTCGTAACGGCCGACCGGCATAAGCGTTTGACTATAGCTGAATCGCGCGCCGAGTCCGTAATTGGCCAAGTCGAATGTCGGAGTCTGATTGCCCCATGGATATAAGCGTTCATCGAGACCGCGGCCCGCGCGTTCCCATTCCGCTTCCGTCGGCAGGCGCTTCCCGGCCCACCGACAGTATGCCTCGGCATCTTCCCAATGGACTCCAATAACCGGACGGCCGGCATGCTCTTCGAGCATGACCGTCTCCCAGAAGGCCGGCGGCGTACGGTCGCTCTGTGATAAGAACACGGCATAGCGGCCCACCGTCACCTCGTACAGATCCATCGAATAGGCGTCCAACCGAATTTGATGTCGAGGCCGTTCGTCCTCCAACCCCTGCAATCCGTCGACACCCATCCAAAAGTCTCCGGCCGGAATGGTGGCCATCGCCTCGTCGAGCGTCCGAACGGCATGGGGATCTGCATTGGATTTGCGGAGCCGATCGAGTTGCGCGCCGACAGGCGCGTTCATGGCCATGAGGAGAAGGCTCGTGAGGCCGATCAAAACAAGAGGGGACATCAGAGAGTGATCACACTTGATCAAGCACCTCGCGCACCTTATGAGTGAAGGTCGTCGGGCTGAACGGTTTTTGCAAAAAGGCCATCCCGGCCTGCGCCACCCCAGCGTGCACGACCGTGTCATCGGTATACCCGGACATGTACAGGACCTTGATCGAAGGTTGTTCCACCGCCAACTGTTCAGCCAACTCCCGTCCACTCATCCCCGGCATAACCACATCGGTCACCAGCAACTGAATCTCGCCGGGATGTTGCCGGCAGATACGCAAGGCTTCGATGCCATCAGCCGCTTCCAATACATGATATCCGTTCAGCTTCAGGAGACTCTGCACAAATCCTCGCACGCTCTGTTGATCCTCGACCACGAGCACGGTCTCCCATCCCGGCAGCGGCTCCGCGGACACGGGAGCGACAGACACAGTCGCCGCTTCGGCGTCGCTTTTCGGCAAATAGACAGTGAATGTCGCGCCTCGACCGGGCGCGCTGTCGACGGAAATGGCGCCACGGCTTTGTGTGATGATGCCGTAGGCCGTGGCCAACCCCAAACCGGTCCCTTTGCCCAAATCTTTGGTCGTAAAAAATGGCTCAAAGATCCGCGTCTGGGTCGCCGGATCCATTCCGCACCCGGTGTCTCGCACCGTCAACTGCACATACGGACCGGGCGACACCGTGCCAAGGCCCTGGCAGGCGGATTCGTCTAGCGACACATTGCTCGTTTCGATTGTCAAAACGCCCCCGCGCGGCATGGCATCCCGCGCATTGATAGCCAGGTTCATCAGCACCTGCTCAAGCTGGCCGGCATCGGTTTTGATGAGTGTCGGTTCGGGCCCCAGCGCCGTTTTTAATTCGATATGCTCGCCGATCAATCGCGGCAGCATCTCCAGCAAGTTTGCCACGACAACATTCAGATCCAGCACGATAGGTCGAAATACTTGTTGACGACTGAAGGCTAGCAATTGACGCGTCAGCGCAGAAGCCCGATCGCCCGCGATTTTGATCTGCTCGGCGTGCCTCCTGAGCGTATCGTCCGTGCTGAGATGATGCTGCAGGAGTTCGCTATAACCGGAAATCACGGTGAGCAGATTATTAAAGTCATGCGCAACGCCTCCCGCTAGCTGTCCGATCGCCTCCATTTTTTGCGCCTGGCGAAGCTGATCTTCCAGTACCTTCCGGTCCGTCGTATCGATGGCCATTCCAGCCAGCACCCGTTGGCCCGAGATATCGCGAAAGGGAAATTTGAAGACCAGCCAATGATGCAGTTTTCCATCCGGTGTCGGCGCTACCTCCTCCAGTTCCACGACACTCTCCCCGGCCAGTACTGTCATATCGTTCTCCCGCAGGCGGGTGGCGATCTCAAGAGGCTGCATGTCGATATCGCGCTTGCCCAGCCATTCCGCCTGAGGGCCGAAGTAACGGGTAAATGGCTCATTGACGTACAGATAGCGCCCTTCCTCGTCTTTGATGAACGCCACGGCAGGGCTGTTGTTCATAAAGACTTCGAACCGCCGCTCGCTCGCCCGAATAGCCTGCTCGGCTTTTTTCCGGTCAGTAATGTCGTGAATCAGGATCAGTTCAGCCTGGCGTGTGCCGAAAATCAGGGTGTGACCCGTAATCTCTACGTCGATGAGCGAGCCGTCCCGTTTTCGATGTGTCCAAACCCCTGCGTCACTCAATCCCTGCGATACGCGTTTGACCTCCTCCAGAAGAAGCGGTACGTGCTCGGCAGGCCGAATATCCTTAATGGTCATAGCGAGAAACTCTTCGCGCGTATAGCCATAGTGCCGGATTGCAGCATTATTGACGGCAAGAAACGCCAACGTCTCCAGATCATAGACCCACATAGGATTGGGGTTGTTCTCGAACAAGAGGCGATAGCTCTCTTCGGATTCGCGCAACACATGCTCCGAACGCGTCAACTCTTCCGTCTGCTGGCGAAGCGCGGACACCGTCTGATCGAGTTGCTCGCATTGTTTGATCACCGCCTCTTCGTGCACGCCGAGGAGGTCTTCGAGCGCGGCGATTCGAGCTTTCAGTCGATCGACGTCGTCGGGAGAATATTCGTGGTTCATCAGGCTCCGCTCCGGCGGCCTCACGTGACGATCGCGTTTCGATCGAACGGCAAGAGCGCGATCTTGGCGCAGAGGGCCAGCGTCTGAAACCGGTCGGCAATTTCCCGCGCAATAGGCACTTTAGAAAACACGATCACCGCGAATATCTCGGCCGAGGGCAGCAAGCTGCCGAAGCCCAGCACAGACTTAATTTTGTAGGGAAGGACAAATTCCTGTTGACATGGAATATACGGACTGCCGACGGCGTCGGCGACATGGAAGACATTGAACCGATGCTCCTCCTGATCGACGATGAGGTTCGAGCCGGGCCTCAGGAACGCATGCAGATCGACCCCGAATTGACTCAACAGTTGTGAGAACATCGGAAATTGGGCCACAAAGGTATCGCCGACGACGGGAATCGCTTGGAAGCGGGTGGACTGCGTCCGATCGTTCCATTGCGGTTCCTGCCCGGCAGACGCCAGGAGGAGAAAGCATTTGGGACAGGCCGCGAGAGAGGCGTGCCCCAATTTGTTGGCGGCGAATCGCTGCAGCGAGGGACCCACGAGATCGGTGGGATGCGTTTTAAACGCGCGCACCAGTACGCAGGCGGGTTGGCCGTCATCGTTGACTAACCGGCAGTAGAGGTAATGGACGATCTCGTTCGCCACCTCTTGAAGGTTTGTGGCGGTACCGCCTAACCGGCGAAGAGCCGCGCCGCATGCGGTCATCTCTTTCAGGCCAAATTGGGCGAGACGATACATGGAGCTTTCAGTGATGGGATACGACCATCCTCATCAATCGAGGTACGGTAACCATGTGAACGGCATTTTTGTACATTCTGCACCAAGCCGCTAATACACCAGCCCACCCACGAGCCAATGGCGATCATCCGGAACATCGATTAACAGGCGACTGAGATTCATTTCCGCTAACTGAGCCGCGACTTCATCTTCGGTGAAGGCCGCCAAGAGGGAATTATAAAAGTCCCGCCGTAAAATAGCCGGTTCATTCGCCGCGTATTGGTCGACGAGAGCGGCCGCATCGTCCGTCGATGCGGGACGTAAGAGATCCATGACCAGCGCGTAGCCACCTGGACGCGCCAATTGCTTCACGGCCAACCAGAATCTCAGCGGATTGGGGATATGATGTAAGAGACTGTTTGACACGACGGCATCGACCAATTCCGGAAGCACCAGCGATTGAATGCGCTCGCACTGGAGCGTAATGCGATCGACGAGACCGGCGTCAATGATGGCTTGCTCCCCCAACCGAATCATAGGTAGCGACGCGTCGATTCCCGTGATGCGACAGCGAGGGAGTGCACGAGCGAGTCGGATGGGGATGTCGGCGGGTCCACAACCCAGATCGACAATGTGGCCTTCGGTCAAATCGGGAAAAGCCGCCAGGAACCGTTCAACGAACTCTTGATTCTCGCGCTCGAAATCCGCCTGTGCGTAAGCGCTCGCCTGCTCAGGATCGTCCATGACCTCCGGTTCAAGTATCCGATGCATCGTCGTCTTCAATTCACTGATATCTTGACAGAATTTAAAATAGCTGCAAGTGCGTAGTAGGGGTATTCTTCAAAGAGAATGCGCCCTACCGGTAGGGCGCATTAGCCCTGAATGGCGCCGTGAGAAGGGCTTCTCAGCGAGAAGCATTGGCCGGTTCGTAGATGATCGCATCACCGACTCGGATCGACCCTTCGCCCGACACGCGGG
>Ga0111539_10000072_pt1 | contig 100461 bp, 94 predicted proteins | sample RhiMethybrSRZTD1_FD_79667 | JGI IMG/M metagenome (GOLD analysis project Ga0111539, IMG submission 79667) | Populus rhizosphere microbial communities from Tennessee, USA - Rhizosphere MetaG P. TD hybrid SRZTD1 (version 2) (version 2) | ecosystem: Host-associated > Plants > Roots > Rhizosphere >...
AAACCGGCCTGCTCGAGCAGCAAGCGAAGATCGGCGGGGAGGTTCGGATGCGGCGCATGCCGGCGCCATGCGAGCAGGATCTTGCGCGTCAAATCATCGGCGCCTGCGTGCCAGAACACCGTGCCAGAACCGCGAGCCGGCGGCGATGGAGGTCGGAGGTTTCGGCGAGCCGCCGCTGGATGGTCGCGATATCGCCGGTGTACTGCACAGTGAGCCCCGGCCTTAGTCTCGATGCGGCTGAAGGTACTGCGCGAACGCGCGCCGGTGCGGCGCGGCGGCAGTCGCGTGCGCATCTCCGTGCAGCTGGTCGACGCCGAGACGCGAACCCAGCTCTGGTCGGAACGATACGAAGGCGCCACCACCGACATATTCGAGTTCCAGGACCGCATCGCGGCCCAGGTGGCCGGCGCGATCCATCCGGCCTGCCGGAGAACTAACCGAACCTGCATTCTCGACGCAGGTGTGGTGAGACCCGGCGCGCCGCCGACCATTCGGTGCACGAGCCCCACGGAGGAGGGATCGTGCGAGCGAGGAAGGCGAGTGTCCGCCCGGTGCGAGTTTGACGTTGATCACAAGAGCCCGTCGCGCCGCATGGCCAGTTCGCCTTCTAGAACGGCGGCCGACACACGCGAGCAGCCCGGGCGAGCACGCGACCCTCAGGGGTTCCGGGACGGCGCTCCCAGGCGTTGCAGTAGCCCTTGGGTCGTAGGCAGAGCGCCGTCCCATCCAGGCGGCATCAAGTGGACGGCACGACGGGCGACATTCACCCGCGCTGAACTGAAGGTTGATTCCATCGAGCTTGCAACAAACGAACTTATCATACCCATCAATTGCAATCGGCAATGCGCCAATGTACAACAGCGCGAGCTGACAAAATCTCAAACAATAGTCGGGGGGAGCATGTCTCGTGATCGCGCATTTTCGCGCGTTTTCGGCTGTTCCGACAGCGAGTCCATCGATCGCCGCAAGTTCCTGATGCGCGGCGGCGTGGCTGCGGGCGCCGCCGCGGCCTTTCCCACTCCTGCGATCTCTCAGGGCGTCCGCGAGCTGAAGCTGGTCACGAGCTGGCCGAAGGGCTTGCCGGGGCTCGGCACCAGCGCGGAACGAATGGGCCAGTCGATCACCGCCGCGTCGCGCGGGCGCCTCACGGTCAAGGTCTTTGGCGCCGGCGAAATGGTGAGCGCGTTCGAGGCCTTCGACGCGGTCTCGGCCGGCGTCGCCGATATGTATCATTCGGCGGAATATTACTGGGAAGGCAAGTCGCCCGGATTCAGCTTCTTCGCGGCAGTTCCGTTTGGATTCACGGCCGACGAAATGGCCGCCTGGATTCATTTCGGCGGCGGGCAGGCGTTATGGGATGAGTTGAGCGCCGGTTTCGGCGTCAAGGCACTCCCCTCCACCAACACCGGCGTGCAGATGGGGGGCTGGTTCACCAAGGAAGTGCACGGCCCGGAGAGCTACAAGGGACTGCGCTATCGCATGCCCGGCCTGGGCGGCGAAGTTCTGCGCCGGTTGGGCGCGGTGGTAGTGGCGCTGCCGGGGGGCGAGATCAACCCCGCCTTGATGTCGGGCGCAATCGATGCCAGCGAGTGGGTCGGGCCGTGGAACGACATGGTGCTGGGATTGCACAAGGTATCCAAGTATTACTACTATCCGGGCTTCCACGAGCCCGGCACCTTGCTTTCGACCGGCATCAACAAGCGCCTCTGGGATTCGCTCTCGGCCGAGGATCGCGACCTGATGACCATGGTGGCGGCGGCCGAGTACACGAGGTCGCTCGCGGAGTTCAACGCCAACAACGCGAAAGCGCTGCAGCAGCTGAGCGCCGACAAGTCGATCGAGATCCGCAAATTCGATGATGGCCTGCTGCTGGCGCTCGGCAAAGCGAGCGAGGAGGTGGTCGCGCAGACCGGCCAGAAAGATGCGGTGACGCGCCGCATCTACGAGAGCTACATCGCATTCCGAAGCCTGTCGACGCGCTGGGCCGAGTTGGCGGAGCGCGGCTTTCTCAATGCCCGCCATTTGGCCCTCGGCTAGGCGGGCGAAAGCCGACCCGTGAACAATCCGGAACTTGGCTCCCCGGCCCCCTCGGCGCGCAGCCTGTGGGCCCGCATCGGGGTGCGCGGAAGGCTGCTGCTGGCGTTCTTCGGAATCAGCGCGCTCGCGATCCTCGGCGCGGCGGCCGCGCTGTATTCGTTCCGGGAGATCGGCGGCGTTCTCGACCGCATCACACAGCACCGCATCCCGGTTGCGCTGAATTCGCAGGCCCTGTCGCGGCACACCGAACGTATCGTTGCGGCCGCTCCCGCGCTGCTCAGCGTTTCCAGTCAGGGCGAGAAGGTCGATTGGGCCAGGGAGATCGCCAAAGAGGTCGAGGCGCTCAACCGGCTGTTGACCGACGTCAAGCGCCACAGCGGAGAAAGCGCAGCGTTGCGCTTGCTCGAATCCGAGATCGAGCAGCTGCGGCGCAATCTCAGAGAGCTGGACGCGCTGGTCGACGATCGGCTGGGCATCGTCGAGCAAAGACGAGAGATTCTGCGCCAATCGCTATCGGTGGCGAGCGACTTGGGGCAGCTGTTCACGCCCTGGATCGCGGTCATGGATGGCCGGATCGCGCAATGGCGCCGGCTTGCGACGGATGCCAACATCTCCAGCGAGCAGCGGCGCGAGGCCGACCGGGAATTCGAGCAGTCGCTCGGCTGGTTTCGCGCCCTGCAAGCCTCGCAAGTGCTCGCCTCCTCGGTGAGCGATCAGTTCCAGCGCGCCGCGGCGGCCGAGGAAGCCTCGGTCATCGGTGTAAGCCGATTCCGACTGCAGCAGTCCTTGAACGAGATCGACCGCCTCGCGCCCGCGCTCGATCCGAAGCTGCAATCGCTGATCAAGGAAGCGATCGGCCGGCTGCGTACCTTCGTGACGGGCAATTTCAACATCTTCGCGCTGCGCGAACGCGAACTCGCCCTGACCGCCAATGCCTCCCGGCTGTTGACGGAGAACACCGAGCTTTCGCACCGGCTGACCGCAACCGTGGACCGTCTGGTCGGCGAGGCCACGACCGACATCAGCCATGCCAATGCGGAGGCTGCCTCGGTCGTAAATTTCAGCTCGTTGGTGGTCGTCGGCGCGGTGCTCCTCAGCCTGGTCAGCTCGGTGCTCATCGTCTGGCTCTACGTCGGAAGGAACCTGATCGCGCGCCTGACCTCGTTGAGCCATCGCACGCTCGCGCTGGCGCGCGGAGACCTGCGCTCACCGCTGCCGCAGGGCGGCACCGACGAGATCGGTCAGATGGTGGAATCGCTGGCGGTGTTCCAGGCCACCGCCATCCAGATGGAGGAGAGCAATCTTCGCGAGATCACGGAGGCGCGGCGGCGCTTGACCGAGGCGATCGAAGCGATTTCGGACGGGCTTTCACTGTATGACGCCGACGACCGGCTGGTGGTCTCCAACTCCCGCTACAAGGAGCTGTTTCCGCTGCAGCACGGCGTCATGCGGCCTGGCACACCGTTCGAGACCATCATTCGCCACGCGGCCGAGAAAGGACTGATCGCCGAGGCGGCGGGCCGCATCGATGACTGGGTGCAGGAACGCATCCAGCGTCACCGGTATCCGTCCGGGACCCACCTTCAGTATCGCAGCGATGGACGGTGGATCCGGATCAACGAGCAGCTGACGGCCAACGGGGGCGTGGTTGCCACTTATGCCGACATCACCGAACTGAAGCAACGCGAGGCGCAGCTGGCGCATCTCGTCCACGAGCTCGAGGTAGCGCGCGACGCCGCGCAGGAGGCGAACCGGACCAAGTCGAGCTTCCTTGCCAACATGTCGCATGAGCTGCGCACGCCGCTCAACGCCATCATCGGCGTGACCGAGATGCTGCAGGAAGATGCGCGCGAGCTCAAGCGCGAGGAGGACCTGGAGCCGCTCGAACGGGTGCTGCGCGCGGCCCGGCACCTGCTGGCGCTGATCAACGACATCCTCGACCTGTCGAAGATCGAGGCCGGCAAGATGGAGATCCACGCCGAATCCTTCTCGGTGGCATCCCTCATCGACGAAGTCGCCAAGACCGTCGAACCGATGGCGGCCAGGAACGGCAACCAGATCTTGGTTCAACACCGGTCGATCGGCTCGATCTATGCCGACCAGATGCGCGTGCGCCAGGCGCTGCTCAACCTGGTCAGCAATGCCGCCAAGTTCACCTCCCACGGCAAGGTGACCATCGCTGCCGCGAGAACCAGCGAGGGCGGCGGCGACTGGCTCGAGATCGCCGTCGAAGACACCGGCATCGGCATGACGCCCGAACAGCTCGCCAAGCTGTTTCAGGAGTTCTCGCAGGCCGACTCGTCCACCACGCGCAAGTACGGTGGGACCGGCCTGGGGCTCGCGATCAGCCGCCGCTTCTGCCAGATGATGGGCGGCGACATCACCGTCGAAAGCGCGCTCGGCAAGGGCTCGAAGTTCAAGATCAAGCTGCCGGCCCAGGCCGCCGCCGCCGACCAGGACGCCGCCGCCACGCCGGTCACCGACGCGGCGCGCCCACGCCTGCCGTCTTCCTCGGAGACCCCGCTCGTCCTGGTGGTGGACGACGATCAGACCGTCCGCGACGTCGTCACCCGCTACCTTGAGCGCGAAGGCTTTGCCGTCGCCACGGCGGAAGGAGGACGCGAAGGATTGCGCCTTGCGCGCGAATTGGACCCGGCCGCCATCACGCTCGACATCATGATGCCGGACCTCGACGGCTGGACCGTGCTCGCCGCCATCAAAGGCGACCCCGCGCTGGCGCATATCCCGGTCGTCCTGATGACGATCGTCGACGAGCGCAATCGCGGCTTCTCGCTCGGCGCGACCGATTACCTGGTCAAGCCGATCGAGCGCGACACGCTCATTCGGGTGTTGCGGCAGGTCGGCAACGCGGTGCCCGGGCGCATCCTGATCGTGGATGACGACGACGTCGGCCGCCACGGCATGAAGGTCGCGCTCGAACATGCCGGCTGGCAGATTACCGAGGCCGACAACGGCCAAGTGGCGTTGCGGCAGATCGAGCAAGCGCGGCCGAATGCCATTCTGCTCGATCTGATGATGCCGGAGATGAACGGATTTGAGTTCCTGGACGAAGTTCGTCGCCAAGACGCCTTGCGTGACATTCCGATCATCGTGATCACCGCCCGCGATCTGACCGCCGAGGACCGCCACCGTCTCAACGGCAGGGTCGAGCGCGTCATCCCGAAGCGGGGCCGCGATGAAATGCTGCGGGAGGTCTGTGACGTTCTCGGCCGATGCGTCGAACGCGGTCGCGGGGAAAGGACGGCCGTAGCATGACCAAGGTCCTGTATGTCGAGGACAACGAAGACAACGTCTATGTGTTGAAAACCCGCCTGACGCGCAAAGGCTACACCATACTGATCGCCTCCGACGGCGCCGAAGGCGTGTCGATGGCGGCCGCCGAGCAGCCGGAAGTGATCCTGATGGATCTCAGCCTGCCGGTCCTGGACGGCTGGGAGGCGACGCGGCGCATCAAGGCCGCCGAAACGACCCGGCACATTCCCGTCATCGCGCTGACCAGCCATGCGATGACCGGCGACAGGGAGAAGGCGCTTGCCGCCGGCTGTGACGATTTCGACACCAAGCCCGTGGAGCTCGACCGCCTGATCGGCAAGATCCAGGCGCTTGCCGGGAAAGGCAGGGCGTCGTGACCGCCCCCGACGCGGCTCTTTTGGTGGTCGATGACAACGAGGACAATCGCTACACGCTGACCCGCCGCCTCAACCGCGAGGGCTACAACAACCTCACAATGGCCGGCAACGGCCGTGAGGCGCTGGACAAGCTCAAGGCACAGCCTTTCGACCTCGTCCTGCTCGACGTCATGATGCCGGACATGAACGGCTATGAGGTGCTCGAGCAGGTGAAGGCGACGCCGGCGCTGCGCGATATCCCGATCATCATGATCTCGGCGCTCGATGAAGTCGAGAGCGTCATCCGCTGTATCGAGCTTGGCGCAGAGGACTACCTCAACAAGCCGTTCAATCCGACGCTGTTGCGGGCGCGCGTCGGCGCGTCGCTCGAGAAGAAGCGCCTTCGCGACGAGGTCCGCCGCAACCTGGAGCGCTTGGAGAAGGAACTCGATTCCGCGCGCGCTTTGCAGCTCGCCATGTTGCCGCACCAGTTTCCGGCGTGCTCGCCGGCGCAGCCGGTCGCCGTGCACGCGGTCATGCAGCCGGCGCGAGAAGTGGGCGGGGACCTGTACGACTGTTTCTATGCCGGCGAGCGCACGTTCTGCTTCCTGGTCGGAGACGTTTCCGGGAAGGGCGCATCCGCCGCGATGTTCATGGCGCGCGCCCGCAGCCTCGTGCGCATGACCGTCACCCTGTGGCGGGAATGGCGCACCGACGACATCGATCCAAGCGCGTTGGCGGAGGCGGTCAATCGCGAGCTCTGCCAGAACAACGATGATCGCATGTTCGTCACCATGTTTCTCGGGCTGATCGATACCCGCACCGGCGTGGTATTGTTCATCAATGCCGGTCACCCGCCCGCGCATCTGCTATCCGCCAGCGGCGAAACAAGGCAGATCGAGGCCAAGCCGGCGATGCCGCTGGGCGTCCGGCGCAACGCCCAGTTCCAGACCCGGAAACTGGCGATCCAGCCCGGCGACGCGCTGTTCGTGTGTTCGGACGGCGTGTTCGAGGCCCTCAACGACCGAGGGGACCTGTTCTCGATCGAGCGGTTGAGCGGGCTCCTGCGCGGGGCCAATGCGGCCGAGCCGCTGGAGATGGTCCGCGTGATCAAGGAGGCCGTGGAGGCTTTCACGGGAAGCGCGCCGCGAACAGACGACGTCACCGCGCTGGCGTTGCGTTGGCAGCCGGCCGAGATCGCCGCCGAGCGTCCGATCGCCTGGGCAGGCACATGAAGCGCGCGGTCGAGCTCCGACTCAAGAACGACATGTCGGAGATTGCGATCGTGCGTGACGCCCTGGACAACCTCGCAAGCGAGCTCGGTATCCCGATGCAGGCGTTGATGCAGCTGCAAGTGGCGCTTGACGAGGTCGTCAGCAACGTCGTCAAGTATTCCTGGCAGGACGACGCCAAGCACGAGTTCCTTGTGCGGATCACCGTGCATCCGGACAGGGTGGACCTCGAGATTTTCGACGATGGCCAGGCCTTCGACCCGCTTTCGGTGCCGCCGCCCGCAACCGTGACCGACGGCCGGCGGCCGCAGCCGGGCGGCCTCGGCATTCACCTGATCAAGAAGCTTGTCGACAATTTCACCTATGAGCGAATCGGCGGACGCAACCACACCACGCTGAGCAAGAGGTGCGAGGTCGGAGCGGCTCAGAGGAGTGAAAAATGAACAACAGCGCCCTCAGCATCGCCCAGACGCGCGCCGGAGACGTCTGCGTCGTGACCCTTTCGGGTCGCATCGACAGCACCAATGCCAACGACGTGGTGAACGAGCTCACCCGCCTGTTTGCATCGGGCGAAAAGACCATCCTGGTCGATCTGGGAGCCGTCCTCTACCTCACCAGCGCCGCTTTCCGTGCGTTGCTGGTTGCGACCGATGAGGCGGAGCGCCGGGCCGCCAGGTTTGCGCTCTGCAGCCTTGCCGGACACGTGCGCGATCTGTTCGAGATGGGCGGGCTGATAGAAGTGTTCTCAATTCACGGCTCGCGCGAGGAAGCGCTCAAGCAGCTCGGCCGACCAGTACCGCGCGCGATATGACCCGCCCGCCGGAGCTGACCTACGCGGTCGATGAACACCCGCCGCCGGCAATCCTCATCGTCTCGGCGCTGCAACACGTCGCCGTCATGGCGGTCACGCTGATCTTTCCGATCATCCTTGCCCGCGAGGCGAACCTGTCCGGCACGCAGCTGCTCGATCTGATCTCGCTGTCGATGCTCGCACTCGGGGTGGCGACGATTTGCTTCTGCATGCGCGCGCACTTTATCGGTAGCGGTTATCTGTGCCCCGCCGCCTACACGGCGATCTATCTCGGTCCCTCGCTGTTCGCGCTCCGGCAGGGCGGCCTGGCGCTGGTTTTCGGCATGACCGTCGCCGGCGGCCTGGTGCAGGTTGCAGTCGCGCCGGTGTTGCGGCGCTTGCGCGCACTGTTGCCGTCCGAAATTGCCGGCCTGGTGATTGCGGTGGTCGGGCTGGCGCTGGCGGGCCTCGGCGTGCGCTACAGCCTCGGCATCGACGAGCAGCACAGGATCAAGCCGGATTACGTGATCGTTGCCGGCATCTCGCTTGCGACCATGATCGTGCTGAACATCTGGTCGAAAGGTTACGGCAGGATGTTTTGCGTGCTGATCGGGATGCTCGTCGGATATGGCGCCAGTGCGGCTCTCGGAATTTTCGACCTGGCGAATGTCATTCCAAAGGACAATCTGGATCTTGTCCGCGTGCCCCGCCTCGATCATGTCGGCTGGTTGTTCGATCCGGTGCTGCTGGTGCCTTTTGCGGTGGCATCGCTGGCGGCCACGCTGCGGGTGATGGGAGACGTCGCCAACGCGCAGCGTCTCAACGATGCCGAATGGGTCCGTCCAAATTTCGCTTCGCTCGCCGGCGGCGTATCCGCCAACGGCGTGGCAGTGATCTTCTGCGGGCTGGTCGGCAGCTGCGGCCTCAACAGCTACAGCTCGTGCATCGGATTGTCCGGCGCGACCGGCGTGACCAGCCGCAGCATCGGCTACGCCATCGGCACGATTTTCGCGGTGCTCGCGTTCGTGCCTCCGGCCGCCGCCGTGCTCGGGGCGATGCCGCTGCCGGTGATGGGAGCCGCGCTGTTCTTTACCGCGGCCTTCGTGTTCACCAGCGGATTGCAGATGATCACCGCGCGCATGCTCGATGCCCGCAAGAGCATCGTGATCGGATTCTCCTTTGCGATGGCGGTGGTCGCCGACGTCTACCAGGATGCGCTGACGGAGGTGCCGATCGCGCTGCAGCCGATCCTGGGCAATTCGCTGGTCCTGGGCACGGTCTGCGCCGTGCTGCTCAATCTGATCCTGCGCATCGGCATTCGCCAGCGGGTCTCGATCAAGCTCCCCGCGGGCGGCATCAATCGCGAGGCGGTCGAGCAGTTTCTCACCGAGCAGGGCGCGCGCTGGGCGGCGCGGCGTGACGTCATCCAGCGCGCGATCTTCGGTGTGGTGCAGGTGCTCGAGGTGGTAGGCGACCCGCCGGGCGGGGCCGAAGTCGAGGCGAGCTTCGACGAGTTCAATCTCGACATACGCATCCGCTACGCCGGCGTGCCGCTGACTATTCCCGAGCGCAAGCCCACCCCGCGGGAGATCGTGGCGAACGAGGAAGGCGAGCGTCTGCTCGCCGGCTATCTGCTGCGTCAAAGCGCCGATCGCATCTCCGCGCGGGAAAGCGCCGGCGCCGCCGAGATGATCCTGCACTACGATCACTAGGGTGCGCACCGCCTGACGATGCACGAGCTCATTCTTCATCATTACGACTTTTCGCCGTTCTCCGAGAAGATCCGGCTCATCTTCGGTCTGAAGGCCCTGGCCTGGCGGTCGGTCACGATTCCCTCGGTGATGCCGAAACCCGACCTGATCGCGCTCACCGGTGGATACCGGCACACACCGGTGCTGCAGATCGGCGCCGACATCTTCTGCGACACCCGCCTGATCGCGCGCGAGCTCGAGCGCCGATATCCGCAACCTTTGCTGCTCGACGAGCGGCATCTGGGGGTCGCGCTGGCGATCGAGGCGTGGGCCGAGCGCGACCTGTTCTGGCCGGTCGTTCGCTACGTGTCCGGCATCAACGCCGAGCAGGTTGCGCCCGACCTGCACGCCGACCGCGCCGCGATGCGCGGCAAGCACGCGCCGTCGATCGCCCGATTGAGGGCGTTCGCCGAGGCCAACCTGAGCCTGGTCGAGGCGCAGCTTGCGCGCGTCGAGAACATGGTGCGAAACGGCAGGCCGTATCTGCTCGGCAATGCCCCCGGGCTCGCCGATCTTGCGGTCTACCACGCGCTCTGGTTCTTCGCCGCGATGCCGATCGACTGCTCGGCCGTGCTCAAGTCCCGCCCTGCCACCCGAGCGTGGATGAAACGGATGGCGGCGATCGGACATGGGGTGAGCGCCGACATGTCGTCGCGCGAAGCGATCGAAATTGCCCGCCACGCGATGCCGGCCGCGCCCAGGGCGTCGGAGCCGGCAACTTTCGACCCGCCGCGCGGAACGCCCATTGCGGTTCGGCCCGAGGAGTACAAGACCGAGGAGGTCGTCGGCGAGCTGATCCTTGCCGACGCGGACGAGATCGCGCTGCGCCGCAGCGGGCCGGAGGTCGACGAGGTGGTCGTGCACTTTCCCCGTGTCGGCTATGCGATGCGGACACTCTGATGGCGGGGTGCCATAAAGCCGCGCTGCTTCCGCTGGCACCGGGACCGCCGCTCAACTAACATCGGAACCCGAGGGGAAATGCAGGCCGCTCTGGACGGTGTAGCCCTTTCTTAAACGGGGCGGTCGAGGGCATGCGGCCTGTGCGCGCGACCTGCCATGACCGATATTTCCGCTTCACGAACGCCGATGCCGCCGCGAAGCTACCTCGCCGTCATGCGTAGCATCGACAAGTTCACGGAGCTGACCGGGTACGTGTTCGTGCTCGTCATCATCCCCCTGATCTGCGCCAACGTCGTCGAGGTCTTTGCCCGCTACGTGCTCAGGGAGCCGACGATCTGGGCCCTCGACGTGACGACGATGTCGTACGCGGCCCTGTTCATGCTGGGCTCCGCCTTGGCGCTGCTCAAAGGCGCACACGTCCGAACCGACATGCTGTGGGAAGCCTTCTCGGATCGAACCAAAGGCATGATCGACAGCCTGGCGTTCCTCTTGTTCTTCCTGCCGACCATGGTCGTGCTGTTCTTCATCTCGATCGACGATTTCCTGTACTCGGTCTCGATCGACGAGCGCGGGAGCTCCGGCGCCTGGACGCCGGTTCTGTGGCCGCTGCGCGGCGTCGTTCCGCTGACCGCCTTCATGCTGTTCCTGCAGGGCATCTCCGAGCTCATGAAGAGCCTGTGGGCATGGCGGACCGGCGCGTTCCTGACCCGGCACGAGAAGATCGAGGTCTGAAGCGCCATGACCCTCGCCGAGGCCCTCGGGCTCATCATGCTGGTCGGCATGGTCGCGGTCATCTTCATCGGTTTCCCGATCTCCTTCACGCTGCTGTTTCTCGCCCTCATGTTCGGTGGCATCGGACTGGGCTGGGAGCAGACGTTCAACCTGGCCTACCTGCAGATCTGGGGCACGATGAAGGATGAGATCTTTCCGGCCGTGCCGCTGTTCATCTTCATGGGCTATATGACCGAGCAGGCCGGGCTGATGGAGCGGCTGTTCGGGGCGCTGCGCAGCCTGCTCGCCTCGCTGCGCGGCTCGCTCTATCTGGCGGTCATCCTCACCGCGACGATCTTTGCCATGGCGACCGGCATCGTCGGCGCCGCCGTGACGGTGCTCGGCATCATGGCCGGCCGGATCATGATCAAGGCCGGTTACGACGCCCGATTGTCATCGGGTGCGATCGCGGCCGGCGGCACGCTCGGCATCCTGATCCCGCCCAGCGTGATGCTGGTGGTGATGGGCCCGGTCATGGGCGTGCCGGTCAATCTGCTCTATTCGGCCGCGTTCGGTCCCGGCTTCCTGCTCGCCGGCTGCTACGTCGCCTATACGCTCATCCGCAGCTTCATCAACCCGAAGCTTGGTCCGGCCATGACCATGGAAGAGCGCCAGACCGCCTACGACGCCATCACCACCGAAAAGGTGCGCATGCCCGTGGTCGCCTTGGCGTTCGTCTGCCTGGTGGTGATGGCCTATTTCGCCGCGGACTTCTTGCTCAGCCAGGCGGGCGCGCCGCGGCTTGCCGTCGCCGTCGGCTCGTTGTCGATCTCGGGCCTGGCTTCCGTGCTGGCGCTGGTGGTGGCGTTCCCCTACTTCCGCAACGCCTACTTCCGCGCGGTCGTGCTAGGCATTGCGCCTTTGAGCGCGTTGATCGGCTTTACGCTCGGAACGATCGTCGGCGGACTAGCAACGCCGACCGAGGCCGCCTCATGCGGCGCCTTCGGTGCCGCCCTTCTGGCCCTCATCTACGGTCGGCTCGACCTCAAGTCGGCCACCAACGCGGCCATCGGCACCATGGTCACCTCGGCCATGGTGCTGTTTCTGGCCATGGCCTCGACCGTGTTCGGCGCCGTCTTCACCAAGCTCGGTTCGGCGAACCTGATCACCAGCTCCCTGTTGGGCCTGCCGATGGGCGACTGGTGGAAGCTGGCGCTGATCATGGGCGTGTTTTTCGTGCTGGGATGGCCGTTCGAGTGGCCGGTGATCATCCTGGTGTTTCTGCCGATCGTCTTGCCGGTGATCGAAAAGCTCCAGTTCGGGCTGAGCAAGCTCGACCTGTTGATCTGGTTTGGCGCGTTGACGGCCGTGAACATGCAGACGGCGTACCTCAGTCCGCCGGTCGCCATGTCGGCCTACTACCTGCGCAACGTGGTTCCGCAATGGTCGCTCGCGACCATCTACAAGGGCATGTCGGACTACATGGTGATCCAGGTGATCGTGCTGATGCTGCTGCTGCTGTTCCCGCAGATCGCGCTCTGGCTGCCGAATACCGTCCGGTAGGATCTACCGCCGTTGCCCAAACGAAGAAGGACGGCCGCAGCCGCCCTTCCGCTTGCGTCGCCGCTTCGGCTGGCCCTAGTTCTGCTTGACGGGGAAGTAGTGGTCCGCCTGCAAGCTGTAGGGCGGGAACATGAAGCGCTTGGCGGGCACGACCTTGGAGGCATAGGCCCGCTGCGACTCGTAGACTTTCTTGAAGAACGGATTCTTCGCAGCCTCGGCCGCGGCAAATTCGTCCCACGTCTTCAGGAAGGCCTGATTGACCTCGGGCGGGGTCGTCAAGAGCTTGACACCGTGCTTCTGTACGAATTCCTCGATGGCGTCGGCATTCTGCCGCTGGAAGCTTGCCCACCAGCGCAGGAAGGTCTCGGATGAGGCCGACTTGATGGCTTCCTTGTTCTGCGCCGGCAAGCTGTCCCAGACGTCCTTGTTGATCGCGAGCTCGGCGACCGAGGCGCTTTCGTGCATGCCCGGGGTGTAGTGGTACTTCCAGACCGTATGCAGGCCGAGGCGCAGGTCCTCGATGCCGCCCACCCACTCGGCGCAATCGATGGTGCCGCGCTCGGCGGCAGGCACGATCTCGCCGCCCGGCATGTTGACGACCGCCATCCCCATCTTGGCGTAAAGCTGCGAGACGATGCCGGTCTGCCGGCACTTCATCCCCTTGAAATCGGGCAAGTCCTTGATCGGACGCTTGAACCATCCGAGCGCCTGCGGGCTCGGCGGAATGCTCGGAAATGCCACCAGATTGAGCTTCAGCTCCTTCTGATAGAACTCGTTCCACAGCTCAAGCCCGCCGCCTTCGTAGACCCAGCCGATGAAATCGATCGCGTCCATGCCGAAGATGCCGGCCGGCGTGTTGGCGAACAGCGTCGCGGTGACGTTCTTGCCGTACCACCAGTACGAGATGCCCCAGGCGCCATCGATCACCTTCTTGTGGGCGCCATCGAGAATCTCGAACGGCGGGACGACGGCGCCGCCGGGCAGCGCTTCGATCTTCAGGTTCCCGCCGGTCAGCTTGTCGACCCGCTCGGCGAAGAACTTGAGGGCGTCCTGCGTCGTCGACGAAGGCGGCACCGCCGACTGCACCTTGAGCGTTCGAGGCTGTTGGGCGAGCGCGGTGCCGGCGAACGCCAATGTGGCGGAGGCGGCTGAAACCAGCGCGATCCTCCTGAGCGCACCTATTTTCATTGGGTGTGTTCCTCCCGTTGGCAGCGTGCGGACGAGCCAAAAGGCGTCCAGCACGCGGAACAGCCTAGCGCGGAGAGGTGCTTTCAGCCAGAGCGAAGGCCGCATCGATCGCGGCCCTGATCGGCGCGATTTGGTTTAGCGGCGCATTGCCGACCCGTGCCGACGTCAAGGAATACGAATTCCGGCTCGTGCAGAGCGAGGTGAAGAAGGGCGACGCCACCGTTGCGGTGCGGTTGGTCAACAAGACGACCGGCCAGGCGGTACCGGATGCCGTCATCTTCGCCAAGCGCATCGACATGGCGCCCGACGGCATGGCCACGATGGATTCGCCCTTGGAGGCGCTGCCGTCGACGGAGCCCGGCGTCTACCGCTTCAAGACCAACCTGGCGATGGCGGGGCGCTGGCGGCTGTCGCTGGGCGCGCGGGTGCAGGGCGAGACCGGCACGGTCGAAAGCAAGCTGGTGCTCAAGGCACTGCCATGAGCCGCGTTGCCTGGGCAGCGTTCACCCTCGCCGCCATCGCGGCGGCGGGGGCCGGCGGCCATTGGCTTGGCCAGCACGGCTGGCGGTTGCCGTCGGTCGCAACCATGACAGCGCCGACGCCGACCGTCGCGCACGAGCCGAGCGGTCCGGTGATCTACTATCGCGACCCGGACGGAAAGCCGTTCTATTCGGCCGAGCCCAGGACCGCGCCGGACGGGCGGCCGTGGCGCGCCGTGCTCGCCAGCGAAGACATCAGCTTCGATCCGCGTGACAAGACAGCCGCAAGCGAACCGCCGAGTCCACCGGGCGCCCGACGGGTTCGCTATTACCGCAATCCTATGGGCCTGGCGGATACTTCTCCAGTGCCGAAGAAGGACTGGATGGGGATGGACTACATCCCCGTCTACGAGGGCGAGGAGCAGGACGACGGCAAGACCGTCAAGGTCAGTCTGGAGAAAGTCCAGCGCAGCGGGGTCGCGACCGAGAAGGTGAGCGAGCGTGTACTCGCGCGACCGGTCCGCGCCGTCGGCACGGTCAAGCACGACGAGAGCCGCGCGACCGTCGTGACGATACGCTCGGAAGGCTTCATCGAGGAATTGTTCGTCAGCAAGACCGGCCAGCATGTGCATGCCGGCGAGCCGCTGTTCCGCGTCTACAGCCCGCAGATCCAGCTGGCGCAAGCCGACTTCATCGTCGCTATGCGCGCGGTGGGACGCGGCGTTGCCGGCGCCGATGCCGATCGCGCGCTCGAAGGCGCGATGCAGCGCCTGCGCAATCTCGCGGTCCCCGAAAGCCGCATCCGCGAGGTGCGCGAGAACGGCACGAACCCGCGCACGCTCGATTGGCCATCCCCCGCGACCGGCGACATCATCGACAAGCGCGTCGTCAAAGGGCAGCGGGTGATGCCTGGAGACGAGCTCTACCGCATCACCGATCATTCGCTTGTCTGGGTGATCGCCGACATTGCCGAAGCAGACCTTCCGGAGATCCGGATCGGGACGCGCGCGAGCGTGACGCTGCGCGCCTACGCGGCCGACCCGGTCGAAGGCGAGGTGACTCTGGTCTATCCCGAGCTCAAAGCCGAGACGCGGACGGCGCGCGTACGCATCGAGCTGCCCAATCCGGAAGGGCGCATCAAGGTCGACATGTACGCCGACGTCGTGTTCCGCGCCGGCGACAGCGAAAGACCGGTACTCGCCGTGCCGGAAAATGCGCTGCTCGACAGCGGCACCCGACAGGTGGTGCTGGTAGCTAACGGCGGCGGGCGGTTCGAGCCGCGCGCTGTCAAGCCGGGCCGGCGGGCGGACGGATTCGTGGAAATCCGCGAGGGCGTCAGCAAGGACGAGGAAGTCGTAACCGCGGCGACGTTCCTGATCGATGCGGAAAGCAATCTCAAAGCGGCGCTGCGCGCCTTCACCGAGCCGGAGGCGCCAAAATGATCGCCGCGCTCATCCGTTGGTCGGCTCGCAACGTCTTTCTGGTTGGCTTCGCCTCGCTATTCCTAACACTCGCCGGTCTCTATGCCGTGTCGCGCGTGCCGCTCGATGCGATTCCCGATCTCTCCGACGTTCAGGTCATCGTCTACACCGAATTTCCCGGGCAGGCGCCGCAGGTGGTCGAGGATCAGGTCACCTACCCGCTGACTACGGCGATGCTGAGCGTTCCGAAGTCGCGGGTGGTGCGCGGCTTCTCGTTCTTCGGCGTGTCGTTCGTCTACGTGATCTTCGAGGAAGGCACCGATCTCTACTGGGCTCGCTCCCGCGTCCTCGAGTATCTGAGCTCCGCGGCGCGGCGGCTGCCGACCGGCGTCGCGCCGAGCCTCGGCCCCGACGCGACCGGCGTCGGCTGGGTCTACCAGTACGTCGTGCGCGGCGCGCAGAAGAGCCTGGCCGAGCTGCGCACCATCCAGGACTGGTACATCCGCTACGGTATCGCCAAGGCCGAAGGCGTCGCCGAGGTGGCGGGCGTCGGCGGCTTCGTCAAGCAGTACAGCGTCGTTATCGATCCGCGCCGGCTGCAGGCGCTTGGGATCCCGCTGTCCAAAGTGCGCGAGGCGCTGCGCGCCAGCAACATGGACGTCGGCGGGCGAACGGTCGAACTCGCCGAGACAGAATTTGCCGTGCGCGGGCGCGGCTACCTCAGGGGCCTCACCGACCTGGAGCAGATCGTCGTCAAGAACGACCGGGGCGTGCCGGTGCTGCTCAAGGATGTGGCGCGGGTCGAGCTGACGCCGGATGAGCGGCGCGGCATCGCCGAGCTCAACGGCGAAGGTGACGAGGTCGCCAAGGTCAATCTGGCGCAAGGCCCTGCCACCATCCGCACCGAGAACGCTCAGCTCGCGGTCTACATCTACGTCGATCTTCGCGACCGCGATCTCGGCGGCTTCGTCGCCGATGCGCAGCGGGCGGTCGCGGATCAGGTCAAGTTCCCGCCCGGCACTTATGTCATTTGGAGCGGCCAGTTCGAATATCTGCAGCGCGCCAAGGCACGGCTGCAGATCGTCGTGCCGCTGACGGCGCTGATCATCTTCCTGCTGCTCTATCTCAACTTCCGGCGCGTCGCCGAGACGCTGATCGTCATGCTCTCGGTGCCGTTCGCGCTCGCCGGTGGCTTCTGGCTGATGTGGTGGCTGGGCTTCAATCTCTCGGTCGCGGCCGCGGTCGGCTTCATCGCTCTCGCCGGCGTCGCCGCCGAGACCGGTGTGGTGATGCTGATCTATCTCGACCATGCCTACCGCGGACTGCGCGATCGGCGCCTGGCCGAGGGCGCGTCCTTGACGCGCGGCGACCTCCACGATGCGGTGATGGCCGGTGCGGTCGAGCGCGTACGGCCGAAGATGATGACGGTCGTTGCCATCATGGCGGGTTTGTTGCCGATCATGTGGAATCACGGCACCGGTGCGGAAGTGATGCAGCGCATCGCGGTGCCGATGATCGGCGGCATGGTGTCATCCACGCTGCTGACCCTGATCGTGATCCCGGCGATCTATGCGGTGGTGAAAGGAGCTACCATCCGCAAGTCCGTCCTGGTCCCTTCCATGCAACGACTTTAGCAAAGCGGGAATTGCGAATGGGGTTTTACGGAAACTGCATTGTGCCCACGCTCATCGATCTATCCATGCGCAACAAGCATTTGCGTCCCTACCGGGAACGCGTTGCCGGCGCGGCGGAGGGGCGCGTTCTCGAAATCGGGATCGGTTCGGGTCTGAATTTGCCCTTTTACGCGCGGCGCGTCGAACAGATTTTCGGCCTGGATCCCTCGCCGCGGCTGCTGGCACGCGTGCGACGGAAGGCGCAAACCGTGGAGGTCGCTCTCCAACTGCTGACCGGGTCCGCCGAGCGCATTCCCCTGGCCGATCGCAGCATCGACACGATCATAACGACGTGGACGGCCTGCAGCATTCCGGACATTGCATCTGCGCTCGCAGAAATGCGCCGTGTCCTGAAACCCCGCGGGCGTCTCCTCTTCGTCGAGCACGGCCGCGCACCTGAACCGAGCGTCGCACGTTGGCAAGATCGTCTCACGCCGCTGTGGCGACGCGTTTCGGGCGGATGCCATCTCAACCGGAAGATTGACGATCTTATCGGCGAGGCAGGTTTTGGTATCGATCGCCTGGAGACCGGCTACATCCCGGGCCCGAGACCGATGACCTTCCTCTACGAAGGAGCTGCGATTCCGCGCTAAGCACCCATGCATCAGCTGAGCGAGGCGATGAAGCGCCGCAGCGACGCATGCCTGCAGGGCTAGGAAATCTGTGTGTCACGCGGTCTTGTGTGTTCCTGGTTTGTTCGCTAGACTGGGACTGTTATCGAGGCCGGCGGATGCGAGCGCAACGCGGGAGCGCCGGTCTGTGTGCGAACTTGCGCGCGACAAGTCGGCTCCGCGCGTATTCGTCCGCCTTTTGACCGAGGGACGGTCGAGTTTCCCAGATTGCGCGAGCACGAAGGATTGATCGGCATCCGGGACGGCGATGACGGGATCGAGGCGATGCGCAAAGGTCGACCGGTACGAAGGCCGTACGAAAGCCGGGCAAGGGTAGATTCCTGTGGCGCTGAGGTCACGATCGGCAAATCGAAGTCGACTGGGGATCGTGCGCACCGCGACGGCAAAGGTCACATCTCGCAAAACGAACTCCGTGAGATCGTCGTCGGGGACTGTGACGGCGATGCACCAGTCCGCAAAACGAAACTCAGCTCGATTGAGGCACCGCGGCCGCAAGGTCACGTTTCGCAAAACGAACCCCCGCTCGTGCGTGGACCTGTGGCGCCAAAGTCGCATTTCGCAAATGGACTGGACGTATCAACGGGGCGCGCTGTGGCGGCCATGCACCATTTCGCAACAAGAGGTCAGGGCCATCGTGGCGCGCGGTCATGCCGCACACGTTGCCGAGCGCCTCAAGCATACGCTCCCGCGTCATCGGCATGGTGATCGGCTTGGCGCCAAGCGACGTTTTGCCCACTCGCTTGCAGCCCACGCTGGCGCGGCTCCGGCGCGTGGGTCGCATGGGAGTGGTTGGCACATGACAGGCGGCGCTCGGCAGGACATGATAAGAGCAACGACGGCCTTACCATGAGGCTTGCCGCATTGGCCGATACAGGCGCGCGTTCGACGCGCCGACGTCTCAACAAAACGCGAAACTGGCAGGGAGGTTGCCGTGACGATCTCAAAGGTGGTTCTTGCGCTGGCGTCGGCATTGGCGCTGGCGCTCGGGTTTCCCTATGCCCCGGCGGCATTCGCCCAGACCGAGGTCAAGGTCGGCCTGATCGCGCCGATGTCGGGGCCGTGGGCGCGCCAGGGCGACCTGATGCTCAAGGGCGCCAACCTGGCGATCGACGACATCAACCGCGGCGGCGGCATCAAGGCGCTCGGCGGCGCCAAGCTCAAGCTCTTGGTGTTCGATGCCGGCGACAGTGTCGAGAAGGCGAAGAACGCCGCCCAACGCATGGTCGCGCAGGAGCCCGACCTGATCGGCGCGACCGGCGCCTGGCTGTCGAGCTTCACGCTCGGCGTGACCGAAGTCACCGAGCGCGCCGAGCTGCCGATCCTCACGCTCTCGTATTCCGACCAGATCACCGCGCGCGGATTCAAGTATGTGTTCCAGACCTCGCTGGCCGGCGGCCTGCAGGCGAACAACGCCATGCCGGCCCTGGTGAGGCTCGCCGAGAGCGCGACCGGCAAGAAGCCGCAGACCGTCGCCATCATCCAGGACAATACCGCGGCGGCGGTCGCGTTCGCCAAGCCGATGCGGGAAGGCGGGCTTCAGAAGCTCGGCATGCGCCTCGTGGTCGACGAGACCTTCACGCCGCCGCTCTCCGACTGCACGCCGCTCATTCAGAAGGTGCGCTCTTCGCGCCCCGAAATCCTGCTGCTGCTGCCGACTGCGATCTCCGACGACAAACTGTGCCTGGAGAAGCTGCACGAGTTCGGGCTCGGCCGCGGGCGGATTCCGGTCATCTCCAACGGCGCCCATATCGCGGCGCCCGACATGCTCAAGAACCTCGGCAAGGATCTGCTCGAAGGCGTCATGACCGTGGTCGGCAACTGGAGCGGCCAGGGCCAGGAGGCGATCATGAAGGACTTCGTCGCCAAGACCAACGAGCCCTGGATCACGCAGGATTCGCTGTCGACCTATGGCGACATGCTGATCTTCAAGGAAGCGCTGGAGAAGGCGGGGGCCGCGGACCGGCGCAAGGTGGCCGACGCCATCCGCGCCATGGATACCCGCGATGGCCCGGCCAAGTTCTTCCCCGGGGGCCGCGTCAAGTTCGACGACATGGGCCGGCGCGTGGATGCCGACCTCGCCATCGTGCAATGGCAGAACGGCCTGCCGATCACCGTCTATCCGGCGTCCTCGGCACTGGCGCAGCCGATCTGGCCGAAGCAGTGACCGACGGGACTTCGTGTCCCGGGCGGCTCACGCGGGCGGTGCTACCCCCTCCCTGTCCCTCCCCTGCAAAGGGGGAGGGAACGCTGGAGCGACAGCGCAGTGCAGTTTTCGACTCATGTTTCGGCTTCTGTGCGCGCTCGGCAATCGCCTCGAATGCTCGATCGGGTTGAGATGCGCGGGAGCCGCTGCCTGTTCCCTCCCTCCTTGCGGGGGAGCGTCAGGGAGGGGGGTATTTGCCAAGCGCGGTGTTGTTGCGAATGCATGCTTGAGCGACTTTCTCCCGTGCCCCGCACGCGCCGCAGAGGTACCGCGCTCTCACCCCGCCACGTGATCGAGCGCCTGCAAGAGGTGCGGCCGGAACCCGGGATAGTTCTCGATCATCGGGAAGTGCCCCATGCCCTGCATGATCGCAAGGCGCGAGCCGGCGACGGCCGCCGCCACCGCCTCGCTCATGGCCGGGGTGCACGAATAGTCGTACTCGCCGGTGAGCAGCGCGACCTTGCAGCGGTTGGTGTCGATGCGCTTGAGGTCCTCGCGCGCGTCCCAGTCGCGGCTGTAGAAATAGACGTCGCCCTGGTACACGCCCGGACCCGACTGGCTGTAGTACCACCAGTTCTCGCGCCGGCACGCCTCCGGGCTCATCGGCGAATTGAGCCCGTAGGTGTAGCTTGCGCACAATTCGCCGCCATGGATCGCCGGGTGATGCAGGAACTCGTTGTAGCGCCCGGGCGCATAGGCGGTGCTCTCGAGCGCGATGATGCCGGCGAGCTCCTCCTGGTACTCGGCCGCGACCTTGAGCAGGATGGCGCCGCCCATCGAGCAGCCCATGATCACCGGCCGCTCCAGCCCGAGCGCCTGCCAGACCGCGCGAATGACGGCGAGATAGGATCTTGTCGTCAGCCGGTACTTCCTGAGCCACCAGCCATCCGGCGGCGTGGAACGGCCGTGATAGGGCAGGTCGAAGGCGATGACCCGAAAGCGGTCGGTCACTGCCGTGTCATTCAGGACGTGCCGGTACTGCCGGCTGTCGGCGCCGGCGGTGTGGAGGCACAGTAGTGGCTGACCACGGCCGGATTCCTCGACGAACAGCCGGTTCGTCTCACCGTTGAGCGTGATCGAAAGATAGCGTCCGATGATCGGCTCGAATTCAGGCATCGGGCGCTCCGGTCTCGCGCATGATGTTCATCATCCGATGCAGTGCGCGGGCATTCTGCATGGCGACGAGGCCGTCGCCCTCGAGCACGAACTCGGGGACCCGCATCAGCATCGCGAAGAAGTCGTGGAACAACGGCGGCGGATGCGGGCTCAGGAACTTTTGCCAGACCGCCACCGGGGCCCGAAAGCCGAAATGCGTGCGCACGTCGAGCCTCGGCTCATCGACGATCTCGACGATGCGGCCTTTCTCGACCCGGATCGCATGGCGGCACTCGCCGAACGTCAGCGCGAAGGTCGTGCTGAACCAATCCCCGACGACGCCGAGCTCCGGATCCGAATTCACCCGCTCGCGATAGCGCGCGAGCCAGCAAGCTCCCGGATAGTCCTTCATGCAGCCGCCCTCCACCGGCGAGCCTGGACGAACGGCGCGCGGCGCCCCTCGGCCGGTTGCCTTTCATCGTGGCACATCTTGGCGGCGCGTTGCGAGCCATGGAAGGCGTGGCGGATGTGCCGCGTTGTCTCGCGTTCCGACGCATCGAGCCTCCAAGCGTGAGGGAGAGGCAGGTGCGGGCGCGCAACGGCAAAACTCCAACCGGGGCTTAGGCGCGTGGAAGAATTGAAGTGGGTCCTCGTCGACGTCTTTCAGGCGCTGGCCGCCGGCCTGCTGATCGGCGGCATCTACGGACTGATGTGCGTCGGCCTCGGCATCATCTTCGGGGTCATGCGGGTCGTGAACTTCGCCCACGGCGATTTCATGATGCTCGGCATGTACGCCGCCTACTACCTGGTCACCGGCTTCGGCGTGCTGGCGTTCTTCGGCCCTTACGTCGCGCCGATCGTCGGGGCGGCGCTCGCCGGGCCGATCGTGTTCGCGCTCGGCTGGCTCCTGCACCGCTACCTGATCGCGCACGTGACCGGTGCGCGCGTGCTCGCGGCCGAGGCGGAGGGACACTATGCGCAGATCATCCTCACCCTCGGGATCGCCCTCGTGCTGGCGAACGGCGGCCTGATCCTGTTCGGGTCGCAGCCGATCTCGGTGCAGACGCCGCTGTCGCGGGAATCATGGGAGATCGGTCTCGTCTTCTTCAATCAGGCGCGCACGATCGCCTTCGCCATGGCGGTCATGTTCGCGGTCGGGCTCTACCTGTTCCTCACCCGTACCAGCCTCGGCAAGGCGCTGCGCGCCGCCGCCGACAACCCGATCGCGGCCTCCTATGTGGGCGTCGACGTCGACCGTGCGCACCGCATCGCCTTCGGGCTCGGGGTCGGGATCACGGCGGTCGCCGGCGGCCTGATCGCCAGCACGCAATCGTTCCAACCCTATATCGGCTTCGACTTCGTCATCGTCATGTATGCGGGCGTGGTGCTCGGCGGCATGGGGAGCATCCTGGGCGCGTTCTGGGGCGGGTTGACCATCGGGCTGGTGCAGCAGATGTCGACGCTGGTGCTGCCCTATCAGCTGCAGAACACCGCGATCTTCGTCGTGTTCCTGCTGATCGTCTTCTTCCGTCCGCAGGGCATGTTCGGCCGCGTCTGGGAGCGCACCTGATGGGCGGCCGCGCGCGCAATGCCCGGCCGCACTACGTCGCCATCGCGGCCCTGGCAGCGGCCTATCTGTTGATCGGCCTCATGGTGCGCAACTCCTACTACCAGCTGATCATGACGCTGGTGCTGTTGTGGGCGACGATGGGGCTCGCCTGGAACATGCTCAGCGGCTATAGCGGCCTGATCTCGTTCGGGCATGCCGCCTTCTTCGGCCTCGGCGGCTACACGATGACGATCGCGTTCGTGAAGTTCGGGATCACGCCGTGGATCGGGATTCCGCTCGGTGTCCTGGTCGGCGTGCTGGCGGGGGTAGTCATCGGCGTGCCGACGTTCCGGCTGCGCGGCCACTACTTCGCGCTGTCGATGCTCGCCTATCCGCTGGCGATGCTCTACGTGTTCGAGTGGCTCGGCTACCAGGAAGTGACCCTGCCGATGATGCGCGAGCATCCGGCGCTGTACGCGCAGTTCAGCGATACGCGCGCCTACATGGCCGTCGCGCTCGCGCTGCTGGTCGCCTGCATGATCGTGTCGCTCAAGGTCGAGCGCTCGCGGTTCGGGCGCTCGCTGCTGGCGATCAAGCAGAACGAGCCGGCCGCCGAGGCAGCCGGCATCGACGTGCTGCGCTGGAAGATGCTGGCCATGATGGTCAGCGCCGCGATGGCGGCGGCGGCCGGTGGCATCTACGCGGTCGTGTTGCTGGTGGTCACGCCGCCGACCATGTTCGGAATGCTGGTTTCGGCGCAGGCGCTGATCGTGGCGCTGTTCGGCGGCGTCGGCGTGTTCTGGGGACCCGTGATCGGCGCCGCCGTGCTGGTGCCGCTCGCCGAGACGCTGCACGCCGAGCTCGGGCACATCGTCCCCGGCATCCAGGGCGTCGTCTACGGCGTCGCGATCATCGTCATCATCCTGCTGGCGCCGGAGGGCATCTACTGGCGCATCCGGGACGCGATCGCGGCGCACGCCCGTACGGCGTCTCGGATCGGCGATGCACGCGCCCCCGCGCCGGCAGCGCCGGAAAGCATCGTCGCGCGGCCACAGGCGCCCGCCGTCGTGCGCGCGTTCGCCGAGCCGCTGCTGCGGCTCGACGGCGTGTCGCGCGCGTTCGGCGGCTTGCGGGCGGTCGACGACGTCAGCCTCACGGTGCTGGAAGGAAGCATCCACGGCATCATTGGCCCGAACGGCGCCGGCAAGACCACGCTGTTCAACGTGGTCAACGGCTTTCTGGCCCCCGGCGCCGGCAGCATCCGGTTCGCGGGTCAAGAGCTGGTCGGCTTGAAGCCGCATCGGGTCTGCCGTCTCGGCGTCGGCCGTACGTTCCAGATCGTGCGCGCGTTTCGGCGCATGACGATTCTGGAGAACGTGATCACCGGTGCCTATGTCGGTGCGGCCGATGATGCGCAGGCCGAACGCCTGGCATCGGCGGCACTTGAGCGGGTCGGTCTTGCGGGCGAAGAGGCGCATGCGATCGCCGACGGGCTGACGACGCGTCAGCTGCGGCTGATGGAGCTTGCGCGCGCGCTGGCGCCGCGTCCGCGCCTGCTGCTGCTCGACGAGACCCTGGCGGGGCTCGGCCGCGACGAGCTCGAGGCGGTGCTGGCGATCGTCCGGCAGCTCAATCGCGAGGGCGTCACCATCGTCATCATCGAGCATACGATGCACGCGATGGTGAAGCTCGCCGACCATTTCAGCGTGCTCGATCACGGCCGCCTGATCGCCGTCGGCACGCCGGCCGAGGTGGTGAGGAATCCCGCCGTGATCGAGGCCTATCTCGGCAAGAAATGGATGGACCGTGCTGAAGGTTCGCTCGCTTAGCGTCGCCTATGGCGGGTTGCATGCGTTGAGCGACGTCTCGCTCGACGTCGAGCGCGGGCAGTTCGTCGCCGTCGTCGGCCCGAACGGAGCCGGCAAGACCACGCTGTTCAAGGCGATCTCCGGCACCGTCGCGCCGGCGGCGGGAACGATCAGCTACAACGGGCGCGATCTCCTGGCGCTGCCGCCGGCGGAGCGTGCGCAAGCCGGCATCGCCCACGTGCCGGAAGGCCGCCAGGTCTTCGCCTCCATGACCGTGATGGAGAACCTGGAAATGGGCGCCTATACGCGCAACGGCCGCGCCCGCGCCGGCGAGCTCTTGCCCGGCATCCTGGAGCTTTTTCCGGTGCTGGCCGAGCGCCGCGACCAGCTCGCCGGGACGCTCTCCGGCGGCGAGCAGCAGATGTTGGCGATCGGCCGCGGGCTGGCCTCGGCCCCCGAGCTTCTGATGCTCGACGAGCCTTCGATGGGTCTCGCGCCGGCCGTGGTCGATACGATCTTCGAACGCATCCACACCATTCACCGGGCGCACGCGGTAACGGTGCTGCTGGTCGAGCAGCGCGTCGCCGAGGCGCTCGAATCCTGCGACCGCGGCTACGTGCTGGAGACCGGCCGGGTCGTGCTTCAGGGCGACCACGCGACCCTGATGGCGGATGCGCGCGTACGGCGGGCATATCTCGGGATGTAGGGCGTGGTGACGTCGCACGCGAGCGATCGTCGACGAGTGGCCGGAGGAAATCGATCGCAAACGAGTGGATTGCTCGACGATGTTCCCGTGATCGTGATTTCAAAACCTCGTTGCAATAGGTTACTGCGGTCGAATGCAAGTTGTAGCGTGGCAAGAGCAACAACAGCCGGAAGGGGCATTGCATGGCGACCGTGACCGACTTTCTGGCGCACGCGCCGGAGAACGAATTTTTTGCCTTCTGGGGCGACGGCGCGACCGGCTATTACGGCGAGACCTTTGTGGCGCAGGCGTCCGATCTGACGCAAATCGAATTTGACATCGATCCCGTCTTGGGGTCGGGCGCCGGACCGGCGGACTATACGGTGTTGGTGGCGTCGGTGACCCGGGCCGCCGACGGCAGCTTTCTTCACCCCGATCGGGTGCTGTTCCAAAGCGCTCCGCTCAGCTTCACGCCGGATGGGGTCGCCGTCTGGCAGCGCGTAGCCGTGCCCGTCACCGGATTGAGCCTCAGCGCGGGGCAGACTTACGTGCTGCTGCTGAACGCGAACTTCGGCGGCAGCGATGGCGGGGGAGACGCCAAAGTTGCCGGCAATGGATTCAACTTGACCTTTCCTGGTGACCCGCTGGGCGGCTTCGTCTTCGCCCATGGGGATGCCGGCAGCACGGCGTCGGATTTTGCGTCGCTGTCGTGGCGCACGCTTGCGGGTGACCTCGCCTATCGCCTCACGTATGACCAGCCGCCGCCGCCGCCCGGCGAGGTCTGGACCGGCACCAACAAGGACGACAACAAGACCGGAACAGACGGAAACGATGTGCTCAGCGGTGGCAACGGGGCGGACACGATTCGTGGCGCCGGCGGCAATGACCAGATCAACGGCGGAAACGGCAACGACCTGCTGTTCGGAGGCGCCGGAGACGACATCCTGGACGGCGGCGGCAACGGTGCCGATACGTTGAACGGAGGCTCCGGCAACAACACCCTGACCGGCGGTAACGGCCGCGACAACTTCGACTTTGATTCCTCGGCATTCGGGAACAACACCGTCACCGACTTTGCCGTTGGTCAGGATCGTTTCCGGCTGCTCGATGGCGTCACCGTCGTAAACCAGACCGACAGCGCCGCGGGGCTCGAGCTCACGCTTAGCAACACAGGTCGCGTGCTCTTTTCCGGCGTCCATGTCGCCGATTGGCACGTCTTGATCTGACGAGCTCTTGGGCCGTGCAGCAACCGGCCTGACCGGCGCGGCTGGCCGCGGCGGCGTCGTGGATCGGCACGGCAATCAGGGCAATCGAACAAGGGAGGCTTGCGTCTCGCCGGCAGGAGGCGACGGTGAGCCGCGGCGTTGAAACGCTCCGTCCCGACGATTGCCTCGGTCTATGGAAGCATTGGCGCAGGCGATCGGGTTTGAACCGACGACATTGCGTCAGCGCGTACCCAAGTGCCCAAGCGGCAACGGTGCTCCCGCCTTGAGGGTTTGGATGGCAATGTTGCTTCGGACTTCGCGGACGATTGGCAGGTTGAGGAGCTTGCCGACGAGAAAGCGTTGGTAGTGTTCCAAGTCCGGCACGACCACCTCCAGGAAGTAGTCGGCCTCGCCGGAAACGAGATGACAGGCGATCACCTCGGGCATCGCACTGACTGCTTCCTCGAACCGGAGAGCACGCTCGTTGGCGTGGCCGTCGATCTTGACCCCGACGAAGGCCGAGAAGCCGAGGCCGACCCGGTCACGTCGCAACGCAGCTCGATAGCCCTCGATGTATCCTTCACGTTCAAGTCGCTTGACACGGCGGAGGCACGGCGACGGCGACAATCCCACCTTGTCGGCGAGCACTACATTGCTGAGGCGGGCATCGGCCTGCAGCGCGGCGATGATCCGGCGGTCGATGGCGTCCAAGTCTGAATTTGGCATGGTTGCGAGTTTTGGAGCCCAGCAAGGGCGGAATGTTGCGTCCAGCCCTGCTTGGATAGCACAGTTTGCCAGGACATGCCGCGCGTCCGGGTGCAAAGGTTGAGCATCACCTCACGCTACGCGGAGCGCAGCCATGACCGATGCCACTGCCCACAAGTCACTGATCGCAGCGGTAGAGCAGTATTTCGAGATGATGTTCGACGCCGATGTCGGCCGCTTCGATCAGGTATTTGCACCCACTGCGCAGCTGCATGGCCTGCGCGATGGCAACTTGCGCATCCTCCCGGCCGGCGAATACCGAAAACTCCTTGCCTCGAGCCCGTCGCCCAAGTCGAAGAATGCGCCCCGGCAGCAGGAAATCCTGCTGGTCGACTTCGCTTCACCATCTCAGGCACTGGTCAAGGTTCGGGTTCGGATCGATGCGATCCTATTTGTCGACTACCTTTCGTTTCACCGCATCGGTGGCGCGTGGCTCATCACCGCGAAGTCTTTCCACATCGAGAACCGGTTTGAACAGCAAGCAGCGTGACGACCGTGCGTCCAGCAGCCATTTGGCACAGGGCTGAAATCTACCGAGCGCGTCGGTGCGAGGCCCCGACGCGCCCAAAAACGGAAGCAGGAGTTGAGGCTGCTGCGCACTTAGGAGCTTGGAGCATCACCCGATTTGCCGGCGGCATAGCGCTTCAGACGCTCATCGAGCGTACCAGTGTGCAGCTCGAACAGATGGTTGTCATTGTCGTAGAAATAGATCGACCATCCCTCGCCCGCGACGCGTGAGCGCCCTTCTCGCACGTCAAGGCCGAGAGAGCGTACGCGCCCCAGGAGCATCGGATAGTCAGCTTCCGAAACCTTGAAGGCAACATGATTGTAAGTGCGGGACGGCAAGCTCTCGCCTTCCATGACGGCGATCCAAATTGGTGCGGGCGCATCGGCATCGCCGGGCGTTTCGGCGACCAGGAAGAAGCGTTCTCGGGAGAGCGAGAACGTCTCGTCCCCACTGTCGTACACTTTCCTCGCGCCGAGCACGGTGGTCAGGATCGCTTCCATTCGGTCAAGGTCACGGACCGTGAACGTCATGTGACTCAGGCCTTGGATCATGCTCCTTCCCCATCTTCGGTCGGCAACGTGCCATGTCTAGCGCACTTTCGCCCAGTCACCCGGGACTACCCATGAGACAGAGAGCAGAAGATGCTCACTGGCGAGCTTTATCGGTTCTCGTGATTCCGCGTTGCTGTTCGGGCAAATTCACGCCGATCGCCATAGTGACGAATGCACCGCAGGGGTTGCTCACGCGCGTCGTCCCGGCAATGGCCCGCCACTGACGACATAGACTCCGAGCGAGATCACCACGATGGCCAGGCAGTCGAGCGCCGAGGGCCACTCGCCGAGGACGGGTATCGCCATGACTGCGGTCATCGCTGGACATAGCGCCGCGAACGCCGCGCCGCTTGACGCACCCAGGATGCTGACCGCTCTCCCGTAGAGCACATACGAGATGACCGCGGTCAGCAGCCCCTGCACGACCGCCTGCAGGGCGATCGCCTCCGGCGACGCCTCGAGGATGCGTGCACCGGCCAGCAAGGCGTACGGCGGCAGGTAGAGAAGCAGCGAACCCACCGCAGAAATCGCGGCGGCGTGCAGGCCGTCGAGGCGGGCCCTGCGCATCGCCACCGTGTAGCAGGCCCATGAGAACGCAGCGCCGAGAAACAGCAGGTGGCCCACGTTCTGCGTCGTGCCGATGCGGCCGCCCGTCCCCCACACGATGCCGATCACACCGGTCACAATGAGGGCAAAGCCAGCTCTCTTTTGAGCCGTGAACGGCTCCTTCAGCATGACCGCCGCCAGCATCGCGACCATCAGCGGCACCACCCCCGGAAACAGCGCGCCCGCATGCGCGGCTGGCGCGAACAGCAGCCCGCAATTGGCAAGGACGACCGTGGGTGCGCCGCCCAGCACGAGCCCCGCCAGCCCAATCCAGCCAAGCCGCTCGAACGCAAGGCCGACGCGCAACAGAAGAGGCAACAGAAGCAGCCCGGCGACCCCGAAGCGTATCGCCGAAATGTCCCAAGGCGTCAGGCTGGACCTAAGACCGAAACCGGCCACGACGATGTTTCCGGCCCAGATGCTGACCGCGGCAAGACCAAAGAGCGCCCCGCGCGTGTAAGCTGAGCTTGTCAGTGTGGGCTCGGCGATCCCGCTCATGCTCGCCATCGTGCGTAACCTCTTTACGGCTGTTTAACGGTTATGCTATCGAAGCCGCCGCCAACAGGCAAGAGCAAACAATGAGTGATCGCCCGGGACCGTTCGATTGGAGTGGAGGCCATCCCGCCCTCGACCTGGTGAACACCCTGGACGAGCGTCCCTTGCCCTCGCCCATCGAGAACCTGGTCACCTACGCCGACCTCGTGCGGTTTGCCGAGCTGGCGAAGCTCATCGAACCATCCGTTGCGCGGCGGTTGCGCAGCCTCACGGGGCCCGCCTGCGCCCGCGTGGCAACGCAGGTCCGCAAGCTTCGCGAGCGGCTGCACGACGTGCTGGCAGCGGCGCATGCGCGCCGGTCAATTCCGCAGGCCGATCTGGAAGCGATCGGCCGCGCCATCCGGACGGCGCATGCGGCGCGCGCCGTGGTCATGTCCACCGCCGCGAGGCCGGCGACGCACCGTTGGTCTCGGCCGATTGCGCCCGAGGTTCTACTGCACGCCTGTGCGCTTTCGATCGAGGACCTCCTTGTCAACGTCGACCGAAAGCGAATCCGCAAGTGTGGCGCCTCGGACTGCGCCGTCTACTTTGTCGACACGAGCAAGGGCCATCGCCGGCAGTGGTGCAGCATGAAGAATTGCGGCAATCGCGAGAAGCAGAGGCGCTGGCGCGCCGGAACCAAATAGATCCGTCGGACTCGCGACAAGCGCGGCGGCTCAGATCGAGCGTGCTTGATGTCCGAGATGCTCCCCATACCGGCGCGCAAGTCGCCATCGCTGGATTGCGAGACCTGCCAGCAGCAGGTCGCCGGCTGGAACGTCGCGGAGGGTGACCCGGCGCCATGGCGAACTGCTGTCCTTCAAGCATACAATGCCCTTTTCAGCGCGAGATGGAGTGTCATGCGATCGCTTGGCCTTGGTATCCCGACAGCCGCGGCAGCCGTGGTCTTGATGCTGACGACAACGTCGGCCGGCGCGCACACGGGGAGCACGACGGACGGCTTTTTCGACGGGTTCGCCCATCCGATCCTCGGCGCCGACCACGTCGTCGCGATGGTCGCGGTGGGCCTGTGGGGTGCCTTCCTGGGCTCTCCCGCAATATTTGTCTTGCCCATCGTGTTTCCGCTGGTGATGGCCTTCGGCGGCATACTTGGGATACTGGGTGTACCCTTGCCGGGCACCGAGAGCGTAATCGCCGCCTCGGCAGTTGCGCTGGGATTGATGGTGGCGCTCGCGGCGCGGCCACCGCTTTGGACGGCGGCATTGGCCGTCGGTACGTTCGCGATCTTTCACGGCCACGCGCATGGGATTGAGCTCCCCACAGGCACCGATGCGGTCGCCTATTTCGCGGGATTTGTCGTTGCGACCGGGCTCCTGCACCTGGCCGGCATCGCCCTCGGCTTGACCGTACGGTGGCCCGCCGGCCGCATCGCCGTGCGCGGCGCGGGCGCAGCCATCGCCTTGGCCGGAGCAATGTTCCTGTGGCGATTGGCATGATGGTGCGTACGGCACTGCTGCTGACGGTCCTGGTTCCGTACCCGGCCGACATCGCCACCGCACACCCCGCTTTCGGCGGCGGCGGTTTCATTGGCGGCGTGCTGCACCCGCTGTTGGTCCCGGCACACGCGCTTGCCATCGTCGGGTTAGGTTTGCTCATCGCACAGCAATCTCCGCAATGGCCGTGGCCTGCGTCCGCTGCCTATTGCGCCGGCCTGGCCGCCGGCTTCCTTGGGATCGTTTCCGCCATGGTGCCGCCGCCGCTGGACAACGCTCTGCTCGCCTCCGCCCTCGTCAGCAGCGCACTCATCGCACTCGCACGACCGCTACCGCGGCTGCTGGTGAGTGCGCTTTCGTTGCTGACAGGGCTTGCCCTCGCGTTCGATTCTCCTCCGCACTCCATTTCGCTCCGGGAAGCGAACATCATCCTGATCGGCACGTTTTGCAGTGCTGCTGTCTTGCTGTTGGCCGTAATCGAAGGCGCACGTGCTCTGAGCCGGAACTGGCAGCGTCTTGGGGTGCGCATCATCGGCTCCTGGATCGCGGCCACCGCCGTCATGGCGCTGGTTCTGAGGCTCGCCCGATAGGCCAGCGCGCTCGGCTCGCCGGGTCCTTGCGCGAAGGGGCGGCGACCCGGTTTCACATCGCCCGACTGTCGCAGCGGGACATCGCTGCGATCATGGGCTTGCAGCGGGATAACGTAGCCTGGATCATGCGGCGCTACGTCGGCCGCGGGGCGGCCGCGAAGGCGATCATCTGCCAGCTCGACACCGAACGGAGAACATGACGCGCAATAACGCGCCGCAAAGCCACTCGCCGAAAGCGGGCTAAGTTCTGGAGCGGGCGATCGGGATCGAACCGACGACATTCAGCTTGGGAAGCTGACGTTCTACCACTGAACTACGCCCGCACTATTTTTGTTCTTAGCATCTAAGCCTCTGCCTCACCATATCAAACTGCTCTCACGTCCTGTGGAGGATTTTTCCCGCCGGGCGGCAAACGCGAGAATGAGGCGCGGTGCGCTGGGATCGTGCCGGTGCGTCCGTGCACAGGGCCCGCAGAGCAGACGATCTTGTCCCGTGCGAGCCTCGAAGTCCGAAGATGTTTTGAATGGCCGTGCTGTGCCGCCGCTCTCCGAACTCCTTCGCCGCTGCACAGGGCCAGGCCGGCAACTGTTCTATTCCATCGGCCGCAGCCGCGATCGGATCGCGTCGATCACCTCGGATGAGCGGCGGCGAATGGCATGCTCGATCGCGAATGCGCCACCACGACGGGTCCGTCCGCTAGCCCCGTTCGTCCTGCACGACGCCGCCTCGTGGGACAATGCCAAGACACCATCATCGGCGCGACCGGTTTGTGGAGGCCGAATCGGCTATCCTCGATACAGCCTCTCGATTCGGCGCTACCTGCGATGAAACGCTTGGTGTTTTGCTTTGACGGCACCTGGAACCGTCTTGATTCCCCGCATCCGACCAATGTGGTTATTGCCGCCGAAAGCGTCCTGCCGTTCTCAAACGAGGGCGTTGCTCAGGCCATTTTCTATGACGATGGGGTGGGCACCGGAGAGCATGAGCACTTTAGCGGAGGCATATTTGGTACCGGTCTGGTGAAGAATCTGGGTGACGGTTACCGCTTCTTGATCTTCAACTACACCCCCGGCGACCAGATCTATGTGTTCGGCTTCTCTCGCGGAGCGTACACGGCCCGCTCGTTTGTGGGTTTGTTGAACACGTGCGGCATTCTGCTTCGCAAAGAAGCGGCGAGGGTGAATGAGGGGATCGCGTTGTACAAGCAGCGTGAAGCGTCCGATGCCTTTCGCGAAAAGATGATGCGCTTCAGGCGTGACTATTCGCCGGCTATATGCCTGTCCGACGCGGAGCACGAATGGCGCCTGACCAATATTGCGGGCTACGCCCAAAGCCCAGCGCCTCGGCTTCGTGTCGAGTACGTCGGCGTGTGGGATACCGTCGGGGCGCTTGGGATCCCTATCCGGTACGCTTATCTTGGATGGTTCAACGAGAAGCATCAGTTTCACGACACCAGTTTGTCGGCATTCGTAAAGAGTGCGCGGCACGCGGTCGCGATTGATGAGCGTCGCCTCGACTTTCGGCCGACGCTTTGGGACAATCTCGACTCGCTTAACGAGGCCGCAGGAAAACAATCGGCCGACGTGGATGCGCCCTACCAGCAACAATGGTTTCCAGGAGTTCATAGCTCCGTCGGCGGCGGAGGCGAACGCAGAGGCCTATCAGACCTCGCGCTCGAATGGGTGCTGGATGGCGCCCGAGCGGCAGGCCTGACGCTGGATGGCGGTGCTCACTCGAGGATCTTTGAGCTCTCGCCGAACTACCAGGAGCATCTGGAGAATTCCGAGGACCCTGGGCTGCTCTACCGCGTCATGAATCGGATCGCCGGGGCGGACCGTCTGCCAGGCCCGCAGTCGTTGCACGAGGTCAGCATCGCGGCCAAACGCAGGTGGTTGGAGAAGGCGGAAAGCCTCAAGGACAAGGTTCGATATCGCCCGAAAACTTTGGATGCCGTGGCACCATTGCTGAAGGATCTGACACCTGAAGAGTTTGGCCTGGGCGATGCCGGAGTATCAGCTCCAGACATCATAGATACATACGAAGTGAAAAGAGGAGACACCCTTGGTCGCGTGGCCAAGAAAGCATACGGCGCTGCCAATGAATGGCAGCCGATTTTCGAAGCAAACCGCGACAAAATTGATGATCCTAACCGCATCTACCCCGGAATGTTGCTTCGGATACCGCGCCGAAGGGGCGAGCGCCGTGAATAATCTGAACGTTGTTACGGGTGAGGAGAAGAAGCAATTCGGCGCGTTCCGCGAAATCTCAGGCGCGACGCGCGCAAGCTGAGATACGGGAGAATTGAGGCCGTCTTCGATGCGCGTGTGCCGCGCTGCGCCCCGCCGCAATTTTGGACAAAGTATCAAAGGGACCATGCCGAGTGATGGTCCGGGGGGCGAGAAAGATCGGCCCGGCGCGGAGCACCCGCGCCGAGCCGGTGAGTTCGCCGCTGGCGGCTTCGAGTTAAGACCGCCGGCGCTTGTACCGCACAAGACATGCGCCCGTGTCGGTCTCGGTGTTAACGGACCGGAATTCCGTATTGCAGCCCGCCTCTGCTCCAGAGCGCATTGAGTCCACGGGGCGTTCGCAACGGAGAGCCGCCGCCGAGGTTTCTTTCGAAACTCTCCCCGTAGTTCCCGATGTGCTTGATGATCCGATAGGCCCAGTCGTTGCTGAGACCGATCGCCTCGCCGAATTTGCCCTCCGTTCCGAGCAGGCGCTTGATCTCGGGATTGGTGGACCGCTTCATGTCATCGACGTTGTCCCGGGAGATGCCGAGCTCTTCGGCATTCACCATCGCCATGTGCGTCCAGCGAATGATATCCGCCCATTGGTTGTCGCCATGGCGAACCACCGGGCCGAGCGGCTCCTTCGAGATGATGTCGGGTAGGACGGCGTGCTCCGTCGGATTGGCCAGCACGAGCCTTTGGCTGGCGAGCGTCGAAGCGTCGGACGTGATTGAATCGCAGCGGCCTGAGTCATACGCCTTAATCGTTTCCTCGTTGGTCGCGAAGGTCACCACTTGATACTTCCAGCCTGCGGCCCGGAAGTAGTCCGCGACGTTGAGCTCGTTCGTGGTCCCCTGCGCGACGCAGATCGACGCGCCATTCAGCTCCTTGGCGGAAGCGATCCCGAGCTTGTTCCGGACCATGAATGCCTGGCCGTCGTAGTAGGTCACGGCAGCGAAATCGAGGCCGAGTTGCGTGTCGCGCGACATCGTCCACGTCGTGTTGCGGGACAGCACATCGACGTCGCCGGATTGCAGCGCGGTGAACCGGTCTTTGGCCGAAAGCGGGACGAAGCGAACCTTCCTCGGATCGTCGAAGATTGCGGCGGCGACCGCGCGACAGAGGTCCACGTCGAACCCGGTCCAGTTGCCCTGCGCGTCCGGGATGCCGAATCCAGCGAGTCCCTGATGCGAGCCGCAAAGCAAGATGCCGCGCTGCCGGACCGTATCGAGGCGCGACTGCGCTACCGCGGTGGTGACGGTGAAGACAGTGGCAATACCGATCAGCGCCGCGGCAAGCGCGCTGGCGGCATGACGGTGCACGCGAGTTCGCGTGACCGCGGGCCGGGCGGCGGTCGAAATCCTTGGACGAATGCACGCCTTGGCAGCAAGATTCATGGCAGTTTCCTTTTCGGCTGTTTTTCACTCCGGGCGCAGAACACAGCTCGCTTGCATCCCCGCAAGCGATGCCGTCCGGAACGCCCGACACCGGATCTACGAATCGGCGGCGGCCCCTGGCCTGTCGGCGGGCCTCTTGCAGACATGCGCATGCGCTATAGAGGCAGTTGGGGGCGACGACGGTCTCGGGGGACCGCCCGCGCAGAGCCGTCAATGCATACCGGCAGACAGGCAAGCTGGACGCGCGGCTCAATCGCTGACCGGCCCTGCCAGTTGCCGGCGATCCCCTCAGTTTGTCCAACAGGCCCTGCCAGGACCGGGGCGGCGCCGTACAGCATCATGATGGCCCTCCTAAGCCCTGAAATGGATGTCGGCTTGCTGCCAACGATCTGATGGGAACTACTGCCAGCCCCGGACCGCGCCGACGCGCTGTCTGCAGTGGCCGACACGGCCGCGAGAGCCAGGATGGTCGAAGCGAGGGCAATGCGAAGCTTGTACAGTGTCATGACGGCCATCCATTCGATGCGGTCACACGCGGCGAGATACGGAGGGGTCGCCGGACGGGTTTCCAGCCGGCGGTAAAACATCCGTGAGGACGCCAGAGCAGGCGAGGGGAGACGCTGGGGGTGGCGGCTATAGGAGAAGTCGCTGCGCAGCGAGCGAGCCGCCGCACGATGCGGTTGACAAGCTGCGGGTGCCAGGTGCCGCCGCGCGGCGTTTCCACCTCGCGCTTGCTCAACTCGGCGGCAGCGCCGCGCATTGAATAGTTTTGGTGCTGCAAGTCACGAATGACGGGGCGAACTCCCTGGCGCAGGCCTTCGCCTCGGCCTGATATTTCGGCACGGCCGCGAGGTCGTGGGGTTCTCGCAGAGCTTCCTGACGTTCTCGGACACGCTCGGAGAAATCGAAGGCCAAGTTGGCCGATGCGATGACGGCCAAGAGTAGAGCCAACACAACGGCGAAACGTTCTACCGCTGCACTGCGCCCGCGTGCGGCCGAGCATAGCCAATGCTCGCGGCGCGCCGTACGCAGCCCACGACTTCGCCCACTGCCCCCGCTACCATGCCGGGCCGGATCCATTCCCGCCAGCAGGAGGCAGCCTTGCGCGAGTGGCTAAGCAGAATCGTCCAGGACCCGCGAACCGACCGGTTCATCATGGCGCTGATCGTGCTCAACGCGATCACGCTCGGGATCGAGACCAGTGACGTCGCGATGGCGCGATTCGGGCCGATCCTCGAAACGGTCGACGCCGTCGTGCTGGCGGTGTTCGTGGTGGAGATCCTGGCGCGGCTCTACGTGCTGCGGGGGGCGTTCTTCCGCGATGGGTGGAACGTGTTCGACTTCATCGTGGTCGGGATCGCGCTGGCGCCGGCGACCGGAGCCTTCGCGGTGCTGCGCGCGCTGCGCGTGCTGCGCCTGCTGCGGCTGATCACGGCGGTGCCGACGTTGCAGCGGGTGGTCAACGGGCTCGTCGCCTCGCTGCCGGGCATGGGGTCGATCGTGGTCCTGATCGCACTGATCTATTACGTGTGCGCCGTGATCGCGACCAACCTCTACGGCGACGAGTTCCCGCAGCTGTTCGGTACGCTGCCACGCTCGCTGTTCACGCTGTTCACGATCATGACGCTCGAGGGCTGGGTCGATGGCATCGTGCGCCCGATCATGCAGACGCGGCCCTATGCCTGGCTGTTCTTCATCCCGTTCATCATCGGCACCACCTTCATGGTGCTGAACCTGTTCATCGGCGTCATCGTCGGCGCCATGCAGCGCGAGCACGAGAAGGCGGTTGCGGCCGAGCTCGAAGCCGAGCGCGAAGTCATGCAGGAGGAGACCGAGCCGCTGATGCGGCGGATCCTGGAGCTGAAGGAGGAAGTCGCCGCCCTGCGCCGGGATTTGGCGCGGCACATCGGCGACGGCAAGCGCTGACGGATCGCCGCTTTCCAACGCCCGCGGGCTTGACCCGCGCATCGATCTTGAAAAAACAACGTGCGCATTTGGGATGGATTGCCAGGTTCAGGGCCGGCCGACCCCGGCAATGACCAGGCGGGGGACTGACATGCACCGCTTGCGCGGGATCATCGAGAATCCATGGACCGAGCGCGTCATCATGACGCTCATCGTCGTCAACGCCGTAACCCTCGGCCTGGAGACCAGCCAAACCGTGACGGCGCGCTGGGGAACGCTGCTGCGCGTGCTCGACCAGGCGATCCTCGCGGTTTTCGTGATCGAGCTCTTGAGCCGCATGGCGCTGCAGCGCGCGGCGTTCTTCCGCGACGGCTGGAACGTGTTCGACTTCCTGGTGATCGGCATCTCGCTCGCGCCTGCGGCCGAAGCGTTCACGGTGCTGCGCGCGCTGCGCGTGCTGCGCCTGCTGCGGCTGATCACGGTGGTGCCGTCGCTCCGGCGCGTGGTCGGCGGGCTGATCGGCGCGCTGCCCGGGATGGGATCGATCGTGCTCTTGATCGGCTTGATCTACTACGTCTGCGCCGTCATGGCGGTGAACCTGTTCGGCGAGGATTTTCCCGCCCTGTTCGGCACGCTGCCGGCCTCGCTGTTCACGCTGTTCACCATCATGACGCTGGAGGGTTGGGTCGACGGCGTGGTGCGGCCGGTGATGGAGAAGTACCCGTATTCGTGGCTGTTCTTCATCCCCTTCATCATCGGCACCACGTTCACCATTCTCAACCTGTTCATCGGCATCATCGTCAACGCGATGCAGAGCGAGGTCGAGAAGGAAACGGCGGCCGAGATCGCGGCGGAGCGCGAGATCGTGCACGGGGAGACCGCGCCGCTGCTGGTTGAGATCCGCGAACTGCGCGCCGAGGTCGCGGCGCTGCGCCGGGAGGTCGTCGGGCGGGCAGAACCGTCGGCTTGACCTCGCCCCGCCTGCGGGGAGAGGTCGGCGAGGCGCGCAACGCGCCGAGCCGGGTGAGGGGCTTCGTCGAATGAACTCGGTCGTGGAAGCCCCCTTACTCGGTCCTCGCATCCGCTCGGACCGACCTCTCCCCGCAAGCGGGGAGAGGTAATAGTAAGAGGGCGCTAGCCGAACACCACCGGCAGGCGGCGCGGGCCGCGCACCGTGCCTTCGGACCAGGTGACCTCGGCGCCCGGCTTGAGATGGAAGTCCGGCACCAGCGCCAGCCATTCGGCGAGCGCGACGTTGATCTCCATGCGCGCAAGGTTCGAGCCGATGCAGCGGTGGATGCCGAGGCCGAACGCGGCGTGCCGGTTCTGCGCGCGATCGATGACCACGCGGTCGGCGTCCGGGAACACCGCCGGGTCGCGGTTGGCGGCCGGAAACGACAGCAACACCATCTCGCCCGGCTTGAACGGGCAGCCGTTGATCTGCGTCTCCTTGACCACCTCGCGCGCCATCGTCACCGGCGCGTAGGCGCGCAGGAACTCCTCGACCGCGGTCGGAATGCGCTGCGGCTCCGCCGCCAGCCGCCGGCGGTCGTCCGCATGGGTGGCGAGATGCCAGAGGCAGGAGCCGATCGCGCTCCAGGTGGTGTCGATGCCGGCGATCAACAGCAGCCGCAGCGTGTTGATGACGTGCTCGTCGGCCATCGGCTCGCCTTCGAGCCGGGCGTTCATCAGGTAGCTGATCAGGTCGTCGGTGGGCGCGGCCCGGCGCTTGGCAAGCTCGGCCGCGAAATACGCCGTCATCTCGCCGACGGCGCGCATCAGCGCCGCCATGTCGGTGATGCCGAGCTCCAAAACTTCGTGGATCCATTTGCGGAACAGGTCGCCGTCATCCTCCGGCACGCCCAGCATGTGGGCGATCACGCGCACCGGAATCTCCTGCGCATAGTCGACCGCCGCGTCGCAGCCGCTGCCGCCGGCGAAACGCGCAACGAGGTCGCGGCAGATCTGCCGCGTGCGCGGCTCGTGCCGCTTGATCGCGGCCGGCGTGAACGGCGGCAGCAGCACATGCTTCTCCGCCGCATGGTTCGGCGGGTCGGAGGTGATCGGCGGGGCCGGTATGCGTGGCGGCGGCTCCTCGCGCACCACGATGCGGCGCGAGGAGAAGTGCTCGGTGTCGTAGGAGATGGCGCGCACGTCCTCGTAGCGGCTCGGGAAATACACGCCCATGTAGCGGCCGGTATGGGCGATCGGGCAGCTCGAGCGCAGCTCCTCCCAGATCGGAAACGGATTCTTGATCCAGCGCGGATCGAGATGGTCGAAGTCGGTGGCCCAATCGGTCACCGGCGGGCGCCTGCTCATCTGTCCTCTCATTCCTCGATGACGTCGATGGCGAGCTCGGGGCAGTTGGCCTTGGCGAGCCATGCCTTGTCGTTGAGTGCGGGCGGCACGACGCCGTCGCCGATCTCGTGCGCATGGCCGAGCTCGTCGAGCTGGAACAGCTCGGGAGCAAGCGCGTTGCAACGGGCGTGGCCCTGGCAGCGGCCGCGGTCGACCCGCACTCTCAGCCGTTCTGTCTGCGGCATCCCGATCCCGTGTCCCGACGGCAGCCGTTGTTCCTTGTGGTCTGTTCGCGCCGGTGGGTCCGCCGGAGGGCCGCAGCATAGCGAGGCGAAGCCTTGGGCCGCAAGAGTTGCGGCGCGGGCCACGCGCCTCAGGCGCGGAAGTGCTTGGACAGCTTCAGTCCCTGTCCCTGATAGTTGGACGTCGCGGTCTGTCCGTATAGGACGTCCGGCGCTTCCGACAGCCGCTCGAACACCAGCCGACCGATGATCTGCCCGTCTTCCAGGATGAACGGCACCTCGTGGCTTCTCACCTCGAGTACCGCGCGGCTGCCGGGCTGCCCATGCTCGGTGTAGCCAAATCCCGGGTCGAAGAAACCGGCGTAGTGAACCCGAAACTCTCCCATCGCGGGATCGATCGGAACCATCTCGGCCGCCAGGTCGGGCGGCACGTGCAAGCGCTCGGCCGAGGCCAACACGTAGAACTGATGAGGATCCAGTATCAGCCGGCGGTCTGGCCGCGCATGAATCGGCTCCCAGTAGTCGGCCATCTCGTACGCGTCGACGCAATCGACGTCGATGATGTCGGTGAACTTCTGTGCCCGGTAGCCGACGATGCGCTCGGAGGCGTCGTCGCCTGCAAGCCCCACGCGCAGCACCAGGCCGTCACGCAGCGTCAATTCGCCGTCGACCAACGGACGCTGCTCGTGTCGCTGGCGCAGGAGCCGGTCGTCGATGCGGAAATCCCAGTGCGCTTCCTGCTGGGAATTCAACCGGCGAAACCGGATCTGGTTGAGCCGGGATCCCTTGCGGACTTTGATGCTGAAGCTGCGCGGAGAGATTTCCGCAAACAGCGGCCCCTCGTATTTGGCGTCGACGCGGTCGAACACCTCGCTCGCGTTGGAGATCAATCTGGTGAAGACATCGAGCCGGCCGGTGGAGCTCTTGGGATTGGCGACCGCCGCAATGCTCTCCGGCAGCTGCAGATGCTCCTGCAGCTCGACCAGATACACGCAGCCGCGCTCCAGGATCGCGCCGTCGTCGAGCGCGATCTCGTCGTACTTCAGGGCGGAGAGCTGATCGGAGACCTTCTTGTCGCGGCCGGGCAGAAAGCTCGCGCGAATGCGGTAAGCGCGCGCCCCAAGCCGCAGGTCGAGACTGGCCGGTTGCAGTTGCGATTCCTCGATCTCGCTCAGCGCCGAGATCATCTTGCGCTCGACCATCGCGCGGATGCGCTGGCGAGGCAGCAGCCCGCTCTTCGACCTGCGATCGCTGACCGGCAAGCTGCGCACGTCCGCGGCGGCGGATTCAAACTGCAGGCCGGTCAACGAGGGCTGAGCTGTCAACATTCGGACTGGCACTTTCGCAGGCTTGGTCCATCCACCTTGAATCACAGCGCCGGAGGGCCGGCAACCTTTTCGGGTTCGCGCCGGCCGCTATCCGCGCTTTCCACACCAACGGAGATAGTCAGGCCGCCCGCGAAGTGCGACCGCCGTTGCCTTGACGGAAGCTCGGGGGGCGGCTAAGAGCGCCCTTGTTCCGTGGTCATTTGAGCCGGCCGGCTTGCAGCCACGTAAAACAAGTCGCTAAAAGGCCGGGGACGCGTGGACCCGGCTCTGGCATTTCGCCCGGCCGGGTTTTTCGTTGGCCCAAGGGGAGGCCCGTGATGTCCGCGTCCACTTTTGAGCGCTACCGCCCGGAAACCCGTCTGGTCCATGCCGGCATCCTGCGGTCGCAGTTCGGCGAGAACTGCGAGGCGATGTTCGTCACGCAAGGCTACGTCTACGACAGCGCCGAACAGTGCGAGGCGCGCTTCACCGGCGCCGATCCGGGCTTCCAGTACTCGCGCTTCTCCAACCCGACCGTCGCCATGTTCGAGGCCCGGATGGCGGCGCTCGAAGGCGCGGAAGCCGCGCGCGCGACCGCAAGCGGGATGGCGGCGGTCACCGCTTCGCTGATGGGGCAACTTCGGGCCGGCGACCACGTGGTCGCCGCCAAGGCGCTGTTCGGATCCTGCCGCTACATCGTCGAGGATCTGCTGCCGCGCTACGGCATCGGCACGACGCTGGTCGACGGCGTCGACCTCGCCCAATGGCGGGCCGCGCTGCGGCCCAACACCAAGTCGTTGTTTCTGGAAACGCCGACCAATCCGACCCTGGAGGTGATCGACATCGCGGCGGTGGCGCAGATCGCGCACGCCGCCGGCGCCACGCTCGTGGTCGACAACGTCTTTGCAACGCCACTCTACCAGAGCCCGCTGCGGTTCGGCGCCGACTGCGTCGTCTACTCGGCCACCAAGCACATCGACGGGCAGGGGCGCTGCCTCGGGGGCGTCATCCTCGGGTCGGAGGCGTTCATCCACGCGAACGTCCACCAGTTCGTGCGGCAGACCGGGCCGAGCCTTTCGCCGTTCAACGCATGGGTTCTGCTCAAGGGGCTCGAAACGCTGCCGGTGCGTGTGCGCCAGCAGACCGCCGCTGCCGCGGCGGTCGCGGACGCGCTCGCCGGGCACCCGAAGGTCATGCGGTTGATCTATCCGGGCCGGCCGGACCATCCGCAGGCCGCGACCGTCGCCAGGCAGATGCAGGGCGGCTCGACCCTGGTTGCGTTCGAACTCGACGGCGACCGCGCCGCGACGTTCCGGTTCCTGAACGCGCTCAAGCTGGTGCGCATCTCCAACAACCTCGGCGATGCCAAGAGCCTGATCACCCATCCGGCGACCAGCACGCATCAGCGCCTGACGCCGCCGCAGCGCGCCGAGCTCGGGATTACGGAGGGATTGGTGCGGCTCTCAGCCGGGCTCGAACACCCCGACGACATCGCCGAGGATGTTCTGACGGCACTCGAGGCGGCGTGAGATTTCAAACTATATTTGCTGCGGTGCAGCCTTCACCGACAGGTGAGTGAGCCGTGTGCCGATGATTTACCGCGCCCGCGGGGCGCCGCCGGCGATCGCCGGGCTGCGGACTGCGTCCGCGATGGCGATGCCGAGCTGGCGGGCAACGCAGCTGTAGCTCCAGTCGTTCATGTGCAGGCCGTCGGCCGAGAGCAGCGTCTCGAACGCCATGCCCTGGTGCTCGTGCCAGTGCCGCATGATGGCGAAGCGCTGGAACAGGCCGATGTTGCTGGCTTTCGCCTCCGCGCCGATGAGACGGACCATGCCTTCCGCGTCATGCTCCTTGGCGAGCACCTTGGGGGCATATTGCGGATCGATCAGCACGACGTCGGCACCCGTCGCCTTCAGCCGTCGGATGCCCTCCCGGATCAGCGGCGCCTCGCCGGCAATGGCATGGTCGCGCAGCACCGCATTGGTGCCGACCTGCCACAGCACCAGGTCGGGCTGCTCGACCGCAACGTCCCGGTCGAAGCGCGCCAGCATCTGGATGGCATCCTCGCCGCCCACCCCGCGGTTCAAGACCCGGATGGTCCTCCCCGGAAAGCGCGCCTTGAGGTCGGCTTCGAGCCGGCTCGGGTAGGTCGCGGCCGGCGAGCTCGCCCCAGCGCCGGAGGTCGAGGACGAGCCGATCGCCACGATGGTAATGGGCTCGCCCATTGCCAGGCGCCGCGCCACGCGGGTCAACGCATGCCCCAGCCGCGTGAACTCGGCCGGCGCGGTACACGCCGGCGCCGCCGGAGCCGGCTGGGCCTGCACGCTGGCGGGAGAAGAAAGGGCAGCGATTACAAGCGCAAAAGACGAAATAAGCCGTCGCGTCATCGAGTACCCTTGTTGCAACCCTGTTCGACCATGCCGCATCCAGCGGCAAGCCGCCTCCCAGATCCGTTCGGTATCGGCGTCTTGTTAATGCGCCAATAAGACGAACGTGCCGATTCCCACCAAATGCCTCATTTCTGCCACGAGGTCAAATCCGGGCAAATACGGGCAGAACCAGCAGAAAGCGGGGATCGTGGCCGCGTCGAGGCCGTTTTATCGGCCGGCGCGCCGCACCCTGCGTCCAAGTGCCTAGCCGCGGTGTGGACATTCCGGCGTCCAAACCATTGCATCAGGGCGACAGACGCGATTCACTACTTCGCAATTCGGTCCGAATAGGGTTAGCGAGAGCCATGTATCGCGCCCTGACCCGCGACATCGAAGTCAAGGTGACCCCGCGGTTCATCCCCGACCGCTCGTCGCCCCAGGAGGGCCTTTACTTCTGGGCCTACACGATTGAGATCGCGAATCGCGGACGGGAGACGGTGCAGCTCAAGACGCGGCACTGGCGGATCACCGACGCGCTCGGGCGGTTGCAAGAGGTCAAGGGGGCCGGGGTGGTCGGCGAGGAGCCGGTGCTCGAACCGGGCCAATCGTTCGAATACACCAGCGGCGTACCGCTCCCGACGCCTTCCGGCTTCATGGTCGGCACCTACGGCATGGTGAGTGCGCAAGGCGAAAGTTTCGACATCGATGTGCCGGCCTTCTCGCTCGACGCTCCCGACGTCGAGCGCGTGATCAACTGACATCGCGCGCCGCAGCCGAGGCAGCAAGAACGTCGGCGTTGCCCGCTGAAGCGAAACGATCGAGGCGCCGCGCGATCGCAATCAGCCCTGCGGCTCCACCTCGGCGGGCTGCACCACGTAGGTGCCGTTGCAGAACTCGCAGGTGACCGAGATCACCCCGTTCTCGACCATGTGGGCACGCTCGTCGGTCGAGAAGCTGCGCAGCATGGCGGTGATCTTGGTGCGCGAGCAGGAGCACTCGGCCGCCAAGTCGCGGCAGCGAAAGACGCGCACGCCGCGCTCGTGGAACAGCCGGTAGACGAGCCGCTCGTTCGACAGCGTCGGGTCGATCAGCTCGACATCCTGGACCGTCTCGACCAGCGATCGGCCTTCGATCCACGCATCGTCCTCCGGCACGACGTGCGGCCGCGTGCCTTCCGGTGCGTCGCCGGGATCGAGATCGGCCTGCCGCATGCGCTCGGTCGCCTTCGGGAGAAACTGCAGCATGATGCCGCCGGCGCGCCAACGATGGCGCAGCCCGTCGGGGCCCGGGCGGAATTCCTCGGCGACCGCCAACCGTACCCGGGTCGGAATTTGCTCGGAGCGCCGGAAGTACTCGTGCGCGGCCGCTTCGAGGTCGCCGCCTTGCAGCGCCACCAAGCCTTGATAGCGGCTCATCGCCGTGCCTTGGTCGATGGTCATGGCGAGGTGGCCATGGCCGAGCAGCGTGCCGGCGGTGGCCGCGCCGGTTTCGATCGCGGCCGCGACGCGCTCCCGGTCGAAGCGGGCGCACGCCCTGATCTTCCCGGGGGTCGTGAAATCGACCACCAGCATGCGCACCGGCCCGTCGGTCTGTGTCTGCAGGATGAAGCGGCCCTCGAACTTCAGTGCGGAGCCCAGCAGCACCCCGAGCACCACCGCTTCGCCCAACAGCTTGGCCACGGGCCCCGGATAGCTGTGGCGGCTCAGGATGTCGTCGACCGCGGGCCCGAGCCGCACCAGCCGTCCGCGCAGGTCGAGGGCATCGACCTGGAACGGCAGCACGGTGTCGTCGGCCGATGTTCTGGCAGGCGCCCGTTCGGGAATTGCGATATCGGTCATTGCAAGGTCCGGGTTCCGTCGTGTTCGAGTGCAGCGCGGCCTCGTCGGCGAGGCAGTTGAAGCGACGATGCCAAGCCTTGACGTGGCGGCACTCATAGCCGCCGCGCCGCCCGCGAGCCACATGAGGCGGCTACTTACTCGCGTGCAGGCACCACGCCAAAATGCCCTTCTGGGCATGCAGGCGGTTCTCGGCCTCGTCGAAGACCACCGACTGCGGACCGTCGATCACCTCGTCGGTGACCTCTTCGCCCCGGTGCGCCGGCAGGCAATGCATGAATATGGCGTCGTGCTTCGCTTTTGCCATCAGGCGCGCATTCACCTGGTAGGGCCTGAGCAGGTTGTGGCGGCGCTCGCTTTCCTTGTCGCCCATCGACACCCAGGTGTCGGTGACGACGCAATCGGCTCCGGTCACCGCCTGCTCGGCGTCGTGGCCGATGACGATCGCGGCGCCTGACGCGAGAATCCAGTCCAGCACCCGCTTCTTAGGCGCCAGCTCGGGAGGCGTCGCGACCTGCAGGCGGAACTCGAACCGCGCCGCGGCGTGCATCCAGGATGCCAGCACGTTGTTGTCGTCGCCGGTCCAGGCGATGGTCTTGCCGTGGATCGGCCCACGGTGCTCCTCGAAGGTCATGACGTCGGCCATGACCTGGCAGGGATGCGAAAGCCGCGTCAGGCCATTGATCACCGGGACGGTGGCGTGGCGCGCCAGCTCCAGCAAGGCCGCATGATCGAGGATGCGGATCATGATGGCGTCGACGTAGCGCGAGAGGACGCGCGCGGTATCGGCGATGGTCTCGCCGCGACCGAGCTGCATCTCCTGGCCGGTCACCATGATGCATTCGCCGCCGAGCTGACGCATGGCGATGTCGAACGAGACGCGCGTGCGCGTCGACGGCTTGTCGAAGACCATCGCCAGGGTTTTGCCGGCAAGTGGCCGCTCCGCCGTGGCGCGGTCGCGCACCCAGTGGGCCTTCATGGTGCGGCCGGCCTCGATCATGCCCCGCAGGTCCTGGGCGGGAATGTCGGTGAGGTCGAGGAAATGCCGCAAGCCGTCGGCAGTCACCCGGCTGCTCCTTGAACCTTGCGCGGTGGCTCGAGCGCAGCTTCGATCCGGGTGGCGGCGCGGTCGAGGCTGGCGAGCGCCGCCGCGATCTCCTGCTCGCCGACGATGAGCGGCGGCAGCAGCCGCACGACATTGTCGCCGGCCGCCGCCGTGATCATCTTCTCGGCGCGCAACGCATCGACAAGCTCGGCCGCGGGCACCTCGGCGCGCAGGCCGATCAACAAGCCCTCGCCGCGCACCTCCGCAATGACCTGCGGATGGCGGTCCTTGAGCTCGGCCAGGCGCTGCTTGAGCACCAGCGCGGTGCGTTTCACCTGATCGAGGAACCCGGGGGCCAGGACGACGTCGAGCACAGCATTGCCGATGGCCATCCCCAAGGGGTTGCCGCCGAACGTCGAGCCGTGGGTGCCGGTCGTCATGCCTTTGGCGGCCTCGGCAGTGCCGAGGCAGGCCCCCAGCGGATAGCCGCCGCCGATGCCCTTGGCGACTGCCATGATGTCAGGAACGACGCCGGTGCGCTGGTACGCAAACAGCTCCCCGGTCCGCCCCATCCCAGTCTGCACTTCGTCGAATATCAGCAGCAGCCCATGCTGGTCGCAGAGCTGGCGCAGGCCTTTCAGGAATTGCGTCGAGATCACGCGCACGCCGCCCTCCGCCTGGATCGGCTCGACCAGGATCGCGGCTGTCTCCGGTCCGATCGTGCGCTTGACCGCTTCGAGGTCGCCGGCGACGAGCTGGTCGAACCCCTCCACCACCGGGCCGAAACCGTCGAGATATTTTTTCTGTCCGCCCGCCGCCAGCGTCGCCAGCGTGCGGCCATGGAAGGCGCCCTCGAAGGTGATGATGCGGAAACGCTCGGGGTTGCCGCTGGCCGATTGGTACTTGCGCGCCATCTTGATGGCGCACTCCATCGCCTCGGCGCCGGAATTGGTGAAGAACACCCTGTCGGCGAAGCTCGCCGCGCACAGCCGATCGGCCAGCCGCTCGCCCTCGGGGATGCGGTAGAGATTGGAGACGTGCCAGAGCTTCTGCGCCTGCTCGGTCAGCGCCTCGACCAGACGCGGATGCGCGTGGCCGAGCAGATTGACCGCAATGCCGGATGTGAAGTCGAGGTAGCGCTCGCCGTTGGTGGCGACGAGCCAGGCTCCGTCACCCCGCTCGAACGCGAGGTCGACACGCGCATAGGTGGGCAGAAGATGCGAGCTCACGGGCGCCATCCGTCGGTTCGAGCAAAGCCGAAAATGAATAATGCCGCCTCGGCGGGCGGCACGGTAGCCGCATATTATGTCGCGGCCGTTCGCTGTCAACCGACGGGTTCGGCGGCTTTGGGAGGTCAGCGGTTTTTTCGCGCCCTGCACCAGCCCCCCCACTGCGGTCGCCGGGCCCGGATCGCTCCGGCGCGCTTCTCCCGGCGACAAGCGCAGCGCCGAGAAGCCGAGTTTTGCGCCGTGTCGCGGAGATGGCGTCTTCGGCCGCAAGCGAGCAGGCCGGCCGCGGGCGGGCGCGCCGAGATGTTTGGGCGGCTAGCGTCGCACTGGGGCCGACATTGCTGGGGAAAAGATCCGTATGATTCCGAGGACTCTTGCGCGGGAGTCACGCGATATTGTAGCTTTTATGACGACGGGTACGATATCTCGTGCGGCGGACCGTCTCCTGGGACCATCAGTAGGCGTCAGCCCCGAATGGCCGAACGGCTGTCGGGGACCGTGGTGGGATTCTGCGAGGCCTGCGGGCACGCCGCACAGCTTGGCGAGGGAACGGACCCATGACCTGGACGTGGACGGACGAGCGGGTTGAGTTGCTGAAGAAGCTGTGGTCGGACGGACTCTCCGCCAGCCAGATCGCGGCCGAGTTCGGGGGCATCACGCGCAACGCCGTGATCGGCAAGGTGCACCGCCTCGGGCTGTCCGGTCGCGCCAAGGCGCCCTCCTCTTCGGCGCCGCGGCCGCGCAAGCCACGGCCGCCCGGGCATTTCATGCGGCCGCCGCGGCCGGCGACCCGCGGCAACACGGCGCTGGCGCCGCGGGCTCTGCACGAGCTCGATCCGGAGCCCGAACCGGTCACGGAAATGGCGGACAACGTCATTCCGCTCGGGCAGCGCCTCTCGATCCTGCAGCTGACCGAAGCAACCTGCCACTGGCCCTGCGGCGATCCCGGCGCGCCCGACTTCTTCTTCTGCGGCGGCAAGGCCGTCGAGGGATCACCCTACTGCGGCTATCACTGGCGCCGCGCCTACCAGCCGCTGCACGATCGCCGTCGCGACCGGCGGCTGCGAGCCTGACGCGTCAAGGGGTTCCTCCCGCGTGCGTCCAGCTGCGGGCGTCGGCTACCCGGCGCCCGCTTTTGTCGCCGGCTCGCCGCCTTTGAGGAAACGCTCGTCGAACGAATAGCCCGAGCCGCGCACCGTCCGGATCGGATCCGGGTTGCGGCCGCGGTTCAAGGCCTTGCGCAAGCGCCCGACATGGACGTCGACGGTGCGCTCGTCGATGTAGATGTCGCGCCCCCAAACGCCGTCGAGCAACTGGTCGCGGGAGTACACGCGACCGGGGTTCTGCATCAGGAACTCCAGCAGCCGGAACTCGGTGGGGCCGAGGGCGACCTCGCGCTCGCCACGAAACACGCGGCGGCGTTCGCGGTCGAGGGCGATGTCGCCCGCCCGGAGCACGGCGGCGAGCCGCTCGGGCTTCGACCGTCGCAGCAGAGCCCGGATGCGGGCGAGAAACTCCGGGACCGAGAACGGCTTGACGATGTAGTCGTCGGCGCCGGTGGTTAATCCCCGCAGGCGCTCGGATTCCTCGCCGCGCGCGGTCAGCATGATGATCGGCAGCCGCTCGGTCTCGGCGCGCGCACGCAGCCGCCGGCACAGCTCGATGCCGGACAGCCCCGGCAGCATCCAGTCGAGCACCACGAGATCCGGCGCGCTCTCCTGCAGCTTGATCTCGGCCTCGTCGCCGCGGGCGGCGGCATCGACGTCGTAGCCCTCGGCTTCGAGGTTGTAGCGCAGCAGCAGGGTCAGAGGTTCTTCATCCTCGACGATCAGAATGCGCGGAGTCATCAGGGCCTCGCTATCTGGCTAACCCGGAAACGGCACGGCGGTCAGGCTGGTCGTGTCGCCCTTGGGGCGCTCATCGGGGAGCGCATGCCCCTCCACCATGTAGTGTACCGTCTCGGCGATGTTGGTCGCGTGGTCGCCCATGCGCTCGATGTTCTTGGCGCAGAACAGCAGGTGCGTGCAGAACGTGATGTTGCGCGGGTCTTCCATCATGTAGGTCAGCAGCTCGCGGAACAGCGAGTTGTTCACGGCGTCGATCTCCTCGTCGCCCTTCCAGACGGTGAGCGCCTGCGCGACGTCGCGTCGCGCATAGGCGTCGAGCACCTGCTTCAACGCGGCCAGCACCAGGTCGGCCATGTGCTCGAGCCCGCGCAGCACCGGGTGGACGCGGAAATCGTTGCCCAGGGCGACCACGCGCTTGCCGATGTTCTTGGCGAGATCCCCGATCCGCTCGAGATCGTTGGAGACGCGCAGCGCCGCGACGATCTCGCGCAGATCGACCGCCATCGGCTGGCGGCGCGCGATCGTCAGGATCGCCTTTTCCTCGATGTCGCGCTGCAACGTGTCGATCAGGGTATCGGCCGCGATCACCTGTTGGGCGAGCTTGGTGTCGCGTTTGACCAGCGCATCGACCGCTTCCGCGATCAGCTTCTCGGCGAGGCCACCCATCTCGGCGACGTTGCGGGCGAGGCCTTGCAGATCCGCATCGAAAGCCTTCATCGTGTGTTCGGTCATCGGGGTCGTTCCCTCTGCCTGGCGCGGGCGCGCATCATCCGAATCGGCCGGTGATGTAGTCCTGCGTGCGCCGGTCACTCGGCGTGGTGAACATCTTGCTGGTGGTATCGAACTCGATCAGCTCTCCGAGATACATGAAGGCGGTGAAGTCGGAGACGCGCGCCGCCTGCTGCATGTTGTGGGTGACGATCACGATCGTGTAGTCGGCCTTGAGCTCGTCGATCAGCTCCTCGATCTTGGCGGTCGAGATCGGGTCGAGCGCCGAACAGGGCTCGTCGAGCAGGATCACCTCGGGCCTGACCGCAACCGTGCGGGCAATGCACAGCCGCTGCTGCTGGCCGCCCGAAAGGCTCAAGCCGTTGGCGCCGAGCTTGTTCTTGACCTCTTCCCAGAGCGCCGCGCGTCGCAGCGCGGATTCGACGCGCTGGTCGACCTCGGCGCGCGACAGCCGCTCGTAGAGCCGAATGCCGAACGCGATGTTCTCGTAGATCGACATTGGGAACGGGGTCGGCTTCTGAAACACCATGCCGATGCGGGCGCGCAGCAGGTTGACGTCTTGCGAAGACGAAAGGATGTCCTCGCCGTCGAGCAGGACTTCGCCTTCGGCGCGCTGCCGGGGATAGAGATCGTAGATGCGGTTGAGGACGCGCAGCAGCGTCGATTTCCCGCATCCGGAAGGGCCGATGAAGGCCGAGACCTTGCGGGCGTAGAGCGGCAGCGAGATGCCCTTGAGGGCGCGATTGTCGCCATAGTAGAAGCTCAGATCGCGGATCGAGACCTTTTCGGTCACGTCCGCCACCCCGCTCGGCCGGTGCAGAATGTCGGATGCGATCACGGTTCGGGTGTTCATGAGGACGGCCCCTTGGCGGTAAGCGCCCGCGCGACCACGCTCAGCAGCAGCACCGTGAACGTGATCACCAACGCCCCGGTCCAGGCGAGCTTCTGCCAGTCCTGATAGGGACTAAGCGCGAACTGAAAAATGACGGCGGGCAGGCTCGCGATCGGCGCATTGAGGTTGACCGACCAGAACTGGTTGTTGAGCGCCGTGAACAACAGCGGCGCGGTCTCCCCGCTGATGCGTGCGACCGCGAGCAGCACGCCGGTGATCATTCCGGCGCGCGCGGCCCGGTAGGCGATGCGCGTGATCATCACCGAGCGCGGCATGCCGACCGATGCGGCCGCCTCGCGCAGCTGGTCGGGAACGAGCGTGAGCATATCCTCGGTCGTGCGCACGACCACCGGTATGACAATGACCGAAAGCGCCACCGCGCCGGCCCAACCGGAGAAATGCCCCATCGGGCGCACCATCACCTCGTAGATGAACAGCCCGACCACGATCGAGGGCGCGCTCAACAGGATGTCGTTGATGAAACGCACGACGGTGGTGAGACGGTCATAGCGCCCATACTCGGCCATGTAGGTTCCCGCCAGGATTCCGATCGGGGTGCCGATCAGGACCGCCAGCACGGTCAGGATCAGGCTGCCGATGATCGCATTGAGAAGCCCGCCGTCGGCGCCGGGTGGCGGCGTCATTTCGGTGAACACCCGCAGCGACAGTCCGGAAAAGCCTTCCCACAGCAGGGCACCGAGGATCAGCACCAGCCAGCCCAGGCCGAACAACGTCGCGGCGATCGACAAGCCCATGGCGATGAGGTTGCGGCGGCGGCGGGCGGCGTAGACCGGGCTCGCGATCGTCATCCCACCCTCCGCTCGATCCGCAGCAGCAGGTAGCGCGCGATCGCCAGCACGATGAACGTGATGACGAACAGGATCAGGCCGAGCGCAATCAGCGCCGAGGTGTAGAGGTCGCCGACCGCCTCGGTGAATTCATTGGCGATGGTGGCGGAGATCGTCGTGCCCGGTGCCAGGATCGAGCTCGATACCTTGTGGGCATTGCCGATCACGAAGGTCACTGCCATGGTCTCGCCGAGCGCCCGACCGAGGCCGAGCATCACCCCGCCGATGACCCCGACCCGCGCGTAGGGCATCACCACGTTGCGGACGACCTCCCAACGCGTGGCGCCGACGCCGTAGGCCGCTTCCTTGAGGACGACTGGGACGGCCTCGAACACGTCGCGCGAGATCGCGCTCACGAACGGCAGCACCATGATGGCGAGGATCAAGCCCGCGGTGAGCATGCCGATCCCGTAAGGCGGGCCCTCGAACAGGCTGGACAGCACCGGGATCGGGCCGAACAGGTCGATCAGCGCCGGTTGCAGCGTCTGCTGCAGGAACGGCGCAAAAACGAACAGGCCCCAGATGCCATAGATGATGCTCGGAATGCCGGCCAGCAGCTCGATCGCGATGCCGATCGGCCGGCGCAGCCAAAGCGGACATACCTCGGTCAGGAAGATTGCAATGCCGATCCCGAGCGGGACCGCAAACCCCATTGCGATCAGCGAAGTGACGATGGTGCCGTAGATCGGTGCCAGCGCCCCGAACCTTTCCGTCACCGGATTCCAGCTCTGATCGACCAGGAAGCCGAATCCGAATGCGCTCAACGCCGGAATCGCACCCTCGATCAGGGAGAGGATCACACCGCCGAGCAGCCCGAGCACCGCAAGCGCGGCAATCCGCGTGGTCAACCGGAAGGTCTTGTCGCCGATGCGCAAGCGGCCGAGCATGCGGGCGCGGTCGCCGGGCGCCGGGATGCTAAGCGCGCTCCGTTGCAAGGCAAGGTCGGTCACGGATCGCTCCCGATCGGAAACCATGCACCGGCCCCTTCCAGCGACCACTTCGCATCGCAATGGGGAGCCGTCTAGAACGCCGCGCGCGCCTTGCACAAGGCCTTTGCGGCGCCGGCCGAGCCGGGAGCGCGCAGCCGGCGCTCCCGGTAGCTTCGCCGCTCCTGCTCAGTTGGAGACCGCGAGCAGCGGCTTGTTGCCGGCGTCCTTGATCTCCTGCGCCCAGGACTTCTGGACCGCCTCGACCACGTTGTCCGGCATCGGGACGTAGTCGAGCTCGAGCGCCGTCTTATCGCCCTTGGCGTAGGCCCAGGCGAAGAATTTGAGCGCCTCGGTGGCGGCGGCTGCGTCCTTGGGCTGCTTGTGCATCAGAATGAAGGTCGCGCCGGTGATCGGCCACGACTTCGCGCCCGCCTCGTCGGTGAGCACGACCCCGAAGCCGGGGGTACCGGTCCAGTCCGCGCTGGCCGCAGCGGCCATGAAGGTCTCGGCGATCGGCTCGACCGCCTGACCGTCCTTGTTGATCAGCTTGGCGTAAGGAAGCTTGTTTTGCTTGGCATAGGCATACTCGACGTATCCAATCGCGCCCTTGGTCTGCGCCACGTTATTGGCGACGCCTTCGTTGCCCTTCGCGCCGAGCCCGGCCGGCCATTGCACGGCGGTGTTGGTGCCGACCTTGCTCTTCCAGTCGGGGCTGACCTTCGCAAGGTAGTCGGTGAACAGGAAGGTCGTTCCCGAGCCGTCGGAGCGGTGCACGATCACGATCGGCTGCGCCGGCAGGTTGACGTTGGCATTGAGCTTCTTGATCGCCGGGTCGTTCCAGCTCTTGATCTCGCCCAGGAACATCCTGGCGACGGTCGGCCCGTCGAGCACGATTTCGCCGGTTTTGATACCCTCGACGTTGATGACCGGCACCACGCCGCCCATCACCATGGGGAACTGCACCAGACCATCCTTCTGCAACTGCTCGGCCTTCAGCGGCATGTCGCTCGCCCCGAAGGTGACGGTCTTGTTCTGGATCTGCTTGATGCCGCCGCCGGATCCGATCGACTGGTAGTTCAGACCGACCCCGGTCTCCTTTTTATAGGTGTCGGCCCACTTCGCGTAGATCGGGTAGGGGAAGGTGGCGCCGGCGCCGGAGATATCGGCGGCCGCAGCCGAACCGGCCGCGATCGCAAGTGCTATCGATGCCGCAGCGAACGTTGTTACGGGTTTCACGGGACCTCTCCTTGTTATGGGTTCCGGCTATGGCTGGACGGCCGGAACGGTTCTGGTCGGGTTGTCTCTTGAGCTTGTTCGGCGGGTTTCGCGGGGTCTTGGGGCTCGGGTCCTGCCCGTTCCGCCCGCGAAGCCGCCGAGGGTGTTTAGCCGCCGCACGCGGTTGTTTTACGACCGCTGCGTGACAGTATGATGACCAACCAACCAATTGTAACTTAAGTGATATTCGGCTTGGTGGAATGCCCCTCCGCGACTGGCAGGCGGACCGTGAACACTGAGCCCGCGCCCCACTCGCTGTCGATCGCGAGCCGGCCGCGATGGCGGTTGAGGATGTGCTTGACCAGAGCAAGGCCGAGCCCGGTGCCGCCCTCGGCGCGGCTCTGCCCGACGTCGACGCGGTAGAACCGCTCGGTCAGCCGCGGCAGGTGCTCGCGGGCAATGCCCGGGCCGTAGTCCCGCACCGATATGACCGCCTCGCCGCCGCTTGTGTCCGAGGCGTCGCCGCGCGCGACCGCGATATCGACCCGCTTACCGGAGGCCCCGTACTTCAGCGCGTTCTCGACCAGGTTCTCGAACACGCGGCTGAGCTCGTCGCGATCGCCCAGCGCCGTCAGCGGCTCGGGTGGCCCCGAGATCGCGACCTCGACCCCGCGTTCGCGCGCCAGCATCTGCAGACTGTCGACCACCTGCTGCACGATCGGCATGAGTTCGGTCGGCGTTTCCGGCTGGATGTGCGCATTGAGCTCGATACGTGACAGCGACAACAGATCGTCGATCAGCCGCGCCATCCGGCGCGCTTGCCCCTTCATGATCGCGAGGAAACGTTCGCGCGCGGCCGCGTCGTCGCGCGCCGACCCTTGCAGCGTATCGATGAACCCCGCCAGCGAGGCCAGCGGCGTGCGCAGCTCGTGACTGGCGTTGGCGACGAAATCGGCGCGCATCTCCTCGCTGCGCCGCAGCGGGGTGAGGTCATGCAGCGTCAGCAGCAAGCGGCCATCCGGAGCGTCCCCCGGCGCCGACGGAACCGGTATCAGCTGCGCCGCATACCAGCGGTCGATCGGGACCCGCTCGGAAAATTCGGCGCTCTGGGCTTCGCCGCTTGCCACGGCGCGGCGGATCGCATCGACGACGGCGGGCATGCGCAACGCAAGCGATGCGGGTTCCCCGCGCTGCAAGGCAGGCGCGATGGCGCGGGCGCCGGAATTGAAGGCCACAACCAGGCCGTTGCGGTCGAGCACCACAACCGGGTCGGGGAGTGCGGCAATCAGGGCGTCGGCCGCCGGCGCCGCGCCCGGTATCGCCGCACTCTCGGCGGTCGCCGACACCGACTCGGTGGTGGGTCGCGTCTGCGGGCCATAAAGGGCGACAGCGGCGATGACCGCAAAGCCGGCCAGAGCGGCGAGCGGCGGCGTCGCGCCGGCGAGCGCGAGCGCAAGGAAGACTGCTGCCGCCGCAGCGACCACGAGGTTGGTCGGCGTCGCCCGCGACCTGAGCTTCGCCACGATACCGCGTTCGCCGGATTCATCGCCGAGCGTCATGGCGGGCCATTGCGTTTCCGTGGTTGCGGCCGATCGGACGCTGCCGTCAGCCGCAACCAGCCTACGGTGGCTTTTTCGTCCTCGGTTTCGGCGTCGCGAGCAGGTCCGGTCGCGACGCGTCGGAATCGGCGAGCGGCGGCCCAATCGGTGCCGCCGCCGGCGCCGGGGGCTCGCCGGCAAGCGGCTGATTGCGCGCAAAATTCAACCACAGTTCGCGGATGCCGAGGATGGCAAGCGCGAGCCCAAAAGGCATGAAATAGTAGAGCAGCCGGAACAGCAGCAAGCCGGCGATCAGCTGTTCCTTGTCGAACTGCCAAAGCGCCGTGAGCATGGCCGCATCGAACACCCCGATGCCGCCGGGTGCGTGGCTGGCAAACCCCAGCAGCGTCGCCGAGACAAAGACCACGGCGAGCGTGACGAAGCCGATATGCGGCTCCGCCGGTATCAGGATCCACATCGCCAGCGCGCAGAAGCTGAGATCGACGATGCCGATGCCGATCTGCAGCAGCGTCAGCGGCCCCCCCGGCAGCGTGACGGTCCAGCCGTTGCGTCCGATCAGGCGCGGCTTGCGCCAGACCCAGGCGACATAGCCGGCGACGACGAGCAGGGCGAGCAACGCAAAGGCGCGGTTCAGCCACGGCGGCAGCTGATCGACCGCGGTCGCCGCGAGCGGATCATAGGCGATGCCAAGGCCCAGAACCGTGGCATTGCCGAGCCAGAACGTGAGCCCGGCCACGAAGCAGATCTTGGCGACATCCACGGCACTGAGCCCCCACGCCGAATAGATGCGGTATCGGACTGCGCCGCCGGTGAACACGCTGGCGCCGATGTTGTGGCCGATCGAATAGCTGGTGAAGGCGGCGAGCGCGGCCACCCGGTACGGGACGTCGTAGCGACCGATCGTGCGAAGCGCGAACAGGTCGTAGAAGGTGAGGGTGAAATAGGCGGCGGCGACCGCGAGGCCGGCGAGGGCGATGTGCGAGGGCGGTGTGCTGCGCAGCGCATCCACGACCTCGTCGACTTCGAGGTCCTGCAGCATTCGGAACAGCACGATAAAGGCGATCGCAATGATCGCGAGGCTCAGAAGGAGCCCGAGCCGGTTCCAACCGATGGATTCATCCAGAAACCGACGCAGCGACTGCACCAACTTGAGCATCGGTATTCCTGCGGTTCCCCGCTCCGTTATGACAAACGTGCCTGCTGCAACTCGAGCGAGGAATCGCTAGCAGAACTCCGCACCGCACGCGAGCACGCGGTTTTTCCATGCCCATCACCCTGCGTCGCCGGCGTATCAGGGGCTTTCCGTCCGGCAACCTGGGATTTAAGGCGGGCCGCGATAGCAAAACCCAAGGCGGTCACCGCTCACGGGTTGGCGGCGGTGCCGCCACGGCCCCGTACCACTTGCTGTACCTGGCATTCCTGATGTTCTGCGCGACCGGCGTGTTCAGCCTCAACCACAGCAATTTCGACCTCTATCTGGTGGCGCTGTTCCGCCTGCTCGGATACATATTCCGCAAGCTCGACGCCGAGCCGGCCCCGATGCTGCTGGCCTTCATCCTGACCCGATGATGGAGGAGTTCCTGCGGCGTGCGCTGCTGATTTCGAAGGGGGACCCGACCATCCTGGTCGCGCGCCCGATCAGCCTCGCCATGCTGATATTGTCGGCAGTATTGATTGGCATCGTCATGCTGCCGGCCGTCAGCAGGAAGCGCGAGCAGGCCTTCCATGAAGATAGAGTAGGGTAGCGAGCTTCGGTGCACCCGCGGGGGCGCGCGCCGGCGAATTTTCCGAGGAGGGCGTCAGATGGCAAAACTAAGCCCGCAAACACGCGACAAGCTGAAAACCGTCAGCACCGCCACGTTGACCACGGCGCTGTTCAAGCGTGGCTTCCGCAACCAGATGATCCAGGGCGTCTATCCGCTTAATCCGGACGCGCTGCCGATGGTGGGCAAGGCGTTCACGCTGCGCTACATACCGGCGCGCGAGGATCTCAACCCGATTACGGTATTCCAGGATCGGTCGCATCCGCAGCGCAAGGCGATCGAAGAGTGCCCGGCCGGCGCGGTTTTCGTGATCGACAGCCGCAAGGATCCGCGCGCCGCTTCTGCCGGATCGATTCTGGTTTCGCGTCTGATGCAGCGCGGCGTCGCCGGGGTCGTCACCGACGGTGGCTTCCGCGACTCCCACGACATCGCCAAGCTTGCGATGCCCGCTTTTCACAGCCGGCCGTCCGCGCCGACCAACTTGACGGTGCACCAGGCGCTCGACATCAACGTGCCGATCGGCTGCGGAGACGCGCCGGTGTGGCCGGGCGACGTGATCGTGGGAGATCATGACGGCGTCGTCGTGGTTCCGGCTCATCTCGCCGACGAGCTCGCGGACGAAGGGCTCGAGATGACCGCCTTCGAGGACTTCGTCGCCGAACAGGTGATGAAGGGCCGCTCGATCCTCGGGCTGTATCCGGCGACCGAGGAGAAGACCCGAACGGATTTCGCCGCATGGCGCAAAGCGAAGGGGCGATAGGGGCCGCGCGGTCGCAAAGTCCTCCGGCGCAAAGGTCGACTGAATGTAAAGCTCGTGCCTGCCTGGAGACACCGCCGCCGGTGCGGGCATTCACGTCTTGGGCCGGAACTGTGCTGAGGAGCGCGCATGACGAAGCGAAAGGCGTTACAGGAGCTGAGAAGCCAGCGCTGGTTCGGCGCGACCGACCTGCGCGCGTTCGGCCACCGCTCGCGCGGGCTGCAGATGGGCTATGCGCGCGAGGATTTTCTCGGCAAGCCGGTGATCGGCATCATCAATACCTGGAGCGACCTCGCGCAGTGCCACACCCATTTCCCCGCGCGCGTCGAGGATATCAAGCGCGGCATCTGGCAAGCCGGGGGGTTCCCGGTCGAGCTGCCGGCGATGTCGCTGTCCGAGCAGTTCGTCAAGCCGACCAGCATGCTCTACCGCAACTTCTTGGCCATGGAGACCGAGGAGCTGTTGCGCTCGCATCCGGTCGACGGCGCCGTGCTGATGGGCGGCTGCGACAAGACCACGCCGGCGACGATCATGGGCGGCATCTCCATGAACCTGCCGGTGATCTTCATGCCGGCCGGCCCGATGATGCGCGGGCACTTCGGCGGCAACATTCTCGGATCGGGCTCCGACGTTTGGAAGTATTGGGCCGAGAAGGAAGCCGGCAACATCAGCGAGGCCCAGTGGAACGACATGGAGGCCGGAATCGCGCGCTCGGCCGGCACCTGCATGACCATGGGGACCGCCTCGACCATGACCACGATCGCGGAGGCGCTCGGTCTCACGCTGCCGGGCGCGGCGTCGATCCCGGCGGCCGACGCGGCGCACCCGCGCATGGCGTCGCTATGCGGGCGGCGCATCGTCGAGATGGTCTGGGAGGACCTCAAGCCGCGCGACATCGTCACGCGCAAGTCGGTCGAGAATGCGCTGGTGGTCCATAGCGCGATGGCCGGCTCGACCAACGCGATGGTGCATCTCGTCGCCATGGCCCGCCGCGCCGGTGTGCCGATCAGCCTGAACGACTTCGACGAGTTTGCCGCACGCGTGCCGGTCATCCTCAATCTGCGTCCATCCGGCAAATGGCTGATGGAGGACCTTCACATCGCCGGAGGCACGCGCGCCTTCCTGTCGCGGCTCAGATCGATGCTGCATCTCGATGCGCGCACGGTGACGGGCGACACGCTGGAAGCGGCGATCGGGGACGCGCAGGTCTACAACGACGACGTCATCCGACCGCTTAACGATCCGATCGCGGCATCGGGCGGCACCGCGATCCTCTACGGCAACCTCGCCCCCGACGGCTGCGTGATCAAGCCGCCGGCCGCCGATCCGCGGCTGCTGCAGCATTCCGGGCCGGCGATCGTGTTCGACAGCTATGACGAAATGTCGAAAGCCGTGAACGACCTCGACCTCGACGTCACCGCCGACCACGTCATGGTGTTGCGCAATGCCGGTCCCAAGGGCGGACCGGGCATGCCGGAGTGGGGCATGCTGCCGATCCCGAAAAAGCTACTGCGGCAAGGCGTGCGCGACATGCTGCGCGTCTCCGACGCGCGCATGAGCGGCACCAGCTATGGCGCCTGCATCCTGCACGTTGCGCCGGAGTCGCAGGTCGGGGGCCCGCTCGCTGCGGTGCGTACCGGCGATACCATCACGGTCGACGTGCCCAGGCGCTCGATCCACGTTCACTTGAGCGACGACGAGATCGCCGCGCGGGTCAAGGCCTTCAAGCCGCCGCCCCGCGATTACCCACGTGGGTACTACCGGATGTTCGCGCAGCACACGCGCCAGGCCAACGAAGGCTGCGACTTCGATTTCCTGGAGGGTGCGGGCGGCATCCCCGAGCCGGAAATTCATTGAGGGAAGCTCCAACATGGCAATAGATCCAAAACTCCAGAAGGCCTTGACGGGTATATCCGGGATCTTGGTGACCCCGTTCGACGCGCAGGATCGCGTGGCGCCGACGCGATTGAAGCCGATCGTGGATCGCGCCATCGATGCCGGCGTGCACATCCTGGTCGCCAACGGCAATACCGGCGAGTTCTACGGCCTGACCACGGCGGAAGCCGAGGCCATGGTCAATGCCGTTGCCGAGCTGATCGGCGGGCGCGCGCCGCTCCTGGCCGGCGTCGGACGCAGCATCAACGATGCCTGTGCGCTGGCCCGCGCCTCGCGCGCCGCCGGGGCCGCGGCGCTGATGGTGCATCAGCCTCCCGATCCGTTCGTTTCTCCGCGCGGCGTGGTCGCATACGTGCAGCGGATCGCCGACGCCGCGCAGGGCCTGCCGCTGATGCTCTACCTGCGCAACGACGGGATCGGCCTCGACACCATCGCGCAGCTGTGCCGCACGCCGGGTGTGGCGGGAGTGAAGTGGGCATGCCCGACCCCACTGCGTCTGGCGGAGGCGATCCGCCGCTGTGACCCGGAAATCGTGTGGGTCGGCGGCTTGGCCGAGACCTGGGCGCCTCCGCTTTGCGCCGTCGGTGCGCGCGGCTTCACCTCCGGCCTCATCAATGTGTGGCCGGAGCATTCGGTCGCCATTCATGCCGCGCTCGACGCCGGCGACTATCCGGGCGCCATGCGGCTGATCGACGTCATGAACGGCTTCGAGGAAATTCGTGCCGAGGAGCAGAACGGCACCAACGTAACGGCCGTGAAGGCGGCGCTGCAGCTGATGGGCGAGGATTGCGGGCCGACGCGGCCGCCTTCGGCCTGGCCGCTGACGGACCGCCAACAGGCGGCACTGCAGCGGCTGCTCGCCTCCTGGGGACTTCTGAACCGGGACGCGCCGCGCCGCGCGGGTTGAGGCCCGCGCGCGCTGCCTTGGCAACAAGGCTCAGGATGCCGATCACCGGCGAGCCGACCGGCGTTGAAGTCAGCCACGCGATGGTCCATGGTGGGCCATTCCCGGCCACCTAGGACAGCCGCACGACGTCGGTCGGCACTCGGGCGATCCGACGGTTCGTGTGGTCGGTCTGCTACCAGGACATTCCCGCCGACCTGCTGCCCGAGGAGCTCAGGGACGACGATCCGGCTCGCATCCCACGGTTGGTGTTCGGGCCGCCGGGAACGCGTGAGAAGGGCTCCGCTTCGCCGAGGCAGAGTCACGAACAATGGGGTCGATATGGCGAAGGGTTCCGACCTGCTGGTTACGGCGCTCGAGAACGAGGGCGTCGACCGCATCTTCGGCGTGCCGGGCGAGGAGAATCTCGACGTCGTGGAGTCGCTGCGCACGTCGCGCATCGAATTGGTGCTCACCCGTCACGAGCAGGCCGCCGCCTTCATGGCGGCAACCCATGGACGGCTGACCGGCAAGGCCGGGGTGTGCATCTCGACGCTCGGGCCGGGCGCGCTCAACCTCTCGACCGGCGCCGCCTACGCGCATCTCGGCGCCATGCCGATGATCATGATCACCGGCCAGAAGGCGATCATGACCGCCAAGCAGGCGCGTTTCCAGATCGTCGACGTCATCGCCTCGATGCGGCCGCTCACGAAGATGGCGCGGCAGATCGTCAGTCCCGAAAGCATCCCGACGCTGGTGCGCGACGCCTTCCGGGTCGCACAGGAGGAGCGCCCTGGGCCGGTGCACCTCGAACTTCCCGAGGACGTCGCCGGCGCGCAGACCGACGATATCCCGCTGGTGCCGCCGCACCCGATCGAGCGGCCGGTGGCGCCGCCGGAGGCGCTCGACCGCGCCGCCGACATGATCCTGCGCGCCAAGCGCCCGCTGGTGATGCTCGGGGCCGGCTCGAGCCGACCGCGGCTGGTCGAGCCGCTGTCGGACTTCGTGCGCCGCACCCGCCTGCCGTTCTTCAACACCCAGATGGGCAAGGGCTCGGTGACCGGCGGCTCCAACCTCTACATGGGCACCGCGGCGCTGTCGGAAGGCGACTACGTGCACAAAGCGGTCGATCGCGCCGACCTGCTCATCGCGATCGGCCACGACACGGTCGAGAAGCCGCCGTTCTTCATGGGGCCGAAGGGCCCGCAGGTGATCCACGTCGGCTTCACGCCGGCGAACGTCGAGCAGGTGTTCTTCCCGCATGCCGAGGTCGTCGGCGACGTCGGCCCGAGCATGACGCTGCTCGCCGACCGGCTCGCAGGCAAGTTGACGATCGATCCGGCCTTCATGGGCTTGCGCGCCGACATCCTGGCGCGCATCCGCGACCGTGCCGACGAGGATCGCTTCCCGATGACGCCGCAGCGCATCGTGCGCGACGTGCGCAAGGTGATGCCGGAGGACGGCATCGTCTGCCTCGACAACGGCATGTACAAGATCTGGTTCGCGCGCAATTACCGCACGCATGTCGCCAACACGCTCCTGCTCGACAATGCGCTCGCCACCATGGGGGCGGGGCTGCCGTCGGCGATGATGGCCGCGATGCTCTACCCGAAACGCCGCGTGCTGGCGGTGTGCGGAGACGGCGGGTTCATGATGAATTCGCAGGAGATGGAGACCGCGGTCCGGCTCGGCCTCAACCTCGTGGTGCTGATCCTGGAGGATGGCGCATATGGCATGATCCGCTGGAAGCAGGCGGTCGACAAGTTCCCGGACTGGGGCCTGACCTTCGGCAATCCGGATTTCGTCAAGTATGCCCAGTCGTACGGTGCGCATGGCTGGCGGATCGAGAAGACCGACGATCTGGTCCCGACGCTCAATGACGCCTTCAACGACGGCGGCGTGCATCTGGTGACGCTCCCGATCGACTACGTCGAGAACACGCGCGTCTTGGTCGAGGAGCTGCGCGGCCGCGTGCCGGAGATCGCCTGACGATCGGGCGGACTGGTGTGACGAGAGGTGACCGGATGAAGATCAAGGCTGCCGTGCTCAACCGGATGGGCGCCGAGACGCCCTACGAGCGCTCGAAGCCGCTGTCGATCGAAGAGGTCGAGCTCGACCTTCCCGGTCACGGCGAGGTTTTGGTCAAGATCGGCGCGGCGGGACTGTGCCATTCCGACCTTTCGGTGATCGACGGCAATCGGCCGCGGCCGACCCCGATGGTGCTCGGACACGAGGCGGCAGGCGTGGTCGAGAAGCTCGGCTCGGGCGTCGACGATCTCGCGGTCGGCGACCACGTCGTGATGGTGTTCGTGCCGAGCTGCGGCCACTGCCTTCCGTGCGCCGAAGGGCGTCCGGCGCTGTGCGAGCCGGGCGCGGTGGCCAATGGCGCCGGGACCCTGCTGTCGGGCGCGCGGCGGCTGCACCGCAACGGCACGGACGTTCATCATCATCTCGGCGTGTCGGCCTTTGCCGAATACGCCACGGTCTCGCGCCGCTCGCTGGTCAAGATCGACCGCGAGCTTCCGCTCGACGAGGCGGCGCTGTTCGGATGCGCGGTGCTCACCGGCGTCGGCGCGGTGATCAACACCGCCAAGGTTCAGGCCGGCGCGAGCGTCGCGGTGATCGGTCTCGGCGGCGTCGGCTTGAGCTCGCTTTTGGGCGCGGTCGCGGTCGGCGCGCGGCGCGTCGTCGCGGTCGACCTCTCCGACGAGAAGCTCGGGCTGGCGCGGCAGCTCGGCGCGACCGACACGTTCAATGCCGGGGGGCCGAATGCGGTCGACGAGATCAAAGCCGCGACCGGTGGCGGGGTCGAGTTCGCCTTCGAAATGGCCGGCTCGGTGCGCGCCATGGACCTCGCCTACAAGATCACGCGGCGCGGCGGCACCACGGTGACGGCGGGGCTGCCGCCGCCGACCCACACCTTCGCGCTGCCGCAGGTGAACCTGGTGGCCGAGGAGCGCACCGTCAAAGGCAGCTACATCGGGACCTGCGTGCCGAGCCGCGACCTGCCGCGCTACATCGAGCTCTATCGGCGCGGCAAGCTGCCCGTCGACCGGCTGATGAGCGGTCACCTGAAGCTCGAGGAGATCAACCTCGGATTCGACCGCCTGCACGACGGCAAGGCGGTGCGGCAGGTGGTGGTGCCGTGACCGCCAACCCGACCAACCCGTTCGAGTACATGCAGGGGCTGGCGGCGATGTGGGGCCGTGGCGCGGAAGGCTTCGCGGCCGCCCAGCAGACGATGTTCCGCGACATGGCCGAGCGGATGGGGAAGGCCGCGGAGGGCGCACCCGCGGCCTCGCCGACCGGGATGCCGGATGCCGAAGCGCTGATGGCCGCGCAGCGGGAATATTCGCGGCTGTGGTCCTCGGCGCTCGAAGTGTCGCAGACGGTCGGCCGCGTGATGCGGGAAGGCGCCCCGCCGGATCCGCTGGTCACCGAAATGCTCGGCAAGATCTTCGATCCGCGGCCGTGGTTCTCCTCGAATGACGATATCGACGGCGAGCTCCGGCGGCTCGCCGAAGGGCCGCGGCTGGCCGACCTGTGGCAGGTCGAGCGGCGGGTCTTGAACGTATTCAACGCCTGGACCGAGTTGCGGCGGCGCAGCCTCGAGCACAACACCGTGATGCTGGACGCCTGGCTCAAGGCGGCGACCGCGTTCGCCAAGGAGCTCAACCAGAAGGCCGAGCGCGGCGAGGTTTTGGAATCCTGGCGCGCGGTGCTGGCGCTGTGGGTGGAGACGGCCAACACCGTGCTGCTCGAGACGCAGCGTTCGGAGCCCTATCTGCAAAGCCAGCGCAACATGCTCAACGCGAGCACCGAGTTGCAGCTGGCGCAGCAGGAAGTCGCCGAGTTCTACAGCCAGATGTTCGGCTATCCGACGCGTGCGGAGCTCGACGACGTCTACAAGACCGTCACCGAGCTGCGGCGGGAGGTGCGCGCGCTGCGGCGCGACGCTCGCGCAGGTGCGACCAAGCGAGCGAACAAGTCGGGCGGCGCGCGCGGCAAGGCAAAAGCGCAGGCGTCGCCTGCACCGGAGGGCGCCGACCGATGAGCAGCACGCCGATCCCCGTCCAGATCAAGCCGAGCGATGCGATCGCGGAAGCGGCGGCGCTCTTCCAGAAGATCGCCCGCGGCGCCGAGCTGTTCCGCAACCTGCGCGATGAGCAGGTCGAGATCGGCACCACGCCGAAGGACGAGGTGTGGCGGCAGGACAAGGTGACGCTCTACCGCTATCGCCCGCTTGCCGAGACCAGGATCGGGCCTCCGGTGCTGGTCGCCTACGGACTGGTCGGCCGCTACACCATGGCGGACCTGCAGGAGGACCGCTCGCTGGTGCGCAACCTGCTCAAGCTCGGCGCTGATCTGTATGTCGTCGACTGGGGCCATCCGTCGCGCGCCGACCGCTGGCTCAGGCTCGAGGACTATATCGAGGGCTATCTCGGCGAATGCGTGCGCGAGATCTCCGAGCGGCATGACATCGCGGCGGTCAACCTGCTCGGCATCTGCGAGGGCGGCGTGTTCACCACCTGCTACGCAGCGCTCAATCCGAAGGCGGTCAAGAACCTGGTCTTGACCATTACGCCGATCGATTTCCATGCCGACGGCGAGCACGACCGGCTCGGGCACGGCTTCATCAACCTGTGGACCCGCAGCCTCGCGCCCGAGGACATCGACCGGCTGATCGACGCGCACGGCAACCTGCCGGGCGAGTTCATGGGCTCGGTATTCTCGATGATGACGCCGATGCGCACGCTGATGAAGTACAATCTCGACATGCTCGAAGTGATGGACGACGAGAAGAAGTTCCTCAATTTCCTGCGCATGGAGAAATGGATCGCGGACCGTCCGCATCACCCGGGCGAAGCCGCCAAGCAGTGGCTCAAGGACCTCTACCAGCAGAACAAGCTGATCCAGAACGAGTTCGAGCTCGGCGGCCGCAAGGTCGACCTCGGCAAGATCACCATGCCCGTGCTCAACGTGTTCGCGCAGGACGACCACATCATCCCGCCGGCGACCTCGCAGGCGCTCGGCGCCAAGGTCGGCACCAAGGATTACACCGAGCTGCCGCTGCCCGGCGGGCATGTCGGCGTGTTCGTCGGCGGCAAGTCGCAGGCGCTGCTCGGCTCCGGTATCGCCAACTGGCTGGCCGCGCGGCAATGAGCTTCCGGCCGATGACGCATGCTCGGTCATAGTCGAGGGCAACGCCGCTTCTTCGCCTCTCCCCAGCGGGGAGAGGTCGGATCCCGCGCGCTGGCGCGGAATCCGGATGAGGGGGCGTTGCGCTTGGCCGGCAAGCTCGTGACCCCTCATGCGACCGCGCTTCGCTGCGCTCGCGCGGTCGAGAGGTGAAGGCCGGCGGATGGCGCTGAAGAACAAGATCGTCTCAGCCGACGAAGCGGCGGCGATCATCCGCGACGGCGACACGGTTTGTGTATCCGGCTTCGTCGGGATCGGAACGCCGGACGAGCTCATTCGCGCGGTCGAGCGCCGCTTCCTTGCAAGCCGGCAGCCAAGCGGGCTCACGCTGGTGTTCGCCGCCGCGCCCGGCGACGGCAAGGATCGCGGCCTCAACCAGCTCGCCCATGCGGGCCTGGTGAAGCGCGTCGTCGGCGGGCATTGGGCGCTGGTCCCGAAGCTCGCCGAGCTCGCGCTCGATAACCGTATCGAGGCCTACAACCTCCCGCTCGGCTGCATCGCGCATCTCTACCGCGAGATCGCCGCGCACGGGCCCGGCACGCTGTCCAAGGTCGGCCTGCGCACCTTCGTCGACCCTCGGCTCGACGGCGGCAAGATCAACCAGGCGACGACCGATGACCTGGTCCGGCTGATCGAGATCGACGGCGAGGAGTGGCTGCTCTACAAGGCCTTCCCGATCCATGTCGCGCTCATCCGCGGAACCACTGCCGATCCCAACGGCAACATCACCATGGAGCGCGAGGCGCTCACCCTCGACAACCTGGCGATCGCGATGGCGGCCAAGAACTCGCGCGGCTTCGTGCTCGCGCAGGTCGAGCGCATCGCGGCCGCCGACTCGCTCAATCCGCGCGAGGTGCAGGTGCCCGGCGTGCTGGTCGATTGCGTGGTGGTGGCGGATGCCGACAACCACCGGCAGACCTACGCGACCCCCTATAACCACGCCTTCACCGGCCGCCAGCGCGTGCCGCTCGACCGCATGGAGCCGATGCAGCTCGATGAGCGCAAGATCATCGCGCGCCGCTGCGCGTTCGAGCTGCCGCCGGGCGGCGTTGTCAACCTCGGCATCGGCATGCCGGAGGGCGTGGCGGCGGTCGCGGCCGAGGAGCGCGTGCTCAAGTATCTGACGCTCACCGCGGAGCCCGGCATCATCGGCGGCATGCCGCAGGGCGGGCTCGATTTCGGCGCCGCGCTCAATCCCGAGGCGGTCATCCACCAGAACCAGCAGTTCGATTTCTACAACGGCGGCGGCCTCGATCTCGCCTGCCTCGGCATGGCGCAGAGCGACCGCGAGGGCAACGTCAACGTCAGCCGCTTCGGCCGCCGGCTGGCCGGCGCCGGGGGCTTCATCAACATCTCGCAGAGCGCCAAGAAGCTGCTGTTCGCCGGCACCTTCACGGCCGGCGGGCTCTCGATCGCCATCGACGCCGGCAAGCTCAAGATCCAGCGCGAGGGCAAGACCCACAAGTTCGTCGACGCGGTCGAGCAGGTCACCTTCAGCGGCGGTTACGCGGCCGAGACCGGCCAGCCGGTCTACTACGTGACCGAGCGCTGCGTGTTCCGGCGCGGACCCGACGGCATGGAGCTCGCCGAGGTCGCGCCCGGCATCGACATCGAGCGCGACATCCTCGCCCACATGGGATTCGAGCCGCTGGTGCGCGACGTCAAGCCGATGGACGCGCGCATCTTCCGGCCCGAGCCGATCGGGCTCGAGCAGATGCTGCTGGGATTGAGCCTGGCCGAGCGCATCAGCTACGACGCCGCGCGCAACACGCTGTTCGTCAATTTCGAGGGCTTCCAAGTCAGAAGCGTCGACGACGTCGACCTCGTCCGCCGCGAGGTCGAGCGGCGCTGCCGCGAGATCGGCCGCAAGGTGGCGCTGGTCGTCAACTACGACGGCTTCACGCTCGACCCGGTCGTTGCCGACGCCTACTTCTCGATGATCACCTATATGCAGCAGCGCTACTATTCGTCCGCCTCGCGCTACACCACCTCGGCCTTCATGCGGCTCAAGCTGGGCGAGGCGCTCAAGGAACGCGATCTCGCACCGCATGTGTTCGAGACCCGCGAGGAGGCGCAGGCGTTCACGGACAAAATCAATTCGTAGGACGGCTCAATCGTCATCGCGAGGAGCGTGAGCGACGAAGCATCCAGGGGCCTGCTGCGTTTCCGGGTTGCTTCGCTTCGCTCGCAACGACGGATGGATCAGCGCTTTTCGCCCGCGAAGCCGCGCTGCAGGGCGGCGATGCGCTCGAGCGCCGGCGGCGGCAGCGGGCCTTTCTCGACCGCGGCGAGCGCCTGCTCGAACTGCTGCGGCGTCGCCATCCCGACCAGGATCGTCCCCATCGCCGGATGCGAGATTGCGAAGCGGGTCGCGAGCTCGGTGAGGCTGTCGGCGAGCCCCGCCTGCGCCAGCGGCGCGAGCCGCCGCGCACGCGCGAGATCGTCGTCATAGCTGAGCGCCGAGCCGATCGGCTCGGGTGGCGGGCTGGCGATCGGATGGCGCTCGGCCGAGCCCGACAGAGCCCCACCGGCCAGCACCCGGATGCCGATGACGCCGACGCCGGCGTCGCGCGTGTGGTCGAACAGCCGCCCATAGTCCTGCGCCGGATAGTTCGCCGGCAGCGCCATGGCGGCCGACGGGTTGAGCATGTTGTAGCTCACCTGCGCGCTGTCGAACGCGCGCGCATCAATGACCTGGTGAAGCGCCGCGCTGTCGCCGACCGCCGTGATGCCGAGGAAGCGCACCTTGCCCTGCGCCCGCAGCGCCTCGAACGCCGGCACCACCTCGTCGAGCACCTGCCGTGCGCTCAGCGATTCGCCTCCGCCCGCGGTGGTGATGGCGTTGTGCAGGTGGAAGATGTCGACCCGCTCCATGCCGAGGCGCTGCAGGCTTGCGGTGAGCGAAGCCGTTACCGCGTCGCGGATGCGGCCGAAATCCGAGGGCGGCAGCCGCACCTTGGTGCCGACGACGGCGTCGGCGGGCTTGAGCTTGTTCAGGACGCGGCCGAGGTTCTTTTCGGATTCGCCGTTTCCGTACTGCACCGCGGTGTCGAAATAATTGACGCCGGCCGCGAGCGCGCGCGCGATCGTGCGCTCCTGGTCGGCCGGATCGCCGCGCACCATCAGGCCGCCGACGGCGCCGCAGCCGAAGCCGAGGATCGAGAGCCGCATCCCGCTGCGGCCGAAGGTGCGCTGGTCCATGCTAGCCTTTCACGCGGTGAAAAAGATCTGAGGGGCGGCACGAAAGTACGTCATGCCCGCGCTCGTCGCGGGCACCACGTCTTCCTTCGTTACGCGGCACAAAGCAAAGCAAGGCGTGGATGGCCGCGACAAGCGACGACAAGCGCGGCCATGACGGACGCGGTTTGGCGTTAGAACAGTCTCAGAAATCCTTCAACAGCCGCTCGATGTAGTCGAGCTCGAGCTGCGGGCGGGCCGGATCGGCGAAGCGCCGTCGCAGCTCTTCCAGGATGCGGCGCGCGCGCTGCACGTCGATCTCGCCCGGCACCTTGACGGTGAGGCCGTCGTCGAGGTCGCGCCCGCGCAATGGGCGGCCGAGCGGGTCGGTGTCCTGGTTGGCGCGCGACTGGCCCATGCGGCCGGGGCGGCCGTTCGGCCCGGGGCCGTTGGGACCGTCCTGCCCCATCTGCTGCGCGAGCCCCTGCGCGCCCTTGCGCATCGCATCGATCGCGCGTCCTTGCGAGTCGACGGCGCCGTCGGCATCGCCCTCGCCGAGCTGGCCTTCGGCGTCGCGCATCGCCTGCTCGGCGCGGCCGAGCGAGTCGGCGCCGTCCTCGCCCTGCTCGCCGGGCTGCTTGCCCTGGCCCATCATCTGCCCGCGCTTGCGCAGCTCCTCCAGCAGCTTCTTGAGCTGCTCGCGCAAGGCCTGCTGGCCCTGGCGGAGGTCATCGAAACCTTGCTGGCCTTGCTGGTCGCCCTGCTCGCCTTGCTGGCCCTGTTGTCTTTCCTGTCCCCGCTGTCCGCGCTGGCCGCGCTGGGCGCGCTCGCGGCGGCTGTCCTGGCCCTGCCGGAAGGTGCGGTCGCGCAGCTGCTGCTCGCGGCGGATCATGTCGCCGAGCTCGTCGAGCGCCGACATCATGTCGTCGTCCATGTCGCCCTGCTGGCCGGGACGGGCCATCTGCAGGTTTTCGAGCATCTGCTGCAGCTGCTCGAGCAGCTGGCGGGCGGCGTCCTTGTTGCCGGACCGCGCCAGGTTCTCCAGCCGGTCGAGCATGCTTTTCAGGTCCTGCGGGCGCAGCTCGCGCATGTTGCGGTCAAGCGGCCGCGCCATCTGCTGCGGATTCTTGCGCAGCTCCTCGGCCAGCGCCTGCAGAAACTTGTCGAGCGCGGCGCGCAGCTGGTCCATCAGCCGCTTGATCTCCTCCTCGCTCGCGCCCCGTTCGAGCGCCTGGCGCAACGCGTCCTGGGCGGCGCGCAAGGCCGCCTCCGCGTCGGAAATATTGCCATCCTCGATCTGCACCGCCATCGCCCACAGGCGGTTGACCACCTCGCGCAGGTCGTCGTCGGTCTTGGCGCTCGCCAGCAGCCAGTAGATCGCGCGTAAGCCCAGATAGACGCCGGTCTCCGGGGTGAACCGCTCCGGCGCGATCGTGAGCGCGTCGACCGCCGTGAGCACGCGGCCGCGCGCCTCGGCGTCGAGCGCCAGAATCTGACGCTGCTCGACCAGCGCTTTCGGCACCGGCTTGTAGAACGGACGCTGCGGAATCTTGAATTCGTGCGGGGCGCTGCGGCCCTCGTTGCCGGCCTCGTCGCGCGCCAACAGCGTCATCGTGACGTCGGCGCCCGCCCACGGGTGTTCGGACAGATCCTTGATGGTCTGGCCGACGCCGTTGCGGGTGCGCGCCTGCGGCAGCGCGAGCGAGAAGTTCGGCGCGCCATAGAGCGGCCGTGCCGTCTTGCTGTTCGTCGCCGGTGCGCCATTGAGCTCGAACTGCGCTTCCGCGAAGGTGACGCCGTAGTCGTCCTCGATCTTGTAGGCGAGTTGCAGCGAGCCGCGCGCCTGCGGCTCCGGATCCTTGGTGAGCGCGATCGTCGGCGCGCGATCGGGAATCGCCGTGAACGTCCAGGTCGGAGCGTTGGCAACGCCGCGCAGCGTGACGGAAGCGTCTTCCGTGATGGTGAAGCGGCGCTCCTCGGTACCGGCGGGCACGCGGCTGGTGCCCTGGTCCGGGCCGCCCTCGGTCAGGCCGGTGGTCGCGAGATCGAGGTGCGTGCCGGTGGCGCGGATCACCAGCACGCTGCCGGTCGGGACCGCCATGGCGCGCGCCTCGCGCGCCTGCTCGCCGACGCGCACGCCCGGCAGGATCACCGGCGGCCTGCCGGTATAGGTCGGCGGCGTCACCCAGGCGTCGATGCGGAAATTGGCGGCCTGCACGGCGCCGTGCCAGTCGAACGCCGCGGTGACGCGGCTGAGCCGCTCACGGCCGGCGCCGATGAACGTGGCAATGGCCAGGATCAGGACCAGGCCGCGCAGCGCGTAAGGATCGCGCAGCAGCAGCCGTGGTTGCGGCAAGCCGGCCTTGAGGCGGCTCGCGGCGGTGAGCGAGCGCACCATGTGAGCCTGCCAGAGCGCGAGCGAGCCCTTGTCCTCGGTTCCGGCGGCGACCTCGTCGGAGATCGTGGTCGCCGGCCGATGCGGCAGCCCACTTTGCAGATCGAGCCGCCGCAAGGCATCGCGGCGGCGCGGCAGCGCAAGGCGCGCCAACGGCACCGCGCTCGCCAGCACGATCAGTCCGAACAGGCCTACCCCGACGGCGCGCCAGATCGGCGGCAGCGTGAGCCAGAGGCCGGCCCATGAGACGATCAGGAAGGTGCCGATCGCGGTCGCCAGCGTAGCGAGCGGCGGCCACAGCCGTTCCCACAGCACCGCCCACCAGGCTCGCGTCAGCGCGCGCGACAGCACGGCCTCGGCGACGGGCGGATCGATGCGGCGGCGCGGATTGTTCGAAAGTACCGAAGGCCTGCCTGTCACGTCCTGCTCCAGTCCGGCCTCGAATCTAAACCATGCAGAGGGCCGATGACTACTCACAAAACGCTTCACGGACCTGAGAGGTTCAGGCCGGAAACGCTGCGCCCCATTGATCGCGATCAATGGGCCGATATCGAGGCGGCCCGGATGGTCGTGTATTCTCCATTGCGAACAAGGACTTCGTGGACTGCCAGAACACCCGGGGCAGGATGGGCGAGGCGCATCGGAAGGTCGCATGCGTGCCGGCGCGCGCAGGCCGGCAATGGGCAACGGCGACGCGTGCCTGCCCAAAGGGCCGCCGGATCCGGCGTGGATCGATGATTCGGGCAGGGTCCGAGCAACGCGCAAAACCGGCATGGCAGCAACGCGGCGACGCACGTGTCATGCCGCGATCGCTGTGCCGGCTTCCTGACGGCCTTTTGGCCTTCTCGGATGCCCGCCGACCGAATAGCGTTGCGTGGCGTACCCTCCCCGAGGAGAGCCCCATGAAATCCTCGCTCGCGTGCCTGGCTCTTGCACTCGTCGTGTTTTCCCCGCCGGCAACTGCTCAGGAAGGCGTGCCGCAGTTCCAGGTGGATCCGTTCTGGCCGAAGCCGCTGCCGAACAACTGGCTGCTCGGCCAGGTTTCCGGTATCGCGACCGACAAGTACGACCGCATCTGGGTGGTGCATCGGCAGGCGTCGCTGACCCCGCGGGAGCGCGCCGCGGAACAGGCACCGCCGCAGGCCAAATGCTGCGTCGCCGCGCCGCCGGTGCTGGTGTTCGACGCCTCCGGCAACTTGGTGCGCTCGTGGGGCGGCCCCGGCCCGGGCTACCAATGGCCGGAGAGCGAGCACGGCATTTTCGTCGACGACAATGATTTCATCTGGCTCGCCGGCAATGGCAAGAAGGACGGCCAGCTTTTGAAGTTCGCGATGGACGGCAAATTCGTCCTGCAGATCGGAAAACAGGGCCAAGGCAACGACTCGAATTCGACCGAGCGGCTCGGCTCGCCGGCCGACGTCGCGGTCGACGTCGCCGCGAGAGAGGTCTTCGCCGCCGACGGCTACGGCAATCGCCGCGTCGTCGTGTTCGATTCCGAGACCGGCGCCTACAAGCGCCACTGGGGCGCCTACGGCAACAAGCCGAGCGACGAGAAGACGCCGCCCTACGATCCGGCAAAGCCCGCCGCATCGCAGTTCGGGAACCCGGTGCACTGCATAAGGCTGTCCAAGGACGGCCTCGTCTACGTGTGCGATCGCACCAACAATCGCCTGCAGGTTTTCCGCCGCGACGGTACGTTCGTGTCCGAGCACGTCTACGAGAAGGCGACGCTCGGCAACGGCACGGTCTACGACCTGGTGTTCTCGCCGGACGAGGGCCAGAAGTTCATCTACATGATCGACGGCATGAACGGCGAGGTGCGCATCATCGATCGCTCGTCGAAGGAAACGCTGGCGCGGTTCGGCCGGCCCGGCCGTCAGGTCGGACAGTTCACCGCCCTTCACAACATCGCGGTCGACCGGCAGGGCAACATCTATACGGCCGAGGTCAATACCGGCCAGCGGGTGCAGAAATTCCGCCGCGTCGACGCGCAGCACTAGCGCGTGATCCAGCAAGGTGGCGCCGGTTTTCGGAATAGATCACGCGCAGAAAAATTAGAGTGGGATCGGTGTCTCGAAGAAAAGTCATCCCGCTCTGCCATTGCCCCGAGCGACAGGAGGGGCGTGCTACAGCCACGCCGGCAGGCGGTCGAGCGCGATCAGTTGATCGACCTCCAGCCGCGGCCGCACCACGGCCCACTGGGCATCCCGCACCAAGACTTCCGGCACCAGCGCGCGGGTGTTGTAGGTGCCGGCCTGCACCGCGCCATAGGCGCCCGCCGACATGATCGCCAGCAGGTCGCCCGGCCGCGGCGCCACCATGTCGCGGTCAAGCGCGAGGAAATCGCCGGATTCGCACACCGGCCCGACCACGTCGGCGGTGACGCGCGGCACCGACGCGCCCGGCTCGCTGACCGGCCAGATGTCGTGATGGGCATCGTAGAGCGTCGGGCGCACGAGATCGTTCATGGCCGCATCGACGATCACGAAGGTCTTGGCCTCGCCCCGCTTCACGTCGATGACGCGGGTGATGAGGATGCCGGCGTTGCCGACGATCAGCCGCCCGGGTTCGAAGATCAGGGTGCAATCCAGGTCGCGGGTCGCGCGCTTGACCACCGCCGCATACTCGTCCGGATGCGGCGGCGGCTCGTTGCCGTCACGGTAGGGGATGCCGAGGCCGCCGCCGAGGTCGACGTGCGAGATCGTGTGGCCGTCGCCGCGCAGCGTGCGCACGAAGCCGGAGAGCAGCGCGAAGGCATCGTCGAACGGCTTGAGCTCGGTGATCTGGCTGCCGATGTGCATGTCGACGCCGGCGACCTCGACCCCGGGAAGCTTCGCGGCTTGCGCATACACGGCGCGCGCGCGGCTGATCGGGATGCCGAACTTGTTCTCGGCCTTGCCGGTCGCGATCTTGGCGTGGGTGCGCGCGTCGACATCCGGGTTGACGCGCACCGAAACGTCGATCCGCCTCTCCTTCGACGCGGCGATCGCGGACAGCAGCTCGAGCTCGGCCTCCGATTCGACGTTGACGCACAGGATGTCCTCGTCGACCGCGAGCGCGAGCTCGCGCGCGGTCTTGCCGACGCCCGAGAACATGATCTTGTCGGCGGCGACGCCGGCGGTGCGCGCGCGCTTGAGCTCGCCTTCCGACACCACGTCGGCGCCGGCGCCGAGCCGCGCCAGCGTCTTGATCACCGCCTGGTTGGAATTCGCCTTCATGGCGTAGCAGATCAGCGACGGCACGTCGGCGAAGGCGCCGGCGAACACCCGATAATGGCGCTCGAGGGTCGCCGTGGAATAGCAGTAGAACGGGGTGCCGACTTCGCCCGCGAGCGCCGTCAGGTCGACCGCCTCGGCGTGCAGCACGCCGTCCCGGTAGGCGAAGTGATGCATCGGACGCTCAGTTGACGAGCCAGTCGAGGATGCTCGGCTGCGTGGCGGCGGGCGCGTTCCTGACGTAGGGGTCGTTGGGGCGGGCGGCCGGGCGGACCGTTGCCTGGCCTCCGGCCTCGACGGCGCGCTGCTCCTCCCATGCGGCCGGCGATCCGGCGGCGGCGGCCGGCTCGGCCGCCGAGGTCGGCAGCTCCAGCGGGCCTCTGCGTCCGCAGGCCGCGACGCTCAAGGCCAGCGCCAGCACGGCGGCCAGGGCCAACCATGTCGGCGAGAATCTGCGAAAGCGGATCACGGGACAGCGACTCCTTGGCGCGCGCAGCACCATAGCAGATCAGGCGCCGGGGGCGACACCCCCGTCCGCAGCGGTAGCGCGACTTGATGGCTCTTTTGCGAGCCGTTTCAGCCATTTCTTGGCCTCGCGCCGGACGTTGGCGGGCGCCGTGCCGCCCTGGCTGGTGCGGGTTTTCACCGAGCGCTCGGCGGACAGCACCGAATAGACCTCATCAGTGATGCCGGGCTCGACCGCCCGCAGGTCGGCGAGCGGCACCCGACTGAGCGGCGTGCGCTTTGCGGCCGCCGCCGCGACGATGCGGCCGGTGACGTGATGCGCCTCGCGGAACGGCAGCCCGAGCCGCTGCACCAGCCAGTCGGCGAGATCGGTCGCGGTCGAGTAGCCGTCGCCGGCCGCCTTCTTCATGCGTGCCGGATCCGGCTCCATGTCGCGCACCATGCCGGCCATGGCGACGATCCCGAGCGACAAGGCGGCGAGCGCGTCGATCGCGCCTTCCTTGTCCTCCTGCATGTCCTTCTGGTAGGCGAGCGGCAGCCCCTTCATCACCAGCATGAGCGCGGTGAGCGCGCCGACGATGCGCCCGGTCTTGGCGCGCACCAGCTCGGCCGCGTCCGGGTTGCGCTTCTGCGGCATGATCGACGAGCCGGTGGTGAACTTGTCGCTCAGCTTGAGGAAGCCGATGAGCGGCGAGCACCACAGCACGATCTCCTCGGCGAAACGCGACAGGTGCACCGCCGCGATGGCCGCGGCGGCCAGCGCCTCCAGCACGAAGTCGCGGTCGGAGACGGCGTCGAGCGAGTTCGCCGTCGGCCGCGCGAAGCCGAGCGCCGCCGCGGTCGCGTCGCGGTCGAGCGGGAAGGAAGTTCCGGCGAGCGCGGCAGCGCCGAGCGGGCTCTCGTTCAGCCGTCGTCGCGCATCGGCGAAGCGGCCGCGATCGCGCGCTGCCATCTCGACATAGGCGAGCAGATGATGCCCGAAGGTTACCGGCTGCGCAGTTTGCAGGTGGGTGAAGCCCGGCATCACGGTCGCGGCATGCGCCAGCGCCTTGTCGGCGAGCGCGCGCTGATAGTCGGCGAGCTGGCGGTCGAGGGTATCGATCGTGTCGCGTACGTAGAGGCGGAAATCGGTCGCGACCTGGTCGTTGCGCGAGCGCGCGGTGTGCAGCCGCCCGGCCGCCGGCCCGATCAATTCCGCCAGGCGCGCTTCGACATTCATATGGATGTCCTCGAGCGCGCGCTTGAACTCGAACGTGCCGGCCTCGATCTCTGACAGAATCGTGTCTAGACCCTGCGCGATCTTGCCGGCATCTTCGGCCGAGATGATGCCCTGTTGGGCCAGCATGGCGGCGTGGGCCTTGGAGCCCGCGATGTCCTGCCGGTAAAGGTGGCGATCGAAGTCGATCGAGGCGTTGATCTCCTGCATGATCGCGTCCGGTGCGGACGTGAAGCGGCCACCCCACATCTTGTTGCTCATGGTCCGGTCACCGAGGTTTCGCCGCTGATGTTTCCGCAACTTTCCACCGCGTCGGGCCGCCGCACCGTTGCGATCGCCGCGGCGGGCGGGGCCGTTGTTCTGGCGGTGGCGGCGGTATACGGGATCGCAGGCTTCGCGCGCAATCCGGCCGGCGGGGCGGCCTGCCGGCAGGCTGCCGAGACCGCGCAGCGGCTGGCGCCGCTGGCGCGCGGCGAAGTCGCCGCGGTCGCGGTCGCCAGCAACCCGATCAAGGTGCCCGATCTGACGTTCCAGGACGCCGGCGGAGCGACCAAAACGCTGGCCGACTGGCGCGGCCGCACCGTGCTGTTCAATCTCTGGGCCACGTGGTGCGTCCCCTGCCGCAAGGAGATGCCGTCGCTCGATGCGCTACAGGCGAAACTCGGCGGCGAGGCGTTCCAGGTCGTCGCCGTCAACATCGACACCCGCAACCTCGAAAAGCCCCGGGCGTGGCTCAAGGAGGTCGGTATTGAGCAGCTCGGCTACTTCGCCGACCCGAGCGCAAAGGTGTTCCAGGAGCTCAAGGCCGCCGGCAAAGCCTTCGGCATGCCGACGACGCTGTTGATCGATCCTTCCGGCTGCGAGATCGCGACGCTGGCCGGCCCGGCCGAATGGGCGAGCGAGGATGCGGTGAAGCTGCTGGAGGCGGCACTGCGGAAATCCTAGCGCCTGATCCCGGGGCGCGGGCTCGCCTCGTTAGCCGCCCTGATTTCGGGTGGCGCGCCGTTCGCGAGCCTTTAGCGTATGGCCGCATGAACCCGCGCGCCCCCAACGCCGCCAGCATGTCGGCGGCCGAATGGCTGCTGCTGGCGCTGCTGTCCGTACTCTGGGGCGGTTCGTTCTTCTTCAACCGGATCGCCCTGTTCGAGCTGCCGCCGCTGACCATCGTGTGCGCGCGCGTCGGGCTCGGCGCACTGGTGCTCATCCTCGCCGCGCGGGCGATGGGGTTGTCGTTGCCGCGCCGGACCTCGGCCTGGGCCGCGCTCGCCGGCATGGGCTTCCTCAACAACGTGGTGCCGTTCAGCCTGATCGTGTGGAGCCAGCAGCACATCACCAGCGGGCTTGCCTCGATCCTGAATGCGACCACGCCGCTGTTCACCGTGGTGGTCGCGCACCTCGCAACCACCGACGACAAGCTCACGCGCGGTCGCGTGGTCGGGCTGTTGGGCGGCTTCGCCGGCGTGGTGATCATGATCGGGCCGGACCTGCTGCGGCAGATCGGCACCGCCGTCATGGCGCAGCTGGCGATGCTGGTCGCCTCGCTGTTCTACGCGTTCTCGGGCGTCTACGGCCGACGTTTCGCGGGCGAGCCGGCGGCCACGGTCGCGGCCGGCCAGCTGACCACGGCGGCGCTGATGCTCCTGCCGCTCGTGCTGCTGGTCGACCGCCCATGGACGCTGCCGCCACCGTCGCCCGCCACGCTCGCATCGATCGTGGGACTGGCGGTGCTTTCGACCGCGCTCGGCTACCTGATCTACTTCCGCATCCTGGCGCGCGCGGGCGCGACCAACCTGCTGCTGGTCACCTTCCTCATTCCGGTGAGCGCGATCGGGCTCGGGGTCGGCGTGCTCGGCGAGACGCTTGCGCCGCGGCAGCTCGTCGGCATGCTGGTGATCGGGCTCGGCCTTGCGGCGATCGACGGGCGGCCGGCGCGGTGGATCGGCCACATCCTTCGGCCGCGACCGAACGGACGGGCTGGCGGTTCCGCTTGACGAAGGCCCACGCTATGTTCTTACACCGCGCGCCCGAGCGGATCTTGCGGACATCTGGAGATTTCGTAGGGTGCGCAAAGGCGCGGGCACCACGCCGTGCGCACGCGACGGCTTCGACGAAAGAACGTGCGCACGCGCGCTTCGCGGCGCTTTGCGCTTTGCGCGCCCTTCGAATTCAGCGTGTCGGCACCGGCTTGTCGCCGCGATAATCGTAGAAGCCGCGTTGGGTCTTGCGGCCGAGCCAGCCGGCCTCGACGTATTTCACCAACAGCGGGCAGGGGCGGTATTTGGAATCGGCGAGGCCCTCGTGCAGCACCTGCATCACCGACAGGCAGGTATCGAGACCGATGAAATCGGCGAGCTGCAGCGGGCCCATCGGATGGTGCGCGCCGAGTTGCATGGCGGTGTCGATCGCCTCGACGTTGCCGACCCCCTCGTAGAGCGTATAGATCGCCTCGTTGATCATCGGCAGCAGGATGCGGTTGACGATGAAGGCGGGGAAGTCCTCCGCCACCGCAATGGTCTTGCCGAGCTTGCCGACGAATGCCTTGGTGACCTCGAAGGTGTCATCGCTGGTCGCGATGCCGCGGATGACCTCCACCAGCTCCATCACCGGCACCGGATTCATGAAATGAATGCCGATGAAGCGTTCGGGCCGGTCGGTCGCCGACGCGAGCCGCGTGATCGAGATCGAAGACGTGTTGGTGCCGATGATCGCGTCCGCCTTCAAGGCCGGGCACAGGCTCGTCAGGACCGCGCGCTTGACGTCCTCCTTCTCGGTCGCGGTCTCGATCACGAGGTCGCAGTCGCCGAGGTCGTCGAGCGATTCCGCCGGCTTGATGCGCGCGAGCGCGGCCTTGCGCGCGTCCTCGGTGAGGTGGCTCTTGGCGACCTGGCGCGCCATGTTGCCGTTGATGGTGGCAAGGCCGGCCTTGATGCGGTCGGCCGCGACATCGTTGAGCTGCACGTCGAAGCCCGCGACCGAGCACACATGGGCGATGCCGTTGCCCATCTGCCCGGCGCCGATGATGCCGACCTTGCGAATCTGGGGCTCCATGATGTCCGTCCGATCTGCCGCGCGGCGCGAGCTCGCGAACCCGGTGTTCTACGACGATCTCGGGGGAGCCGCCAATGGCCACCGCCTCGTTCTTTGGTCGATCACCGTCCGAGCTTGCCAAGCTCGGCGGCAAGCTCCGGCAGCGCCTGATAGAGGTCCGCAACCAAGCCGTAATCGGCGACCTGGAAGATCGGTGCTTCCTCGTCCTTGTTGATGGCGACGATGACCTTGGAATCCTTCATCCCGGCCAGATGCTGAATGGCGCCCGAAATGCCGACCGCGATGTAAAGCTCGGGCGCGACCACCTTGCCGGTCTGGCCCACCTGCCAGTCGTTGGGCGCGTAGCCCGCATCGACCGCGGCGCGTGAGGCGCCGACCGCGGCGCCGAGCTTGTCGGCCACCGGCTCGATATACTTGGCGAAGTTCTCGCGGCTCTGCATGGCGCGGCCGCCCGAGATGATGATCTTGGCCGAGGTCAGCTCAGGCCGTTCCGATTTCGACAGCTCCTCGCCCACGAAGCTCGACAGCGCCGGGTCGGCGGCCGCTGCCGCGTCCTCGATCGGTGCGCTGCCGCCCTCGCCGCTCGCCTGGAACGCGGCGGTGCGCACCGTGATCAGCTTCTTGGCTTCCTTCGAGCGCACGGTCTGAATGGCGTTGCCGGCATAGATCGGCCGCTCGAACGTATCGGGCGAGACGATCTTGAGGATGTCGGAGATCTGCATCACGTCGAGCAGCGCCGCCGCCCGCGGCATATAGTTCTTTCCGGCCGTCGTCGCGGGCGCGACGATCGCCTCATAGGGTCCCGCGAGCGAGACGATCAATGCGGCGACCGGCTCCGCCAGCATGTGCTCGTAGGCCGGCGCGTCGGCAACAAGCACCTTGGCCGCGCCGTCGAGCTTGGCGGCGGCCTCGGCGACCGGCCGGCAGCCCGAGCCGGCGACCAATATGTGCACCTCGCTGCCGAGCGCCTTGGCGGCGGTGAGCGCCTTGTGGGTGGCGTCCTTGAGCACCTTGTTGTCGTGCTCGGCGATCAGCAGGGTGGGCATCTAGATGACCCCCGCTTCGTTCTTGAGCTTGCCGACGAGGTCCTGGACCGAGGCGACCTTGACGCCGGCCTGCCGTTTCGGCGGCTCGACCGTCTTGAGCACTTCGAGCCGCGGCGCGACGTCGACGCCGTAGCTCCCCGGGCTCTTTTCGTCGATCGGCTTCTTCTTCGCCTTCATGATGTTCGGCAGGCTGGCGTAGCGCGGCTCGTTGAGCCGCAGGTCGGTGGTCACGATCGCCGGGCCTTTGAGTTTGACGGTCTGCAGCCCGCCGTCCACCTCGCGGGTGACGATCAGGTCCGAGCCCTCGACCACCACCTTGGACGCGAAGGTGCCCTGCGGCCATCCGAGCAGCGCCGCCAGCATCTGGCCGGTCTGGTTGCTGTCGTCGTCGATCGCCTGCTTGCCGAGGATGACCAGTCCGGGCTTCTCCTCGTCGACGATGCCTTTGAGGATCTTGGCGACCGCGAGCGGCTCGACGGTGCCGTCGGTCTTGACCAGGATGCCGCGGTCGGCGCCCATGGCGAGCGCGGTGCGGATCGTCTCCTGCACCTGCTGCGGCCCGATCGATACGGCCACGATCTCGGTCGCCTTGCCGGCTTCCTTGAGACGCAGCGCCTCCTCGACCGCGATCTCGTCGAACGGATTCATCGCCATCTTGACGTTCTGCAGCTCGACGCCGGAGCCGTCGGACTTGACGCGGACCTTGACGTTGAAATCGACCACCCGCTTGACCGGCACGAGAATCTTCATGGCAACAGGGCTCTCTTGAGTGGCACGGGAAAGGTGCCCCAGCGGCGAACCGTAATGGCCGCGCGCCGCCGCGGAGTCAACGGAGCGTTCTGACCTGTGGCGCGGTCAGGCCGCGGTCGAACAGGGGCACGCCCGGCCGGCGCATGACCGGGAGCAGCACCGCGCCAGTCGCGAAGCCGCCGATATGGGCCCACCAAGCGGTCGAGTGGTCGCCGCCTGCAACCAGCATGACGAACTGGAAGACCAGCCAGCCGCCGATCGCCCACACCGCGCTGATCTTGATCGGCAGGCGCATCAGCAGCAGCACCCAGACCTTCACGCGGGGATGCAGGATCAGGTAGGCGGCGACCACGCCGGCGATCGAGCCGGAGGCGCCGACCAGCGGAACGTCGGACAGCGGCGAGGCGGTCGCGTGCGCGAGCGCGGCTCCAATGCCGGCGAGCAGATAGAACAGCAGGAAGCGCAGGTGCCCCATCGCGTCCTCGACGTTGTCGCCGAATACCCAGAGGAAGAGCATGTTGCCGATGAGATGCATCCAGCCGCCGTGCACGAACTGATAGGTGATGAAGGTGAACGGCTCGGGCACGAGCGCGAACGTGTCGCGCAGGCCGGCATGCTGATGAAACTCCGCCGGGATGACGCCGAAGGCCGCGGCCGACGCGACGTCGCCCCCGCTCACCATCAGCCCGGACTGGAACAGCACGAAGCTCGCGATGGTCGCGAGCATCAACGCGTAGGTGACGTACGGCCGGTGGATGGTCCGCAGCGGATTTACGTCATAGAGCGGGATGAACATCGCTACCGGTTCTGCCCCGGTTGCCACAGCACGTCGCGGCCGCCCCTGTCGTTGGCATGGCGGCTCGCAACGAACAGGAAATCCGACAGGCGGTTGACATATTTCAGCGATGGCGCCGTGACCGTTTCGCCCGGCTGGTCATTGAGCTCGACCATCAGCCGCTCGGCCCGTCGGCAGACCGTGCGGGCGAGATGCAGATAGGCTGCCGCCGCGCTGCCGCCCGGAAGAACGAACGAACGCAGCGGCGCCAGACCGGCGTTGAAACGATCGATCTCGCCCTCGAGCCACTCGACCTGCGCATCGGTCACGGTCAGCCGTGCCCCGCCCGGCCCCTTTTCGGCAAGGCAGAGATCGGCCTCGACGTCGAACACGTCGTTCTGGATGCGCGCGAGGGCGGCATCGAGGTCGCGGTCGTTCGCCGTGTGCAGTCTTGCCAACCCGATCGCGGCGGTGACCTCGTCGAGCGTGCCGTAGGCGGCGACGCGCAGATCGTATTTCTTGCGTCGCTCGCCGCTGCCGAGCGAGGTCAAGCCGTCGTCGCCGGTGCGGGTGTAGATGCGGTTGAGAACGACCATGCGATGCCTCGATCCGCGCAGCGCGGCGGTAGCAAAGGTAGGATGGTTGAGCGAAAAGCGAAACCCGTCGCATTTCCGATGACGCTCCGCGTTGCCGTCGGAGCTGTGGTCCGGGGCAGCCGTTGGCGCCGCCACATCGGGTTGATGCGCCGGCCGGCCAATTCCCGATGACGGATTTCGCTGCCGCGCGCTGCGGCCTGAGCGCGCGGTCAGAAGCTGTAGCCGACGCGGACGCCGTAGTTGTTCAGGCCCTGGTTGCTGCCGACCGGCGCCTGGTTGGTCCCGCAGTTGACGCCGAACAACGTCTTGCCGTTCGACAGGTGCTCGAACGTCCCCATCACGCTCCAACGCTCGGTGAAGCGGTAGCCGACCGAAGCGCCGGAGTGGAACAGCACCGGGCAACCGAGCCCCGCGAGGGTGGGCGTGGCGATGAGCGAGCCGTTATGCACGGCCGGGCCCACATAGGCCTCAACGAAAAGGCGGTCCCAAACCGGAATGGTCCACAACAACCCGGTGTAGCCGAAGCTGGTGCGGCCGGAAAGATTAACGGCGCCGCCAAAGTGCACGCGCGGGACCACGAAGCCAAAGGCGCCGGTCACGCCGGGGACGATGCGCGGGGTGACCACGCTTCCGTTGAGATCGACGGTGCCCTCCTCGACACTGCCGACGCCGTGCGCGAAAACGCCGAAGCGCGCCTCGAAGAAATTTCCTGAATCCACGAGCGGCGCAGGCCCGGTCGGCAAGTAGACATCGGCGGCGCGCGCGGTGCCGCAGCACAACGCGGCTGCGACCCACACCGGCGCCGCCCACCCGATCGATCTGGCCAGCCAAGTTTTCACGAAACTTCTTGGCTCCCTGCTTGGCGGCCAAGCTTAAGCAAACTCGCAATTCGGCCGGCAACACAAATCTGGCCGCAAGGAACAGGCCGCGGTCAAGTGTTGCGGATTTGGCACGGTTCGGACAATTTCCGGAACATCCCCAACGATCAGCGGCCCATGGCCCAGATCGTCGCCATGATGATGACGATCGCCACGAATTGCAGCAGGACCCGCAGGCGCATCAGCCGTTGCGACGTATTGGGCGAGCCGCCGCGCATCATGTTCCAGAGCCCCAGCAGCAGGACCACGGCGACCGCGCCGATCGCGACCGGCACCAGGTAGGTCGACATCACTGCGGACATGCGGCCTTGTCCCTACGGATTGAGTCCCACGATGGCGGCGTTCAGGACGGTCACAAAGGCGACCCAGGCGAGATAGGGAATCAGGACCAATCCGGCAAGGCGATCAATCAGGTAGAAGCGCCGCGCGGTGCTGCCGACGGCGGCCAGCAGCGCCAGCACGAGAATGAGCCCGGAAACCGGCCGCTGCAGGGCGAAGAACACCAGTGGCCAAAGCGCGCCGAGCGTCAATTGAATCGCGAAGTGGCCAAAAGCCCCGCGCTTTTCCGCCGGGGCGGCCGGCGCCTCCCATACCCGCCAGACCGCCACCGCCATCAGCCCGCACTGCGCGGCCGAGACCGCAACGAAAACCCACGCTGGGGGATTGAATGCCGGCTTGTGCAAGGCGGCATACCAGGTGGCCACCGGTGGAACCGTGATGGTGGCGCCGGCCGCCGCGACCGCGCAAACGATCAGCAGCACCACGATGAGCTTCCACCAGCCCCGCCCCGACCGGGGGGTTGGCGTCGTGACCGACATGCAACCGAACTCCGCCTCGGCGGTGCATTTTACAACATTGGGCGCCTCTGGTGTGATCGGCGCCAGTTGGCTTTGCGCGCGATCTTTTCCGAGAACCGGTTCCAACTTTTCGGGATCACGCGCCAGGAGATCGCCATGTCCGATCATGCGCGCCCGCCGCTGAAACCGCGCACGCTTGCCGCCCAGGCCTTGGGTCTGGTCGAGCCGATCACCAAGGCGGTGGTGCCGCCGGTGCATATCGCCACCACGTTCGTGCGCGATCCCGACAACCAGTATCGGGCTGGCTTCGGCTACGGCCGGCCCGACAACGCCACCGCACGGCAAGCGGAGGCGGTGCTGGCGGCGCTCGAGGGCGGCGCCGAGGCGATGCTGTTCGGGTCCGGGATGGCGGCCGCGACCTCGGCCGTCCTGGCGCTCGACCCGCCTGCCCACGTCGTGGCACCGCGGGTGATGTATTGGGCATTCCGCCATTGGCTCACCACCGAGGCGCCGCGCTACGGCTACCAGGTCGACCTCGCCGACCTCACCGACCCGGCCGCCGCCGCCGCGATCCGGCCGGGCAGCACCAAGATGGTGTGGATCGAGACGCCGTCGAACCCGATCTGGGACGTGATCGACATCGCGGCCATCGCCGACATCGCCCACCGCGCCGGCGCGGTGCTCGCGATCGATTCGACCGCCGCCACCCCGGTGTTCACGCGCCCGATCGCGCTCGGCGCCGATCTGGTCATGCATTCGGCGACCAAGTATTTGAACGGCCACTCGGACGTCGTCGCGGGCGCGCTCGTCACCGCACGCAAGGATGCGCTGTGGGAGCGCGTCGCAGGGGTGAGGGCAAGGCATGGGGCGATCCTCGGCCCGTTCGAGGCCTGGCTGCTGATGCGCGGCATGCGCACGCTGGAAATCCGCGTGAAAACCTCGGCCGAGTCGGCGGCGCTGTTGGCGACGCGGCTCGACCAGCACCCGGCGATCGCGCAGGTGCTCTATCCCGGACTGCCCGCCCACCCGGGCCACGCGGTTGCGGCGCGCCAGATGGCGGGAGGGTTCGGCGGCATGCTGTCGATCCGCGTCGACGGCGGCGAGCAGGCCGCGATCGCCACCGCGGCGCGCGTGGAGCTCTGGAAGCGCGCAACCTCGCTCGGGGGCGTCGAGAGCCTGATCGAGCATCGCGCGTCGGTCGAGGGGCCCGCCTCTCCGTGCCCGCCGGACCTTTTGCGCCTGTCGGTCGGCCTCGAGGATCCCGAGGACCTCTATGGCGATCTCGACCGGGCGCTGCGCGGCGCCAACGCGTGACGGGGGATCGCGCGTCTCCCGCGGACGGCGTTAAGTCAACAGCTAGGGCTCCTTTGATCGCCACACCCAAGCCTTGGTGTGGCGTTAACCTTTTTGCGACTCGATTTGAGTTATTGTGCGATCATGAATGATTCGCTCGACCGTCTTTATGCTGGCGTGCTGGCCGCCCGGGATGCGGATCCGGCCAGCTCGCGCACGGCGCGGCTGCTGAAATCGGGCCGCAGCAAGATCGCCAAGAAGCTCGCCGAGGAGGCGGTCGAGGTCGTCATCGACAGCATGCACCAGCGCTCCGACGCGGTGGTGCGCGAGAGCGCCGACCTGCTCTACAACCTGGTCGTGCTGTGGGCGGTCACGGGGGTCCGGCCGCAGGACGTGTGGAAGGAAATGGCGCGGCGCGAGCGCCTGCTCGGCATCGCCGAGAAGGTCCCGAAGGATTTTCTCGAGCTCGACATGCGCCGCAAGGTTGTCCCGCTCGACAGCCGGCGCGTGCGCAAGCGGCGCTGACGCTCATTTTTCGAACTGATCATCCGCGCGACGGCTGATCTTCACGATCCTCCGGCCACAACGGATTGTCGGTCCAACCCGCCGGTCCGGTGAGGATCAAGCTCGCCGCGCCAAGATCGAAGACGGCCTTGCCGCAGCTGCCGGGCATCGGTCGGCACCCGAGAAACTGATACAGCGTGCCGGCGTGCTCGGCTTCCCAGGTGTACGGCGTGCCGAAAGCGATCCCAGCCGCGTCGATCTCGATGCGCGCATCAAGACGCTGCGGGTCGAACTGCCCCCAATCCGAATACCGAATGATTTTGTTACCGACCATGCGATTGCCCGGACGGTAACCTCTCATCCCAGCGGCAATTATGGATGACCTGTCCGATCGTCGTGGCCGGGCTTGTCCCGGCCACGAGCACGTCAAATTGGCGAAAGAGCTGTCAAAGCTGCTCCACCTGCGCCGCCATACGGGGAATGAGCCTTACCCTATAGGTGGCGTTCTCGCATTTCAGCACCCAGACTGCCTCGCCCGGCGTTGAGCGTGCGGTGTCCCTCTCGGCGTTGAGCGACCCGTCGCAACGATAGCCTTGTCGGCGTATCTGAGCCGCGATCGTCTCCGCCGGCATTTCCTCAGCTGCGGATGCAACAAATGGAACAGTGACGGCAATGTACCCGACACCGTGCAGGACAAAGCCGATGGTGAGCGGCCATGCCGCCATCGCGCCGCCGAGCAGCGCGATGAACCCGCGACCCCTTGGTCGGCCGAGTTGCATCCGTTTCCCCCGGGCCAGGATCAATCGACAGCGTATCAAAATAGCTGGGATCAGTCAGCCGGGACTCATGTGAATCCCGGCTTGCCCCGCTCTTATCTGGGCGCGGCCTTCACCGGCGGTGAGCGCGACTGATCCAGATCAAGGCCGCGTATAAGACTGAGCCGCCGGTCCGCGCTCTGTTGGTTTGGTTCGCCGGGTGACCAAGCAAAGTGTCACCGCAAAGGCTCGGCTCGAACTCCAAATTGCGTTGCCACCGGGCGCCACCCGAAAACGGCCCCGGGTGAAACTACGCTGGCGCCGGCGCCAATGGCCATGGAGCTTGAGCTGCCGCCGTCAAGGAGCATCCCGTCCCTGGCGCCGAGATCGGCAAGTGTCTGAAACATTACATTCGGAGAAATATGAGTGCCGACGGCCAAGAACAAAAGCTTGCGCGGCAAGTCGACGGCCACGGCAGTTCGCGCGTCCGGGACATAGCAGCGGCGATCACCGGACCAAATTTTACCCTCCCGCAGCCAAAGGTCCTGTCCCCCGATGCCCCACTTCGCCATTGCGAGCTCTGCCTCCGTCAATGGCTTCGACGGCCGCAGGTGGGGCGTCAACTGGTCGTCGAACCACAGCAAATACGTATCAAGCCAAACATGACTAATGGTGTGATCTGCCACTACCGGTTCCACGGCGTTGGCTAGGTCGCCGGACATCGCAAGCAAGTGATTGGATTTGGTGCGGAACAGGGTTCCGTTGATGGCGACCGCCAGATGCTCCCTTGCGGCGACGTCTCCAACCCGGCGGAGACGGTACTGCCAACCCTGACTGACGGCCGCGGGATCTTCACGTGTGACATAAAGCGCAATGCCAGGGGCAGTCAGATCGATGCGCACCCAGTGAACAATCCCACTGGCTTGCTCGCTGGTCTCAAGTTGCTTACAGCCGTACGTAACTCCCTTGAATATTTCCGCCGCTGCGGGGCGACCCGAACATGTAGATCCGCCTTCTAGGGGCGCTATGGAGAACGCCAGGAGGGCACCTATAGGGACCACCAGGGCCCCGGAAAAAAAATGGCTCGCCCACGACAGGCTCGAAACCATAACGGTGACGTCTCGGCTGACAGCTTGGCCGTTTCTGTTGGGCTGAGAGGGTATCGGGATATTGCCGGCGAAAATAAGTCGGGATGAACTACGCGCCCCGCGGCGCAATCCGTTCGGCGGTCTGGAGCCAGCTGACAACCGCGATAGCCGGCATGCGAGAAGTGCGGCGCTGAGAGATGCACGCGGCCTCGCGCTGACGGCGGAGCGGAGCGGTCTCGGACGCGGACGACTTCACGGCGCGCCTCCTCCGTCTCGTTCAAGGTGCCGAGGCCATCCTCGTGCGCGTTAACCGTAGCCCCAAAGCCCAATTGATCGGAGCGGCCAGTTGGGCGACGGTCGCCGCATGAGCGAACGGTTTGTAGTCTCGCTGGGTATCTTGGCGTTCGGCAGCGGCTTGGCTGCGCTATTGTGGCTCGTCGTCCAAGCAGTCAAATGACGGCACCCGGTTGCGCTGGGCCGCCCAGACAGCGGACATTGCTCAGGGACCGAGTCGGGCTGGCAGGGACCAGGCATGTGACCGGCCCCTCTGCCGACTGAATATCTAGAGAGCCGCAGCAACCAATTCCCGCGATCAGCCGGCCGAAAGCCGGGACATCATTCCACGAAGCAGGCTCGATCGGTCCTCAGTTGGTGAGCGTATTCTTGTAGATGGCGCCGTCTTTCATGATGATCTTGAGATTGTTCGCGGGGTCGGCAATCAGGTCGATGTTCTCCAGCGGATTTCCTTCGACAATCAGCAGGTCTGCGAGCGCGCCTTCCTCGACAACGCCGAGCTTTCCCGGATAGGGATTGCGCTTGCCCGACAACATTAGCAATTCGCCGTTCGTCGCAGTCGCCATGGCGAGCGCTTCGGCGGGTGTGTACCAGCGGACAAGCGAGGCCAGAATCGCTCCTTGGCGTTGCGCCAGCGCGCGGGAGAACAGGACGTCGGTGCCCCACGCCGTCTTGATCTTGTACTTCTTCGCCAGTTCGTAGGACCTGGCGATGCCGGGCCACACCTCATCCGCCTTGGCCCGCTCGACGGAACCGACCGGAAAGCCTTGCTTCAACTCTTCGGGGAGCGGCTGCAAGCTCAACCAAACGCCCTTCTCGGCGATCAGCCCGGCAGTCGCTTCGTCCATCAGGAAGCCATGTTCGATACACTTCACCCCAGCGGCAATGGCGCGCTGGATCGCGACCGGCATGAAGGCGTGCACGGTGACGTAGGTGCCCCAATTCTCAGCGGCTTCAACCGCGGCCCGCAGTTCGGCCTCGGTGAAGGTGGTCACATCGATCGGACTGTGGGGCGATGATACCCCACCGCCAGCCGTCAATTTGATCTGGGAGGCGCCCTGCATGAGTTGCTCGCGCACGCGCATGCGCACTTCGTCGGGGCTGTCCGCGATGATGCTGCCGCCGAGCTGCTCCATGCGGGTGAGCATGCCTCCGATGGTCCGCGGCAGATCGGAGAACTGGCGGAAATCACCATGTCCGCTCGTGACCGAGATCACAGCGCCTGACGGATAAATGCGCGGACCCTTGACCAGGCCCGCGTCGATCGCGCGTTTGAGCCCGAACACCGGCCCGCCCACGTCGCGAACGGTGGTAAAGCCGCGCATCAGGGTGTCTGTCGCTTCGTCGCCAGCCGCGAGAATGTTGAAGGCGAGGTCACCCATCGCCTGCGCCGGCGTGGGCCGCACCAGGAAGGCGTGCCAATGATTGTCGATCAGGCCGGGCATCAGCGTTCGGCCGCCGCCGGCGATAACGATGCTACCGGCCTCGGCGGCGATCGGTGCGGTTGAAATGCGTTCGATGACGTTACGTTTGACGAGCACATTCGAGGGGGCGGTGAGCCCGCTGGCCTTGCCATCAAAGATGCGGACGTTTTGAAAAAGTGTCGCCGCAGAAGGCGCGACCACTTCTGCACGCACGAGTGTTGACAGACCGGTTCCCACAAATGGGAGCGCACCGAGGAACACGCGACGGGACATACGGGCCATTGCAGGTCTCCTCTGAATGACGTGATCCAGACTATCCGGTCGGGAGAAAACGCGAACAGAGGCCCGCAATTGGGACATCGGACTTGCCGCGCGCGTTCCCTCCCGGGGCTGTGCATCTTGCATTCAGCGTAACATTCATGGAGGCGGACAACGGCTACGTTGCGCGCCCCGGCGCGGCGCTGGCCAACGCCGAGGAGGTCGACCGCGCCGGCGTCAATCTCGCTCGAGCTTCGGTCAGATCATTGCACTTGGCTTCCAGCCCCATCGGGCGCTCCGGATGGAGTCGGGGCCGCGGCGGGAGCGATAAAATATGGCGCGGGACGTCCCGCCCGGACGTCATCGACGGCTTTCTGCTGCGCCTCCAGCATCGCCGCGGCCGCTTCGATGTCGCGGGCCCTCTTTCGCTGCCATAGCGTGTACGGCACGCCGAGGAGGGCACTCACCAGGAGGTACAGCAGAATCGTTGCCCCGAAACGCTCCTCGGGAAAACTTGCCGATGCGATGGCAAGCGCGATGGCAGGGTGGCGGGACGCCGTGGCGAGCGCCAGAACGGTCCGCCCCTCCGCATCGGGTCCGCCGAGCAGGTGTCCTGCCGCCAATCCAACCACCACAAAGATGACGATTGCGATGATCGTGCCGTGTTTGATCACCGCCCAGATGGCCGGCAGCGTCGTGACGAGCAACGCCAGCGCCGCCAGCCGCAGCAGCACGCTGCCGACGGTGGAAGCAAGCGGTTCGATCCGGTCCGCCAGCGCCGGCAGCCAGGCGCGAAACACCATGCCGGCAGCGAGCGGCAGCAGCACCGACAGCACGATGATGCCCGCAACCGTCCAAGGGGACACCGCGAGCGACTGCCCGGAATATCGTTCCAGCAACGCGACCAGGAGCGGAACGATCGCGATCGACAGCAGGGCAGACGTCGCCATCAGGGCGATGGCATGGGAAGGACGGCCCCCCTGCTTGGTCAGCTTGTTCTGGATCAAAGGGGGAAGGGGGGAGATCGCGAGCGCGATCAGCGCGACCTCGACCGTGTGCTGGAATTCGAAGGCATGCGCGAGCAGCACCGCGATCACGGGCATGACCACGAACATGGCGAGCAGCGACCGTGCCAGGACAGCCGGGCGTCGGACCAGGTCGAGCAGATCCGCGATTACGGCCTTGAGGCCAAAGCCAAAGACCATGGCAACGATGCTTGCGTGGAAGGTCCACGCGATGAGCTGCTTGAGATCCATCGTCCCTCACCCTGGTCGGCTGATGGCGGCTATGATGCGGCTCCACTCCTCAGTCCAAGGTCATGTTCTGCCGCGACTTCGCTGCGCATCGAGTCCAGGGCCGGGCGTCGACGACGAACACGGCCTCGGACCGCTCATCGACATGCGGCTCGTCGCGAGCGAGCGCCGGCCTGCGGCGCGGCAGCCTTGCCGGATTTCCCGCCCAACAGCCCGGAGGGGATCATGCCGCGATCACCGGAAGCAGGCTTTTCAGAATGCTCGATCCGACGCCCGAGAAGCGCTGGGCCTGGTCGACGACGGCGCGACTGACCTCGGGCGTGCCGAATAGCGCGGACAGGACATCGTTGCCGGCCGCACGGCCCTGCTGCGCGAAGGCGACTCCGGGGTTGTCATACATTGCACCCAGATCCTGCTGATATCCCATCACGGCAAACAGATTGCCCAGGCCCTCGGGTGCGCTGTCGCCCATTTCAGGCCAGCGTAAATCGCCGGAGGCAGCGCAGTCACCGCCGCCTCGGTCTGCGACGGCGAGAGCCCGAACTCGCGGCCGAGCATTGCCATGGCGTTGCCATCCTGCGCGTCTGTCAGGAGATCATGCAATCCGGGCATCGTCGCGCTCCCGCGCTGTTTGCGAAGACTGTGTTTCACCACCACTCGTGCAGCGAACCTGCATGACAAGTATCCCGACTGCCACGCACGCCGCTGATCGCGACCAACGCCGCCGGCCGAGCCGTTCAGTTGGCCTTCGAGAGCCGCCGCTCATAGTCCGGCCCGATCTCGCCTGGTTAGAAATTCATCCGGATACGATGACCAGCGACGCTCCGGCGCATAGCTGTAAGCTCTTTGGGCCTCCGCTTGCTGCAGCTGAAGTCGTCGCTTGGCCTCTTGCTTGGCGGCTTGCTTTGCTCGCCTGGCGCGCTCGAGCCGCGCGGCTTGGTTTTCTGCTGCGTTGCGCGCGCTTGCCATCGCGGCCGGCTCCGAAGGTGGCGGGAGCTGTGCGCGAAGCGCTTCGGAGCGCTCCTGCTCCGCCAACAGGGCCTGCTCTTTTCGCTCCTTGTCGGCCGATGCAGCGGCCTTCTCCTTTTCCGCGTAGGCGTGCTCTTCGGCCTTTCTGTCGAGCCACGCTTGAACGCGCGGAGCCACGCTGGGCGCCTTCGCCTGTTGCTGAGCCGGCGATCGTCTGGGCGCCAGCTCCTTGGCCACGATCAGAGCGGCTGCCGTACCGCTTGCGATGACCGCGGCCGCGACCAGACACAGCACGATGTTTATCATGAGGCGCATGGCACTATCCGAGGCGCCGATCTCCGATTGGCGCGTTGTGGTGTCGTTGGGTCCTCGGGGCACGGGAGCCCAGCCGCACTGGCAAGGCTTCGTCTCGTTCTTTGCCTCCACTCAAGCTCGGCGCTCGCTGTCGGCCACCAACCTCAATCGCTTTCCGGCCTTCGCCCACCCGTCCCAGTCTCGCAGCGAAGGCAAATCTCCGGCATGCCCGGAGACGCAGAGTGGACCTGATCCCCTCCGCGAGCACGTCGAGCGCCCAGCGCACTCCGGTGCACCTGGAGCGCATCGCTGCGCTCAAACCTGCCCGCTGTCGAGTTGGCCCTTGGGCCCATGGCTCCTGCGGCACCTATCGCCCGGCTTGCGACGACATCCCGTTTCAGCGGACTCGCGAGCGCACATTGTCCGCAAGCGTGGCGGGTTGCCCGGCCTTGACCACGACCCTGTCGCCGTCGACCCGCGCGATCACCGTTCCCGGGGCGGTACCGCGGGCAAGCATTCCGATGCTCACCACCGCAATGGCGGCAACGAGCGCTACGGCGACGATTCTGATGTGCGTGTTGCGGTCGGCAGACAGGAGTGACTCGCTCACGAGCATTCCCTCACGTATCGCCATGGTCTTCCCATATTCCGCGATGACGTTAGAACGCGTCGTGACGATCGCTCCATTGTACGTTGGTACTCAGCTGCTATCGAATGAGGAGGGGGAGCCCTATACCTCGGTATAGCCGGCCGTCAGGCTGCGCCCGCGCAGCCTGAAACAGCGAGGCGTTGGGCGCTAAGCTCGCGGGAAGCAGTGCATGCAGACGCAATGAAGCCGAGGGTGAGAATGCGGCCGACGCGCGCCCGCCTGAAGGCGCCGGCACATCATGTGCGCCCTCGTCAGTGCTGGTGCTGAGTTCACCTGCGCCGACGCGTTCCTAGATTTGATTGAGATCAGTGCGCTGTGGGCCTGAGGTTTGCACCTTGGCCCAATGGACGCAGATGCCGTTTGCTGGGAATCGCGGATAGCACAGGCCAGCGCGCGCACCCTGCGCTCCCAAGGCGGCGGCGGACCCTGGCCGAACGCCACCCGTATCCGGCTTTGGCGCCCAATGCCTTGAAGCAGGCAAGCTTGAGGAGCTGTGCATAGCCACGAACCTCGGTTGTCTCGTTATGCACGATCTCCGTGCGAACGGCTGTTCGACGACTGGCCGTCTTTGCGTTTTTTGAAGTATTTGACGTAGTACCAGCGCATGAAAATGAAGTAGGCCGCTATGCCCAACGCGCCGGCTATCACCGTCTCCATTCTATTCATCTCCCCGACTACGCCGTGATATCCGGAGCGCGAAATCGCGGCGGCTTCCGATATTCATGATGCCAAAGAAGCGACCATACTGCGACTGATTGGAGCGTTTTTGCGCTCCTGGCCATCATGGATATCAGGGCGCGTGCGATCTCATTGGCGCACAGACCTCGATTGGGCCATTTGGGTCACCAGTGTTCGCATGCGCCGGGAAGGCCGATCCTCCATCTCGTCTCATCCTCGCGCACACCTCGGCGGGTAAGTGGAACGCATGCCGATATCAACGCCGATTACGGCGATCGTGATCCGCGACCGCTCAGGCCGCGTCGGAAATTGTTGCCTCCTTCCGTATGAGCGCGCGCGCTTGAGCGTTTTGGCGTGGATTCCCCAATCTCCAAAAACGTGACCGGCGGCCCGGTTCTCACTCTACCGGCGTTGAGACGGCATTGCGGGCGTAGGAACGTCATCATTTTTGGGTGGCAGCGGGAAGCCGCCGAAAAACCGTGGCATCGGCCATGCGCATCTCTTGCGGATGGCCGCCGCCGGCACCTATGCTTGGCGCCGCTGAAGCGCTGCCGGCTCGGGGGGATTTGGGATGCGCAATGGACTGACTGTGCTCGCTGCCGCGATGACGTTCGCGCTTGCCGCTTGCGGCGACCCGAAGCCGGGGCCGCAAGGCCCGCCCGGGCTGCAAGGCCCCGGCGGCGCCGCTGGTCCTGCCGGCCCCGAGGGCCCGGCCGGACCGCAGGGCATCCAGGGTCCGCAGGGCGCGACCGGGCCGCAGGGCACCGCCGGAGCGGTCGGGGAGATCGGGCCACCCGGCCCGCAGGGCGCGGTCGGCCCGCTGGGGCCGCAGGGCGCCGCCGGCACGCAGGGGCCGGCCGGTCCTGCCGGCGCCAGGGGTGAGCAGGGGCCGCAAGGGCCGGTCGGTCCGCCCGGACCTCCCGGGCCGCGCGGCGCAGTGGCAGGGACCGAGGTGCGGGTCGTTTCCGGCACCGACACGGTGGCGTGCGAGCCGACCGAGGTTCTGGTCGCGCTCGTGTGCGCCAGCGGCGCCCCAGACGGCGCCAAATGCAGCGGCGCCGCCACCGGCCTCTGCGCCCGCAAGTGACGGCACGCCGCCGTCACGAGCGAACGCGGTCGCGGTAGGACGCTCATTGCTGAGCGTCCCCCGTGGCCGCAGACCAATGGAGAGGATTACCTCGGGTCGAATATCGCCCGTGCCGGCCTGCGTCCCGCTGCGATTGGCTACTTTGAGCCTCGCAAGTAGCTCGCCGCGTGCCGGCTACGATGCGCGGCGGTGAGGTCGCAATGGCCCTCTGACCTCCATCGATTCGGTTTGGTGATTCGTCACCCGCACCGTGCGGTACACCTCTGAGTACCCGATCCGATTGGACAATGCGCTCCTCGCTCGTTAAGCACGCCCGCCATGCTGCGACGCCTCTATGACTGGTGCATCGCCGCGGCGGGGAAGCGGCATGCGGCCTGGATCATGGGCGCCGTGTCGTTCGCGGAAAGCTCGTTCTTTCCGATCCCGCCCGATGCGATGCTGATTCCGATCTCGCTCGCGCGCCCGGACCGCGCTTACTACTTCGCGACGATCTGCACGATCGCGTCGGTGGCGGGCGGCGTCGTTGGCTACCTGATCGGCGCGCTGCTCTACGATACGCTCGGCCAGTGGCTGATCCAGATCTACGGCTACGGCGACAAGGTCGAGGACTTCCGCGCCGCTTATGCGAAATGGGGCGCGTGGATCATTCTGCTGAAGGGATTGACGCCGGTGCCCTACAAGCTGATCACCATTACCTCCGGCTTTGCGGGTTACAGTTTCCCGCTGTTCGTCCTGTTCTCGATCATTACCCGCGGTGGGCGGTTCTTCCTCGTCGCCGCCCTGATCCACCGCTACGGGGATTATGCGCGCGAGATCATCGAGCAGCGGCTGGCGTTCTGGACCACGGTGTTCCTGATCGGGTTGATCGGCGGGATTGTCGTGGTCGTGTGGCTGTTCTAATCGTCGTGTTTTGCGCGGACGCGGCGAGCAAGACGGCGATGCTCTCGCGACAAGCCCAGTCGCGCCGCGCTGGAAGCTAGAGTCGGTCGTTGGGGTTGATCCGAGGAGCGCTGCCGTGAATCTGCATTCCATGCTGCTTGCGCGCGAAGAGGCGGGCCGGCCGATCCGCATCGGCCTGATCGGCGCCGGAAAATTCGGCACCATGTTCCTGACCCAGGTGCGCCGCACGCGCGGCATGCACCTCGTCGGGCTCGCCGACCTCAATGTCGGGCGGGCGCAAAGCCAGCTTGCGACTGCCGGCTGGGACGCAGCCGAATACGCCGCCGGCTCGCTGCCGGAGGCGATGAAGACCCGCGCCACCCACGTCACCGCCGATGCCGATGCGCTGATTGCGTTTCCGGACATCGAGGTGATCGTGGAGGCGACCGGCGTTCCGGCCGCCGGCATCCGCTACGCGCTCGCGGCCATCCAGTACGGCAAGCACGTCGTGATGGTGAACGTCGAGGCGGACGCGCTCGCCGGTCCGCTGCTCGCGCGCCGCGCCCAAGCGGCGGGCGTCGTCTACAGCCTGGCCTGGGGCGACCAGCCGGCGCTGATCTGCGAGCAGGTCGACTGGGCGCGCGCGGCCGGCTTCAAGGTCGTCGCCGCCGGCAAGGGCACGCGCTACGAGCCGAGCTATCACCGCTCCACGCCCGAGACGGTCTGGGAGATCCTCGACAAGTACCTCAAGATCGAGGACCGCAACTCGATCAATCCGAAAATGTTCAACTCGTTCGTCGACGGCACCAAGTCCGGAATCGAGATGACGGCGGTGTGCAACGCGACCGGCCTGGTGCCGCAGCGCGACGGCCTCGCCTTTCCGCCGGCCACCCGCTTCGAGCTGGCCGACGTGTGCAAGCCGCAGAGCGATGGCGGCATGGTCGAAAAGCCCGGCGTCACCGAAGTGGTGTCGTCGGTCTACCGCGACGGGCGTGACGTGCCGCACAACCTGGCGATGGGCACGTACGTGGTGTTCGAGGGCGAGAGCGAGTACGCGCGCCGCTGCTTCAAGGAGTATCACCTGTTGCCGGACGCGAGCGGGCGCTACGCCGCGCTCTACCGTCCGACCCACATGATCGGGCTCGAGCTCGGCATCTCGGTGGCGTCGGCGGCGCTGCGCAGCGAGCCGACTGGCGCCCCCACCGGCTTCCGCTCCGACGTGGTCGCGACCGCCAAGCGCAACCTGAAGAGGGCCGAGGTGCTCGACGGCGAGGGCGGCTTCTGCGTCTGGGGCAAGCAGACGCCGGCCGACGTGTCGCTCGAGCGCGGCTACCTGCCGCTCGGCCTTGCCCACGACGTCAAGCTCAAGCGCGACGTCGCCGAAGGCGAGCGGCTGACGTGGTCGGACGTCGACTACGATCCCAATGACGAGGCCGTCCGCTTCCGCCGCGAGATGGAGGCGGCGTTCGGCCGCGCCAATGTGGCGGGTGCGTAGCCCGGATGAGCGAAGCGAAATCCGGGAGCCGCACGCCAGCGTACCCGGTATCCCCGGATTTCGCCGCCCCCAAGCGGCTGCATGCTACTTGCCGTCGACCGCCTCCAGGCCGCACCACTCGGCGACGAACAGCGCGATCGCGGTGGTCGTGCGCTTGACCGACGCCAGGCTGACGCGCTCGTCATAGCCGTGCACGTTCTGGCCCGACGGGCCGTAGCAGAGCGCGGGGATCTGGTCGTAGAGCGCATAGACGCGCGCATCGAGATAGGCCGGCATGGTCGAGGACCTGAGCTCGCGTCCGGTCGTCGCCTGGTGGGCGCGGGCCAACACCTCCTCGGCCTCGGTGCCCGGCGCGAGCGCGTAGCCCTCGGCGAAGAAGCCGTTGAAGGTGATGCGCGGCGGGTTGTTCGCCAGCACGCGGTCCTCGCGCGCGAACTGCGCAACCGCGTCCTCGATCTCCCGTGCCACCGTCTCCGGCTTGATCCCGGGAAACAGCGAAATGCGGCAATCGATGCGGCACCACGCCGGCACCGACGAGGCCCAGTCGCCGCCTTCGATGCGGCCGACGTTGAGATTGATCGGGTGCGGCTCGTTCTCGAAGTGGGCGTGTTCGCCGCGGCGAGCGTTCCATGCGGCTTCGAGCTGCCGCAGCGCGCCGATGACGCGATAGGCCGCGTCGATCGCATTCGCGCCTGATCCCATCTCGCGCACATGCACCGGATGCCCGCGCACCTCGACCTGGAACCACAGCACGCCGACGTTGGCGCGCACGATCGTCTCCTCGGTCGGCTCCGGGATCAGCGCCGCGTCCGCCCTGTAGCCGCGAGATGCGTCATCAGTGCACCGTTGCCGGTCGACTCTTCCTCGACCACCGACTGGATATAGACGGTGGCGGCGGGCTGCGCGCCAACGCGGCGCAATGCGTCGAGCGCAAAGATGTTCGCGGCCGCGCCCGCCTTCATGTCGGCGCTGCCGCGTCCGTACATCCAGTCGCCGTCGATCTTCGGCTCGAACGGCGGCGCGCTCCACATGTCCCCGGGTCCGGCCGGCACGATGTCGATGTGCGACTGCAGGATCAGCGAGCGCCCCTTCTCGTCCCGCGGCCGATGGATGCCGACCACGATCGGCGTCCCAGAGTGCTGCGGCGAAAAGCGCGAGCCGCCCGGGTGGCGCTCGATCGCCGCGCGGTCCATGTCGAAGCGGTCCATTGCATAGCCGCGCGCGCGCAGGGCGCGGAACAGGTAATCCTGCAACGCTTGCTCGTGTCCGCGATTCGACGCGAACCGGACGAGGTCCTGGGTGAACGCGGTCTGTTCAGAGAAGCCGTCGGCGACCGCATGCACGATCCGGTCACGGACTTCCGCGGAGAATGGACCTGCCATTGATATTCCCGAGCCGTTGAGCCTCCGCCGCGCGATTGAGACGGGCGTTCGGCCGCGCCAATGGGGCGGGCCGATAGCCCCTGATAGCCCAGATCAGCAACTGAAATCCGGGCGTCGCACGCCAGCGTACTGCTTCTCGGCTCGGCCTCTCCAGTCTCTCCAAGTTTCTCCAACCGACCCCAGAGCCGACATTGGGATCGATCTTGCGGCCATCGAGAACCTGACCGCGGGTCATGGCCGACGATCTGGTGTGCCACCAGAAGCGGTTACATGCCTAGTCTCAACGTAAGCTGTCCGTCACCGAGCCTAGAGCGGGACCGTGCAGCTTAGGGATCATTTGTTCTGGATCTGTGCTGATGGAACATTTTCAACATTGGCGACGTTCACCACGGGATTGAAAGAACCGGTAAGGGAGACGGGGAAGCCGCGAACTGGCTCGAGAGGAGCTGTTCATGAGCGACTCATCAAACGATCCCTTCGATTTTTCTGCTTACCTGCCGAAAAGCGCGCGTGCCGCTGCATGGCATTCTGTCGAGCGCGATGGTGAAAGCCGTCGGCCATACCCGCTGAAAGGAACGCCTGAACGCGCCCAATTGCGTGCCAGTGTAACGGCCTTTCTAGCTGCTGGACTCTTGGCCCATGTGCTTGGCACCATGCCGCTTGGGACCGAACTTGTCTCAGCGGCTCAGGCGCAAACGGTGCCAAAGTCACTTGAGCAAGGCGGTACGGACGCGGCACTAAAACAGCGCAAGAACGCTTGGACCGTCGGCGTCGCCGGAGGCCAGCTGTCGGGCACCTACATGAGTCTCGGCGATGAGCTGGCGCAGGTGCTGGACGATGGCGATAATCTCCGGGTCATTCCCATCGTTACGTATGGTGCTGCCTCCAATCTCGACGACCTGCTTTATCTGCGGCATGTCGATGTCGTGATGACGCAGTCGGACGTGTTCGAGTATTTCCGCACTCAGAGGAAAACCCCCAATCTCGAGAAAAGAATTCATTACATCCTTCGCTTGCCCCCTTCGGAGATGCATGTCCTTGCGCGCACCGACGTCAAAAGCATCGAGGATCTGCGCGGCAAAAAAGTCAGCTTCGGGCCGCCAGGGAGTGCTTCGAGCCTTACCGGGACGATCGTTTTTCAGCGGTTGGGCGTCCAAGTCGAGCAGGTACTGCTCGACAATCCCACCGCGCTGGAAAACCTAAAATCGGGCGAACTTGCCGCACTGGTGCGGGTGATCGGTAAGCCGGTCAGCTTCTTCGCGCAGATTCCCGCGAACTCGGGCCTTCACTTGCTACCCATCCCCTTTTTCAATGTCTTTGATGACCACTATACGCTCGGTGCGTTCACGAGTGAGGAGTATCCGACCCTGGTTCCCCAGGGAGAGACAATCGACACCATCGCGGTGCCGGCAGTTCTCGCGGTTTTCAACTGGCCGAAGGATACCGATCGCTATCGACGTGTGAAAAGGTTTACTGAGGCCCTTTTCACCAAGTGGGACAAGTTTCACGAACCTCACCGCCATCCGAAATGGCGCGACGTAAATCTTGCGGCGACCGTTCCTGGCTGGACCCGCTCAAACGTTGCCCAGGAGATGCTGACGCGCCTGCAGCAAAAGGAGCCAACGGTCGCCGAGTTGAACTTTCACAGTTCCGGGCTTCGGGACCTTACCGAGGGGCAGCGCAAGGATCTGTTTGACGAATATCTCAAGTGGCGACAAGGAAGCAGCGAGAAGCAGCAAGGGAGCGGCGTGAAGCGACAAGGGACCAGCGCGCAGCAACGAGGCAGCAGCACGAAGCAACAAGGGAGCAGCGCGAAGCAGCAAGCGAGCAGCGCGAAGCAGCAAGGGAGCAGCGCGAAGCAGCAAGGGAG